>Ga0255354_1000137_pt1 | contig 44190 bp, 39 predicted proteins | sample HBST50metaG_FD_189942 | JGI IMG/M metagenome (GOLD analysis project Ga0255354, IMG submission 189942) | Peat soil microbial communities from Stordalen Mire, Sweden - H.B.S.T50 | ecosystem: Environmental > Terrestrial > Soil > Wetlands > Peat | place: Sweden: Norrbotten County, Stordalen Mire...
GCAACGAAGCTGAATACCAACTCGCAACCACTCGTCTTGAGGAAGAACGTGTCCGACTCGCCGAGCATCGGGACCGGCTCAAGGCCACGAGTTTGTCCGACGACGAGATCAAGCGCGTCATCGATCCGATTGAGTCCTTCCACCTGCAACTGAAAGAGGAAGTGGAGAGCTACGAGCGGTTGAAGCGGGGCGAGTTTGACGAGTTGGAGAACCTCCGCGGACTCGGCCAGATGCTGATTTCGCTGCGCATTGCCCAGGGAATCTCGCAGCGCGACCTGGCCAAGCGGCTCGGCGTTCACGAGTCACAGGTTTCGCGCGACGAGCGCAACGAATACTTCGGCATCACTCTGGAGCGTACCATCCGGATACTGGACGCGCTCAATGTGCGGTTGCGCACCAAGGTGGAAATTGAGCCTGACAAGCAGGAGATGGCTGTTGCGTGATTATCTCCCAAGAACTCTGTGCGCAAGCCCATTTCTCAGAAGCTATGTAATCGCGTCGCAGAACAGCTTCCAAATCGAACCAGCAAAGGGAAGAGGCTTATCTAATACGATGCAATGGCCCCTACGCCTCAGATGATTCCTTTTCCACGCTGGATACCTCAGAAATGGGCGCGACGGTCGCTGAGAGGTAAGCCAAAACGCGGTCAATCAATGCGATCCGCATTTCGGTGTTTGCACGTTGCAACGCTGGATTCTGATGCTCGCCAAAGCCGATTTGCAACGGCATCGCATCGATGATTGGACTCAACAGCGCACACACTTTTCCATCCACCTTGTACGGTCCCATCAAGGCTGCTTGCAGGAGTTCGCCGTGTGCTCGTGCGGCCTCCCGGTTTTCATCTTCCGTTGGGCCGTCGCCTTGCTGGAGTCCGTGGGCTTGTGTCTTTCGCATGGAGAGTTTCAATGCCTCCAGGTTTGTGACGATTCGTTCCGGTTCTTGGACATGGGCAAAGTTCTCCCGAAGAGACTGCGCCAGGCTCGCCTGCTGCTCCTGCTGGGCCTTCTGTTGCTCTGGCGTTAACGAAGCCACCACGATTGTCGTCCCTGGCGGAATCTGAGTCCAAGGCTCGACGATCTTGTCCAGACCTATATCCAATGCATGGCCGACCCACTCCTCGATGTAATCTCGGCGGAACTGCACAACGGTCTTTCCAAACTCCTTCAGCCGGTTGCCGAACTCCTCTCCTTGCAGCCCTGTATCGGAACAGGCTAAAAACTGCGCTTCAAATTGAGCCGTGAACAATCGAACCTTCTGGTCGATAGAGTTGATCTTTTTTGGGTCCTCAAAATAGAGGCCGTTGTCTTTCAGTATCCCTACGCTGATCGGAGCCTTCACGTAATTCGAGGTTTGTTCCGCCAGCCACATCAAGTACAGTCCTAAAAATACTCCTTGGGAGATCGGCATCCCGGCGCGATAGAAATTTCGTGCCGCGTACTCGTACCGCTCATCCTCTACGCCAACAAGCGCGTAGTCTGTGACCTCGATTGGGTCTCCTGTAATGGTCTTCCATAGACGGCATTTCTTATCTTTCTCAGAATAGGCACCGAGCAAGAATCTGAATGTGCTGTCGATCTTGCGGATCTTCACCTTTTTCTCTTTGACGAAGGCTAGTAGATCGTCTTTGAAAACCTGTACGGCAGAATCAAGCTCCGCGATTTCAGATTGCTGGTATTTCTGGCTGAACCTGCCTACGAATGCGTCAATCAAATCGCCATCACCGCTTCCTGCAATCGCCATCTGCACCTTGCCTACTGCGATCGGAACAAGCTTTTGCCGAGTGGCACGATAGCTGCCGACCGTTTCTTGAGAATCTGCACAGATCACGTAGCCATCAGCACATTTGAATCCTGCAATCAGGGTCATAAAGATCTCTTACCTCTGCAAAAAGCATAAACCTCTTAATTAAGGGAGGAAGTCTCCTGCCCTCGCTCCAGCCGCCGATGATGCCAGCGTCTTCCGCTCCCCACCTCTGCGGGGCCTGTATCCTGCCCCGCAACGCCCGGCCCTGAATACAATGCGGTGCAGCCTTCGGCTGGACCACCGGTTCGACATTCATTTCCCGGCGAACTCTAGGCTCCGTTCGGCTCCTTCTGTCAACTCCGCTTGTGCAGCTCCGCGCGGCATAAAAACCGCCGTGCTCGCTTCCGCGCCCCTTGCGGGCTTCGGGAGTTGACAGCGCCTCTCTGCGCCCAATTCGCCAGTCATGAAATGAATGTCTTTTTTTAGCCCTCCCAGGGCTTAAAAACGGCAAATCCCACTCCGAAGGAGCCGAAAATCATGACCTACGCAGCTACCAGCACCAACAGCAACACCACCACCGCGCCGCACAGTAAAAATGCGGCGCTCCGCAGTGAATCCCCTTACCAGCAGCGCACAACGCAGCGCGACAACCCCACGCAGCAACTCATCAAGCAGGCTGTGGATTACCTGCTCCAGCAACTTGAAGCAGGCAAGAGCGAAACACTGACCGCGTATCTCGCGGCAATGGCCCGTTTCCATGCGTATTCTTTCGGGAACATTCTCAGCATTGCGAGACAACGCCCAACGGCGACCAGAGTCGCCGGGTTCCACACATGGAAGGAGTTGGGCCGGTTTGTGAAGCGCGGCGAAAAGGGTATCCAGATTCTCGCCCCGATGGTTGGACACCGCCGCAAGAAGGACGACGCCGACCGCAACCGCACGCAGGACGACAACGGCAAGCCCGCGTCCGTGTTGATAGGCTTCCGCGCCGTCTACGTCTTCGATGTGGCGCAGACCGAAGGCGCGGAGCTACCTGAGTTCGAGCACAGCATCACCGGCGAAGTGGGCGAACACCGCGACCGGCTTATTGCTTTTCTCGACTCGCAGAATATCGCGCTCGAATACAACGAGAACATTGCGCCCGCTCTTGGCGTCAGCTACGGCGGAAAGATTGCCATTCTGCCCGGCCAATCGCCCGCCGAGGAGGTCGTGACATTGGTCCACGAGTTGGCGCACGAATATCTCCACAAAACAGAGCGGCGCACCAAGACCACCGCCACCGTGCGCGAAACCGAGGCTGAGGCCGTCGCGTTCATCGTGGGTCAGGCCATCGGCCTTGAGATGGGCCGCGCCTCTTCGGACTACATCCAGATGTACGCAGGAAACGCGGCATTGCTGGCCGAAAGTCTTGAAGTCATCCAGCGGACCTCAGCGGTCATTCTCGACGCTATCACCGGAGAACCGACCGGCAAACAGACCGCCTCATCGGTCACAACGACAGAGATGCAGAACGAAATGGCGGAGGTGGCGTAATGAAAACCATCCTTCGCATTCTGGAGCGGGCCGGAGGATACCGGCCCACGCTCTACCTCAAGATCGAGAATCCGCCATTCATGGCCCTTGTGATTGAAGCCACGCCGGAGCCAGGGCCGACCGGACTGTCCGCAATCTCCATTGCGCACTACGGCGAACAGAACGGCGACCTGATGCGCGACCCGGAGATGTGCTTCGAGTTGGCAAAGCCGCCACTCTGCGATTTGTCATTATCGAGTTTCTATTTTCGGAATGACTATCTCGGCGTCGAGCAGTTTTCGCGCTACCGGAATGGCGAGAACTATGTTTTCGTTCCCGACCTCCACCGTCAGCATGAAACCTTTGCGCGGCAGTGGGACCGCAATCTTCGCGCTCAGGGTTTTCTCGAAGCCTTTACGGACAAGTCGATTCGCGGCTAGTCCGCTCTCTGCGGAGCGGACCCACGCCCGACGTGTTCCCGCTCCGCGCGCCCTCACCCTTCAACCGCTCGAAAGGAGCAATGAATCATGGAAACAACCGTTATCAATGCCACCGAATACCGCGAGCTTCCGCTCGCTCTGCTCAACGAATCGAAGACCAACCCCCGCCGCGTCTTTGACGATGTTAGTCTTCGAGAACTCGCCGCCAGCATTCGCAGCCAAGGCGTACTGTCACCCTTGCTCGTCCGGCCACTCACCGAAAACGGTTTTGAGATCGTGGCCGGTGCGCGGCGGTATCGCGCCGCGCAGATGGCCGAAGCCGTCACCGTGCCGGTGCGTATCAAACAAATGAACGACGCCGAAGTATTGGAGGCGCAGCTTGTCGAGAACCTGATTCGCGCCGAGATTCACCCGATGGAAGAGGCCGAGGGGTTCGCACGACTTTTGGCACTGGAGGAGCCGAAGTACAGCATCGAGCAAATCGGCGCACGTGTTGGAAAATCCGCGATCTTCGTCGCTTCTCGCCTGAAATTGGTTGATCTTGTTCCCGCAGCAATAGATGCTTTCTACGCCAATGAGATTGGCGTGGGCCATGCGCTGCTACTCGCGAAGCTGCCCGCCGACCAGCAAGAACAGGCCCTTTCGGCTTGCTTCAAGGAAGCATACAACAGCGGGGGAGCAACATCTACGCGCATTCTTCTGCCCGTGCGCAATCTGCAATTCTGGATTGAGACGAATGTTCTGCTCATCCTGAAAGACGCACCCTTCGACAAGCGCGACGCGCACCTTGTCTCCACGGCGGGCAGTTGCGCCGACTGCCCCAAGCGCACCGGCCACAACAAGCTGCTCTTCGGCGACGACCTCGGCAAGCAGGGCGACCAATGCACCGATCCCCGCTGCTACAACGCAAAACTCGCGGCGCACGTGGCGAAGACCGTCGCCGCCAAGCCCAACCTTGTGCAGATCAGCACGGCTTACGGCGGGCAGAAGGAAGGCAGTCCAGTTTTGCCGCGCAACAAATACACTGCAATCCGCGACGACAAGCCCACAAAAAAGGAAGATGCCCAGCGCCCGGAGTTCAAGGTGTGCCGGTTTGCTACCGATGCCATCATCACCGAAGGCAGCGACATCGGCACCATTCACAAGGTGTGCGCAAATCCCGATTGCCCAATTCACCACGCCCGCAAGCAACAGCAACATCCCGCGACCGATGCGGCATTCAAGGCAGAGCAGGAGAAGCGCCGCCGCGAGGAGGCCATTGCTCAGGCGACCGGCCTTCGCGTTCTGAAGGCAACCAGCGATGCGGTCCCCGTCCGCCTGATGAAGCGCGACCTGCTCTTTGTCACCGAACACCTTGCCGCCGCCTTGGACGAACGCCGTCTGGCGATCATCTTTCGGCTTCACGGCATCGGCAAGGCCAGCGGCGGAGCCGGAGACGCCCCGGCCAAGCTGCTCGCGTCCTTTCTGCGCAAAGCCGACGAGAGCACCCTTGGCCGGGTATTGGTGGCAATCACCGTCCTGCAAACGGCGCACAGTTCCAACGAATCCGCGAAAGCCCTGCGCGAAGCCGCCGAGTTCTACAAGGTGGACGTGGCCGCGATCACGGCCAAGGTCAAGCAGGAGTTCGCAGCCAAAGAAAAAACGCAAACCGAACGGAAGGCAGCGGGCAAGGCAAAGCCGAACCAGCCTCACACCACAGCCACGAGGAAGGCAAAAGCGGCGTAGTGTCAATTTGTGAACCTTGAATCAGAGCGGGGTCCGGCGTGCCGGACCCCATTTTTCATCGGACGCGCCCGTCTTCCCGCCCAGTGATGTGCTGCCGCTTCGCGCCAGGCTTGTTTGGCCCACGCATTATAATAGGACGCCCTTCGTGGCAAGTAGAGAGACGCGCTTGCGCGCGTACCCTCCGCTGCGGTGGCCGTCAAGGATCTGCGACCGCTGCGCGGCGCGCACAGAACGCGCGTCCTTGACTGCCATCCTCGCTGCGGGTGTTTGCTAGTCAGGAGAAGCATATATGCTTCTCCGTTCTCCAAACGAACAGGAGAACGGAGGAAGGAGCGATCAGATGGATAACATCAAATACATCGGACTCGACGTTCACCGGGACACGATCTCGGCGGCGGTGCTTAATGGGAGCGGTCGACTGATCCAACAGTCGGTGCTGATGACGCGGGCTGCGGCGATTCTGGATTTCATCGGCGGTGTGCGGGGTACTCTGCATGTGACCTTCGAAGAGGGGACACATTCGGCTTGGCTCTACGACCTTCTGTCGCGGCGAGTAGAGAAGTTGGTGGTTTGCAATCCGCGCAGAAACGCGCTGCTTAAGTCCGGCAACAAGGGAGATGCGATCGACGCACGCAAGCTGGCCGAGCTTTTGCGTGCGGGTCTGTTGTCTGCGGTCTATCACGTTGAAACCAGTGCGCTGGAGGTTCAGCAACTGGCGCGCAGTTACACGATGCTGACCGAAGATACGACGCGCGTGATGGCTCGCATCAAGGCTGTGTTTCGCGGCCAGGCAATTGCATGCACCGGAAGGAAGTTATACGGACACCACCGCAACGAGTATCTGGCGGCGCTCGGCGTTTGTGCATTGAGGCGCCGCGCCGAGCGCCTTTACCTGCAATTAGACGCTTTGCAACTGCTGCGTCGCCAAGCGCGACACGACCTGGTCGTCGAGTGCCGGAAGCACACAGCGGCCAAATGGCTGCAGACGGTTCCGTTTCTGGGCCCGTTACGTGCGGCGGTGCTGATCGCGCGGGTGCAGACGCCGCACCGATTCCGCACCAAGCGCCAGTTCTGGAACTACTGCGGATTGGCGCTGGAAACCCGCGACAGCGCCGAGTACCGCGTGATCGACGGACAATTGGAGCGCAAGAAAAGACCGGCACTGATTCGCGGGCTGAACTGGAATTACAACCACGAATTGAAGAATGTGTTTAAGGGGGCAGCCAATGCGGCCAGCGTCGGCCAGGGAGAATTTCGCAAGTTTTACCTCGGACTGCTGAAGAAGGGAATGCGGCCCGAGATGGCGCGGTTGACCTTGGCCCGCAAGATCGCTGCCATTGCCCTGAAGATTTGGAAGAAAGGAGAATCGTTCAACGCCGAGCATCTGAAGTCAAAAGCAGCTTGAGCGCACAACGCCCGTCGGAATGCGAGATTATCAAATGCGCGATTCGCCGGCACTGAGCGCTCGGGTTCGAGGGTGAGTATCTTCCGTCGGGATAAGCCATGCCATTAAAAGGCAAAGTTTCAGGCCCACCCTATGCCCCCTCGGACAACCCAACAAAGCCATAGGCCACGAGTCTCGAATAGAACCATGGTTGGCAATTGCCATCACGCTGCTTAATGGCGCAACGAAACCGCGCGAAAGAACGCAAGAAAACATGATCCCGCAAATATCCGATGCATTCGGTGAGACGAGCCGCGCTCCGTCAAGAGTTCGTGGAGCTGCGAACAGGGGCTGGATGTCTGAAAAACATTCCCTCCTCGCGGCTGAGGAGAAGTGTTTTTACTTGACATCCCCTTTTATAGAACCCGACGGGCTTGTGCCCCTTTTACTTGTAAATCGTGAACCGAGTAAAGGGATTGGGTTTGCTCTGCTTCGAAATTACCGGAAATCCAGTTGGCACATTGCCGGTTTCATGCCTTGTAAAAGAACCTGTTCCTGCACTTGACAGTACCCTATGGGGGTATGGTAAAAAGAGAGTGCGGGCAGAACTCCGCTCGCAGGAGAAACAAACAACCCATGAGCATTGAAACCGCAAAGGAACCTCCGAGTACTGGGAGTTCTATCCTGTGCCGTGATATGCGCTGCGGAGACCGCCTTTAGCTTAGCTTGAGACGATTCCCTCACCGCTCTTCACGGTATACGACCAGTGAATTGAGCGCGTGAGCTGGAGCTCGAAAGAATCTGCTCACCCCTCCCGAACCTTGAATTCAACCACTGTTCCTCTGGATTACGCCTCGGCGCGTCCGGAGTCAGAACGCGCGCTTGAATTCAGCGAGGAGGAACCATGAAGAAGAATCTGTATCTGGTCCAGAAGCCTGTTCGCTTGACCTGTTCCTGGGTGGTGACGGGTGACGACAAGAAGCCCTTGGTTTGCGTATGGGGCGCTTCCGCGGCAACCAGCGTAGCAGCGGTGACCGTCAACTCCGAAGAAGTGAGGATGCACCTGTGCGCGTAACCGAAACCCAACTCGACGCCGCCACCACACCTATCAAAGGAGTGAAAGTGCGCAGCTCTTGGCAGAAGCATCTACTCACTTTCCTCATGGTCTTCGGACCCGGTCTGATTGTGATGGAGGCCGACAACGATGCTGGTGCAGTCTCCACCTATATGCAGGCCGGCGGCCAATACGGTCTTCATCTACTTTGGATTCTGATCGTGTTGCTGCCCATCTGCTACTTCGTGCAGGAGATGGTGGCCCGTCTTGGCATCGCTACCGGCAAGGGCCACGCGGCCATGATATACGAACGTTTCGGCAAGTGGTGGGGCCATTTTTCGCTCTTCGATTTGCTTCTTGTCAACTTTCTGACTCTGATTACGGAGTTCGCGGCAATTTCTCTGGCCCTCAGTGCGATGGGAGTCAGTCCCTATATTTCGGTTCCGGTTTCTGCGTTGGGACTGACGCTGATGGTGGTCACCGGCAGCTATCTGCGTTGGGAGCGCATTGTCATTGGGCTTTGCCTGCTGGACCTTACCTGGTTCGTGCTGGCCTACATCGTCCATCCCGACTGGGCCAACGTCGCGCGCAACACGGCTTTTCCAACTATGCCGACTGGCGGCATCACCAGTAGCCTGGTCTTTCTGGTAATTGCCATTGTCGGCACCACCATTGCACCGTGGCAGCTCTTCTTTCAGCAAAGCTGTGTGGCCGAAAAGAAGCTGCGCTTCGCCGATCTGAAGTGGGCGCGGCTTGATACGCTCATCGGCTCCGTTTTCACTGTGTGTGTCGCAGGAGCCATGATGCTTGTCGGCAACTACGGCTATCAACACAAAATTCCCTTTGAAGACCCCGCGAAGTTGGCGCTTGCACTTGGCCCAATCGCCGGTCACTTTGTTCGGAATGGGGTTCTGCTCCTGATGGTCAATGCCGCCGTGTTGGGCACGACGGCCATCTCTCTAGCCAGCGCATGGGCCTATGGCGAAGTGAAGGGATGGGAACATTCCCTCCACAAGAAGCTGTGGGAGGCTCCTGGGTTTTACGCAACCTATATCGCCTGTGTTGGCGCGGCGGCGGCGATTGTGTTGATTCCTCATGTGCCGCTGCAACTGGTGATCATCAGCGTGCAAGTTTTTGCAGGACTGATCCTGCCCTCGGCCATCATCTTTTTGCAACTGCTGTTGAACGACCATGAACTGCTCGGTGATCGTTGGGTCAATCGTCCCTGGAACAACGTTATCAACTGGACCATCATTGTGATTCTCTTTGCCCTGTCGCTGCTGCTAGCCGCGCAGGTGATGCTACCCAATCTCTTCAATTGAAAGCGAGGCAACGAATGGCCACCATGCAGAATGTACTGAACACTGAATACTTCAACGTAATTCACCCGCTCGACGATGCCCCAGAGGCGAAGTGCTCTAGCGAGGGTCTCGGCCACATCGCCATGACCCCGGTGGTCCGCATCTCCCTGCGTATTCTGCGCGGCTACCTGATTCTGATGACACTGATGCTTGGTTATCACGTATTGGATCTGGCAGGCGTGGTTCACAAGATTTTCTAACGGATTCTTCTCAAGCGGAGACACAGCAATGGACGAAGGAGTTCAGACTGCGCTGTCGGTGATTCGTCGCCACGGGGCTACCTCTGCGGAGAAGGCCGTTTTGGGCTTTGTACTCGTTCTGTCGTTGCTGATGATTGCCGTTTTGTTGGGCGCATTATTGTGGGCGCCGAATTTCTTTCAACCGTAGGACAAACAGTGGAGATGACCATGGACGATCCCGTACAAAGCGAGCCTCCGCTGGTCGGAGGCAATCTCCGGTAAAACCAGGCATTCTGTTTGATGCTGGCTCGTCTCCGGAGAAATCAGCCAAGAGCGAGTTTCATTCCTTATGAGCTCCTCGACAAAGATGACTCGCAAGACAAAGCGACCGTATGAGCTCACTGGCAGATTGAATGCAACATCTGCCCGGAACACTCGTAGTGTGCCAGCCAAGCAGTCTGGACACGCTGCCTCGGAGAGGAAGATGAAGAATTGGATGTGGATTTCCGGCATGGCCATGGCTTTCGCGGCATTTCAATTGGCTGGGTTCAACCCTACGGCCAATGCGCAATTGGCGAATCCGGCAGCGGGTTTCAAGGACCCGACCGCCGCTGCTGAAAGTGAATCTTCCGAAACGGCCGTCAAGAGTTCTAATCTGGCGGCCGTCGGCTCATCTTCCATTGAAGTCGATCCAAGCGGCGCGAAGGTTTCTTCGCGCGTTCCAGCTCCGGTCAAGCCTGCCGAAGTGCAATCGCAGACTTGGAACTGGCACATGCAGAGCACCATCATCGGTCAGGGCCATCCCACATACAGCGCCAAATACTCGGGTGCAAACAGCTTACCCACTGCCGGTCAAGCGCGCGAGACGGTATCTTTGGACCTCTTCGGCGGCTACCGGCTGTGGCACGGTGCTGAGTTCCACGCTGACCTGTTGACGTGGCAGGGTTTCGGACTGCACGGGACGCTCGGCATCGACGACTTTACAAACGGCGAAGCGTACAAGATCGGAGTTCGATATCCCCACTCGGACATCGCGCGCTTCTTCATTCGGCAGACCATCGGCTTCGGCGGCGAGAAAGAGGCCGTGCCTTCCGACCAACTCACGCTCGCCGGAGAGCAGCCGGCGACGCGGCTTACGTTCACCGTTGGCCGGTACAGTGTGAAGGATATCTTCGACAGCAACGCCTACGCCAACGATCCGCGCAAGCAATTCATGAATTGGGCTCTCGTCGGCGACGCCACGTGGGACTATCCTGCCGATGCCTTGGGCTACACAACCGGTATATCTGCCGAATGGGAGAAACCGAAGTGGGCGCTGCGCTATGGATTCTTCCAGTTGACGAAGCAACAGAATGGCTTTACCGCCGAAGACCAGTTCCTGATGTGGCCGGGTGAAAGCTCCGCGGGCGACGACAGGTTTTTCCACGACTGGGGGATGGTGGTCGAAGGCGAGCGCCGCTACAGCATCGGCACCCACCCGGGAGTTGTCCGCCCGTTGGCATTCGTCAATCAGGGGGAATTCGGCAGCTACAAGGCGGCTCTCTCGGTTCCGGGCGCGGATATCTCCAAGACTTACGCCAACCGTCATACGTTTGGTTTTGGCCTGAACGCGGAACAGGAGATCACGAAAAACATCGGCGTATTCTCTCGCGTGGGATGGAACGACGGCCACAACGAAGCATGGATGTATACCGACATTAATCACTCCGGATCGCTGGGCGTAAGCGTAAAGGGAGATGCGTGGGGCCGTTCCGGCGATACTGCCGGCTTGGCCGCCGTGATGAGCGGAATTTCAAAAGTGAATCAGCAATACCTCATGGCCGGCGGTGCGGGCATCCTGGATGGCGACGGCAACTTGAATTACGGCATGGAACGTGCCTTGGAGACGTACTACGACCATACATTCCCCCGGCAGATTCACTGGACCTTGGATTACCAGTTCGTTGCAAATCCGGCGTTCAATCGTGATCGCGGCTCAGTCTCGGTCTTCGGCACGCGCATTCATTGGGAGTTCTAGCTTTGCAAAAAGCGCTTGGGCGCAAAGGAGATGGATATGATCGGAATCAGCACGATTCAATTCAGTCTGCACCTGATGGCGGCCATCTTCATGGGCGCAATCGTGGGGCTTGAACGGCAATGGCGGCAGCGCATGGCTGGAACGCGGACCAACGCGCTTGTTGCGGCTGGCGCTGCTGCGTTCGTGATGTGTGGCTTGCTCATTGACGGCGATCCGTCAGCACGTGGACGCATCGTCTCCTATGTCGTCTCCTGCGTCGGTTTCCTCGGCGCAGGTGTCATCTTCAAGGACGGCGCAAATGTTCGTGGGTTGAACACCGCCGCCACAGTTTGGTGTTCTGCCGCGATTGGCGCTCTCTGCGGGCTTGGTGCGCTGAATCTGGCCGTGGTTCTGACAGCAACGGTTCTGTTCACCAACTTGGTGCTTCGTCCTCTCGCCTATCGGCTTCACCCTGTATTACCCGAAGCGACTCCTGCTGAAACTCGCTACGAAATTCAGATTGCCTGCCGCGTCTCTGTTGTTGCGCATATCCGCACATTGCTACTCTCCACTATTACCAGTCTTCCCGTTACGCTCCAATCCATACATGGAGAGCAGGACGACGATGAAGATCAGACACATATCCGGGCGGAACTGACGACGCCGGGCCGGAACAATGATGCTGTGGAGCAAGTCGTAATGAGGCTCTCGATGGAGGATGACGTCTCGACCCTTAGCTGGTCCATCGTTGAATCGACAATGGAATAGTGCTCAAATCCTGGTAAGGTAATCGGCATTATCGCGTAAGATTTAATTGTCAGCATACCCATACCCGGTATGCATTCCACCAGCGAGAATTTCCAAAAGGAGAAGTGCTATGTCCCAGCACGAGCGGGAGAAAGTGAAGTTATTGCAGCGGGTGCGCAAGTTGCGCGGACAACTGGAGGCCTTTGAGCGGGCATTGACCGCCGATGAGGATTGCGGCGGTCAATTGATGTTGTTGGCTGCCATGCGCGGAGCGGTTAATGGTCTCATGAGTGAAGTTCTTGAGGATCACATCCGTTTTCATCTCACGGCTGAATCGAAAGAGCAAATTGCTCCGGAACTGGCTGAGGATCTCATCGATCTAGTGCGCTCATATCTGAAATGACAGCGCTATTCATTGCTTTTTCGCCGCGTTCGCCCGGTTATGCTCTGCCCTTGACATCCCTGCATCAACCTTCGGTCTACGATTTCAACCAATCGGAAGAATGCCTCTCAAGCGCAATTCTTACCAACTGACTCCGCGTGCGCACACCGGCTTTGCGAAAGAGTTCCTGGATGACTGCCTTCACGGAACTCTCCGAAGTATTCAACGACAAAGCGATCTCCTTGTTGGCGAGGCCGTCGAGAATGCCTCGCAACACCTCTCTTTGACGATGGGTCAGAGGCCGTGGACCTTCGCTACTACCTGGCTGAGAATTTCGGCCAGCAATGAGATTGCGAACAGCTCCGGCGTCCAGCCAAATTTCTCCGTTCGCCACTCGTTGAATGGCCGTCAATAGCTGATCGAGACTGCTATGTTTCAGGAATACCCCGGATGCTCCCGCTTCCATGATCTTGAGAGTTGCCGCATCCGACATGCCAGCCGTGACCATAAGAACCTTTACGGCTATCTGGCGGCATTTCATTTCGGCAAATAGGCTATATCCCTGCTCCTCGCCGAGATCGTAATCAAGCAGGACCACATCTGCCTTGGTCTCGGCAATGGCGGCAATGGCTTCTACAACAGTCGAACACTGCTCCACAACGCGAAAGCCGGGAGTTGTCTGAAGGAGCCTGCCCAGGCTCTCTCGAAAGAGGCTATGGTCGTCCACCATCAAGATGCGGGTTTCGTCCATCACAAATCCTGTTCCACTGCAATTGCCGCGTTCAAGTCCACTATAAAACAAGCGCCATTTTCGATGGGACGATAACGCAACTCGCCGCCGAAGGAATGCACAAAAGCGCGCGACAGATACAAGCCAAGGCCGGTTGCTTCAGCTCCAGCCTGGAATGGACGAAACAGATTTTCAGGGTGGTCTACGCCTCCGCCACTGTCGGAGAATTCCACAAAGATATGCTGGCCCTCGCTCCTTGCAGTAACAAACATAAGCCTGCGATCACTCTTTGAGAGCGCCCTGATGCTATTAGTAACCAGGTTCAGAAATACCTGCATGAGGCTTGGCCGGTCAGCCCAGACGAGCGGCAAGCCGGTTTCCACCTTCCATTCTGCCAAGATGTTATCTTCTTGCAGCGAGGGCGCAACTACAATCTTCAATTCATCAAGCAGAACGGAGAGATCGACTTCGGTGGCTTGTATAGCGGTCTGCCGAACGTTCACGCTGGCAATACGTTCAAGCGCCACGGCAAGGCTGCCCAGCGCCTCGAAGTCCTTGTTCCCCGCGAGTAAACCGCCGTTTGCAAGGTTCTGATGAACAACGCTGATGGCTCCGCATACATTGCGGATTTCGTGAAAGGCCGCCGCAACCGCGATTCGCGATCCTGAAAGCAGCTGATGCAACCCAGATACTTCATGGTTACGAAGATCCTCTGAAGCATCCATCACAATTGCGGTCATGCGGGTTCCTGTATTGGTTGAATAAGTCGAGAAACATATCTCGGCAAGAAATGTTTCTCCATCGTCACGCTGACCACGAGCTTGCATCACTGTGCGAAGGAGCTGTTGCGATGCATCGTGCAGCGAAATGTTTGTCAATGCTGGAAGATGACGATAGATCAACCGGCCTGGAAGTTCTCCGCACGGAACGACCAGCATTCGATGTGCGGCATCATTGGCCATTAGTACGCAACCATCTTGATCGGTAGTAAGAATTGCAACAGGGCTGGTCTCGATCAGGATTTTTAATTGCTCTTCGGCTTCGCGTCGCGCGTCTCTCTGTTGCTCGATTTCCTGAATATGCTCAAGCGCGACCTTGCGATTGCGGGTCACTTCGCGCACGAAAAGACCTGCCCCAACAAAAGCGGCAAAGCAGAGTACGTCACGGGAGGTGCCCGTTCTCAGATTCCATGCAAGATCGCTGAAGATTTCCGCTAAAGCAGTGCAGAGTGTCGCCACTGCACAAATTTGCAAACGGCCCAGGACGCTGCCAACCATGAGCATCGGCACGAGATAGAGGAAGCCGAGCAACATCTCCCCGACGACCCACGAGTCCAGGATCGCAATGATTGCGATCAAAAGGCCTGCACGGAGCAGAACCGTTCGCCGATTTCCCTGAAACAATGCAGCGTACATAATCACCTGCGATGCAGCGACTGGAACAGCGCGACTCATCTCATTATAGTTGTCGCGAACGTTTCATTTTGATGACGTGGTCTAGTCAAGTTTATTCGCGCTTCATTGCTGAATAAGACAAATGGCCGAAAGATAGCCTCGCAAAGGCCGATAGATAGCTGCCAATGGCATAAAGATAGGGAATATTCATTCGCTGCGCACACTATCCTGAAGCAGTCGTTTTCCGATTCCCTGTTTTGCGGATCGTGAAGACACGAAACTGGCCAGCCATTCGAGAACGGAGTCGAAGTACAAAATGCAAATACTGAAGGTAATGCCTAGAGCTGTTCTCGGTTCCGGCATAGTGGCGCTGTTGCTGGCTTCCGGCTTGCCCATTGCCGCTCAGGAAAGCCTGACGTGGAGCGAGGCAAAGACGAAATTTGAAGCTGCCAACCCGGCACTCAGAGCCGACGCCCTTGGCGTAGATGAGATGAGGGCCGCAGAGACCACGGCGTTTCTGCGGCCCAATCCCGGCATCGGTTTGTCGAGCGACGGATTGCAGATTGCGCCGCACACCACGCCCGGCCTTGGCACGCACTGGATGCCCCTCACTGGCACACAGCTTGTGCCCAGCATCAACTACCTGCATGAACGCGAACGCAAGCGCGAACTTCGATTGCAGAGCGCCAAAGAGGGCACGCAGATCGCAGGATCGCAGCACGAGGATCTGGAGCGCAATCTGCTATTCGATCTGCGCTCGCAATTCGTGCAGACGCTGGAGGCAAAAGCAATTCTCGACCTTGCCCGCGCCGATCTCGATTACTACGACAAGATCATCGCCATCAGCCGCAGCCGCTTCAAAGCTGGCGATCTGGCGCAAATTGATCTGGACCGCATCGAACTGCTGCGAGTGCAATACGAAGTCGAGATGCAGACGGCCATCGTCAACCTGCGCACCGCCAAGATTCAACTTCTGCAACTGCTCAACGACCGCACGCCGGTTGAGAAGTTTGACGTGACGGGCGCCTTCGACTATGTCGATGAGTTGAAACCGCTCGAAGATTGTCGACAGATTGCTCTCGACGAGCGTCCCGATCTGCGCGCTGCGCTTGAGTCTGTGCAGCAGGCGCAGACCAATCACAAGCTTGCCATCGCCAACGGCTCCGCCGATCCGACATTCAGCACCTGGTATTCATATAATCCCGCCTTCAACAATCCCTTTGGCCGCTATACGCTGGGCGCAAGCGTCAATGTACCGGCACGCATTTTCGATCGCAATCAGGGCGAGAAGCAGCGCACACTGATCGACATTGACCGCAACAAACAATTGACTGAAGCCGCGCGCGCCCAGGTCTTCAGCGACGTGGACTCAGCTTACGCACAGGTGGAGAGCGACATTGCGCTGCTCAAGCCCTACAAGGCGCAGTACAAGGAGCAGGCCACTCGCGTTCGCGATACGGTCACTTATTCCTACCAGCAAGGTGGCGCATCGTTGATGGACTTTCTCAACGCGCAGAGCGACTACCGAGCCGTGCAACTGGCCTATCTGCAACTGATCGGTTCAACTCTGACCGCTGCCGGGCAACTGAATCTGGCTGTGGGACGCGAGGTGATTCAATGAATTTCTCTTCCTATTTGAAACAACATTCCATCGCCTCGCTGAGTCTTTGCATGGCAGCTTCTCTGGGCATCCTCACACTCTTCGGCTGCAAGGGAAAAGAGGAGGGCAGCGGCGCGCCGCCTGCGGCACAGGTCATCCACGTGGCCGACATGAATCTGGTCACCATCGACGCAAAAGACGCATCCAGATTTCCAATCACCGCTGCCACACAGATTGAATCCGCATCCGAATTGGCGGCCACCGGCTCAGTATTGCCCGACATCAATCGTGAAGTGCCGGTGATCTCGCTGGCCAATGGCCGCGTGGTGGACATCAAGGCCCGGCTCGACGACAACGTGAAGAAGGGGCAACTTCTTTTGAAGGTGCAAAGTCCGGACATCACCAACGCCTTCAATACTTATCTGAAAGCCAGCAACGATGAGCAGCTTGCGCGCAAGGCTTTCGCGCGCGCCGACGATCTTTTCAAACACGGCGCCATTGCTCAGGCTCAACTCGAACAGGCCGAGGATACTACAAGAAACGCAAAGGCCGACCTCACCGCCGCTGAAGAGCAGTTGGCGACTCTTGGCGTAGACAAGAATCACCCCAGCAGCATCGTCAATGTTTACGCGCCGATCAGCGGAGTCATCGTTGCGCAGAACGTGACCAACGCTGCCGCTGCTGGAGTCGGCCTCTCCGGGTCTGCCACCGCATTCACCATTGCCGACCTCTCCACGGTCTGGATTGTCTGCGATGTTTTTGAGAACGATATTTCCAAGTTGCAGATCGGTCAGGAAGCCGCAATCAAATTAAGTGCCTCCCCTGACCGTCCGCTCACGGGCCGCATCAGCGACATTGGTCCAATCCTCGATCCCACGCTGCGAACTGCCAAGGTGCGCATCGAGGTTCGCAATCCGGGCTTCCTCAAACTGGGGATGTTTGCCACGGCGACTTTTACCAGCAAAGCCAGAGAGGCGCGCGCCGTGCTTCCCGCCGAGGCGGTTCTGCATTTGCATGATCGCGATTGGGTCTTTCTGCCGGCTGGGGTCAATCAGTTCAAGCGCGCCGAGGTTCACTCAGGCCGAATGATCGAAGGCAATCGCCAGGAGATTCTCTCTGGCATTCAGCCCGGTCAGCAGGTTGTTGGCAACGCACTGTTGCTGGAAACAGCGGGGAACCAGTAGATGATTCGCGCACTCGTTGATTTCGCGCTCAAAAACCGCTGGATGGTCCTTGGCGGCGTGATGGTGCTGACCGCATGGGGCGTCATCAGCTTCCGCAATCTGCCCATCGAGGCTTACCCGGACGTGGCCAACAACTACGTCCAGATCATCACGCAGTGGCCGGGGCGTAGCGCTGAAGAGATCGAGCGCCAGGTCACGGTGCCGGTTGAAATTCAGATGGCGGGCATTCCCCACCTCGCTCATCTGCGCTCCACCACGCTGGCTGGATTGTCCAGCCTGATGCTCATCTTCGACGACGGCTCCACAGGCGACGTGAATCGCGAGCACGTTTTGGAGAGGCTCAGTCAAGTGAGTCTGCCTGCAAATCTTGTTCCGCAGATGGGCACGGACTGGAGTCCTGTTGGCCAGATTTATTGGTACACGCTGGAGAGCACCAATCCCGCCTACGACGTGATGGAGAAGAAGTCGCTGGAAGACTGGAGTCTGGAGAAATCCTTCAAGAGTGTTCCGGGCGTGGTGGATGTTTCCAGCTTCGGCGGGCCAACAAAGGAGTACCAGATCAAGCTCGATCCGCAGAAACTGGTCTCCTATGGCTTAAGCATCAGCCAGGTGGAGCAGCAGGTTGCGTCCAATAACACCAATGGCGGCGGCAGCTTTATCGAGCAGGGCGCGCAGCAGATCAACGTGCAGTCGGCTGGCCTCTTCATCAGTGTGCAGGACATCGAAAACACCGTCGTCAAAACCTCCAACGGCGCGGCCATCAAGATCAAGGACATTGCGACCGTTGCGCAGGGGCCGAAGATTCGCCTTGGCCAGATCGGCCGCGCAATTCACCGCGTAGACGGCAAGATCGTGGATAATCCCGACACGGTGGAAGGCATTGTGCTGTTGCAAAAGGGCGATGACTCCGATCCCGTACTGACACGCATTCACGACAAGATCAAGGAACTGAATGAACGCGTTCTGCCCAAGGGCGTGCAAATCAAGCCATTCCTGGATCGCTCCAAACTCGTCGCTTACACCGTCGAAACCGTCGAGCACAATTTGACCGTTGGAATGATTCTGGTCGTGATCATTCTTCTGGTCTTTCTCGGCAACGTGCGCGGCGCCATCATCGTTGCGCTCACCATTCCCTTTTCGCTGTTGTTTGCCTCTATCTGTTTGGACCTCAGCCACATTCCAGCCAACCTGCTTTCGCTGGGCGCGCTCGACTTCGGTATGGTGGTCGATGGTTCGGTGGTCATGATCGAAAACATGGTGCGCCACCTCAACAACAAGGAAACCCCCGGCACGAGTTCGCAAAAGATCCACACCGCCGCCATTGAAGTGCAGCGCCCAGTCTTCTTTGCCATTGGCATCATCATCACCGCTTATCTGCCTATCTTCACCTTGCAAGCCGTCGAGGGCCGTCTCTTCAAGCCCATGGCCTGGACAGTCACCTTTGCCCTGCTGGGCGCGCTGATCTTCGCCATCCTGGTCACTCCCGCAATCGCCAGTATTTTCTTCCGCCGCGGAGCCAGGGAATGGGAAAACCCCCTCCTGCTCTGGATTCGGGAGCATTATCGTGTCGCCGTCCGCTCGGCAATCGAGCATCGCTACATCACAGTTGGCATCGCTGCCGGCTTGTTCGCCTTTGCACTCTATCTCACCGTTGGCGGACCCATCGGCTCGGAGTTCCTGCCTCACCTGGATGAAGGCTCCATCTGGGTACGCGGCACGCTGCCTCCCAGCGAAGGCCCAACCGCCAGTATCGACTTCGCCAACAAGGCGCGCCTGGTGATGGCCTCGTTCCCTGAAGTGACGCAGGTTGTCAGCCAGACTGGCCGTCCCGACGACGGCACCGACACGACTGGCTTTTTCAACACCGAATACTTTGTCGATCTCAAGCCCAAGAAAGAATGGCGTCCTGTCTTCCATAAAGACAAGGATGCCCTTATCGGCGCGATGAACACTGCGCTTTCCAGCTTCCCAGGCGTGATCTGGAACTTCTCTCAGCCCATCTCCGACAACATGGAAGAGGCCGTCAGCGGCGTCAAGGGCGAACTGGCCGTCAAACTCTATGGCGACGATCTGCGCACCCTGGAGAAGAAGGCAGAAGCGATCCAAAGCCAGATGGCTTCGGTCAAGGGCATCGAGGATCTGGGTATCTTCCGAATCATCGGCCAGCCCAATCTCAACTACACAGTGAATCGCGCCGCCGCCGCTCGCTGGGGCATTAACGTGGCTGATATTCAGGACGCTATGCAAACTGCGGTCGGCGCCAACGCCGTCACGCAAGTGCAGCAGGGCGAGGCTAGATACGATGTGACGCTGCGCTATCAGCAGCAATTTCGCGATACCCGCGAAGCCATACAGAATGTTCGCCTGCTGGCTCCTTCCGGCGAACGCGTCTCCCTTACCCAACTGACCAAAGTCTCTGCCGATGACGGAGCAGAGGAGGTTTATCGTGAGGGCGGCCAGCGTTACATTGCCATCAAGTATTCCGTGCGCGGACGCGACCTGGGTTCCACGGTCGAAGAGGCGATCAGCAAAGTCAACCACAACGTGAGCCTGCCCGCCGGCTATCATCTGGAATGGGCCGGTGAGTACGAGAGCCAAAAGCGCGCCGACAAGCGCATGGCCATTGTCGTGCCTATCACGGTTCTCGTCATCTTCCTCATCCTTTACACCATGTTCCGCTCCTACAAATGGGCTTTGCTCGTCCTGGTCAGCGTCATCATGGCTTCTGTCGGCGGCCCACTCGCACTGTTTCTCACTCACACCAACTTTTCTGTCTCCTCGGCGGTCGGATTTCTGGCGCTCTTTGGCGTCAGTGTGCAGACCGGCGTCATCATGCTCGAATACATCAACCAACTCCGCGCCCGCAGCAAGGGGACGGAAGTCTCTTACGAAGAGCACATCATCGACGCGGCCGTTGATGGCGCGGTACTGCGCTTGCGGCCCATCATGATGACCATGTTGGTGGCCACGCTTGGGCTGCTGCCCGCGGCATTCTCTCACGCCATTGGTTCCGATTCGCAACGGCCCTTCGCTATCGTCATCGTTGGCGGTCTGTTGGCCAATCTGATTATCGGCATCTTTCTGCTGCCCACGCTTTACGTATGGGTAGCGCGTGACAACGACATTCTGTCTGCCGTGGAATCCGACGATGAGTTCTAGTCGGCATTCAAGTGAATTTTTTGCAGGTTGGACCATTCATATTTTGGTGAAAGAGGAATTGCATGAGGATCATTGTGAAGTTGACAACGTGCTCCATTCTTTGCGGAGGAATCATTCTGGCTGCGACGCAGAACCTGCACGCTAGCGAAATGAAAGTAGCTTCGGCGCGCAGCCATGAACTCACAGTTTCCATCGTGAACAATTCAGGAAGATTCGTCGCTGGAGGCAATGCTTTCTGTGTAGTGTTTACCAGCACCGCGAATGCCGAGCCATTTTCGGTAAAGGATGTGGCCGTTGAATTTGCACAGCAAGTCGGAAGGATTCAGGAAAGACCAGCGCGCGCGCAAATCGCCGCAGGAGATACAGGACGTTTCTGCGGGAAGGTAGATTTAGGAACTCAGTATTATCAACCCGCATTCTATTACGTGTTCATCCACTACACGGATGTGGACGGTAAAAGAAGAAAATCTCGTCTTTCTCTATCCGTTAGAGCGTGAGAGTCGCAGCAGCGACTCGACCAGATACCAACCTCTTTCAATGCCTGACAAGAAATGTGATGTAAAGAAACGGGGGAAAGATGGCAAGCGACTCGAACAGTTCCCAGCGCGAATTGTCGCAATTTCATGTGTGCATTCACTGTGGCAGGGTCTCTCGTCGAGATGAATTCGACGGCACGGCTGTCGTCACCGGCATTTATCCCTGCTCGAAATGCGGCCAAGATGGACCGCTCAATATCGTCATTCGAGACGTGGAATCCGCCGCGACCGGCACAAACGATCCTGGCCCTAGCGGTTCAGCAGGCTAACGCGGTGCTTCGCTGATGCGGATGTCGCACCTTGATTAGCTTGCTCCCGGCTGCGCGAACGAACTCGCTTGTCAGCCGCTTTTTGTCGTCGGCACGCATCGCCAATCTGGTTACGAGTTTCGGGTGTTCCTCGCTCAGAGGACGGACAGCAATTTCATTGCTGGAGATTCGCCATGCCGCCTCGCGCGTCAGGAATGCCGCGCCCTTGTGCGCCAAGACGAGCGCCGATGCCTCTTCAGCCGTTGTGAAGGTGTGCGTGTCGGGCGCGATTATGTTTTTTGCGGAGGCCTCCGCCTGAATCATCTCAGTAATGAACGGGTTGATGTGTGGCGCAGGCAGAATCCACTCGTGAGCGCGCAGATCATTGAGACTGAGTTCGTTGTTTCTGGCTATGGCATCACCTTTCGGAAGCGCAATATAGCCAGGCGACTCAGTAACCGATAAAAAACTGAGTGACGGCGAATCCGGAATGGCCAGCACCAGCGCCAAGTCCAGATTTCCGGTAGCCACCATGCGCGCGAGTTCGTGCGAGAAGTTGCTCCAGAGCTTGACCTTCAGGCCGGGAAAGAGAGAAAGCTGAATCGACTGGATCGCCGTGACCAGATACGGATCGGCATAGACGGACCTGCCGATATGAAGCACTTCGTCCGCTGCATGTAGCGCGGCCCTTGCGTCAGCGACGGCGCGCTCTGCGTACAACACGGCGCTGCGCGCATCTTCCACAAAATGTCGGCCGGCGTCGGTCAGTTCCACTGTCTGATGGTTCCGCACGAAAAGGCGCAAGTCGATCTGAGATTCAAGCTCGACAATCCGCTTGCTCAGCGTCGATTGCTCGATGCGCAGCCGCGCGGCTGCACGCGAATAATTCAATTCCTCGGCCAGCGCAATGGCTGCCTGCAGAAGTCGCATCTCCGGTAGCGCCATACCCGTGCTCCTAGCCAAAGACCAAGGGCAAGTAATGGGTCGTGCCGAGCAGCTATTTCGCGTTCTTCGCTGCAAGTATTCTTGTTGTGTTAATAAGCTGGGCATGGGCTGGCCGTAAGACCGCCATGGCACCTTTTGGTATATAGACACAGCCGCCGCAAAATTGTCGCGCTGTGCAATCGAAATTCTTAGCGTAGTTTGTGATGTCCCCGGTGGGCTTGCCGCATCAGGATGAAATCGCAATCGCTGCAAACCGATTCACTACGAGAAGCGCACGCTCCCCACTTCTCGTACGCGCCGTTATTCCTGAATGGAATAACGCTCTCCGTGGAATTCATTAGACAGATCGCCGCTGCTCAACCAACCTATGAACTGAGCCGGGCACTACTGGGTTCTCTGGATCGAGAGAGTGAAGGAGGAGCAGCTACATGAACTCAATGCCAGCAATTCAATCTGTGGGAACGGGAGATCCGCTTCTGACTGCGGATGAGGTCGCGGCGAAACTGAAGGTCAGCACGGACTGGGTTTGGGATCATTCATCACGGCGATTGCCCTATCTGCCTGTGATCCGCATGAGCGATGGCGTTCTGCGCTACCGGGCGAGCGGTATTGAGGAATTTCTGCAAGAACGGGAAAGAGCCTCCAATATGCGGCGCAAACGCCGGTAAAATGGAGGTAGCCCGTTTTCCTCCCACACAGAAATCGAGGAAGCGATGGGTAAATCGCACCAGAAGGGATGGGTGTCGATTCGCGGCAAGAAGTGGTACGGATACTTCCGCCGCACAGTGATCGACCCCAGCACAAATCAACCGAAGATCGTCTCGACACCGGTTGCGCTCGGGCTGAAATCCGAGATGACCAAGTACGAGGCGCGCGATAAGCTGGAACTCGAAATCAAGAGACTTACCGGACAGATCACAGAAGATGGGGTTGTAAGAAACGGCAGCGTCACCTTCGATTGGTTTGTCCAAAATCGCTACCTGCCACTGAAAGAGGGGGATTGGAAAGAAGAGACGGCCAAGGTGAAGAAGTTTCTCATCAAGGCCGACCTCGTCGATGCTTTCCGAGGTGTACGGCTCGAAAGCATCGATAAGCTCGCTCTCCAGACCCACCTCAATCGACTGGCCAAAACACGGTCCAAGGACAGAGTGTTGAACGCTGGAACCTACATGCGGGCCATCTTTCGGGAGGCGGTCGATCAGGACTTTCTTCCCAAAGACCCGGCGCGCTCTGTAAAGGCTCCTTCGACGCTGCGGGATACAGACAAGACGATCCTCAGTTGGGATCAGCTCCGATCCGCATTGTCCAGCTTGCAGTTGCGGGACCGGATTCTGCTCACTCTCGACATGACCAATGCACTGCGGCCAAGCGAGCTTTTTGGTCTGAGGTGGAGTTGCTTCGATCCAGAACTCTGCCAGATCGAGATCAAAGAGACCACCTACAAGGGGAAAATTCGCCCCTGGGGCAAGACCAGAGCGAGTCTCTCGAAGATCCCGATCGCCCGAGCGCTCGCGGACGAACTTCTTGCCTGGCGGCAGCAGTGCCGCGAGGAGCAGCAGAGAAAGAAGCTCGTGCGCGGCCCCTCCGCTGACGATCCCAAAGCGTTCATTTTTCCGGCACGCGGAGGCGGGTTCATCGATTCGGGCAACTACCGCAATCGGGTGCTGCACAAACTGGCCAAAGAACTGGGGCTGCCAAAACTGACGTTCCAGGTCATCCGCCGCACCATTGCGACGTTGGCCAAAGACAAGGGCCACGTCAAAGACATCCAGGGAATGTTGCGCCACACCCGCCTGGCCACGACCACGGATGTTTATATGCAATCGCTCGAAAGCGGCGTCCGGTCTACGGTCGACTCCATTCACGACGAGTTGAGCGCGACCGGCACATTGGGACCGGGTTCCCCGGCGGCTCCAGTCAGGGCGCGCGCGGGTAGCCAAAATGGCCCTCTCCCGTCTTCGCCGACTTCAGGAAACGAAAGCGACGCGATTCCGAAGCCTACCCGTGGGGTGGTTTTGGAGTTTGCGACAAGAATGCGACAAAGCCAAAGGAAGGAGATGCGTCTAAGTTCTTGAAAAATATGGTAGGCACGACTGGACTCGAACCAGCGACCTCTTCCGTGTCAAGGAAGCGCTCTAACCAACTGAGCTACGCGCCTGAAACAATCAAGTTCAGTCTATCAGGATCGGAGCTATGGGGAAAGGTGGGCGACTCGAACTTCCATGCTGTACCATCATTCTCTAACCAAGAACCCCCTCGACCCGGAGGTCACCGGATTGAAGGGGTGGGTCTAAAATTTTGCCTCCCGATCCCTCTATGAACGACGTTAGAAGCACGCCACTGAACCGATTCCGCACCGCACCCAACCTGCTGACGCTGTTGCGCATCTGTCTGGCGCCCTTCCTGGTGGCTGCCATCCTGGACGACCACTACGGGCTGAGCTTTGTCCTGTTTGTGGTCGCGGGGTTGACCGACGCACTGGACGGCATGTTGGCCCGCCTGCTGAAGCAACGCACCATGCTGGGCCAATATCTTGACCCGGTGGCCGACAAGCTGCTGCTGAGCACACTGTTTCTGGTGCTCACGCACAAGGGGCTGATTCCGGCGCGGGTGACCGTGCTGGTCTTCGGCAGGGACGTGGGAATCCTGGTGGTGGCTGCCATCCTGTATGCGGCGGTGGGCCGGCGGGAGTTCAACCCCAGCCTCCTCGGCAAGGCCAACACCGTAGCCCAGGTGACCGCCGTCGCGGTGGTGCTGCTGCACGAGCTGATCGCTGCCAACTGGATCGTGGTTACCGAGACTTGGGCGCTCTATGCCACCATGGTGCTGACCGTAGTTTCCGGCCTGCATTACGCCTGGGCGGCCTCCCGGAGAATCGGCGCCGCACCGGCCAACGGCCACAGCACAAAATAGGCATGCTGTACCCCCTCGCCTTCTTTTAAGGAAGGCAAGAAAATACAGGTGTACATCCCCCTCATGCCGAAGCCGAGAGAGTGAATGCCTGTGTTTTCTTCAGGATTCTTCCAAGCTGGTTTCAGGTTCGGCGGTGTCTTCGATCTCCATATCGCGGAACTCTTCGGAGTCAAAAACCTCGCCACACTCCAGGCACTCGACATATTCAGTGTCTTCGTGACGGGAGACGATTCGTACCCTTGGGTGTCTGCAGGCGGTTGCCATCGCTCGTGGTTTCGGTGAATTAAAGTACTCTTTCCGCAGATTGTAACTGCCTTTACGGCAATTTCAAACCGATATTTGTTCAATCGTTGCAATCCGTCAGAGATTTTGACGTCCGGCAACCAGGCTCCGGGCCGGATTCTGAAACGGTTCCGAGCGTAGGCTTGAAATTCCGACAGATTCGGTCGTATACTAAACCCGGACCGAAGAAGTCGGATATTCAATGCTCAAGCTGACCAAAAAAGCGGATTACGGATTGATGGCGCTCAAGTTCCTGGCCGAGCACCCTGAGAAGCCCGCGTTGAGCGCCAAGGACGTTGCGGACGCCTACGGAATTCCCGCGCAATTGCTGGCCAAGATCTTGCAGCAGTTGACCAAATCCGGCCTGCTGCGCTCGCAAGCCGGGATGAACGGCGGCTATGTGCTGGCCAGAGACGCTCGAGAGATTTCGGCCTTCGAGGTCATTCTGGCCATTGACGGGCCATTTTTTATCACTTCCTGCACCAAGGGCAAGACGGGCTGCGAGCTGACACCAAGCTGCACCATCAAGGAGCCGCTGGCGCGGGTCAACGAGACTATTGCCGGCGTTTTGAAGAGCATCAGCATCCAGGACCTCGCGGAGCACGAACACCCGGCCCCTGGGCGCGAGGCGCAAGCGTTGGTTGCTTTGACTTTGTAATGGATGTTTTTGCGCCGCGTTGAGCGGCCGAGCGATGAGGATGGAGAGTCAGAATGAACACAGTTGACAGCCATGTGGAAGTGCCGGCAGGCGTACATCTGCCGATTTATATGGACAATCACGCCACCACCCCCCTGGACGAGCGCGTGCTGGAAGCCATGATGCCGTACTTCACCACCAAGTTCGGCAATGCGGCCAGCCGCAACCATTCGTTCGGGTGGGAGGCGGAAAAGGCCGTGGAGACGGCGCGCGAGCAGATCGCCAAGCTCATCGGGGCCACCGCCAAGGAGATCATTTTCACCTCCGGCGCCACAGAGAGCGACAACCTGGCCATCAAGGGCATCGCGGAAATGTACCGCGAACGCGGCAACCACATCATCACCCAGGTGACCGAACACAAGGCGGTTCTGGACACCTGCAAGCGGCTGGAAAAGCACGGCTATCGCGTCACCTATCTGCCGGTGAAAGCCGACGGCATCATCGACTTGGACGACCTCGAGCGGGCCATGGACGACAAGACCATCCTGGTTTCGATCATGGCGGCCAACAACGAAATCGGCGTCCTGCAGCCCATCCGCGAGATCGGCAAGCTCTGTCATCAAAAGGGCATCCTCTTCCATACCGATGCGGTGCAGTCCGTGGGCAAGGTTCCGGTCAACGTGATCGACGACAACCTTGACGTGCTGTCGATCTCCGGACACAAGATTTACGGGCCCAAGGGCGTGGGCGCGCTCTACGTGCGCCGGCGCAATCCGCGGGTCCAGATTGCCGCGCAGATCGACGGCGGCGGCCACGAGCGCGGCATGAGGTCCGGCACCTTGAATGTACCCGGCATTGTGGGCCTGGGCAAGGCCTGCGAACTAGCCCTGGCGGAGATGGACAGCGAAGCGGCCTATCTGCGCGGATTGCGTGACCGGCTGAAGGACAAGCTCGAAGCGGAGCTCGACTACGTCCACATCAACGGCTCCATGGAACACAGATTGCCGGGCAACCTGAACATGAGTTTTGTGTACGTCGAAGGCGAATCGCTGCTGATGGGCATCAACGACGTGGCGGTTTCAAGCGGTTCGGCTTGCACCTCGGCAACGCTGGAACCATCGTATGTATTGAAGGCGCTTGGGCTCGGCGACGATGTGGCGCACAGTTCGATTCGATTCGGCTTGGGCCGCTTCAACACTCAGGCCGAAGTGGACTATGTGGCCGCCAAGGTCATCGACGTGGTGAAGAAGCTGCGTCAGCTTTCGCCGCTTTACGAGATGGTGCAGGAAGGCATCGACCTGACCAAGATTCAGTGGGCCGCGCACTAGGGATAATCGTCCCCCGGGCGTGAGCGATCGCAAGTTTTTTGACTCGGCGGGCACGGTTGCCGAATCCAACAACAAATACCGCGGCTTCCCCCCGCAGAAGGATTCGAACAATGGCATACAGCGACAAGGTAATCGACCACTACAACAACCCCCGCAACGTGGGCCAACTGGACAAGAGCTCGACGGAAGTCGGCACCGGTCTGGTGGGCGCGCCAGAGTGTGGCGACGTAATGCGGCTGCAGATTCGCGTGAACCCCGAGACGCAGGTTATCGAAGAAGCCAAGTTCAAGACCTTCGGCTGCGGCTCCGCAATTGCCAGCTCGTCGCTGGCCACTGAGTGGATCAAGGGCCGCACCGTGGACGACGCCCTGGCCATCAAGAACACCGACATCGTGAAGGAGCTGTCGCTTCCTCCGGTGAAGATTCACTGTTCGGTGCTGGCCGAGGACGCGATTCGCGCCGCGATCGGCGACTGGAAGAAAAAGAACGGTGCCGCGGAATCTGTGGAAGCCGCGGCAGTAGCAAAGTAAGTAAGTTTTCGCGATGTTTTGAAAGGGTGCGGCTATACCCAGCACCCTTTCAAGGCGCGCAACAGATTCATGGAGCAAGCAATCATGTCGAACATGGTGACGATCGAAACCAAGCCTTCGCAAGCGCCCTTTGCGGCCCCGCCGCAAGCACCCGCACCAGCGGCTCCCGTACAGGGCTTGCAGGTCACGGAGCGGGCCGTAAAGCGCATTCGCGTAGCGATGGTCAAGGAAGGCATTTCGCCCCAAGAGGGTGGGCTGCGCCTGGGAGTGATGGGCGGCGGTTGTTCGGGGCTTTCCTACTCCATCAAGTTCGATACGCATCCCCGCGAGCGCGACCGTATCTACGAGTTCGACGGCGTGCGCGTCTTTGTCGATCCCAAGTCGTTCCTCTATCTGCACGGCATGACTCTGGACTACGAAGAGACCCTGATGCGGCAGGGATTCAATTTCATCAATCCCAACTCGACGCGCTCCTGCGGCTGCGGTTCCTCTTTCTCGTCGTAGGCTGCGGAAAATCCCTCATGGCTGGCGTTTTGTGTCAGGGCACGACTTGAGTCGTGCCGCAAGTAGCTGAAGAAATAACGAGGGCTTTAGCCCCTGCGGCTGGAGCCGCGAGTCGAGATTTTTTGTTCACGGACGGGCTGAATTCCGTCCCCTTCAAGGTTCGCTTTTTGAGCAAATCGCAAGAGTTCAACTATGTTCAAGGTCCTCGATTCCGCGGTACCGATCGCCTGTTGGTCTTGTTCCATCGGCCATAATGACTCCACGCTTTTCTGTCCGCACTGCAGCAAGATTCAGCCGCCGCCTGGAGGCGATTATTTTTCCGTCTTCAGTCTGGAGCCCAGGCTCAATCTGGATTTGCCTGCCCTGGAGCGCGAGTTCCACCGTCTGAGTCGCAGGCTGCACCCCGACCGTTTTGCCCGTGCTGAAGACATTGAAAAGCAGTGGAGTCTGGCCGACACGGCTCTGCTCAACGACGCCTATCGCACCTTGAAAGATCCTCTGCGCCGCACCGAGTACCTGTTGAAGCTGGAAGGCGCGGAGATTGGCGAGGAATTCAGCGGCAAGGGCCGCAAGGATCCCTCCCGCGTTCCCGCCGACCTGCTGGAAGAGGTCTTCGATCTGAATCTGCAGCTTGAAGAGATGCGCATGGCTCGCAACATGGGCGAGTCGGACCCTGTGCTTGAAGCCAGTCTCACCGAAGCCAAGAAGAAATTCGATGGCTTGGTCGAAGCGGTGGACCGCGACCTGCGCATCGAGTGGAAACTGTGGGACGAGGGCGACGAGGCCGCGCGCGGTGCATCTGAAAAAAGAATGGTGGCGATGATCGACCGGCGGCGCTACCTCAGCAATCTGGTTCGTGACGTGACCGAAATCCTGGGAGCTTGATCAAACGACATGGCGGATGGACGCGTAGTAGGAATCGACCTGGGGACAACGAATTCCCTGGTGGCTTATATGGAAGGCGACGCGCCGGTGGTGATTCCCGGTGTGGACGGCTCCAACCTGGTGCCTTCGGTGGTGGCGTTGGACCCTGTTCCGGCCGCAGGTGGCCGCCCCACGGTCACCGTGGGCAACAGCGCGCGCAAGGCGCTCATCGAGACGCCCGAGCGTGTCATTTATTCCGTGAAACGCCTGATGGGCCGCGGGCTTGAAGAGATTCAGTCCGAGCTCAAGCTGTTTCCCTTCCATCTGGCCGGGGACGTGGAAGCCGGCGAGGTTCCACGCATTCAGTTGGGCGAACTGCGCTTCACGGCGCCGGAGATTTCGGCCTATGTGCTGCGCCAGCTCAAGCGCAATGCCGAGCGCTTCTTTGGCGCGCCGGTCACCCAGGCCGTCATTACCGTGCCCGCCTACTTCAACGACGCGCAGCGGCAGGCCACCAAGGATGCCGGACGCATGGCCGGGCTCGATGTGCTGCGGCTCGTCAATGAGCCCACCGCGGCCGCGCTGGCCTATGGCCTGGACCGCTCCAATGTCGGGACCATCGCGGTCTACGACTTGGGCGGTGGCACCTTCGACATTTCCATTCTCAAGCTGCGCGACGGCATCTTCGAGGTGCAGTCCACCAACGGCGATACTCACCTGGGCGGCGACGACATCGACAATCTGCTCATGGCCATTGCCCTCGACGAAATCCATGCCGAGCATGGCGTCGATATGCGCGCACACCCCAGTGCGGTGCAAGCCGTGCGCAAGGCCGTCATTGAAGTCAAGATCAAGCTCTCCACTGAAGCGATCGCGCACTTCGATATCGAGCTGCCCAACGGCGACCGCTACCAGCGCGAGATTCCCCGCGAAGTCTTCGAGCAGTTGATCGAGCCGGTACTCGAACGCACCGCCGGCCCTTGCAAGCGAGCCATGGCCGACGCCGGCATTACGCCGGAAGAAATTGACGAAGTGGTGCTGGTGGGCGGATCCACGCGGATTCCCGCCGTGCGCCAACTGGTGGACGATCTCTTTCATCTTGCGGCCCGTGGCAAAAAGCCGCACACGGAGCTGAATCCCGACGAAGTGGTGGCGCTGGGTGCGGCGGTGCAGGCCGCCATTCTGGCCGGCTCGTCCAAGAGCACCGATGAGCTGCTGCTGCTGGACGTGACCCCGCTCTCGCTGGGCATCGAGGCCTTGGGAGGCACCGTGGCGCGCATCATTCAGCGCAACTCCACCATTCCCGCCTCGGCCACCGAGTTCTTCACCACCGGCGTCGACGGCCAGGCCAACGTCGCCATTCACGTGGTGCAGGGCGAGCGCGAACTGGCCGCCGACTGCCGCTCCCTGGCGCGTTTTGACCTGAAAGGCATTCCTCCCATGTCCGCGGGCCTGCCGCGCATCGAGGTCCGCTTCCTCATCGACGCCGACGGCATCTTGCACGTCACGGCGCTCGAGCAGCGCAGCGGAAAAGCCGCGCAGATTGAGGTCAAGCCGACCTACGGCCTCACCGACGAGCAAGTCGAGAGCATGATTCTCGAGTCCTTCGATCACGCCGAGGATGACTTTGCCAAGCGCCTCCTGATCGAGGCTCGCAATGAGGCGGAGACCATTCTCACCGCGGTCGAGCGTGCGCCGCAAAGCCCGGCATGGAAGCAGTTGACCGGCGAAGAACAGGCGGCCGTTGCCGCGGCCCGCGACCATCTCAGCGCCGTCAAGCTGGGTGAGGATTCCGCATCGATTCGCGCGGCTACTCTGGCGCTGGACCAGGCCACGCGGCGCTTTGCCGAATTGATGATGGAAGCCGCCGTCTCTACTGCTTTGCGCGGCAAGACCATGGACACGGCCGGCGAGGAACTGGGCGAGGCAGTCACCGCTCCCCATGCCATGGCGCCGGCGGAGTTCAAGTGAAGCAAGTCAGCAGGTCAGCAAATCAGCGAGTCAGCAAGTCAGCGAGTCAGCAAGTCGGTGCGAGGAGTCTGGACCTATGAGTGAAGCAACTGAGAAAAACATTCCCGCCGAAAAGCTCGTGCGCGTCACCTTCATGCCCGAAGGCAAAACGGTCGAGTTCGAGTTCGGCACCTTGCCCTATCAGCATCACGGCAAGCCGATGTCGTTCCTCGACGTGGCGGAGAATTACGACATTTTCCTGGACCATGCCTGCGGAGGCGTCTGCGCCTGCTCTACCTGCCACGTGCTCACCAAGGCGGGCGAGAGCGGCCTCACTCCAGCCGACGACGACGAACTGGACCGCCTCGATATGGCCGCCGATCAGCAATTGAACTCGCGCCTGGGCTGCCAGGCCGTCATCACGCGCCCCGGCGACTACGTGGTCGAGATTCCCAAGTGGAACCGCAACTACGTCGCCGAAGGCAAGCCTCTGGCCATGGCCGAAGGAAAGTAAGGAGCACCGAGATGCCGCGCGAAATTCTGTGGACAGACGCCGAAGAGATCGGCATTCAGTTGGCTGAGAAGTTTCCCGGCCTTGACCCCTTGACGGTGCGCTTCACCGACCTGCTTCGCTACGTGACAGAGCTGGAGGGCTTCGCCGGCGACCCGGCCAAGTCCAACGAGTCGCGCCTTGAGGCGATTCAGATGGCCTGGCACGAAGAGTTTACAGACGCGCAAGGCTGACCGCGCTCCTCAGCCCAAATTCTTTCCCTCGTGTCCTGTCTCAGAAATTTAGGTCAAAACTGAAACTGTCATTCTGAGTGAACGGGGCCCCGAACGCTTTCCAGTTCGGGGGTGGTGAGCGAAGAATCTGCTTTTGTTCTTTTGATCATTTTACAAAGGAATTTAGAGACTGAACCCTCGTTTCCGTTCCACCCACGCTGCCAACAAAGCGCGTCCTACCACTCCCGCTCCCGCCGCTCGCTCCACCCAAAGGCGCTTTCGAAGTGCACAAACTCCTTCTTCTCTCCCGGCACAAGATAGACGCTCAGTATGTCGAAGCGCACGGAAGGGGCGATCGGCAGAGGCAACTGGCGCACGTAGCGGCGCGCCAGCCTGCGTAGGGTGTGGCGCTTATGCGCGTCGACGGCAACCTCTGCGGCAGAGAGGTCGTGAGCGGTGCGCGTCTTCACCTCGACAAAGCACAGCATCGGCCCTTGCCAGGCAATAAGATCGATGTCGCCGGGCAGGTCGCTCGACGACCACCGCCGCGCCACCACCAGGTAGCCCTTGCGCCGCAGGTAGAAGAGCGCCGCTCGTTCGCCGTCGATGCCGGTGGCCAGGTGGCCGGCCAGGCTCCGCTCACTGCCCCGCCGTCGCGCCGTCGCCGCCAGCCCGCTCAGCGCGTGCTCTTCCAGGCCCATCCACATTCGCCCCAGCCATCCCATGGCAAACCATTTTCCGCTGGATTGCCACAAGGTGCAAATGCAGCCGTCGCCACCCTCACACCCACACCCTCGCAACCGCACCCTCACACCCCCAGAGCGAATATCTCTCCTTCTGCACCATCCTGCAAAATGCTCTAACGCTTGCGGCCTATAATGAACTATGGCGACGGTTCGGCAGACCACTCCCGCAGAGGTTTCCAGCGTTCCCTCGACTCCTTCGGGAGAGCAAAAGCCTCAAGTGCGCGCTGTCGACCAGAGCGCCATCGACCAGCGTTTTGAGAGTCTTCTCCGCCAGGTCAAAGCAAACCGTCCGAGCGACGACATCGCCCTTATCCGCAAGGCCTGGGAATTCTGCGTCCAGCATCATCGCGGACAGATGCGCGCCTCCGGCGAGCCCTATATCACCCACCCCCTCGAAGTTGCCGAAGTTCTGGCCGAGATGAAGATGGACCCGACGGCCATCTCCGCCGGCCTGCTGCACGACTCGGTCGAAGACACCCCTGCAACCAATGAAGAAATTGCCGCCATCTTCGGCGACCAGGTGGCCCACATCGTCGAGGGCGTCACCAAAATCGACAAGATCGAGTTTGCCAATCGCGAGGACCGCCAGGCCGAAAACGTGCGCAAGATGCTGCTGGCCATGGTCTCGGACGTGCGCGTTGTACTCATCAAGCTGGCTGACCGCCTGCACAACATGCGCACCCTCGAGCACCTCAAGCCGGATCGCCAGGAGGCCATCGCCCGCGAGACCCAGGACATCTACGCTCCTCTTGCCCACCGCCTGGGTATGGGCAAGGTGCGCGGCGAACTCGAAGACCTGGCCTTCCGCTACACCGATCCGGTCAGCTATGAAAAAGTCTCCGCGGCGGTCGAGGCGCGCCGCATTGAGGGCGAGCAGTTCCTGCGCGGCGTGGAAGACACCCTGATCGATCAACTGCGCGAAAACAACATCGAAGCCCGCGTCGAGTGGCGCATCAAGCGGCTCTACTCCATCTTTCAGAAGATCGAGCGCTCCAAAGTCTCCTTCGACCAGGTCTACGATCTGCTGGCCATCCGCGTCATCACCCAGGACGTAGCCGCCTGCTACGCGGTCTTCGGCCTCATCCACACCCTTTGGCGCCCCGTACCTGGCCGCATCAAGGACTTCATCGCGATCCCCCGCGCCAACCACTACCAGTCCCTGCACACCACCGTGATCGGCGAGGGCGGCCACCAGTTCGAGGTCCAGATTCGCACCGAGGAGATGCACCGCATCGCCGAGGAGGGCATCGCCGCCCACTGGAAGTACAAGGCCGGCGATGGCGTGGTCAATTCCCGCGACGAGGAGCGCCTCAACTGGATTCGCCAGCTCGTCGAGTGGCAAAAGGAGATGACCGACCCCAACGAGTTCCTCTCCAGCCTGAAGATGGATCTCTATCCCGACGAGGTCTACACCTTCACGCCCAAGGGGAAAGTTGTCGTGGTCCCGGCCGACGGCACCCCCGTCGACTTTGCCTACACCGTGCACACTGAGGTCGGCCACACCTGCGTCGGCGCCAAGGTCAACGGCCGCATGGTGCCCCTGCGCACCAAGCTCCGCACCGGCGACATCGTCGAAATCGTCACCCAGAAGGACCACAAGCCCAGCCGCGACTGGCTCACCTTCGTCAAGAGTCCTCGCGCCCGCAACAAGATCAAACACTGGCTCAACGAGGACCAGCGCCGCCGCGCCGTCGAAATCGGCCGCAAACTCCTCGACCGCGAAGCCCGCAAGTTCAAGGTGCCGCTCAGCCAGATTGTTGACCAGGATCTGGGCCGCATCGCCAACGAATTCGGCATGGCCACCTCAGCCGATTTGCTGGCAACTCTGGGTCAGGGAAAGCACTCCGCGCACCAGATTCTCAATAAGCTGGTCCCCGGCTACGCCACCCATGGCGAACCGGAACCCGTCGAGATCAAGCCTCCTGCCTCCGTCGAGTCGGCCATGTCCGATGCGGTGCGCAAGCTCCACCTCACCGGCTCCGACTCGCTCCAGGTGGAAGGCCAGAACGACCTGCTCGTCTATCGCGCGCGATGTTGCAACCCCATCCGCGGCGAAGAGATCGTCGGATACGTCACCCGCGGCAAAGGCGTCGCGGTTCATGCGCGCAGTTGTCCCAACGTCCAGAACCTTCTTTACGAAAGCGACCGCCGCATCGGTGTCGAGTGGTCCCGTGTGGGCGACCAGTCCGCCGGCCGCCCGCAGCGCTACCCCGTCAAGATCACCGTCTTCTGCGACGACCGCACCGGCATGTTGAAGGAGTTGACCGCCGTCATCTCCGACGACAACACCAACATCCGCGGTGTGGATATCCGCCAGGACCCGAACGGCGAAGCCGTCATCGAGTTTGTCGTCGAAGCGGAAGACCTGCGCCATCTCAACCGCATGGTCCTTGGCCTGCGCCGTGTCGGCGGTGTCCGCACCGTGCAGCGCACGCAAAAACTCTAAACCGCCTTCCCCGCTGCCACGCCCGAGGCCCACGCCCACTGGAAGTTGAAGCCGCCCAGCCAGCCGGTCACGTCCACCACTTCGCCAATGAAGAACAGCCCCGGCACATTGCGCGCCTCCATGGTGCGGGCCTGCAAGGCGTTGGTATCCACGCCGCCCGCCGTCACCTCGGCCTTCTCGAAGCCCTCGGTTCCCACAGGATGAAAAGCCCACCGGCGCAAATCCCGTTCGCAAGCCTCCAGATCTGCGTTGGACCAGCCCTTCGGCGCGCCAACCTCGGCCAAGTGGCTGGCCAGCCGCTGCGGCAGAACCGCCCGCAACGCCTGCTTCAGCGCCGGCAGATCCCGCCGCGCCCGCGGCTCCCGCAAAGCCTCCAGAAGGCCTGCCCCGCCAGCCAATCCTGGAGCAAAATCCACCCACAGAGGCTCACCCGGCCGCCAATAGGACGAGGCTTGCAACACCGCCGGCCCGCTCAGGCCGCGATGCGTCACCAGCATTTTCTCCCTGAATCTGGCCCGGCCCGCCTGCGCCTCGACCTCCGCCGCCACGCCGGTCAACGCCGTCCATCCGGCCTCATCGCCGCCCAGGACCAGCGGAACCAGCGCCGGCCTGGGTTCGACCACTCCCAGCCCAAATTGCCGCGCCAGGTCATAGCCCAGCCCGGTCGCGCCCAGCTTCGGTATCGAGAGACCGCCGCTCGCTACCACCAACGCCCCGGCCTGAAACTCGCCCAGCGACGAGGCCACGCTGAAGCCGCCGCCCGTGAGCCGCTCAACCTGAATCCCGGCCGCATTCAGCACCAGCTGGACACCGCCCGCTTCGCACTCGGCCAGCAACATATCCAGAATCGCCCGCGCCGAGCCGTCACAGAAGAGTTGTCCCAGAGTCTTCTCGTGCCAGGCGATGCCGTAGCGCTCGATCAGTTCGAGAAAATGGCGCGGCTGGTACAAAGCCAGCGCCGACTTGGCGAAATGGGGATTTTCAGAGAGGAAATTGGCCGGCCCGCAGTCGAGATTCGTGAAATTGCAGCGTCCGCCGCCGGAGATGAGGATTTTGCGCCCCGGCTGGCCGTTGTGTTCGAGAAGTGCCACACGCCGTCCGCGCTGGCCGGCCACCGCCGCGCACATCAGGCCCGCCGCGCCCGCGCCGAGAACAACCACATCGAATTGGCGCGGCGCAGAAGTCATGGCTCCCGTTCAGAATACAGTTCACCGAAACAGCCAGGAGGCGCGACTACTCCCTACTCCCTACTCCCTGCCTTTTAGAGCCCTTCATCCCTGAACATGGGATGGGGAATCAGCTTGCGGTAGTCTTCCTGGTGCGCGTTGTCCAGGCAGGCCTCGATAATCCTCTTGCCGAGCGGGTCAAGGTCGGGGACCAGGAACTGCTTCAGCTCCTTGGCAAAGAACTCGCGCCACTGGCGCGCGCCTTCCTGGTAGACGTCCATGCCGCCCTGCAGCTGCTCTTCCACATTCAGGAAGACCCGCGGAATCATCGAGCCCTCAATGCGCAGTTGGTTGGGTATGTAGCCGAGCAGCGGACAGATCGCCTCGCCCACCTGATCGCGGGCAAACTTGGCGCTGCCGCGGCGGGCCAGGTACTCGCGGGCAATCCACTCCGACATGAAGCCCACCTTCCAGGCTCCGATGTGCTGGTTGGGAATCAGCACGTAGCGGGTGTCGGGCGTGTTCAAAACCTGCTGCAGCAGCAGGTTGGCCTGGTCCACACGGCGGCCGGTGGCAAAGGCCCAGTAGGAGCCCACGCCCTCCGACTGCATCTCCTTGCTCTTTGAAGCCTGAATGCTGGGGTTAGCGTGGCCGCGCGGGGCCACCAGCCGCCAAAGCCAGGCCAGGGCCGGGCTCAGCACGTGAATCATGGCCAGAATGCCGTAGAGCTGGCTGTCCTTGTGCGTGGGAGGGCAGCGTACCCCAAAGCTCCTTACATCGATCCGCTGCGGGCCGTCCAAAACGTCTTCGATCATCCGGCGGGGCAAAATCACGCGGGGATTGGGGCAGGGCTTGCCCGGCGCATCCTCCACGTGTTCCCAGGTCAGGCAGGTTCCGCCCGGAACAATGTAGTGGTTCAGGAAGACCAGCGGCTCCGGCGGATCGATGCACAGCCGCTCCAGATTCGGCGCGGTGCCGTAGCTGTGGATGTGATCCACGCGCACAAACCAGCCGTTCTCGGCGTCGGCGATGGTAAGCCGCTTGCTGTTGCCCTGAATCCTGGGATGGGCGCAGGCCATGTCGTCGGCAATCGGCCGCAGGTGACAGGCTTCGGGCAGATTCAGCGTGCGCTCTTCCCGGGTCACCACGTTGCGCCCCAGCAGCAGCCGGCCATCGTCCATGCGGTGGATGTGTTCGGTCATTTCGCTCTTGCCGCCGCCGGAAGCGCCCTCGTGCATCAGGATCAACTGGTTCTCGTAGGGCGTCATCACGGCGACGGCGGAGCAGTGGTTGGTCGTCCAGCCCTCGTGTTCGCCCTTGTCCAGCAGCATGGAGTAGACGCCTTTTTTGGCGCTTGGCCCCGGATAGAGGTTGTAGGCGAAGATTTCCTGATGCGTGGCCTGGCGGTCGTGTACCACCACCTGCTTGCCGCCAAAGTGGGTGTGCCGGAAGGGAGGCGCCACAAACAGCACCCCACCGGTGATCTTGAAGTCCGCTGGAACCTGGCTGCGCGGGATCATGCCCTGCAAGTCGCCCAAAGCCGCTGCAAAGAACGCCGCCTGGCGGGGCACAATCAACAGCGCGCCATACTTCAGCGCATCCGAGCCGGCATAGAAGGGCATGGCGACAAGTTCCTGCGTCTTGAGCCAGTCCAGCGTCTCCTGGCGGGTCTTGTCGAAGGTCTCCCCGAAACGCTCCTCATAGGTGGGCTTGTCGGTGGGCAGTGCGTCGCCGATAACCATGGCGTTCGGATCGCGCCTGCGCATGGCGGGTTCGGGGAAATTGATGGCCAGGCCATTGCGCGCCTTGGTAATCACGGCCTCGGTGATGCGCCCCAGGCCGGCGACCTGAAACACCGCCTCATAGACCCCGTGGTCGTCGCGATTGCCCAGCGTCCAGTCGGTTTCACCCGAGGCGCGGCCCAGAGCCCAGTCCAGCAACTGCTGCCGGGTCTCCGGCGTCTGCACCAGCGGAGCCGCGCCCAACACCTCGCGGACGTGCGCAGGCAAATCCATCTCGGCCCAACTGGCCTGGAAGTCAACAAAGGGTTCAGGAGCTGTGGCTGTGCTCATGCTGTTCTCGCTTTCCGGGGGAGATCGCGGTTTTCCAATTGTCGTAGGGCGAAGACGCCGCTTCAAGTGGCTTTTTCCTTCAGGAAAGGCCACTTTTCACGACGCTCAAAAAGACCTGCAAACTGGAGAGCCGCTCTGGGTAATGCGCTCAAACCTTCTTCAAGGCCAAGAAGCTCTTACTCTTCTTATCTCATTGTCCATCACACTTGGCAGTGCGCCGTATCACATTCTGACGCGAGCGCCTCGAATCTAAAGTTCGCATAACAAATAATTGTCATCCTGAACGGAGTTTGGCGCGTGACCGGGGTCCCCGGCGACAGGTCTTCGTCGCTGGGGTGGGTGGGCGCCAAACGGAGTTGAAGGATCTGCAGTTGTTCTTCAACGAACTTCGGATTCACCACAGTGAGATTACCCCCGGCAGAGCCGGAGGCTTTACTGATTGTGGCCCCTCAAAGGGGCTTGGCTTCGTGCCTTGCCAAGGGAAGCCTATCGATCACCCCGCCTGAACCCCGCGCCGGAGGCGCATTGTTGGTTAGCCCCGCGCTTCAGCGTGGGGTAAGCGTTCCACATCATGACAGAGCCGGAGTCCCGTAGGGACGGAGCATTCTCCGCGCACGAATTCCATGCACTCTTTCGTAAAACAGAATGAAAAAACACAAAACCGGGGGCGACTCCCGTAAATCTCAAACTACTACTGCCACCCCGGCAGAGCCAGGGGATCTCCCTTAGCCTTTAGCCTTGCGGAGAGGTTTCCGGCCCGATCTGTTCCTGGGTGATCGAGAACCGGAAACGTACTGTTTACCAAGACTTGAGCCCCGTGATTCGCAACCCTTCGCCTACTCCCTACTCCCTACTTCCTACTCCCTACTCCCTATTCCCTACTCCTGCCTCTCCAAACTTTTCCCGCACCAGCTTCAGCGCCTCTTCCACCGTCCCAACCGTTCCTTCCAACTGCGCATCCTCGGCCGCGTGGAGCATCTGCTTGAAGGCCGGCCCTGGACGGTAGCCGGCCGCAATCAGCTCACGGCCGCTGATCAGCGGGGTGGGGCGCACAGCCTCTTCGGGCATCGCGCCATAGCGCTCGCGCACAAACTCCCAGTTGTCCAGATGGCCGCTCCCTGCCAGGCAATCCATCCGGTGCAGCGCCAGGTGCTCTTCAAAGCCCTCCAGGCGGAAGAAGCGCTTCAGCGTCGAGGCCTTCATCCGCTGCGCGTCCATGAAGCGCATATGGTTCTCGATCAGCTCCAGAATCTGCCCCGTCTCCTCGTTGGAGAAGCGCATGCGGCGGCAGATTTCGGCAGCGATGGCAACGCCGACCTCCACGTGCCCGTCGAAGCGGATCCGGTCCGGAGCGCGCTTGAAGGTGGCGGGCTTGCCCACATCGTGCAGCAGAGCGCCCCAGGCCAGGGTCAGCGGGCAATCGGGCTGCAACTGATCCAGCAGAAGCAGCGTGTGGGTCCACACATCGCCCTCGGGATGGAACTGCGGCGGCTGTTCCACGCCCTTCATCCTGGCCACTTCCGGCAGCACTTCCTTGAGCAGCCCGCTCTCGTCCAGCAACTCGAAGGCCCGTCGCGCATGGCCCTCGGTCAGCATCTTGGTCAGCTCGTCCCGCACGCGTTCACGGCTCACCACAGCGGTCCTGGCGGCCAGTGAGCGGATGGCGCGCAGGGTTCCCGCCTCCAGCTCGAAGCCCAGGCGCGCGGCAAATCGCACTCCGCGCAACATGCGCAGGTGGTCCTCTTCAAAGCGCTGCTCCGGCCGGCCGATCGCACGCACCACGCCGGCGTCCAGGTCCGCCAGACCGCCCACGTGGTCAATCACCGCAGCGCGCAGGGACTCAGGCGTGGCTAAGTGGTCGGCGGCCCGCAGGGCGTCCAGCAGAAGCCCGTTGATGGTGAAATCGCGCCGCCGCACATCCTCTTCGGCGCTCAGCGTGTAGCGCACCCCGTCCGGATGGCGTCCATCGGAATACACGCCATCGGAGCGGAAGGTCGCCACCTCAGTGAGCTGAGCACCGCCATCTTCGACGCCGGCCCCACCGCAGGTGGCCACCAGCACCACGCCAAAGTGCGCTCCCACGGCGAAGGTGCGCGGAAACATCTCCAGAACCACATTGGGCGTGGCGGAGGTCGCCACGTCGTAGTCCTTGGGCACACGGCCCAACAGCAGGTCGCGCACGCAGCCGCCGGCAAAGTAGGCTTCATGGCCCGCCGCACGCAGTTCTTTCACAATGGTGAAAGCCGCATCGAATTGAGGCGTCCTTTGAAACATATCCGCTCTCTATTGTCGCCTGCTTCCAGACCGAATGCTCTTGTCCTCGCCCCGGAAAACGAAGAAGATGAATCCCGATTCCCCTTGCGTAGAATTAAGCCCCATGAGCGCATGATGTTTCTAGGCCCACAGTTGTAGATCGGAGATTCCGGAGGGAGCAGGGGGGTTCAACCCCCTGGAAAAGGCCAAAACGACGGGGCCTTTCGGTCCTTCCAGAACTCGAAGGAGGCAAAACCGTACTGCTGGAATCGACCTTTTTCGAGGTCGATTCCGGGCAAAAAACCCGCCGAAATCGTCTTTTACCCCACCCCCCTAGAGTAAATTATCAGTTTTTCTACGATAATAATCACGTAAGCATAAAAGAATGAGCACTATACAAAACTACATAGTTAACTGACCAGTAACTGGAATTGGCCTTTTTGGCCTCTTTTTAGCCGTTTTTAGGCCATTTTGGGCTGATAATGGCCCAAAATCGACGCAAAAATGCCTCCTTCCAAGGTCCCTTCACAGGCGCGGAGGTCGCAAAAGCGTACAGCATCCTTAGACCACTGGAAGGCGGGCTCCAGGCAAAACCAGACGCTTCTCGCGGAACAGTGTCGCGCAGGCGCGGGCACAGGCTGGATGGGTTCGTTGATCTCTTTGCGTGCTGATCTGCTTCGCGGCGACTTTCGCTGTCTCTACCTCGGATGGCTTTTCTGTGTGCAAAACGGGGAATTCTCCGACGAAGTGTTAGAGCCTCCCGTGCCTGCCGGCCTGCGCGAACTGTCAGCGCCGTACGATTCGTTGATTGAGTTTCTTGGAATCGATGAGGATCTCGTCGAAGTTGCCGCCTCTGCTTCGGAGCCGTTGAAAGCAACGCCGTCGCGCAAGGAGCTTGCGACTTGGATTCGAGGCCTGTCTGAGAAAGAGAAGGATGGTCTGCTCGTAGACGCACTGCCAGAAACGGATGAACAGTGGAGGATCGAACTACTGCGCCGCTTCGCGCATGAGAACGTCTCTGTCTCAGATCACGGAACAGTTGATCGGCGTACAGTCGTCGATCTTCTGGCAGCATCCCATGCCCGCGCCCAGGAGCGTATGCGGAAATTGAATGCGCAGCAAGCAGCGGAGGCCTTGCGGAAGAAGGCAAAGGAAGAAGCAGACCGAGCACTCTTCCTGGACCAACTGGCAAAGCGCGAAAAAGCGGTTTGGAAACAGGTGGATGCGTTCATTCAGAAGCGGCAGCCAAATGATTACGACCGAGCTGTGTCACTGCTGTCGAATCTGCGTGATTTGGCTGTTCGTCAGGGAGGTGAAGATGAATTCCATTTGACAATGGAGGATCTGCGCAAGACCCATTCAGCCAAGGGCAGCTTTTTGCGCGGCTGGCAAAGGCTAAGCTATAGCCGGGGGGCGCCGACGTTGGCCAAATTCTCTCGAATACGCGAAATATGCGATTCCGTCGCACATTTTGCAAACATTTTCGAAATGCTGACAGGGCAGGTCGGGCATCGTGGAACTCGAGAACCCCTTCCTTTGCAGAGATTTGGAGGCCTGCCGGAAATCGGGCTGGAAACAACCATCGTGCGCGGTGGTTTCCAACGCCGAATGTGAACGAAGCAAGCAAATCGCTGTTGTCCGCCGAAGACACTTGCATACCTACAGCGTAGTTTACTTGTAATCGAACGTCACAATATGCTTGCAAGTGAACGGAGCGATAAACTTGTATTCGCCCAGAAGGGGACGGGCAAATGGCGACACCGAACGAAAAATTGGCGGCATCTCTGAGCGTTCTCCGGAAACTACAGAAAGACGGGCATCGTGTCTTTCAATCGAGTGAATTGAGCCGGGTTCATCGGGATCGGCTGCTGAAACATGGATTCATGCAAGCGGTCATGAAAGGCTGCTGATCTCAGCCAGTCCTGGCGCGCGGCCCGGAGACAGCACGCCGTGGTTTGCGTCCTTCTGGGAGTTCTGCGCCCGGTATTGCAACGAACGTTTCGGGAAAGACTGGCATCTTTCGCCGGAACAATCGCTTCTGCTCCACGCTGAAAACACTATCATTCCAGCCCAGGCAATCATTTACAGCCCGAAAGGCCATAACAACACGGTCGAGCTGCTCTTTCGCACGTCGCTGTACGACCTGAAGGAACAGCAATTGCCGTCACGCAACGACCTGGTCATCCGAAATGGCTTGCGAATCTTTTCTCCAACCGCAGCACTGATTCGAGTGCCGGAATCTTTCTTTGTTCGCAACCCGATTGAAACCTAAGTTGTATTGGCTGGCATCCGCGACGCATCTGAACTGCTCAGACCTCTGCTGGATGGCGGGCACTCTGCTATTGCCGGCCGTCTAGCAGGCGCCTTACGTCGTGTCGGCCGCACGGAACAGGCTGGCGAGATTCTTTCGGCGATGAAGGCGGCCTGGTATGACGTTCGAGAAACAGACCCATTTGAAGTTACGCAGCGCGTATTCGCAATAGGCGGGGCTGCGGAAGCGCCAATCGTTGGCAGGCTTCAGGCTATCTGGTCGGCGTCGCGGGATGCCGTGCTTGAGAGTTTTCCTAAGCCGCCTGGGTTGCCCAAAAAGCAGGCGGCGTATCTGGATTTTGTTGATGGGATTTACCAGAGCGATGCCTATCATTCGCTGTCTATCGAAGGCTACCGCGTCAGCCCGGAGTTGGTGGAGAGGGTCATGTCGGGAGCATGGGACCCGGCGCATCACGAAGCAGACCGGCAAAGCCGAGATGCGCTGGCAGCGCGTGGGTATTGGCAAGCCTTTCAAAAAGTTAAGGGAACCGTGTCCAAAGTGCTCGCTGGCGAGAATCCGTGAGCGATTGCTAAAACGGATCACAAGGAGTGGTACAGAGAACTTTTTGAGCCATGTGTTGTTTCCGGTCTGATCCCGGCCTCGGCTCTGGCTGGTTACCGGAGTGACGCCGTTTACGTGCGAAATTCAAGGTATGTTCCGCCGCGTTGGGAAGTTGTGCGCGACGCCATGCCTGCGCTGTTCGATTTGATCGAAGCGGAACCGAAGCCGTCTGTTCGGGCCGTGCTCGGTCATTGGCTCTTTGGATATATTCATCCCTATCCCGATGGCAATGGCCGTATGGCCCGCTTCTTGATGAATGTTCTGCTGGCTTCGGGTGGGTATCCATGGACGGTGGTTCGCGTTGAGGACCGCACAGAGTATTTGAAGGCTTTAGATCGCGCGAGCATTGACGTAGACGCTAGGCCCTTTGCAAGTTTCATTGCAGAGCGGGTGCGGTGGTCACTCAAGAAAACGAAGCGGTCCTTGGGATCATAGTCACGGAATAGTCTTTGGCACTACGGCGCGATATGCGACCGGTACATTGAGGAAGAGTTGCCGCAGCGCTACTCGACCCGCAAGTCGTATCTGTCGAATATCAGTATCCACATTCGTCCAAGGTGGGGGCACTACCTGTTACACCAGATC
>Ga0255354_1000140_pt1 | contig 43824 bp, 39 predicted proteins | sample HBST50metaG_FD_189942 | JGI IMG/M metagenome (GOLD analysis project Ga0255354, IMG submission 189942) | Peat soil microbial communities from Stordalen Mire, Sweden - H.B.S.T50 | ecosystem: Environmental > Terrestrial > Soil > Wetlands > Peat | place: Sweden: Norrbotten County, Stordalen Mire...
GCGGGCAATGCCGTCGCCGAGCGATGTGATCGTCCCGACTTCGTCGACCTGCACCTTCGAGTCGTAGTTCGCGATCTGCTCGCGAAGAAGTTGCGTAATCTCGTCTGCCTTGATCTGAGCCATCTTCGTTCCTCAGGGATCAGGGGTCAGGGATCAGGGATCAACTTTCCGGCTGAAGTGCTCGGAACGCCCATCCGTAGTCGCTGGTCTCCCTCATCCTCCCCGTTCTAGTCTCTTGTTTCTGACAACTTGCTGCTCAAAAAGTTTAACGTTCAGGTCCGGAGCCATTCTGACCCCTTCCCTCTGATCCCTGCCGGCGTTACCCGGCGATCAGTGCTTCTTTCAGCCGCTCCAACCGTCCGCGCACCGAACCGTCGTACACCGTGGAGCCAATGCGGACCACCGTGCCGCCCAGAATCGATGCGTCCAGCTTGAAGCTGGCGCTGATGCGCGCTCCGGCCAGCTTGCCAACCCCGGCCTCCAGCACGCCCTGTTCCTGCTCGCTCAATGCGCGGGCGGTCACAATCTCCGCCTGCCGGATACCGAGCCGTTCCTGCAATTCCGCACGATAGGCCTCTGCCACTTCGTGCACCTGGCCAATGCGGTCGTTGTTGATGAGGACCGCCAGCAAGTTGCGCAACTCCTTGGCAAGTCCCATCCGGGCGTTCAGCTTGTCCAGAATCGCCACCTTCTGCTTGGCCGCAACAGCCGGGTTCGCGAACAGTTCGCGCAACTCGGTGCTGCCGTCCCAGGTGGCTAGAAAATCGTTCAGTTGCTGGTCCAGTACCGCCTGATCGAGCTTGAGGTCGGTCACTACGTCGGCAAAGGCGCGGGCGTAACGGGAAACGAAAGCGGCCATTTAGTTCTGCCCCCCTTTGGTCGCGCCCTGCTTGTTCACGTCGCTGAGAAACTCGGCGATCAGGGCCTGATCGGTTTGCGGCGTAAGAACCAGTTGCCTGGCGGCCTGATCGATGGCCAGATCGGCGGCATAGTGCCGAAGTCCGCGCTTTGCCTGGGCGGCGGCCACATCCAGTTCCTGGGCGGCGGCGGCCACGATGCGGGCGCTTTCTTCTTCGAGGGTGGCCTTGATCCGGGTCTCGTCCTGCTTGATTTCTTCTTCGACCTGCACGCGAATCTGTGCGATCTCCTGGTCCAACCCGGCGAGCTTCACCTCAATGGCACTCAAACGGGTGTTGGCGTCCGCAGTGACTTTGCGCGCCGACTCCAGGTTGGCCTGGACGGTTTCCCGGCGCTTGCGAAGGATCTTCGGCATCAGGCGGAACAGCGGAATGCCGAGGCCGAGAGCGACGATGAGGAAGTTGATGATCTCAAAGATGCGCGCCGCGGTCTCAACGTCCAGATGGAGCAGCTTGGCCAGCGCACTGACCGCAGGAGAGTGCCGGTAGGCGTCGGTGGTGGATGTTTCTTCCTTGGAAGCTGCTTTCTCGTCTGCGGCGCTGGAGTTGGCGGTCTGCGATGCCGCGGCAGGCGCCGATGCGGCAGGCGCTTGCTGGGCCGCTGGAGCGGAGGCCTGCGCCGTCAGCCGGGAAGGCGCAAAGGCAGATCCGGCAACCAGTACGGCCAACAGAGCAATTGGAAAAATGCGGGTGGTAAAACGCGAATGCACGATCGAATCTCTCAACGGGCCCCCCCGGCGGCAAGCGGCAGAACGGCGCGAACCACGCGCTCGGCCAATTCCCCGGCCGCTGCATGGATGGTCTGCCTGGCTTGAGCAGCCTCGGCCTCCAGCTCAGCCTTGGCCTGGCCGACCTTCAGCCCGGCGGCCTTGCGGGCAGCGTCCAGAGCGGCGTCGCGCTCGGCATTCCACTGTTTCACACGCTGTTCACGCGTTTTGTACACCTCGGCGCGCGCCTGGCGAAGCTTGGTGGCGTACTCGGCTGCCTTGGCTTCGGCCAAGGCAATCGCCTTGTGCGCATCTTCGACCGCGCCTTCGGTGCGCGCCCGGCGCTCTTTCAGCGTGGCCGACAACGGCCCCTGAACCAGAAGCTGGTAGGCCAGAACGAGCACGATGAACAGTACCATCGTGGGTACGGCGCCAAGCAAAAGCGCCCCGATTTGTTGAATGATTTCTTGCATGCTGGTCCTGGTTCACTCGGGCGGTCAGTTTGTTCCCTGCTCGCGGGTGCAACACTTTCATTTAACAGTTGTCAGACCGCCCGAGTCAACGCATGGAGGGCATTTGGCCCAGGTCCTGTGACTGCGGTCACGAATTGGAAAGTTCGCGAAAAATAGCGCTTGATTTTGCTGGGAACAAGCCTAGACTAAAAATTACCACCTAGACCCGGTTCAGGGTCCAGCGGGCCGCCGATTCCAGGAAGTCCTTCCACTCCTGGAGCCGGTAGCCCGCTTCTTAATTTCCAGACCTTTTATTTTTCTCGCCATTTCCCCGCAGCTATTTTTCTTCGCATTCCCGCGCCAGACGTGGGCGCCGCCCGGTCAATTTCCGGCTTTGGCGATGAACGCCGCCAGATCGTCTTTCAACTGATGCAGGGCCTCGACGTTCAGGTAAATCATGTGCCCGGAGGGGTAGTAGCCGAACTCGACATTTCCTCTGAGTTCCGGGTCCAGGTTCATGTGAGAAAGATCGTATTCCGTGGCGAAGAATGGGGTTGCCAGGTCGAAGTAGCCGTTGGCCGAGAAAACCCTCAAGTGCGGATTCTTGCGGATGGCGCTGGCCAAGTCCGCGGCCACATAGGGCTGCGGCTGTTCTCCGCCCATGCCGGGCGCGCCGGAGGTGGGCTTGTGCTTCCAGTCCCACTGGCCGATGGAGTCGGCGCTGGGCCGGTAGGCGTCGGTCGACTCGTACTTCAGCTCGCGCTCCAGATAATCGTGCAGCGCGGCGATAAAGGCTCCCGCAACTCCCGAGTCGGAGGCGTCGTAGCTGGGCGCTTCACCGGCCGCGTCGAGGTCCACGCCTTCGAAGCGCATGTCGTAGCGGCCCAGCGTCTTGCGGTCCTGGCGCAGCACTTCCTTGCGGAAGCGCGTGGGTGAAATGCGCAGGTTGGTTTCCTTCACGTAGTCCACGCTCAGGCCGGTCAGGCGGCTTACCTCTTTGGCCACCGAATCCAGTTCCGCCGCGGGCAGGTTGTGCCCGGCAAAGAGAGCGTGCGCGTAAGGGCCTGAAGCGAAGACGCGCGCCTGCTGCACCCACGCCGCCAGATCGGCCGGCTTATTGGGGATCTTGTTGAAATACCAGGCTGCTGCCGCATAGCTGGGCAGGTTCGCGATATACAGCGTGTCGTAGCCCCCGGCGCGGACGTTGTAATTCAGAATCGACGAGATGAGGACCACGCCGTTCAGCTGCACGCCGTCGTTGCCCAGCATGTCGGCCAGGGCGGCGGAGCGCGTGGTGCCGTAGGACTCGCCAATGAGGAATTTGGGCGAATTCCAGCGCTGGTTGACCGACAGGTAGCGCACGATAAAGCGGTCAAAGGCGTGCAGGTCCTGATCGACGCCGGTGAAGTCCTTGGGTGTCGCCTTGCCCACGGCGCGCGAGTAGCCGGTCAAGGGCGCGTCGATGAAGACCAGGTCGCTTTTGTCCAGCAGCGAATACTCGTTCGGAACCAGCTTGAAGGGCGGTCCGGCGGTGGGGTTGGGGCTGTCGGTTACGATGCGCACCGGCGAAAACGAGCCCATGTGCAACCACAGCGAAGCCGAGCCAGGGCCGCCGTTATAGAGGAAGCTCACCGGCCGCGTCCTGGGCTCGGCGCCGTCCAGCGTGTAGGCCACGTAGAAGATGCTGCCGTAGGGCTTGTCCTCTTCGTCGCGAATGACGAGCGTTCCGGCCGTCGCCGTGTACTTCAGCGTCTTGCCGTTCAACGCCAGTTCATGGTGCGTGGCAACGGGCCTTTCGGGCGGGACGGGAATGTCCTTGTCCTTTTCACTGTCCTTGTGCTGCTCCGCGCCCACCGCCGGTGTCTGCGGGCTGGTGCGCGTCTCCTGCGCCCACAGGATAGGAGAAAGAAAAACCGCAGCCAGCATCCACACGCCGGACTTATGAACTGTTTTCATGCGCAACAACCCTCCAAACGAATCAAACCATGCGAATGCAGCGTGTTATTCCTTTTACAAATGTCGATAGTCCGAACAAGTAACCATACCTCAGGGGCTAAAGCCCGCGTTGATTTGCGGAGTTTAGCGGCACGACTGAAGTCGTGCCCTGTTACAAAGCAAACTTTTGCAGAGCTTTCTTAGCCCTGCAAAATGCCGAAAAGAACAAAAGCAGATTCTTCGCTCACCACCCCCGAACTGGAAAGCGTTCGGGGCCCCGTTCGCTCTGAATGACAGCCTATGATCGGGGTTTCGTTCACTCAGAATGACAGTCTCGGTTTTGACCTAAATTTCTGAGACAGGACACTTGATTCCCTTACTGCATGCCCCTGGCCGCCGCCTTGTCCGGCGTCAACAACCCCTGCGCGCGCAGCCAGATTTCCAACAGGTTTGGCCACTGGTCCAGCGCGGCGTCGCCCTTGCCCAGGCCGGAGCCGTGCGAGCCCTTCGCAAAGATATGCATCTCGGCCGGCACGCCGGCCTTCAGCAACGCCTCATAGAAACGCAGCCCCTGCTCCACCGGGACGGTATCGTCGGTGGTGGTGTGGAAGATAAACGTCGGCGGCGTGTCCTTGCTGACGAAAAGATCCGGAGAGTACGCGGCACGCATCGCTTCGCAGCGGTCCATTACGTTGAACAGCTTGCAGTAGGTCAGGTGCGAGGTGTCAGAAGAGATGGCGCCAATCCAGGGGTAGCCGAGAACCAGGTAGTCCGGCCGGCTGCTGACGCGCTCGACGGGGTCTTCGGCCTCCGGCTTGCCGGCGATGAACTGCGTGGAGGCCAGCGCTGCCAGGTGGCCTCCGGCGGAGAAGCCGATGATGGCGATGCGGTTGGGAGCGATCTGGTAGTCCCTGGCCCGCGCCCGCACGGTTTGAACGGCGCGCTGCGCGTCCAGGAGCGGCACCGGCAGCAGGTAGCCGTTCGACGAGAGCCGGTAACTCAAAATGAAGGCGCGAAAGCCGTGGGCGGCGAACCAGTCGGCCACCTGTCGGCCTTCCAGGTTGCCGGCGAGACCGACATACCCTCCCCCCGGAAGCACCACCACGGCGGAGCCGTTCTCATGGCCCGGCTGGGGCTCGAAAATGGTCAGCGTGGGGGTGTCTTCGCAGGCTTTGCCCCTGGCCTGGGGAGCATCGCCCGGCCACAGACGAATGGTCTCGATACCCAAGTAGGAGTTATTCTCCCCAGCCGTTGCACAGGGCGGTTTTTGTGCCTGTGCCGTTGCGCACGCCAGCAAAATCAGAACCAAAACCAACAACAATCGCTTCACGGGAAACCTCGCCTTTGCTCGCGGCGATTATACGGCTTTGGCTCTCGAGCGCGTCCCAGGGCTGTTCCCTACTCCCTATTCCCTACTCCCTGTCTTCTTCACAGCCCGATCACGGTGTGCCCGGGGCAGGAATGCGCGGCCTGGGCGGTGATCTCTTCCGTCAGTTCGAAGCCGTAGCGGGCGAGGTAATATGCGGCTCCATGCACGCGTTCCTGCAACGCTCCGCCGGGAAAGAGCGACTGGCTGATGGCTTCGGCGTCACGTCCGAGCGCTGCCTCGCGCTGCAACTCGAAGTTGGCCGCCAGGCGCCGCAGGCGGTTCAGCTGGTAGCGCATCTTGTTGGCCGCGGTTCCCGCCGAACGGCCCAGGCCCTCATCCGCGGACTTCATCCACTCCACCAGGGGCGTCAGCTCGGCCTCCAGCGCGGTTCCCGTGGCAGCCAGTTTCTTTCTGGTCTCGGCTGGCATCGCGCGCGTCGCCAGCAGTTGCGCCAGCGAATCGGGAGTCGAGGCCAGAACCTGCTCCAGCGTCAATTCGTGCTTGCTCAGCAGTTCGCCGATCGCGGGCTCCACCAGGGTGGCGGAAAAGCGCGGCAGGGCTGGCGTGACCCGGCCCAGAATGCGCTCGAAGAGCACCGCGGACTGCGCAAAATAGGCCACTTCCGCCGGACCGCCGACGGTGGCCGAGGTGGAGAGCAGAAAGTCCTGAAAGACCGGCCGCAGCAGCGCCGACGGCGAAATCCGCTCCGGTTCGGCCTCCAGAATTCCAACCAGATCCGCAGTTGAATAACTGCGTTTCCCCGCGGCCCAAAGCCCATCCGGCTCCTGCGCGTCGGGGACGGTTCGCTTCAGAGCCACACGCGCTCCCGTGCGCTCGTCGATGAGGAACAGCAGGCTATTCTGCGCGCCGACCGCCACTTGCGCATGATAGCCGGCCACTTCCAACTCGCGATTGCGCTCAAGCAGCGCCGCGTGCAACTCGTCGGCCCGCTCGATCCCCGCGCGCAGCACCGGCGCGCCCATCCGGTGAATCGCCCTTCCGCCGGCGTCGAGAATGAGCAGCCCCTCGGCCGCAAAAGCCCTGGCGTAGAAATCCCTGAAAGCCTGGGCAAAAGTTCGGCCTGGCTGGTAGGCCGCGGCCAGCGCATCCATGGCGTCGGAGGAGCCCAGCAGCTCCCACGCCTGATCGAGGAGCGGGTTGATCGACTCGTCCAGCACGATGCCGCCCACGGGAGTGGCCGCCGCAGGCGCATGGGGGTACACCAGCTTGCGCAACTCGCGCCGCGCCGGAAAGACGACCTGGCTGATCTCGGCAAAATCGTGGTCCTCAGTCGCCAGCCAGAAGATGCCGGCGTGGGGCTTGCCGGCCCTGGTTGCCTCCCGCGCGCGGGCCAGCGCAGTACCGGCCTTGAAGGGCGTAAACAGCGGCCCGCCGAAGAGTCCCACCTGCTGGCCGGTTACCACCACACCAGCGCCCTGGCCGAGCGCCGCGAGCGCTGCCTGCGCCGTGGGCGAAGGCGCGGAATTCTGCTCCGTCAGCAACCGGACCAGCTCTGGCCAATGTTCGGGAACTGCCGGCCTCAGCGGCCAGCTCCGGTCTGGAGGCAGCGCGTCTGGGGGCAGCGCGGCATAGAACGGACGCGCCGCTGCTTCCCCGGCGCAAAAGTCCAGAAACAGCCGGCTCAGGCCCGGCGCAACGGCAATGGAATAACAGTCTGCGGTCGGCAATTCGTTCACTCGGATGAATCCGTGGCACAGAGCGAAGTTTCCTGTGCGGCGGTGAGCGTGGAATAAGGCTCGTCTTAAGGATGCCACGCCGAGCTGAATCGATGCACGAGTACGCCTGCCTGTTGCACTGTGCTCAAACCAGGCTGCGCCGCGCCCTGGCTTTCGCAGATGGTGGACGAGTCCGATTCCGGGCTCGGTTTAACATCTTGCCATTCGATCTGTGCGTATACTCTTTATCTGACTGCGCTTCATTGCGCTCGGAGGAGATACCCGGATGCCCAAGCAAGTAAAGGCCCCCAAGGCCGCAGATTCAAAGAAGAAGGCCGCACCCAAAAAATCGCTGGCCCTGAAACCCAAGGCGGCGAAAGCCCCCAAGCCCAAGGCCAAAGCGAAGAAGGCGCTGGCCGCCGCTTCCGCCGAGAAGGCGCAAGTCGTCAGCTCCGAAGTGGTCTATCAGGGCAAGCTCTTCCGCGTGCTGCACGACAAGATCATCGAACCCGGCGGCCGCGAGAACGAGCGCGACATCGTTCGTCACAACGGCAGCGTGGTCATTCTGGCCGTCGACAACTCGAAAAGCAAGCACGATCCCTGGATCGTGATGGAGCGCCAATACCGTCACGCCGCCAACCAGTTTCTGTGGGAACTGCCGGCCGGCAAGCTTGAGGCCGGTGAAGACGCCGTGGTTGGGGCAAAGCGCGAACTAGCCGAAGAGACCGGCTACATCGCCAAAAAGTGGAAGCCGCTGGTCGAGTACTTTCCCAGCCCCGGCTTTGTGGGCGAATCCATGCAGGTGTTTCTTGCCGAGGGACTGGTGGCCGGCGAGGCCCATCCCGAGGCCGACGAAGAGATCGAGCTTCGCCTGGTCAAGCTTTCCGAGATCCTCAAGATGATCGACAAGGGCTTGATCATGGACGGCAAGACACTCTCGGGCGTGCTTCTTTATGCGCGCAACACCGCGGGCAAGCACAAGAAATAGCGGCAAGACTCCCTTCCTTCAATCCCATCGTTTCCCTGACGGGCCGGCGCACCAAACCGGCCCGTCCCATTTTTTAAAATTTCTCTGCGCGCATCGAATCAACCTTTCATCGATATTTCACGTCTTAGTGTGTAGCGGCGGGCGTTCCCCAAACTTTTGTCCGCCCTCACCTCATGCAAGTTGCAAGAAAGCAGGAGCCAGTGGCCCAGTACAAAGGGAAGGTCAAGTGGTTCAACAACGCCAAGGGATATGGATTCATCGGACGTGAAGACGGACCGGATGTGTTTGTCCATTACTCGGCAATTCAGCTGGACGGATACAAAACCCTGAAAGAGGGCGACGATGTTGAGTTCGACGTCGTCCAAGGGCAGAAGGGTCCGCAGGCGGATGCCGTGACTCGTTTGCGCGACGCGGCTGCGCACAACGCAGCCTAAAGGCGCGAACTCCCAGGGCGCTCTAGCAAGGCCGCCGCGAGGTGGAGTGCTGAATTGTGCCTGTTTTCCTCCAGATTGTCACAAACTGCGTTGATGCTCTGGGGCCCATTCAGAGCATTTTCGATTCACAAATTGACTTCACCGCGGCATACACGGTGGCTTTTTCTTAAGGAAAAAGCCACTTAGCTTCCAGGTTTCTGTAAAGAGCAGAATCGAAAATGCTGTAGGCCGCTGCCGTGCCGCCCGATCACCCGCGCAAAACCGAGGCGCGGGTGATCGTGCGGCGGCAGATGCAGAGTGGCGTGCTGGCAGCCGGCAAGGCAGAAACGGACCGTGCGCCGTTTCCTTATCTGTGCGACCGAAAGCTGCCAGATGCTGGTTGCGCAAGGAAGTAACTGCTGACATGCGCCGGCTTCACGCCAAAGCGGGACGCTTTTTCTTGCAGTCGGCGCGGAAATTTCTGTCTGGTCCTGCTCCGGCCGGGATAAGATAAGGGCGCCATGAGCTTACTCCATTACGACACCCAGGAAGAGATTGACGCCGCCGCCCGCGGTGAAGAACTCACCAAGAACACCAGTCACCTGGTTTGGGCAAGCATCGCAGCTGTAGTTGTGGTCAGCGCCGCGATTGCCACCTATTTCATCGCCGGGGAGAAGCCGCCGGTGGCCACGGGAGAGATTGTCCAAGTCTGGGCCCATCCGCGCCACGTTCAGACCTCGGGACTCGACGCCAACGGCGCGCCGAAAGACAGCGACCGCTTCGACCAGGTTCTGGTCATCGCCCATATCAAGCTGCACAACCAGAGCAGCCATCCGATCGCTCTGCACAATATTTTGACCGATGTCACGCTGGGGGACGGGGTCCACTCCAGCTACGCCGCCACCAGAGGCGACTACGAAAGCATATTTATTGTTTATCCGGAACTGGCCGAGTTGCACGGCAAGATCCTGCCGACCGAGTTGACGCTCGACCCCGGCCAAACCGAAGAGGGGAACATCGTCTCAGCCTTCCGCATGACCAAGGAGGAGTGGGACGCGCGCAAGGACCTGAGCTTTACTCTCGGACTTCGGTATCAGCCCAGCCTAGTGCTCGCGCCCCACACCGCGGTTATTGAGAAATAGGCCCCGGCGCGTTCTTGGGCGTCGCCAGATAACCGGTGATCTGATTCTTCGAGTTGATGGAGTTGACCACAATCTCGAAGAGCATCGGGGTTTTGCCGGCGTAGAACTGCAGCGGCTCGTTCACGTTGCGGTCCTTCTTCTCGTACTTCTTGTCGTCGGCGTAGACCATCAGGGTCAGCTTGCCCTTCTTCGCGTCGGTTTTCTTCAGTTCCAGGCTCACGGTGCCCACGGGCTTCTTGTCGCCCTTGTTCAGAGTGAACTCGTAGTAGTTGCGGTCGCCCTTGTGCTTCAGAATCTCCAACTCATCGTGATTGCGGGCGATCAAGCTGCTGTGGTCGCTCATGTCACCCTTCATCGACATCAGCTGGCTGATCGTCGTGGCCAGTTCGCTCTGTGTCTTGGCGACGTCGTTCTTCACGCCGCCCACGTCGGTCTTTACATTCGAGACCTCGCTGGAAACGGCGCTTACATGCTGCTCAGTCTGTTTCTGGGCGCTCGCCAACTGCTGGGAACTGGCTTCGTTGGCTTCCTCGCGACGGATAATCTCCTGGGCCTTGGAGTCCATGGTCTTCTGGGTGATTCCAAGCGAGCTGCCCAACTCCTCGGTAGCCACCTTCAGGCGGGCATCGGTCTCGCGCAGTTCAGCGGACAACTTCACGTTCTCCTGCTTGGCATCGTTCAGCGCGACCTCCTGGGTCGACTGACGGCTGCTCAATGTGTAACACCAGATCAGACCGGCGACGCCGGCCAGAAGGGCGACGCCCACTGCCGCCAGCAACGCTCCAGAATGCGATCGGGGGGTACTGTCAAATTCACTCATGATTGCCTTTCTTCGGCGGTCCGTCTTCGGGATCCGCTGCTTGGTGAAATGGAATCCTTCTTCTTCGCTTGAATGCCATCCAAAGGGGTTTCTCTCTCAAGATTTCTCAGACTTCTCAAGAGATTCAGCCCGGGAGACCAGAATTTCCAGCGATCTCGATCCGGGCGCCTCCGGGGAATCTACAGAATATAGAAACTTTCTCCTCCGTGCAGGAAATCATGGATCTTACGGCTGCTGCACCGCCGTCCTGCGCGGCCAAAAAAAGTTTCCCTTCCGCGCTGTCCCGGGATTCGTGACAACCATTGAAGTGCTACGTTATAAACATCTCTTATCGCATTGCAGGCGCCCGGGGTGTTTCCTGAACCGCCCGGACCATCGCCCCAATCGCCAAGACGAACGCCACCGCAAGGGAGATCTCCAATCGCTATGTCGACTGCAGTCGCTGGGAAGGGTCTGGAAGGAATTGTTGCGGCGAACTCCGGCATCTGCTGGATCGACGGCGAGACCGGTGTGCTGGCCTATCGCGGGATCGACATTCACGATCTGGCCGTGAATTCGACCTTCGAAGAGACCACCTACCTGCTCTGGAACGGCATTCTGCCCAACGAATTCGCCCTGCGGGAATTCCAGTCCCAGCTCTCACTGGCCAGGGGACTCGATTTTCGCATTGTGGATCTGCTGCGCGGGATTCCCGCCTCGGCAAGCCCCATGGAAGTGCTGCGCACCGCGGTCTCCGCGCTGAGCTTCTACGACGCCGACGAGAAGGACAACTCCCACGACGCCAATGTCCGCAAGAGCTACCATCTGACCGCGCAGATCGCCATGATCGTAGCCATCTACGACCGCCTGCGCAAGGGCAAGGAGATTGTCCCACCCGACCGCTCCCTGAACCACGCGGCCAATTTTCTGTGGATGTTGAACGGCGTACGGCCTTCCGAGACCGCCGTGAAAACCATGGACATGGCGCTGGTGCTGCATGCCGAGCACGAGCTGAACGCCTCCACTTTCGCCGCCCGCGTCATCGCGGCCACGCTGGCCGATGTACACTCGGCCGTCACTGGCGCCATCGGCGCGCTGAAGGGCCCCCTGCACGGCGGCGCCAACGAGGGAGTCATGCGCCTGCTTTACGCCATCGACAAGGCCGGCGCCGATCCGGTGGAATACGTGAAGAGCATGTTGGCCGCCAAGCAGAAAATCTCCGGTTTCGGCCACCGCGTCTACAAGACCGAGGACCCCCGCGCCACCCACCTGCGCAAGATGAGCGAGCAGCTTGGCCGTGACTCCGGCCAGCCCAAGTGGTTTGAAATGTCGCGCGCCATCGAACTCTATATCAACGCCGACAAGAAGCTCAACGCCAACGTCGATTTCTACTCCGCCTCGACCTACGCCACCCTGGGCATCGACATCGACCTCTATACGCCTATCTTCGCCATCAGCCGCATTGCCGGATGGGCGGCACACATCATCGAGCAGTTGGACGACAACCGCCTCATCCGCCCCCGCGCCGAGTACATTGGCCCGGTCTACCCCGCGCCCTACGTTCCCATGGAGGAACGCGGATAAGAGCGCGGATTTCCTTGCGTCGCGCGCCCTGGGTCCCTGCATCCAATGCGCAAGGCAGGTGCGCTATGACGATTCGCCAAATTGCGGTTGAGCGGTTGAGCCTGATCTCTTCCAAGCCCTTCGCCGAAGTCGTTGCAAACTTTGAAGCGGCCATCGGCCATCCCGATATGCGCGAGTTCGGAAAGAACGTAAGTGCCGCCAACTCATGGCAGGAGCTCGAAGAGGTGGTTCAAAGCGTCCTCGGCCCCTCGGGGTTCATGGAGTTCGCGCGCTTCAACCTGGGTCAGATTCTGGAAAAGGAGTCCAGTGCGAAGGCCCCCAGGATTCTGCGCTTTATTGTTGGCAATCCGCTCATCATGAAGCAGATGGCGGAGCACGTGCCGGACGCCGCCTCGTATGCGCCGGTGACCGTCCTCATCGACGAGCGCGAGGACGGCGTTCACCTTTCCTACGATCTGATGGCCAGTTATCTCGCGTCTTCTGGTCATTTGGCGGCTCTTACGGTGGCCCGGGGGCTGGACGCAAAGGTCGAAGCCCTGCTCAGGGCGGCGGCAGGCTGAGCGGCAAACCGCTCTATTGCCGCGCCTTCCACAGCAGGTAAAGGCCCCATGCCGAAAGCGTGCAACTGTCGCGGATTGTGCCGTCCAGCATCATCTCCTCAAACTCCGCCAGAGCAACCGAGCGCATGGTCAGGTCGTGCTCCTCGGCGTCCGGATCTTTGCCCGTCTGGGTCAATCCTTGCGCCAGAAACACATGCTGCTTTTGCCGGGTGAACCCGTAGGCAATCCACAAGGAGCCCAGGTGCGTCATCCGTGCGGCTTCCAGGCCCAATTCCTCTTTCAGTTCGCCGCGCGCCAGCTTCTCGGGGTTCTCGATCTCCATCTCCCAGCCGCCCTGGGGCAGCTCCAGGGCCCGCTCCTGGATGGTGTAGCGGAACTGCTCGACCAGCCAGATGCGATCCCCGTCGATGGGCAGGATGATGGCCGAGTCGTCCTTGTCCACCACCCCGTAAATGCCGCTTTTCCCGTTGGAGCGGAGGATTTGGTCCTCGCGCAGCCGCATCCAGTGGTTGCGGTAGACCTCGCGACTGGAGAGCGTGGTAATCGAGCTGCCCAAGCTGTGTGAGGTTTGATCCATAGCGTTTTCTTGCCCCCCAATGTAACGATTGTCCGGCTGTTTCTGCTTTGAGAGTCAGCAGCTTCAGCCGCGTCCGTGGGATGCCGCCCATCCTACGCGTACTGCTGGCAGGCTGAGATGAAAAGCCGCTTAAACGTCCCGCAGGCGAAATTTGCGCAGCCGGCCGATCAGGGACGCGGGCCCGCTCACCTTGAGCCGGACCAGGTTCCCTTCGTACTCCCGGGAGTGCACCACCATGCCTGCCTCGATGGCCGCCAGCGCCGAGCCCTCCTGCTGTGGAACTCTGAGCTCGGCCTCGATCACCGGATCGGAGTAGAGCGCCGCGTCCAGCGCCTTCAGCAGCGCCTCCATCCCCTCGCCGGTGCGCGCCGAAACCGCGATTTCGCCGCCACTGTGAGACCTTGCCAGGAACCCTGCGCGCTCGTGCTCTCCCACCAGATCGATCTTGTTCAGCACCTCGATGCGCGGCTTGCCCAGCGCTTCCAGTTCCCCCAGCACCTTCTCCACTTGCGACTTCTGCTCTTCGCCATAGGTGGACGAGGCATCCCGGACGTGCAGCAGAACCTCAGCCTGGGCCACCTCTTCCAGAGTGGCGCGGAAGCTGGTCACCAGCGTGTGGGGCAGGTTGCGGATGAAGCCCACCGTGTCAGAGAGCAGAACTTTGCGCCGGCTGGGAAGCTCGATGGCCCGCAGTTTGGGGTCCAGGGTGGCGAACATGCGCGACGATTGCAGCACCTGGGCGCCGGTCAGGCGGTTGAAGAGCGTGCTTTTGCCGGCGTTGGTGTAGCCCACCAGGGCCACGGTGGGAACGGGAACCGACTCCCGGCGCTGGCGCTGCTGCTTGCGCACCCGGCGCACCGCGTCCAGATCCTGCTTCAACTGGTCGATGCGGCGCTGAATCCGCCGCCGGTCGGTCTCCAACTTGGTCTCGCCCGGTCCGCGTGTGCCGATGCCGCCGCCCAGCTGCGACATCGCCTTGCCTTTGCCGGTCAGCCGGGGCAGCATGTATTCCAGTTGCGCCAGCTCCACCTGCAACTGCCCCTCGCTGGTGCGCGCGTGGCGTGCAAAAATGTCCAGAATCAACTGGGTGCGGTCCAGGACCCGGCAGGGAAGCGCGGCGTCCAGATTGCGTAGTTGTGTGGGCGTCAGATCGTGGTCGAACAGAACCAGGTCGGCCTCAACCGAAGCGGCAATCCCGGCGATCTCTTCCACCTTGCCGGAGCCGATCAGCGTGGCGGGATCGGGCCGGGGGCGCCGCTGCAACACCTCGGCAACCACCTCGCCTCCGGCGCTTGCAACCAGTTCGCGAAACTCGGCCAGGGATTCTTCGGTGTCCAGCCCGGTCTGCGGGCCCGGCCCAGTGCTCGCCGGCGAGAACGGGAGAGCGGTTTCAGGCGTGGCCGGGGCTGGATCGGGATCGCTGCCCGCGGCAAATTCCGACTCAGCCTCATCGGACGAAAGAGCGTCGGCGCGCACCGCCGCCTGCCGCGCCCCTGCCTGGGCTGTGCGGTTGCCCGCGGTGCGGCCCCCTAGCTCGACTGCTACCAGAACCGCTCGCTCCAGCCCGCTGCGGGGGCTGCCGCTTTCCGTCGCCTCGACGGCCATCTCAGACCGCTCCCGGCCCGCTATCGCGGCTCCGCAATGGCGGGAGACAAAGGCGGCGGCGCTGTCGGAGCCGCTACAGGACCGGTGACCGCGCCCATGGGACGGTGCTCAGTGTGCAGTACGCTGCGGTTGCTCACCACCGTCGAAATAGCGTGTTTGAAGATCAACTGTTCCTGGCTGTTGTTTTCCAGCAGCACGGAATACTTGTCGAAGGAACGAATTTTTCCAGTGAGCTTGACGCCGCTGACCAGATAAATCGTGATGGGGGTCTTGTCTTTACGGACGGTGTTCAGGAAGGTGTCCTGAATGTTTTGTGCCGGCTTGTTCTCCATGTGCCGATCTCCTACTTTCATCTTGAGTGGTTAGATGCAATTGCACAACTCGTACTGGTACAAATCAGCGGGCACTGCACCGGAAAGCCCGGAGCCACCAGGTCCCGCAATGTGACAACAATATAGGGGTTGGCCAATGTTTTCAACTACGCATTGATCCCCCTCCGCTGCTCCAAGCACGCCTGCAGCTCCCGCTAGCCCTGGGAACCCAATCCGCTGGAGTGATGTAGAACCTACCGCACGGCAGGAGGAAATTCCTTTTTCCTCTGGCAAAGCGCCGGCTCCGGGCCGCTTAACGCCGCGCGCCGTGGGACGCGCCGCGGGTGGCAACTGCTACCATCATCTCGTGAAAAACAGCCAAAATCCGCCTCAGAGTCCCGCCCCCCTCGCGCAGCCAGTGCCCATGCTGGACCTGAAGCGCCAATACCGGGAGCTGCATGGGGAACTCCTGGATGCGGTGGGGCATATTCTTGAGACCCAGCAGTTCATTCTTGGCGAAGCGGTGGCAACTTTTGAGCGCGACGCCGCCGCGCAACTGCGCGTGGCCCACGCGGTGGGCTGTTCCTCGGGCACCGACGCCCTCTGGCTGGCGCTCGCCGCCGCCGGCATCGGCCCCGGAATGGCCGTGGTCACCACCCCTTTCAGCTTCTTCGCCTCGGTCAGCTCGATTCTCCGCGCCGGCGCCACCGCCGTGCTGGCCGACATCGACCCCACCACCTACAACCTCGACGCTGCCGCGGTGGAAACTGTTCTGAATGGTCCGCGCGGCGCATCGATCCGCGCGGTCCTGCCCGTCCATCTCTATGGCCAGTGCGCCGACTGGACGGCGTTCTCGCGCCTGGCAAAAGAGCACGATCTGAAACTGATTGAAGACGCCGCCCAGGCCTGGGGAGCGGAATGGAATGGGGTGAGAGCTGGAGCCCTCGGCACCGCCGCCGCCTTCAGCTTCTATCCCACCAAGAACCTGAGCGCCGCGGGCGACGCCGGCATGGTCACCACCAATTCCGACGAAGTAGCCGAGCGCGCCAGGATGCTGCGCCAACACGGCATGCGCCGCCGCTACTTCCACGACGAGATCGGCTGGAATACCCGCATGGACGGCTTCCAGGGCGCCATCCTCTCCGTCAAGCTCAAGTACATCGACGGCTGGAACCAGGCTCGCCGCACCGCGGCGGCGCGCTATCACGCCCTGTTTGCCGCGGCCGGACTGGTCGAAACCGGCCCTTACCCCGTGCACGGCGTGGTTCTGCCCCAAGAAGTGCCAGGCAGCCATCACGTCTGGCACCAGTACGTCCTCCGCACCAACCGCCGCGACGAGCTTCGCGAGTTTCTGGCCAGCCGCAAGATCGGCTCGGAGATCTACTACCCCGTCCCGCTGCACCTGCAGAAACCTCTGAAGAGCCTCGGCTACAGCGAAAGTAGTTTCCCTGAAGCCGAGCGCGCCGCCCGCGAAGTCCTGGCTCTGCCCATCTTTGCCGAACTCCGCGAAGACGAACAGCAGACAGTGGTTGCGGCGATTGCCGAGTTCCTCAGCTAGGGCAGACTGCGGCGATACCCATCTGCTGCGCCCTACCGGAACAGGTTGGTGCGGGCCAGATCGACGATCTCGTCTCCGCGGCCGTTCAAAATCGCCTTGATCATGTACAGGTTGAAATCCACGATCTGGTCCAGTTTCAGGCTGGGAGGCATGGCCAGCTCCTGGCGGTTCACCGCGATATCGACCAGGGCCGGGCCGGGATGTGCGAAAGCCTGCTCCAGTGCGGGCCGAACCTGCTCCGGGTCGTCGACGTGCAGACCCAGAATCCCCGTCCCTTCCGCAATTTTGGCAAAGTCCGGGTTCACCAGGTCGGTGGCGTGGCTGAGGAAGCCGGTGGCCTTCATCTCCAACTCCACAAAGCCCAGCGAACCGTTGTTGAACACTACCACCTTGACGGGCAGATTCAACTGGCGGAGCGACAGCAGGTCGCCCATCAGCATGGAGACGCCGCCATCGCCTGAAAGCGTAACCACTTGGCGTCCGGGATGAGAAATCTGCGCGCCGATGGCCTGCGGCAGGGCGTTGGCCATCGATCCGTGATTGAACGAACCCAGCAGCCTGCGGCGGCCGTTCATGGTCAGGTAGCGCGCCGCCCAAATCACCGGAGTTCCCACATCCGCCGTGAAGACGGCGTCTTCGGCGGCCAGTTCGTTGATGACCTTGGCCACATATTGCGGGTGGATGGGCAGTTGTCCCGTCTTCCCGGTGGCCAGATCGTCCAGGTCCTTGCGGGCTTCGCGATAGTGGGCGAGCGATGCATCCAGGTGGCGGCGGTCCTGCTTTTGCTCGATGGACGGAAGCAGCGCGCGCAGGGTTTCCCGAGCGCCGCCCACCACGCCCAGATCCACGCGGCTGCGGCGTCCCAGTTGCTCCTCGCGAATGTCGATCTGCACGATGCGCGCTTTCTTCGGATAGAACTGCTGATAGGGAAAATCCGTCCCCAGCATCAGCAGGGTGTCGCAGTTCATCATGGCGTGATAGCCGGAGGAGAAGCCCAGCAGGCCGGTCATGCCCACGTCGTACGGATTGTCGTATTCGATGAACTCCTTGCCGCGCAGGGCATGCACGATGGGAGCCTGCAGCTTGCCGGCCACCGCGACCAGTTCGTCGTGCGCGCCGGCGCAGCCCGCTCCGGCCAGGATGGTCACTTTCTGAGCGCGGTTCAGCTCCGCGGCCAGCAGGTCCAGCTCTTCCCGGCGCGGAACAATATCCGGCTGCGCATACGTGAAGGCAACGCGGCGCTCCTGATTGACGGCATCGGAGAGCGCCACGTCGCCGGGGATGACGATGACCGCGACGCCTTGCTTCGCCAAGGCCGTCTGGATGGCGATTTCAAGAATGCGGGGCATTTGCGAGGGATGCGAAACCAGCTCGCAGAAGTGGCTGCACTCCTTGAACAAGTGCTCGGGGTGCGTCTCCTGAAAGTATCCGCTGCCAATTTCCGGGGAGGGAATATGCGCCGCAATGGCCAGCACCGGGACGCGGCTGCGCTGGCAGTCGTAGAGGCCGTTGATGAGGTGCAGATTGCCTGGCCCGCAGCTTCCGGCGCAGACCGCCAGCTTGCCCGTCAGGGCCGCTTCGGCTCCGGCGGCGAAGGCGGCTGTCTCTTCGTGCCGCACCCCCACCCACTCGATTCCATTCCGTACCCTCACGGAATCGGTGATGCCGTTGAGAGAATCGCCCGCCACGCCATAAATGCGCTCCACACCGGCGGCGGCCAGAACGTCCGTAAATAGCTCTGCAACTTTCTTTGCCAATTTGTCACAATCTTCTGCCGGCTCAGCAGGAAGAAGAGGATTGCAACCCGCCTCCCATGGGCCGAAGAAGCCCTTTCACTCTTGGTAGATGCAAACGCGCCGCCGGGGGTGCATCGCCGTGCCCCGGTTCTTCTCCGGTTGCGGTCCGCTTCGCGGGCCGGGCGCCAGGCCTTTCCCCAGGCTCCTCCGTGTCGCAAATTTGGCCGCGAAGGAACAGCCGTGAGCCCAATCCGCTAGAATCCACAGCATGAAGTGTCCTTATTGCGGTTTCGGGCAGGATCGCGTGGTCGACTCGCGCGAAAGCAAGGAAGCCGACTCCATCCGCCGCCGGCGCGAGTGCGAGCGTTGCAATCGCCGCTTCACCACGTACGAGCGCATCGACGAAATCCCCTACATGGTGGTCAAAAAAGACGGCCGCCGCGAACGCTTCGACCGCCAGAAAGTCTTGAGCGGCCTGCTTCGCGCCTGCGAGAAACGCCCCGTCTCTTCCGCCCATCTTGAATCCATCGTGGATGCCGCGGAAAACTATCTGGTGGACGCCCCGGAGCGCGAGCGCACCACCCGCGAGATCGGCGAACTCATCATGAAGCATCTCAAGGGACTCGACACAGTAGCCTACATTCGTTTCGCCTCGGTCTACCGCGACTTCAAGGACGTGCGCGAGTTCAAGCAGGAGTTGGAAGACCTTCTCGGCGGCCGCGGATCCGGCAAGGCGAAGAAGCGGGAAGAGTAGGGAGTAGGGAGCGCTCCAGCTTTTGCACCCCGAACCTGCCCGAACCTTCCGGACCCCATCCATTTCATTCACGCTTTTTGTGAAATGGGTGGAAACCTCAGCTCTGAATCTTGGCAGAAGACAGACAGCAAACAGTCCACCAACCGGCAAGCCACAAAGGAGAACCATGGCGCAGCAGCAAACGCACAAGGTGACTTTGATTCCCGGCGACGGCATCGGCCCAGAAGTGACGCAGGCCGTGGTCCGCATCCTCGAATCCACAGGCGTCCGCTTCGAGTGGGAGCGCTTCGCGGCCGGCGCCGAGGCCTTCGAGATCTTCGGCGAGTACCTTCCCGCCGCGCTTCTGGAATCCATCGAGCGCAATCGCGTGGCCCTCAAGGGGCCCGTCACCACCCCCATCGGCGGCGGTTTCAAGAGCATCAACGTCACTCTGCGCAAAAAGTTCGACCTCTTCGCCAACTTCCGCCCCATCAAGAATCTTCCCGGCCTGGCCACGCACTGGCCCGGCGTGGACCTGATCATCGTCCGCGAAAACACGGAGGGCGAGTACCTCGGCCTGGAGCACGAAGTGGTTCCCGGCGTGGTCGAAGCCATCAAGGTCATCACCGAAAAGGGCTCAACCCGCATCGCCAAATTCGCCTTCGAGTACGCCCGCCAGCACGGCCGCAAAAGGATTCACTCCATCCACAAGGCCAACATCATGAAGCTCTCCGACGGCCTCTTTCTGCGCTGCGCGCGTAAGGTGGCCGAGGGCTTTCCTGAGATTTTGTATGGCGAACACATCATCGACAACACCTGTATGCAACTGGTGATGAACCCCTACCAGTACGACACGCTGTTGCTTGAAAACCTCTACGGCGACATCGTCAGCGACCTGTGCGCGGGCCTGGTCGGCGGCCTCGGCCTGGTCCCCGGCGCCAACCTGGGCCTGGAGTGCGCCATCTTCGAAGCCGTCCACGGCTCCGCCCCGGACATTGCGGGCAAGGACCTGGCCAATCCCACGGCGCTCTTGCAGTCCGCCGTCCTCATGCTGCGCCACCTGGACGAGACCGCTGCTGCCGACCGCATTCAGAAGGCTCTTGAGTCCGTTTACTCCGAGCGCAAGTTCCTCACCCGCGACGTGGGCGGCGCCTCCGGCACTACGCAGTTTGCCGACGCCATCCTCGCGGCCATGGAAGGGCACCGCACCACGGACTGAAGTTCCGCCTGGGCGTTCGCCACCGGGGAACCACCCGCTCCGTCTCCCTCGTTCTTCAGGAGATTCTCTAGCCGTACCCGCACTCCAACCCCAATGTTTGCCGGTCTCCCCCCCATCCTCCTGTACACTGAAGTGTTAAAAGCCATGAAAACCAAACAACCAATCGGCATCCTGGGTGCGACCGGAATGGTCGGCCAACGCTATATTCAGCTTCTTGAAAACCACCCGTGGTTTGAAGTCGCGTGGCTGGCGGCCAGCGACCGGTCAAGTGGCAAAACCTACGGCGACGCCGCCAGTTGGCGTCTCGACACGCCCCTGCCCGACCGCATCGCCCGCATGACCGTGGCTCCCGCAGACCCCGCAGGCGCGCCCAAAATCATCTTCGCCTCCGTGGATGCCGCCATCGCTCGCGAGTTGGAGCCTAAATTCGCCGCCGCCGGTTGTGCGGTGCTGTCGAATTCCAGCGCCTTTCGGATGGCGCCCAATGTGCCCCTGGTGATTCCGGAGATCAACGCCGAGCACCTGCACCTGATCGAGGAGCAGCCTTCGCGCAAAGAATCCGGCGGCTACATGGTCACCAATCCGAATTGCTCCACCATCGGCCTGGTGATGGCGCTCAAGCCCCTCGAAGAGCGCTTCGGCATTGAGAAAATCTTTGTCACCACCATGCAGGCCGTCTCCGGCGCAGGCTATCCCGGCGTGGCGTCCATGGACATTCTGGGCAACGTGGTTCCCTTTATCGGCAGCGAAGAAGAGAAGATGGAAGAAGAGACCCTGAAGCTGCTGGGCAAGCTGGAAGGCCACACCGTGACGCCGCTCGCCGCGGGCATCACCGCCCACTGCAACCGCGTTCCGGTCGTCGATGGCCACACCGAGTGCGTCTCCATCCAGCTCGGCAACAAGCTGGGCCGGCCCGTCACGCGCGAAGAGATTCTGGCAGCATGGGCGGAGTACAACCCCCTGGCCGGCAAGGGGCTGCCTTTCGCTCCCGAGCAGCCCATCCAGTACGCGCCGCAGAACGATCGTCCCCAGCCCCGCCTGGACCGCAATCGCGGCAACGGCATGGCCGTGACCGTGGGCCGTTTGCGCCCCTGCGGATTGCTCGACTGGAAGTTTGTCGCGCTCTCTCACAACACCGTCCGCGGCGCTGCCGGCGCCACCATTCTGAACGCCGAATTGCTGGCGAGTCTGGGCAAGCTCTAGAAGCTGCTTGCTCCCAGCAAGAACGAGCTAGAGGCTAGAAGCTAGCGGCTAGCTGCTTTTTTAGGAAATCTCGCATGAGCCTGGTAGTCATGAAGTTCGGCGGCACGTCGCTCGAAGATCCAGAAGCCATCGCCCGCACCGCGACCATCGTGGCCGGGCGCGTGGGCGAAGGCAAACAGCCCGTCGTGGTGGTCAGCGCCATGGCCAAGGTCACCGACCAGTTGCTGCGCGCCGCTGCCGCCGCCTCCGTCGGAGACCGCACCGGCGCTCTGGCCATCAGTTCCCGGCTCCGCGCCCGTCATCGCGACACCGCCTCCGCGCTGGTCAAAGACCCCAAGGACGTTGCCGCGCTCCTCGACTTCATCGATCAGAAATTCGACTCGCTCGATGAGGTTTTGCGCGGCCTGGCGGCCATTCTCGAGCTGACTCCGCGCATCTCCGACCTGATCGTCAGCTACGGCGAGCGCCTCTCCAGCCGCATCGTCGCCCAGGCCTTCCGCGAGCGCTCCGTCGACGCCGTACACGTGGACGCGCGCGAGATCGTCATTACCGATTCCTCTTTTCAGAAAGCCGTCCCGCTGGACGACTTCATCGAGAAACGCGCCGCGGAAAAGCTGCGCCCGCACGTTGACCAGGGCCGGGTCCCGGTCATGGGCGGTTTCATCGGCTCCAACGAAGCAGGCATCACCACTACCCTGGGCCGCGGCGGCTCCGACTTTACCGGCGCCCTCATCGGGGGCGCTCTCTCGGCCGACGCCATCGAGATCTGGACCGACGTGGACGGTATCATGACCACCGATCCCCGCGTCGTGCCCGAGGCGCTCCGCGTCAAGATCATCAGCTTTGAGGAAGCCGCCGAACTGGCCTACTTCGGCGCCAAGGTCCTGCACCCGGCCACCATTCTTCCGGCCGTCAAAAAGAACATTCCGGTGCTGGTGCTCAACAGCCGCAACCCCTCCAACGAGGGCACGCGGATCATCTCCATCGCCCCACACTGCCGCAGCCCCTTCAAGTCCATCGCCGTCAAACGGAAGCTCTCCATCATCGATGTGGTCGCCAGCCGCATGCTGATGACCCACGGCTACATGAGCGAGATTTTCGCCATCTTCGACAAGCACCAGTGCCCTGTCGACATGGTTTCGACCAGCGAGGTTTCCGTCTCGCTCACCGTCGACTCCAACGACAAGCTTCCGTCTATCGCCGCCGACCTGAGCCGCCTGGCCGACGTGAAATACGAGGGGAAGAAGGCCTTGGTCTGCCTGGTCGGCGAGGACATCCGCGGCCAGAACGGCATCGCCGCCCAGGTCTTCAACGCCATCCGCCACATCAACGTGCGGATGATCTCCCAGGGCGCCAGCGAAATCAACATGAGCTTCATGATCGAAGAGGAAGACGTGGACGAGGCTGTGCGCTCGCTCCACGCGGCCTTTTTCCAGAACCCCGATCCGGAGATCTTCGACGTCGAAGCCCGCAAATCCTAGGCTTCTGAAGGCTTATTGTTGCCCTGTGGTTGTGACAAAGCCGGACCTGCCTGGAGTTGTGGCTTCCCCAGGGCGCGAAATCTCCGAGGTCTCGGAATCGAGACCCTGGGACACCCGGATGTTGCTATCCCACATCTCAAAATCGAGATGTGGGGCACCCAGAATTCTTGTTTTGGCTAGTGTCGTGTCTCTAAATTCCTTTGTAAAATGCGCAAAGAACAAAAGCAGATTCTTCGCTCACCACCCCCGAACTGGAAAGCGTTCGGGGCCCCGTTCACTCAGAATGACAGTTTCATTTTTGACCTAAATTTCTGAGACAGGACACTAGTTTTGCTTAGTTCTGCCGTTCGACCAGGTAGCGGGCGACGGATTTGAGGCCGTCGGCGCGGCTGCCGTAGGGCTCCAGGGCGGCGAAGGCTTCCTCAATCAGGCGGGCGGCATCGCGCTTGCTCTGTTCGAGGCCGTAGACGGCCGGCCAGGTGGCTTTTTCGGTGGCCTGATCCTTGCCCGCGGTCTTCCCCAGATGGGCTGAATCCACCGTCAAGTCGAGCACGTCGTCCACAATCTGGAAGGCCAGCCCGGCCTTGCTGCCGAAGAGAGTCAGGCGCGCCACCTCTTCCGGACCTGCCCCAGCGTAGACGCCGCCCGAGACAACGCTGACGCGAATGAGCGCACCGGTCTTGGCGCGGTGAATCGCGTCGACCAGTTCCGGTGTGGGCTTGAGGTGTTCGCTTTCAATGTCCAGAACCTGGCCGCCGATCATGCCTTCGACGGTGCCGACGGCGTTGGCGATGAGGCCGATGATATGGACGGTGGCCGCGGGCGGGCAATCGAGCCCGGCCAGCACCTCGAAGGCGCGGGTCTGCAGCGCATCGCCCGCCAGAATGGCGATGGCCTCGCCAAAGGCCACGTGGCAGGTGGGCTTGCCGCGGCGCAGGTCGTCGTTGTCCAGAGCCGGCAGGTCGTCGTGGATCAGCGAGTAAGTGTGGAGCATTTCCAGGGCCGCGCCCAGCCGCTCAATGCCGGCCGGCACGGAGCCGGAAATGGTGGCGGCGGCCTGCATGGCCAGAAGCGGGCGCAGGCGCTTGCCCCCGGCAAAGGTGGAGTGGCGCATGGCACCGTGAATCGAGGCAGGAACCGTCTCGACGCTGGGAAGGAGAGCCTCCAGCGCCCGGTCGGTCAGCTCCGCGCCCTCGTGAAGCAGCGATTTCACATCGACGTACATTGCTTTCATGATAAACCGGGCCGGGGCCACTTTCGTTCGAGTAAACACAGGAGTGTGAGCAAGAGCAGGGAGAGGACGCTGAGCCAGCGTCCGGCAAGGAGATCGGGCGTGGTGGTCCAGGTGACGGCCAGGTCGACGGGACCCTGCTGGATGGGCACAGCGATCAAGCCGTCGGGGCGCTGGGGCAGGTTTTCCATCGCGCGGCCATTCAAGGTGATCCGCCACGCAGGATAAGCGCGCAGGCGAAGAACCAGGAAGCCCGCGTGGGGAACGACGGCCTTCAGGCGTTTGCTCTCCGGCTGCCAGAACTGCCCGGTCAGGGCGCGGTCGCAACTTTTCTGCTCCACCCACCAGTCGGGATTGGCTCCCTGCACATCGACGATGCCCAGTTTGATGGCGGGGTCGGTGACCAGGCAGGCGTCCGGCAAGCCGGTGGCGACGAGGGAGCTGTCGGCGTCCGGGGGCTCAAATTCGTCGTAGCCTTCAAAGCCCGCGCCGGTGCGGTAGACACCTACCATGGCGGCGACCGCGTCGTCCTGGTCGCAGGGCTGGAGGAAACGAATCCCCGCAACCACCGAGGCTGCCAGAAAGATGGCCGCGCAGGCGGCTACGACAATGGCGCGCTGCCAGCGCCTTGCAAAGGAGGCAGGCCAGACCGCCGCGGCAAAAAAGATGGCCATCGGGGCTTCCAACACTGAGAGCCAGCGCCAGGGAAATTGCAGAAAACGCAGCTTGGGCAGCAGATTCCAAACCGGCAGGGAGACGGGAAGCAGAAGAAACAGAACCACGGGCAGCGTCAGCGCCAGGGGAATCCAGAAGCGGCGGGATTGGGACCGCTCTTCCGGGGACTGGATTGCGCGCGCAGGCCGGCCGCGCCACCATGCAATCAGCAGACCGCCAAGGGCCACGGCGAGCATGGAGACGGCGAGGAGGGAAACCTTGTGCAGTTCAATGTCGTGCGAACCCAATTGCGGGTCGGCATGACGGGCGAAGAGCCAACTGTTCTCAATCAGCAGCCCGGGATCGCCAGTGGCCTGTTCGACATCGACCCAACGCTGCTCCCGGATGGCGGGAAGCAGATAGAGGGCGGCCAGGCCGATGCCCAGGGCGGCAGCGATGGCCGCGCGCACCACCGGGGCCCAGGATTTTTGAAGCACGGCGAGAACCAGAGCGAGGGCGGCGGCAAAGTAGCAGGCCATGACCCCCACCGGCAGATTCGAGAGCCAGGCTCCGGCCAGAACCAGGGCCAGGGGCGTGGCAGAGCGATCCAGGGCGCGACGAAGAGTCGAGGCGGAGGGATGCCGGTCGCGGAGAAGGAAGAGCAGAACCAGGGGAAGCCAGAAGCCCCCGGCGAGTTCCCCAAAGGCGGAGCGCTCGTAGGCGGTGAAGAGGGAGTAGCCGCAAAAGAGCGCGGCACAACCGGCCAGGGTGGCAGCGCCCTCAGAGAGCGCCAGGCGGGCAAGCGCGCGCGTGGCCAGACCTGTGCCTGCCAACAGCAGAAACGTGAGCGCCACCGGAACCAGTTGCCAGGGCAGAACCGCACCCAGGGCTGCGCCCAGCATCCAGGTCAGCGGCGGATAGAAGACGAAGCGCGGCTCGCCGGCTCCGAAGTTGGCGCTGGGCGTCCAGTGCGGATAAGGGATGCCGTGACGCCAACTGTTGAGGGCATCGAGCCAGGAGACGAGGTGAAAGTCGAAGTCGTGGCCGCAGGAGTTGCCGCGAATGAGCTGCGGCGCGACGGCCGCCGCGCCAGCCAACAGGATGAGGGCGGGACCGGCAAAGCGGTTCCAGCGGTTCAGGGACAACGGTCTCATGGCAGCAGGCGCAGGGTGTGGCGGGTCTGGGCGGCTACGGCCGCGGGAGTGAAGGGGAACGCAAAGGTGGTTCCCCCGTAATAGGCGGCCCATTGGTCGCGGAAGTAGGGGCTGTATGGGTTGCCGCTCTCACCCAGGACGATGTTTTCAGTAGAGGCGTCGATGTTGCTCCAGTCCATGGTGAAGCGCTGTGAGGGGCCAAAGTCGCGGCCCACCTGCTTGACGGTGGTGGTGTCACCGGAGAGCGGCTGCGCGCCGGTTCCGGCGATGCGGCCGATGAGCGGCAGGAATGCGGCCAGCGGATGCTCGATATCGACCACGTGCCAGCTTCCATAGTTCCAGCGGGCTACGTCGACGGGCGCTCTGCCCTTGTCCATGCCTTTGCGGACGGCCTCGGTCAGCAGGGCGTCCCAATTCTTGAAGCCCGGCGGAAGCCAGTCCGTGCTGCCGTGCATTAGGATTTCTTCCTCGGCAAAGTTGGATTCGGACCAGTCGTATTGGATAGCGTCCTTGCCCAGCTTGGGCTCCAGCACGAGCGGCCAGAAGGCGGCGCGGGCCTGGTCGATGATGGAAGCGGCGGCGGAGTCCGTGGTCAGGCGACCGTCCCAGGAGCGCATCAGGTCGGCAGCCTGGTGCAGGCGGTCGTCGGTCTTGGCGGTGTGGTCGATGGCGTAGGCCAGGCGGTGGCCAATCTCCTGGTCCACCTCGCTGTAGACGTCGGTCTGCACTGCGAGCAGATCGGCGGGCTTGAGCTGGTCGCGGCCGTCCAGGGACTTGTAGATGCGCTCGGTGCGGTAGGGATCGACCCATTCGAGCGCAAGCGGGTAAGGAGATTTCTCGGTGGTGACGCGAGAGTTGGCGGTGGCCACAAACCCGGAAGGCGGATCGGGTGCGCTGGGCATCTGGTCAAAAGGAATGTAGCCCTGCCACTCATGTACGCGATCGCGAATGGGCGCGCCCACGAGCCCCGCGGGCCGCAGCGGAACCCGGCCAACGGCTTGATAAGCGATGTGGCCCTGGTCGTCGGAGTAGACCACATTCTGCGTGGGCCAGCACCATGCACCAAGGGCTGCCGAGAACTCCGTCCAGTTGGAGGCGGTGTTGAGGGAATAGAGCGGAAGCGAGTTCAGCGCCGAATCGTAGAGGGTCCACTTGAGAGCGATGGGCCGCGTCTCCTTGGGGAAGAGCGGGTTCAGCAGCGGGCCGTGGGCGGTGGACTGGACGTCGAGCGTTACGTCCTTGCCGCCGCGAACGCGGATCACTTCATGATCCACGCCGAGCGGCTTCCATGCGCCGTCCGGGGCCTGGTAGTTGCCCTTGCCGTCCAGCGTTTCGATGTACAGATCCTGCACGTCGGCGTAAAGGGCGGTAAAGCCCCAGGCCACATGGTCGTTGTGTCCAGCGATAACGTAAGGCATGCCGGGCAGCGTGACTCCGGCGGCGTGGTAGCCGGGGGCGCTGAGGTCGGCCATGAACCAGATGTTGGGCTCGGTGAGGCCCAGGTGCATGTCGTTCGAGAGCAGAGGCTTGCCGCTGGCGGTGTGCCTTCCGGCGATGACCCAGTTGTTGGAGCCCGGAGAGCAGTTGGCGCAGGCGGGCAGGCCCAGCAGGTCGCGCAGGACGCGGGGGTTCTCCTCGGCTTGCGGCGCCAGGCTGGCCTGGCTTCGGTCGTCGTCGTCTTCCTCACCGGTGGTGGGAGGCGGCTGGGGGTGGGGCTGGCTCAGGTCCACCTGAATGCCGGTGGGCGGGCGGTCGCGCCAGGAGCCGACCGGGTAGAGATCGGCCTCGAGCCTGGGATTGTGCAGACGGTTGGCGACCCGCTCGCGCCCCAGCTTGGCGTACCAGTGCGTGTCCAGCATCTGGACCATCATGATGCCCACGGAGAGCGAGTCAACGCCGCTCCAGGGCTGCGGGCGATAGAAGAGCAGCTTGAACTCCGGCGGCAGTGAGCCCTGATGCTGATCGATGTAAAGGTTGACGCCGCGGGCGTAGGCGTCCAGACGAGCGCGGTCGGCGGCGGGCAGGTTGGCGTAGACACGCCGCGCCGTGTTGCGAAACTGAAGAACCCGCTGCGTCCGGTCGTGGCGGACCAACGAGGGGCCGAGAATCTCAGCGAGTTCGCCATTGGCGTTGCGCCGAAGAGCGTCCATTTGCCAGAGACGGTCCTGGGCGGTCACATAGCCCTGGGCGACGAAAAGGTCTTCCTGGCTGGCGGCCTGAATGTGCGGCACGCCGTGCGAGTCGCGGCGCACCGTCACCGGCGCCGAAAGTCCGGCCAGGTGGACATCGCCATCCAGCTTCGGCAGCGCGGCCTTGGCGGCGGAACGCAGCCACGCAGCGCCCACCGCCGCAGCCAGCAGCAACAGCACAGCCAGGCTGGTCACCGTCCAAAGCAGATTCCGCAGCCAGCGGCGCTTGCGCGTTGAAAGCCGAATGAGAACCGGAGGCGCTGCGGGAGAGTTTGTCATGGATCTAGTACAGGATAACTCTCTACTGCGCACGAGAAGATGAAGGATGAAACTGCACTCACTTCTCCGCCTGGTTCCAGATCGTGTTCATTTTCTGTCCGTTGAAGTCGCGGGAGAGCCGGCAAGAGCGCAAACCGCCGCTCTCGTAGAAGTTGATGCCTGGATCGGGGCCGGTGAGGGAGGTCAAGAATCCGCCGTGGGCGCAGGGAACTCCCTGAACATCCTGATTTCCGGCCAGGTCGCAGCCCTTCAATTTCCCGCTGGGGTAGAAGCCCACCCAGGCACCCTCGGCAGGGCCGAGAAAGCCGCCACCATCGCAGAGGACATCATGGATGCGCGTACTGCGCGCCATCTGAACGCCATAGCGCGAGCCGTCGGGCTTCAAATAAATGATGGAACCCATGGGGACCAGCGCTTCGCCGAACTGTGTCTCCCGACTGACAGTGCAGCGGTGCAGCTTTCCGTCTTCGTAGAACCAGGCGTAGCCTTTGGCACAGGGGTAGCCCTGAATCTCCACCGGCTGGGCCAGTTTTCTGCGCTCGGTCCGGGGTGGGGCGCCCGCGATTCCGGCGCATTGCAGGGAACACAGAACCATTGCAAGGAAGACGGTCTTGCGCATGAAGGTTTCCTCGGCAACCATTTTATGCCCGGTTGAGCCAGAGGCGCATGAGCTTCCCTCAACCTGCCAGTTGCTCCCGGGTGGGCACGGTCTCTTCCGCGGGCCTTCTGTGGCCATAGATCGCCAGCAGCGCCGCCAGCATGAGCAGAATCACGCCGAGGACCAGCAAGCTGCCCTCGGGACCGTCCGTGCCGCCGCTCCACAGAACATTGCCCACGGGAGTGGTGGACAGGTAGTGCCCCTGCGCCACCATGCCGCTGTCGGCCGTGCCATAGAAGTAGGTTTCCGCCCAGTCCCAAGAGGCGTGGCAGCCGATGGCCCACCAGGCCGAGCCGGTGAGACGCACGCTGACGCAGAAGACAAAACCGATGGCCGCGGCGGCAAAAATGCCGATCCAGTTTTCTCCGTTGTTGCCGGTGTGGATGAAGCCGAAGAATGTGGAAGTGACCCAGGCCGCCTGCCAGAAGCCCGAGCCCTCGGTTCTTTTCAGATGCAGCCAAAGACACGGCGCCAGCCCGGCGAGGGCGATGACATAGACGCCCCAGACGCCGTTGCCCTTGGCGAATACGACCAGGTCCAGGCACAGGACAGCTTCCGCCCCCAGCGCCCACCAGAAGTTGATGCCGCGGGTAAGGGTGAATTGCAGATAGGCGCGAAACATTCCCTCTTCCACGCAACCCACCAGCAGAAAAGCAGCGGCCCAGTGAGCGCCCAACTTGAAGATCTCAGCCCCGGAAAGCGCGACCGGGCCAAAACTGAGCCAGTGGCCCCATGCCAGGGCGCCCACCAGCGCGGAAAGAGCCGCGAATCCGAAGGCCAGTCCGGAGAGAAAGTGGAGCGAGCGCCGGGGTCCGGTCAGGTTGAAGTCCAGAATGCGGTGCTGCTGGAGGCGGGCGGCAAGCGCCGCTGCGCCCACCATGGCGAGGAATGGGATCAACTCCCCGAAGAATGCCGCGCGCGGTGTAAACTCGGGCTTCTCGCTGACCAGATGGGCCACGAAGAAAACGGTGCCTGCGACGAGCTTGAAGAAATCGAAGAGCAGGTAGGCGATCAGCACCGCCCAACCGGCGCGCAGTCCGTGGCTACCCAGAAAGGCCCACTCGACACCGCGCGAAAGTTGGGAATCCGGAGGAGGGGTAAACGGCTGGGAGGCGAGGCTTGCACGAACCTGGTCTTCGGCCGGCGAGGTTTCCGACGGGTGGGGCTGATTCTCCGGCTCCAACGAGCCTCCTCCAGAATTAGAACCAATCTTCAATGCTGAATTGCGCTAATGGAAAGATAGTCTACGCCGGGGTCGGGAGGCGAGTTTCCGGGCCGCTGAACTTCACTGAAGAACAGACTCCAGGAGAGTGGCGCAAGCCTGGGGAGACCAGGGTTTGTGCTGTCCCACATCTCAGAATCGAGATGTGGGGACCCAACCTGCGCGGAAGACTCAAGCGGGCTTCTACTCGTCGCGCAAGGCTTCCATGGGATCGATGCGCGCGGCGCGGTGCGCGGGAATCCAGCTTGCGACCAGCGCAATGGCCACAATGGTTGCGGTGATTGAAGCAAAGACGGCTGGATCGTCCGGGCGCACGCCAACCAGCAGGTTGGCAACCATGTGCGCCAGTCCGAAGGCCAACAGAAGTCCGGCGCCGACGCCGGCCGCGGTGAGCCAGGACGCCCGGCTGAGAATCATGCCCAGCACATCCTCGCGGCGCGCGCCCATGGCCAGCCGCACGCCGATCTCGCGGGTGCGCTCGCCCACCAGATTGGCCATGACGCCGAAGATGCCGATGGCGGCCAGCAGCAGGGCGATCAGCGCATCCACCGCTAGCATCGCGGCAGCATACATGAGTCCGGTCAGCAACTCATGCAGATACTGCTGGTAGCTCATCACCACGTCGAGGGGCAGCGTGGGATCGAGCCCGGCGAGCGCGCTGCGCACTGCCGGCGCCAGGGCCAGCGGGTCGCCGTCGGTCATCACCGCAAAGGTTGTTCCCTGCAACGGCACCTGCGCCGCACTCATGTACACGGCCGGCTGGCGTGTCTGATCCCATGTGGAATAGCTCGTCTCCTCGGCAACGCCAACGATGGTCAGCCAGGGGTCCTTGCTATCTGCCCCGCCCATCCGGATACGGTGCCCAATCGGATTCTCGCCGGGGAAATACCGTGCGACAAACTGCTGGCTCACAACAGCTACCGGCAAGGTATCGAGCCTGTCGTTCGAGCTGAAGGCGCGTCCGGTAACGATGGGAACGTGGAAGGCATCAAAGTAGCCTTGGCTCACCTGCAGGTGCAGAGCGCTCTGAAATTTGCCGGGAACCATGGGACGGTTTTCGATGACCATATCCTGCATCCAGCCGTTTTCGCTATAGGGAAGAGCGGAGCTCACCTCGGCATGGGTCACGCCGGGCAGGGCGCGCAGTTTGGTGAGGCTGTCTGCGTAAAAGGCCGCCAGTTTCCGCGGGTTGTCGTAGCGGGCCGGAGGCATTTGCACGTTGAAGGTGAGGATTTTGTCGGGATGGTATCCGTCGGCCAGGTGCAGCATGGAACTCATGCCTTTGGAGATCAACGCCGCGCCAATCACCAGGGCGACGGCCAGAGAGATTTGCGCCACCGCGAAGATGTTCCTGAGCCGATGGGTGCGGCCCGAGCCGGTGGTTCCGCGCGATCCGGATTTTAGTTGCTCGACCACGTTCACGCGCAGCGCTTCGATTGCCGGCAGGAAGCCGGAAATCACGCCCGCTCCCACGGCCAGCAACAGGGAAAACGCCATCACGCGGCCGTTCAGAGAGGTATTGGACCAGCCCGGCATGTAACGCGCCACCCGCGCGGGCATGGTGGTCAGGATGATTTGCAGATAGAGTGCGCCGAAGCCGAGTCCACCCGCCGCACCGACCACTCCGAGCAGAATGTTTTCCGTCATCAACTGCCGCAGGATGCGCCACCGGCTTGCGCCGAGAGCGATGCGCATGGCCATCTCCGGCCGCCGCGCAATGCCGCGCGCAAATTGCAGGTTGGCCACATTAGCGCAGACCACCAGCAGCACAAAAAGCGTGGCGCCCATGATCATCTTGTAATAGAGCGGCGTCAGGTCGCCGTTGATGCCGTCCAGCAGCGGCTCGACCTTGACCGACCAACCCAGGTTGGTGGCCGGATAAGCCTGCGCCAGGCGCTCGGCCAGGATGCGCATCTCCGCCTGGGCCTGCCTCACCGTGACCCCCTCGCGCAACCGGCCGGTCACCAGGTACTGGTGTGCGCTGCGGTTGCCGAGTTGCTGCGGTGTGGGCGCAAGTGGCAGATAGAGATCGGCGTCCGAGGGGTACTGCATGGTCTTCGGCATCACGCCGACGATGGTGAATTCACGCTGATCGAGCTGAATCTTCCGGCCCATTACCGCCGGATCGCTGCCGAAGCGCCTTTGCCAGAAGCCGTAATTCAGAACCGCTACCGCGTCGCGGCCCGGCTGGCACTCGCTCTCCTGAAAGACGCGGCCCATCAGCGCCTGCGTGCGCAGAACGGTGAAGAAGTTGGCCGAAGTCTGCGCCGCCCGCACGTGCGCCGCATCGCCCGCCCCGGTCAGGCTCATGTCCGCGGTGTCCCGCACGGCCAGCGACTCGAACGAGCGGCTCTGGCGGCTCCAATCCTCGTAGTTGGCCAGCGTCGCCTGGCCGAACCCGCTCCGGTCCTGCTGCTCGGCAACCGTCACCACACGGTCCAGTTGCGGCACCGCCAGCGGGTGCAGCACCACCGCGTCCATGCTGCTGAAGACCGCCGTGTTGGCGCCAATGCCGATGGTCAGGGTCAGAACCGCGGCAATCGTAAAGCCCGGCGACTTTCTTAATTGCCGAATGGCGTAGCGCAGGTCCTGAAGCAGCATCCGCATGAAATCCTCCGGAGATTCTGGTGGTGCACAGCTGAGATCACCTTTCTAACTGCATTTGTTCAACCAAACCGCGCGGAGAGCTGCAACCTGATTCTAAACATGTTAAAGAGGAAAGAAGAAGAAGGGGCCCCCGGCGCCTGTCCGGAATCGCGCAAAACTGTTCATTTACGGACGATGGGACTGGACTGAGGGAGGGTGAGTTTGATTTAGAACGACTCAGGCCACAATCGCGATCCGTGCCAAATTCCCAGGATCTCAACTGTCTGCCCGGAAATCTGATAGACCACTATGTAAGGCGTTTGCGGGACAACTGCCTCGCGTGTTCCTTCGATGCGGCCCACGTGCCCGGAAAAAGGCATCTGGCCCAGTCGCTCTGCAGTGTCCAGGATTCTTCTGCGGATCGTCCCTGCTGCTCCGGCGTTTTCCGTCTCGATGTAGTCGTAAACCTCATGAAGGTGGCGGACGGAGGCTGCGGACCAGATTACTTTCATCGGCTTTCGCGTTCCCATTTATCCACCATGCCCACCACCTCGTCATGAGTGAAGAACTTTCCGTCCCGGATATTTTCGCGTCCTTCATCCACCATGGCATGAAAACGCTTTTGCTCGCTAAGGTAGCCTTCCACAGCTTCATTGAGCAGGTAGCTGCGGTCGCGGTCCATGGCCTTGGCGATCAGGTCCAGTTCGGCGACCTTCTCGGGTGCAATGCGGAAACTGATGGTGCGCGGGGAACTCATAATACGAAAGAATACGCTGTATTATTTCGTAATACAAGAGTGGGAGAGCCACGTATTTCTTCTGGCAATCGGTCCATTCTGGAGGCGGCCGGGCTCGCTTCCGTTCCCCTCCGCCTTGACACAAACGGTCAAGCCCTTGATGCTTAACAGTTCGGTCCTTGCATCTTTTGACCTACGGAGGAACCATCGCTTTGCGGGTTCGCGTCTTTTATCACGACAAATGTTTCGACGGAGCCTGCTCGGCCTCGCTGTTTACGCGCTTCCACCGGGAGTGCATCGCCAAGGGCGCAAGCTACGAGTACCACGGGCTGGTTCACCGCGCGGGCGCGCTCTTTGACGAGAGCGAGTTTACCGGCGACGAGAACGCCATCGTCGATTTCAAATACTCGGCTTCGCCCAAAATCACCTGGTGGTTCGATCACCACCAGTCGGCATTTCTGACGGACGAAGACCACCAGCACTTCCTGGCTTGCCAGCAAAATCCGGAGTGCGGGGGGCGCAAGTTCTTCGACCCCGATTACACCTCCTGCACCAGCTTTCTGGCGCACATTGCCTCGACGCGCTTCGGCTTCGACAACAAGCCGGTGGCGGAGCTGATTCACTGGGCCAACATTGTGGACGGCGCGCTCTACGAGAGTCCCGAGTCGGCCGTCGAGATGCCGGCTCCGGCGATGAAGCTGACGCTGATCATCGAGGCGACCCAGGACCCGGCCTTCATTCCGAGGCTGATCCCTCTGTTGACCGAAATGCCGCTGGCCGAAGTGCTTGCCCAGCCCTTTGTGGCCGGCTTGCTGCCTCCGCTGCTGGAGCGGCACAAGGAATCCCTGGAGCTGATCCGCAGCCGGTCGGAAGAGCGCGACGGCACCATCTTCTTCGACATCACGGACCGGCCGCTCGAGGGGTTCAACAAGTTCATTCCCTACTATCTGCACCCGCAGGCCACCTACTCGATCGGCCTGTCGAAATCCAGCTTCCGCACCAAGGTCTCAGTAGGCTCGAATCCCTGGACCAAGGCCGACCCGGCCAAGATGGTGAACCTGGCCAAGGTCTGCGAGCGCTACGGCGGCGGCGGCCATGCGCGGGTAGGCGCCATCAGCTTTCCGCCCGACCAGGCGGACCAGGCGCGCGTAGCCGCGGCGGAGATTGTAGCCGAGCTCAGGGCTAACAACCCGTTCAGCTAAAAGCTGTTCTGTACATAGCAAAGAGAAAGAGCCGGTGCTGAATGCCCGGCTCTTTTTCTTTTGTCTGCCGCTGTACGGCAACTGTTGAGGTTTGTCTTTTTCTGGCGGGAAAGTTAGCGCGCCAGCATCTCGGCGGCCTTCAGGAACCAGGGATCGAGCGGCTTCTTGCCCACCACGACCTCGTCGAGTGGGGTGGTGATCAGCGCTCCTCCCGAGACCCCGACCAGCACGCCCTGGTTGCCGTCGATCATCTGCTCGGCAGCTTCGGAACCCAGGCGGGTGCCCAACAGGCGGTCGGCGCAGGTGGGAACAGCGCCACGCTGCACATAACCAAGCACAGTCGCGCGGAACTCATACCCGCACAGAAGATTGTGTTCCTTGAAGTACTGGCAGATGCCCTCGGCGTTGTATTTGGCGCCCTCGGCCACCACCACAATGGCATGTGGTTTGCCGCGCTCATATACGTCCTGAATGCGCTCGGCCAACTGCTCGGGAACCACATCCACTTCGGGGATCACAATGGCCTCGGCGCCGCCGGCGATGCCCGCCATCAGGGCCAAATAGCCGCACTTGCGGCCCATCACTTCGACAAACAGGGCGCGGCGATGCGAAGAAGCCGTCACCTTCAGATTGTCGATGGCGTTTAGAGCCACATTCAGGGCGGTATCGACGCCGATGGTGATCTCCGATCCGTAGAGGTCGTTGTCGATGGTGGAGGCCACGCCGACGACGGGGAAGTCCATCTTCCGGAGGGCGTTGGCTCCGGTCTGCGAGCCGTTGCCACCGATGACAATCAGGCCGTCGATGCCTGCTCCGCGCAGCCGGCGAATGGCCAGCTCGACGCCTTCTTCTGTCTGGAACTCCGGACAGCGGGCCGAGCCCAGCACCGTGCCGCCGCGCTGGATAATGCTGCTCACATCGCGCGCGCCGAGCCGTTTGAAGTTGCCCTCAATCAGTCCCGAGTAGCCCTGGTAGACGCCCCAAGTGTTGATGCCGCGTGACTGCCCGGTCCGAATCACCGCGCGAATCGCGGCGTTCATGCCCGGAGCGTCTCCCCCACTGGTCAAGACTGCAAGGTTTCTCATCTACGTTTTTCCTCATTCAGGCGATCCATTTCAGGATCGCAGCCCGGGCCTGCTTTGCGCGGTGACTGAAATCACGGCCAGGATGCGGAAGCCCTTGCGAGACGCGTGGGGGAAACAGGGGAAGGCCGGGCGGTTTGCCGGACTCTTCTACACCTTGACCTTCATGCTGGGCCAGTCGGCGCGGCGGCGCTCAAGGAAGGCGTCGACGCCTTCCTTGAAGTCCTCGGCCGAGCGCTGCAGGGCGTTGACCTGGATGGCGTCCTCCAGTTCCTCATCGAGGCGGCGGCGGGCGTGCTTGGCCAGCAGGCACTTGACCGCGTGCATGGCCTGGGGACTATTCAACAAAAGCGTCTGGGCCAGCGCCTGGGCGGTCTGCAGCAGCTCTTCGGCGGCCACAATCTGCGTCACCAGGCCAATTTCCTGCGCTTCGTGCGCCTTGAGCAGCCGGCCCGTCAAGAGCAGTTCGCGGGTGCGTTTTTCGCCCACCTGGCGCATCAGAAACGAAGCCGCAATGGCCGGCACAAAGCCCACGCGCACCTCGTTCAAGCCGAACTTGGCTTCGGGCGTGGCCAGGGTGAAGTCGGGAATCGTGGCCAGAATCATGCCTCCGGCGATGGCGGGTCCATTGACGGCGGCGATCACCGGCTTGGGAAAGTCGTAAAGCGTGCGCAGCACGCGCGCCATGTTCTCCGAGTCGCGCCGGTGCTCTTCATGCGTGCGGGCGGTGGTGGTCGCCAGCAGTTCCATGTCCAGCCCGGCGCAGAAGGCCGAACCGGCCCCGGTCAGGATCACCACGCCACAGTCGCAGCTCGCAGCCTCGCCGAGGGCCAGGGTCAGTTCCTCAATCAGAGCCGGGGAAAGCGCGTTGCGCTTGTCCGGACGATTCAGGGTGATGGTTCTTACCCCGCCAGTGGATTTGGTGACAATGTGTTCGAAGCGGGCCATGGAATTCTCCTTGAGCGAAGCGCCGCGAAACAGCTCCGTGGGCTTGAACTGCCTATCGTAACGCAGATTCGCTTGAGTTGTCCGGCGGTTCGAGTCGGGGGTTGCAGCACAGGGCTTTCGTCCTCTGGCCGCAAAAGGAGTCTCCGCATTTCAGACAAGGAGACGCGTTCCGCCGTGGGGCGGTTTTATGCTCACTTCCGAATAGCCTGTCACAGCCCCAACTCGGCAGCCCTCTTCTTCATCGCCCCCAGGCAGAACGCGATGTGCGCGTCCAGTTCGACGCCCAGCTCCTCGGCGCCCTGCCGAATGTCGTCGCGGTTGACGCCGCGCGCAAAGGCCTTGTCCTTCAGCTTTTTGCGCACCCCAGGCACTTCCACATCGGCAATGGCCTTGCTGGGCTTGACCAGCGTACAGGCGGTCAGGAAGCCAGCCAGCTCGTCGCAGGCAAACAGGACCTTGGCCAAGTGTGTGACGCGCGGCACGCCGGAGTATTGCGCGTGGCCCAGGATGGCGGTGCGCAACGGCTCCGGCCAGCCCAGCCGCTCCAGTTCGCGCACGCCGACGAAGGGATGCTCCTCGGCGGTGGGATGGCGTTCGTAGTCGAAGTCATGCAGAAGCGCGGTTGTGGAGTAGAGCTCGACCAGAGTTTCGCGTTCCGCACCGATCAGCGCAAGGCGGTCAGCTTCGGCCTCGCCACAGGCGGTCACACAGATCTCGACAGCCAGAGCGTGCTTGCGCAGGCTTTCGCTTTGCGTCCATTCGGTGAGCAGTTGCCAGGCTTGTGAGCGCCCGTAGCCCGGAACTTCGGCAGAAACCTCGCCGGTGGTGCAAGAATTCATCATTTTTTGCTCCTTGTTATTCAATATGGTTCGTTTTTCTTTGGGTTTTTCGGGGTATGATGGGTGAAACTTCGGTTTGACCCTAAGTTTGTACTTGACAATTATGGTTCATTCGCCTGAAATGAGCACAGATCGTGGTGCGAAATGGCACCCCGGAGACCAAGCTCTGGCACTCCGCACACAGCCGATGGCTACAACCCTAGTGAGCGTGGATTCACGCGAGGTAGTGCGCTGTGGATTCTGCACCCTGATCCAGTTCAGGACCAGCAACTCCCTTTGCAGAAAATGTCATAAGCCGCTTCATGTGGAGGAGGCGGAAAAGCCAGGTCCCGTAGCGGTGGAAATTCATCCCGCGGAGCCCTCGGCTGAGGCTGGACTGAGGGTGGCGGGCCAGGTGCGCGAGATTCGCCGCGCGCGCCACTTGAGTCAGCGCCAACTGGCAGGGCGGATGGAAGTTCCCCGCACCTACATCTCCAAAATCGAGAACGGCAAGGCGATTCCGACGCTGGGCTCTCTGGAGCGGCTGGCCGCGGCCCTGGGTGTGGATGTGTGCCAACTGGTGAGAGACGCCCGCAGCCGCCGCGACGAAGAGGTAACGGCGGTCCTGGACGACACTCTGCTGGCCGAGATTGCGGCCTTGCTGCCCAGTTTGTCGCCCTTGCACCGGTCGCTGGTCTCGGAAGCGGCGCGCGAGATGGCCCTGGGACAAAGGCGCACGGCATAGGGAAAGCCAGCGAACTCCTGTGCAGGAGTTTGCTGGCGCCTTCCTCGCCGGAGTCCTCCAGTGCGTTCGCCCATTAGTTGGTCCCTGTCTTCGCGTATCTCGGCCGGAAAGTTCCCCGTGCTCATTGTCTTCCAGCCGCCCGGTGGTGGATGATGGATGGCTGGGACGGTTGTGCGCCACGCGGGCATCTGAGCCGTTTGCGGCCAGCACTTATAGAATCAGGACCGGACACAAGGCGGATTCTTTGCATTCTTTCTCCAACCTGCGCATCGACGAGTTGCCACCCGAGGAACGCGCCGTCTACGACACCCTGAAGCCGGAGCGGTTGCCCGCGCACGTGGCCATCATCATGGACGGCAACGGGCGCTGGGCCGGCCGCCGCTCGCTGAAGCGCTTCCTGGGCCACCAGCAGGGCGCCAAGAGTGTGCAGATGGTCACCGAGACCGCCTCACGGATCGGTCTGCCCTGGCTGACGCTCTATGCGTTTTCTCTCGAAAACAACTTGCGCCGCCCCCCCGCAGAGGTCAACTTTCTGATGCGCCTGCTGCGCAGCTATCTGGAAAGCAACCTCCAGCGCATGATGGACAACAATGTGCGCATGAGGTACATCGGGCGCATCCACGAACTTCCTCCCGAGGTGCAGGAAAAGATGCACTGGGCCGAAGAAGCCACAGCGCGCAACACCGGCACCACCCTCACCCTGGCCCTGAACTACGGAGGGCGCTCGGAACTGGTGGACGCTTTCCGGGGTCTCGCGGCCGAAATGAAAACGAAGCAAATGGCTCCCGAGCAGATCACCGAGCAGGACATTCACCGCCATCTCTACACGGCGCACATGCCCGACCCCGACCTTCTGATCCGGACCTCGGGCGAGATGCGCCTTTCCAATTACCTGCTGTGGCAAGTCGCGTATACCGAGATCTTCGTCACCGATCGGCTTTGGCCGGACTTCCGCGGCATCCATCTGCTGGAGGCGATCGCCGACTACCAGCGCCGGGAACGGCGTTACGGCGGCATCGGCAAGGACTGCGGCGTCGTCGAAGAAGATCCGGACAAGATCATCCTTCCCGTGCGATAAGCCCTTCCCTCCTCCAAGTTCTGCTTGCGCTCATATTCATTTCCGAATCAGCATGTTGATCGTCTTCCGGCCGGTACAGACCCCGCCCCGGCGGTGTATTCTCATCCCTGAATGAAACGCGTCCTTACGGCTGTCATTTTGATTCCAGTGGTCATGGTCCTGGTGTTTTTGGGGCCGCGGTGGCAATGGCTGTTTACCCTGGCCGTTGCGGCAGTATCCATGCTGGCGGGCTGGGAATATCTCGGCCTGGCGGAGCACGGCGGAGCCAAGCCGCCGCGCATTGCCGTGCTGGGGTCGATTCTGGCTCTCTTTATCGGCGCCTATCTGTGGCCCGACCAGATCCCGTCCGTGCTCGGCTTCCTGAGCCTGGGCCTGCTGGTCTACTGCACATTTCTGCGGCCGGTCGCGCAGGTCATGGCCGACGCCTCGGCCTCCATTTTCTGCCTGCTGTACGTTGGATTCACCATGATCTCCCTGCCCGCCTTGCGGGAACAGACCAATGGCCCGTCGCTGGTGGCTTTTCTGTTCTGCGCGGTTTGGGCCGGGGACATTGCGGCTCTCTACATCGGCAAGGCCTTTGGGCGGCACAAGCTGGCGCCTTCGCTTAGCCCGAACAAGACCTGGGAAGGTACTGCAGGCTCGGTGGCCGGCAGCCTGCTGGCGGCGGGTGCGCTGCTGGGCCTGGCCCATCTGCTGGCAGCTCAGTGGGATTCGGCCGTGCTCTCCTACCCCGAGGACATCTGGTATTGGCTGATGCTGGCAGTGGTGGTCAACGTGGCGGCGCAGGTGGGCGACCTGGTTGAGTCCGCGCTCAAGCGCTCGGTGGGCGTCAAGGACTCCGGTTCCCTGCTCCCCGGCCACGGCGGCGTTCTGGACCGCATCGACGCCTTGCTGCTGGCGACCCCGGTGCTGTGGTATGCGCTGCTGATTCACCAGCGTTTCTAAGAGAAATTTCAGCCCCCGGCCAAGCCGTTCGCTTTCAAGCGCAAAGGCTTGGCTGGGGGAGAAGCGACTAAAATAGATTCCAGCAGAACTCCTGCCCCTAAAGAGACACATTGAAACGACTCGCGATTCTCGGTTCCACAGGCTCCATCGGCACCAGCACCCTCTCCATCGTCGAACAGTTCCCCGAACGCTACTCCGTGGCCGCGCTGGCTGCGGGCCGTAATGTGGACGAGGCATTTAAGCAGGTTGTCCGCTGGCGGCCGAAGATCGTTTCGCTGGCCACCGAAGAGCTGGCGGGTGAAATGTCCAAGCGTCTTCTCCAGGCTGGCGTCACCGGCGTCGAGGTGGTGCACGGCACGGCCGGAACGGTGGCCTGCGCCACGCTGCCCGAGGCGGATTTTGTGGTTTCGGCCATTGTGGGCGTCGCCGGACTGGAGGCCACGCACGCTGCGATTCTGGCGGGAAAGCCGCTGGGCCTGGCCAACAAGGAGTGCATGGTGGCCGCGGGAGAGATTCTGACCCGGGCCGCGCGCGAGCGTAACGTACCCATTCTGCCTATCGACAGCGAGCACAACGCCGTCCACCAGTGCCTGCGTGTGGGAGCGCACGCCGAGGTCAAATTCATCTGGCTCACCGCCTCGGGCGGGCCGTTCCGCGCGCTTCCTCTCGACCAGTTCGCCCACATCACCCCCGAGCAGGCGCTCAAGCATCCCACCTGGGTGATGGGCCGCAGGATCACCGTCGACTCAGCTTCCATGCTGAACAAGGGCCTGGAAGTGATCGAGGCCTGCCGCCTTTTCGACGTGCTTCCGAGTCAAGTGCGGGTTACCGTCCATCCGCAGTCCACGGTGCACTCGCTGGTGGAGTACGTGGACGGCTCGATTCTGGCGCAGATTTCCGTTACCGACATGCGTCTGCCCATCCTGTATGCGCTGGCTTATCCCGAGCGGCCTGCTTCCGCGCTGACCTTCGACCTGGCTTCCCTGCGCCACCTGGACTTCGAGCCACCCGATTTCGAGCGCTTCCCTTGCCTGCGTCTGGCCTTTGAGGCAGCGGAAAAGGGCGGAGCCCACTGCATTGCCCTCAATGCGGCCGACGAGGTCGCGGTAGCGGCCTTCCTGGACCGGAAAATCCCGTTTATGGGAATCCCGCGTACAATTGAAGAGGTGCTCGCAGCCACGCCCGAAGCGCACCCCGCCACCATTGCGGAGGTGCTTGCAGCAGACCGGGCGGCACGCGAAACGGCTCGGGCTGTCGTGCAGGGATGCACGGCGCAAAGAGCCTGACGCTGGGCGCTCTATTGAGGGATAAACCGCACATTTATGCATGAATTTCTAGTTTCAGCCGCAGCTTTCATCGTCCTTGTCGGTGTCATGGTCGTGGTCCACGAGTTTGGCCACTTCGCCGTGGCCAAGCTGTGCAAGGTGCGCGTCGAAGCCTTCTCCTTCGGCTTCGGACCGCGTCTGTTCGGCTTCAAGTACGGCGAAACCGACTACAAGGTCTGCCTGCTTCCCCTGGGCGGCTTTGTCAAGATGACGGGCGAGAACTTCGGTGAGCCGGGCGATGCGGCCAGTGGCAAGGCCGATCAGGCGCCTCTGGAAGATCCCGGCGCCTTCACCTCCCACCCGCGCTGGCAGCGGATGTTGATTGGCGTGGCCGGTCCGGCCGCCAACTTCGTCCTGGCCTTCGTGCTGATGTTCATCTACTTCGCCGCAATCAACGAAGTTACCTCGGTCGAAGTGAAAGAAACGGCCATTGAGTGGGTGACCAGCGGCTCAGCTGCCGAGCAGGCTGGCTTCGCTCCCGGCGACACTATCCGCCAATTTGATAATGCCGACAATCCCAGTTGGGAAAAGGTCTACGAGCGCCTCAAGCTCAATCCGGATCAGACCATTTCGGTCACGGTGGAGCGCGCGGGCAAAATCGTTCCCCTGAGCCTGCGTGTGCCGTCCAGCGCCAAGGGCCAGGATTTCGATCTGACCGATCTGGGCATTTTGCCGCAGTTTCTGCCCGGCCCCATCGGGGTCCAGGAAGTGCAACCGGGAACGCCGGCAGACCAGGCTGGCCTGCGCGCGGGCGACGCCATCCAGTCCGTGGATGGACACCCGTTCCACACCGTCTCGTCGCTTCTGGCCTATATGCAGGGAGGCAAGGGACAGCCGCTGGCGCTGGTGGTCCTGCGCAACGGCGCCACGCTCAACATGGTGGCGCATCCGGCCAAGCTCGACACCTCCTACAAGCTGGGCTTCGCCACCACGCAGATTCCCTTGCGCAACGACCCGCTGCCCCTGGCCGCCGCGGCCCGGAAGTCCACCGCCTTCTGCAAGGACAACTCGTTCATGGTTGTCGAGGTGCTACAGCGCATCTTTACGCGCCGGGTCTCGGTTTCGCAGCTCTCCGGTCCGGTGGGCATTGCCCGCGTGGCCGGCGAAGCCGCGGAGATGAAGGGCTGGCTCCCCAAGTTCGGCCTGGCCGGCATGATCAGCGTAAACCTGGGCATTTTCAACCTGCTGCCCTTCCCGATCCTGGACGGCGGCATGATTCTGTTCCTGCTGATCGAGAGCTTTCTCCGCCGCGACATCAACATCGCCGTCAAGGAGCGCATCTACCAGGCGGCGTTTGTCCTGATCCTGGCGTTCTTTGCTTTCGTCATCTTCAACGACGTGACCAAGCTGCCGATCTTCACGCATCTAAAGCCGTAAAACAGCGAACAGCTTTCAGCTGACAGCTAACAGTTCTTCAGTGGCGAGTAGCCGGGCCTTTTACTGATAGCTGTTAGCTGGCAGCTGGCAGCTGCTTTCAGAGAGTCTGCACGATGCCCGTCACCACCGAACTTAGGGTGCGCTACGCTGAAACCGACCAGATGCATGTGGTCTACTATGCGAATTATCTGGTCTGGTTCGAGATTGGCCGCGTCGAGGTGCTTCGCACCCTGGGCCTTTCCTATCGCGATATGGAAGTCGAACACGGCTGCATTCTGCCGGTGGTCGAAGCCACCTGCCGCTATCGCTCTCCCGCTCTCTACGACGACGAAATCCTGATCGAGACCCGGCCCACCCTGCTGCGCGGTCCGGTCATCAAGTTCGGCTATCGCATCCTGCGCAAAGCCGCCGAGGGCGAGGAGCCCAAGCTTCTGGCCGAAGGCGAGACGGTGCACGTGGTCTGCGACCCGCAGATGAAGCGCAAGCACCTGCCGCATCAGTATGAGGAAGCGCTCAGGACGCTGATGGCGGAAGAGTAGAGAATTTGCGGCAATCCTGAAGACGCATGCGGCCTGTTACGTTGATCAACTGACAAGTTGGCGGCCAACCGCTCAGAGCCCGGAAGTCGCG
>Ga0255354_1000141_pt1 | contig 43718 bp, 41 predicted proteins | sample HBST50metaG_FD_189942 | JGI IMG/M metagenome (GOLD analysis project Ga0255354, IMG submission 189942) | Peat soil microbial communities from Stordalen Mire, Sweden - H.B.S.T50 | ecosystem: Environmental > Terrestrial > Soil > Wetlands > Peat | place: Sweden: Norrbotten County, Stordalen Mire...
TATGGCGGGGCGTTCGGCCTGAGCTCGCCAGCAGATCGCGTTAAGCTATATGCCAAGATTCCCGACGGCCTGGGCATTCTCGTGACCCACGGGCCGCCCTCCGGGATACTTGACCGATCCCCCGGAACTCTACACCATGCAGGGTGTCCGCAACTGCGGGAAGCCGTTTCCCAACTGAAGCCAAAGTTGCATGTCTTTGGCCACATACACGGGGCACACGGCATGCTGAGCACCGAGGGTACACTCTTCGTGAACGCCGCCCTGCTGGGGCCGGATGGCGATCTGAGCGCGTCGCCTATCGTCATGCGGATGCCGGAGGTTTGATGTTCACCAAGTTAAACTTCCCGTTTTTCATTCGACCGGACAGAATGAAGCATGGGGAGATGCACGACCACCATCGTCAATGAGTTTGCCGTGCGACCGGACCTGATCCGCCGGGCTGTAGCCCAGCACCGAATCTGGATCGAGCAGCAGCTCGGAGTCTCCCTGTCCGAGGCAGTCATCCTCGAAACCGATCTCGACATCACCCAGATCGGAATCGAGTTGATTCTCGCGATTCCTCCAGTCCAGCGCCCGATATCTTCCACAGCCACGCGGCTCCGCCCCTCCGTTCTGAGCGCCGCCACGCCGCCGGAGTTTCTGCCGCTTTGCGAAATCATAAAGGTCACGCAACCGATGGATCTGTTCGCATTGCTGAGGGCTAAGTCCACGATCCGAAAGTCAACCATCTCCTGGGCGGATTGCCCAATAGCTCTACGGATACGTCGGCAGGAATTTGAGTTCGCCATTGTCGCCATCAACGTTTCTTACCACTCCGGTCCTGGCAGTGACCTTGAAAGTACCTCGCGGCTCATCGTCGCCCGCCGCGAGTACGCCTCCGAGGTGATGCGGTTGCTTGAAGAGCTTGATCGCCGCGATAACAAGCCACGCCTTCATATCGTCGGCAGTTCCAATAACCGCATCGTAAGTTGTCAGTGGGATGATCTCGTTCTCGATCACAAAATCCGATCCCTTCTCAAAGATGACTTCGAGTCGTTCTTTGAACGTGAAGCATGGTTTCGCGAAAACAAACTCCCGTTTCGACGCGGCTACCTTCTGCACGGGCCACCCGGCAACGGCAAGAGCACCGCCGTCCGCGCCATGATGACCAGCCGAGGGCTAACCGCCTACACAATGCGGCTCTTCGATTCTCAAGTCGATGACAGCGATCTCGACCACCTGTTCGAGCTCGCTGTGAAGAACCGGCCATCGATGGTTCTCCTCGAAGACCTCGACCGCGCGTTCCCGAAAACCGGCGTGACGAAAAGTCGCGTCAGTCTTCAGCAGCTCCTAAATAATCTCGACGGCGTCGGCACCGGTGAAGGGGTCATTGTCGTGGCAACCGCTAACGAACCCACGATTCTCGACCCGGCGATCCTCCGAAGACCTGGCCGCTTCGACCGCGTTGTGCATTTCCCAAATCCGAGTGCTGATCTGCGTCAGCAATACCTGCAGCAGCTCAATCCAGGTCTGTTTCCACGCCACCTTAAACTTTCCGTCGAGCAATCAGACGGCCTCTCTTTCGCTCAACTCCGCGAAGTCCACATAATCGCCGGTCAACGTGCGTTCGAAAAAAAAGGCGAGATCGGCGAAGCTGATCTCCTCCTTGCCATCCACGCGCTGCGACAGAGCAATCTGACTGCCTCGCGCAGCGGCAATGCGGCAGGGTTTCGCGCCCACGAGGAGGTATTTGCATGAAACGAGCTGCGCTCTACATCCGAGTGTCCACGCTGGACCAGCACCCAGAGACTCAGTTGAATGAGCTTCGTGGTTTCGCTCGTCAGCGCGGTTTTGAGATTGTCGACGAGTACACCGACCACGGAATCTCCGGCACCAAAGCCCGGCGTCCTGCGTTGGACCGCCTGCTGCAAGACGCCCACCGCCATCGCTTCGACGTTGTCCTTGTTTGGTCTTGTGACCGTTTAGCGAGATCCACCAAGCACTTCCTCCAGGTTCTCGACGAGTTGAACGACCTCGGCATCCAGTTCCTGTCGCAGCGCGAAGCGATCGACACGGATGGCCCGCTCGGTCGCGCCATTGTGGTCATCGTCTCGGCGGTGGCAGAGCTTGAACGGTCGCTGATCGTCGAACGTGTCCGCGCAGGCATGCGCCGAGCCAAGCTGGATGGCCGCCGCATAGGCCGAGCCCCGCTCGATGTCGATCGTGGCGCGATCGTCAGTGACCGAAGAACCGGTCTCAGCCTCACCCTGGTTGCTAAGAAGCACGGAGTGTCCCGCGCCACAGTCTGTAGGCTGGTGAACGAATCCAACGTCAGCACTGCTTCGAGCGAGTTGCAATGTGCAGCGGCGTAGACAGGGAGGTCGCTTATGAACCGCCGAGATAGAAACCGTGGCCGCCAAGCCGCAGACAGTGTCAGTCGACATGTTGAAGACGCCAGGAGCGAGTAATCAGATGCCCAATCGACCAGAACAAATCCCCGCCAAGAGTAAGCTCACTCCGGAGCAGCGTATACAGGCTACAGCGACCAAGGTTGGGATACTCTTCGTCCACGACAACTACGCGTGGATAGACAGCACGCCGCTGGACGAGGCCGTACTTTACGGCGACGTATTGACCCACGATAAGGGGCACGATGCCTATTGGGAGGAACTCCAGGTAGGCGGCTCAGTACCAAGGGATGTGGAATACGACGAGTGTCCGCGCGGGCGTGTTTGCTACGACACCAAGACGAAGACCTTTCACCTGTACCTAGACCGGTGCATCCTCAAACGCAAGGAGATGGTTGAAAGGATCATCTGCGCGATGAATCTGCCGCCCGGACCTTTGACGGAGATTGAGCTCGACTCGCATTACAGGTGCCCGGGATGCATGCACCGGTTGAATGAGTAAGGCGACAGGATCTTCACCACCCACCGCGTGATCGTCCAGAACACCGTCATGCACGCCCAACGGCAGAACTAGAACTCCACCACGTGAGGTATCGCTATGGCAGCATCGGCAATCATTGAGGATCTCGGCAAGAAGCCTCCCACAACAGCTCTGGCTATGATCACGGGCGAGGATTCCCTGGTCCTAAACCTTGTGATCGAGGACCCGGAGGTTGTCACTGACCTGAAGAAGCGGGATGAAGGGCGTCCTCGAAACTCGTTTGCCGTGTCGGCTTTGAGGATCGGCATCCTGGCACTGCGCCAGGCCCAGGGCAACGTGGACGCGGAGGTTGTGAGGAACGAGGGCCAGCGCCTGATTGCCGAACTGAGCCGTGAATTAGCTTTGGGCGTTCAGCAGATCGACAGCAAGATCGCCGGGAGCCTGAAGCTGTACTTCGATCCGCAAAGCGGTCACTTCACAGAGCGGGTCGAACGTCTTGTCCGCAAGGACGGCGATCTGGAGACCGTCTTACGTCAGCAGATCGGGGACGGGGAGAGCTCCGAACTTGCGAGAACGCTTGCCCGCCGCATCGGCGAAAGCAGCCCTCTGATGCGCCGCCTCGACCCGCAGGACGCTGCCGGTATTGCCCGATCAATAGAGACGTCTGTGAAGGAAGTCCTCGATAGCGAGCAGAATCGAATCCTGGGCGAGTTCTCCCTCGACAATGAAAACGGAGCTCTCACTCGGGTGGTTGCCCAGTTGGAATCGACCAACGGCAAATTCACGGGAGACATTGAGAAGCAGATCAAGGCGGCTGTACAGGAGTTTTCACTCGACGACGAAACATCCGCCCTCAGCCGCCTCGTGAAGAAAGTCGAAGAGGCGAAGGACCGGATCACAGACGAGTTCTCGGTCGACAACCAGGACTCGGCGATCAACAAGCTCAACCTGGTGCTGGCCGAGACCAGGCAGTCCATTGACGACAATCTCACCCTCGACAACGAGAAGTCTGCGCTGGCCCGGTTGAGGAAACAGTTGACCGATGTGCTGGACGACATCCAAACCAAGAATCAGAGGTTCCAGGAGGATGTTAGCGGCAAGCTCGCCAGCCTAGTAACCCGACACCAGGAAGAGATGCGGTCAACGACTCACGGCATCAGCTTCGAAGAAGAGTTTTGCGTCTTCCTCCAGCGCGAGGCGCAAAGAGCCGGTGACGTGTTCACCGCGACCGGCTCGAAGCCGGGCGCAATTCCAAGGTGCAAGACAGGCGACGCCGTCATCGAGCTCGGGACGGAGGCGGCGGCGGGCGGTGAGCGGATCGTCTTCGAAGCCAAGAGCCGCAAGCAGGTTAGCCTGGCGGATGCACGCCGAGAGATCGAAGAGGGCAGAAAGAACAGAACCGCAAGCGTGGGCGTCTTTGTATTCTCCAAGAGTAATGCGCCGAATGGGCTTCAGCCGTTCACGCGGTTTGACCACGATTTGTTTGTTGTTTGGGACGCGGCAGACCCGTCAACGGACATCTACCTGTCAGCCGCCGTCAGCGTTGCCAAGGCGCTGCTGTTCCGGCAGAAGGCTACCGAGACCCAGAGTGAGGGCGACCTTAAAGGCATTGAGCTCGCCGTCAATATTCTGGAAAAGCAACTGAAGGGCCTTGAGGATATGGAGACATGGACCTCCACCATCCAGTCGAACGGCGGCAAGATAGCCAGAGAGATTGTGAAGATTCGCGAAACGGCAAAAGAACAGATCGAGCGACTGAGGTCCTGCCTGGATGCTCTCAGGCATGAGTCCGAGGCCTTATGAAATTTGAAGTAAGCGAGCAGGTTCGAACCGAGACCGATATAGCGACGATCATCTATGCGCTCTTTGAGCAACTGGATAAGGTCTCGGCGAAAGTGCGTCTCACCGACGAAGGGAACCTGACCGCTAAAAGAATTGACCCGTCACTTGTCTCAATCGTTCGATTCGATCAGACCAATTTTATAGTGGAACCCAAAGAGGGCGGCTTCCTCTTAGTTGCTGAGGTGAGCTACCGCCCATCGTCTACCTTCTGGGTCATTCTGATCATGTGCATCCCGACGTTCGTTGCGTGGTTGGTGCCAATCTTCGTTTACAACTGGCAGAAGGAGATTGTGCGTCTGGCAATCGGAGCTGTATTTGAGCGAGTCAAGAACGAATTTGAAGTGATCGAGGCCCCGAACAGAATAGGCATCCGACCAGCGATGATAGGACGCGGACGAAGGCGACGCCGTTAGGGTCAGGCCATCGAGGCTTCGTGCGTTCAGAAGCTCCGCTTCCGTCGGTTCTTTTGGAGAGCAGACTCAGCATCTGGTGACTCGTAGGCTCCAGCATCCAGACCACGCACCAGCTTCTCCATGGGTACCTCGAACACTTCGCAGATGCGTAGCAACGTCGTGACGGTAATCGGGCGGCCTGCCTCGATCTGTTGCCAATGTCGCGCGGAGAAGCCGCACGAGATCATGTCCTCTTGGGTGTATCCATGCTTCTTGCGGAGGTCGCGCACCCTGACGCCCAGGGCGCGGAAGAATTTGTCTTGATTCGTCACGCTCTTGGTTGTAGGGTTTTACGTGCAGATTCACCACGAGCAGATTAGCTGTTCTACGCATCGCCAACCAGCAGCCGTAATACACCCCCATCTGTAGTCGTCACTCAAACCGGTCATGCACAAAAGCCTAAAAGGGCGGAATAGGACCAATGCAGAGCAAGACCTACACATTGCCAATCGGCTCGTTTTCGCGGACATTTGTGGGGCGGGACGGAGTAACTAGGGCTGTCGCGTACCACACACCCTCTCAATCGGTCGCACTGCTGGAGGGCGACTCGGCAAATGTCTGGCAGCGGATATTCGACGACAAGGGCGGTGCTGAAAACGCCTTGGCGTATATCGTGGCCAACGGAAGCTTCAAGTGCGATCTCGTGGTCGAGGCTCGCGGTGTTCTGGATGGCTTCGTGGCATCACTCTGCAACGCGAACCTGCTTGTCGATCCCAGCAAGGATGTTGGCACTGAGCCGCAGACCGCGAAGTCCCCTCCGGCAGGCCGCCATCTCTTAACCGCGATTGAAGACACCGAGAGCCAAGTCGCCCAATTCATGGCGGATAACCGAATCTTTTACAGTCTGGCTCTGGAGCTTACTTACCGCTGCAATGAAAAGTGCGTTCATTGCTATTGTCCTGAGAATCGGAAGACGGCTGAGCTGACGGCGGCGCAAATCTCAGAGCTACTGGACGAATTTGAATCGATGGGTGGGATGTCGCTGCTGATCACCGGCGGCGAGGTCTTTGCCCGGAAGGACATCAAGGCTATCCTTCGGAATTTGCGCCATCGCAACATCGTTGTCAACGTGATTAGCAACCTGACGATGGCCGACGAAGAATGTCTGGACCTGTTGGCCGATCTGATGCCCCGCTCGGTTGGGTGTAGCATCTACTCCGCAGACCCAGTGATACACGACGGCGTTACCCGTATCTCCGGATCCTGGGGCCGCTCAGTGGCAGCCATCCGAGCACTCAAAGAGCGCGGAGTGCCAGTGATTATGAAAGCTCCTTTGATGAAGCACACCATCCATGGATGGCGCGACATTGAGGCCCTGGCTGATGGCATGGAATGCGACATGCAGTTCGATGTGAACATAACACCGAAGAATGACGGGGGACAATCTCCCGTCGACCTTCGGGTCAAGGACCAGGCTGTTCTTCAAGACCTGTTCTCATCGCGATTCGACCGTCTTTACATCAATGATGAACCGATGACCCTGGCCGCTGATGAACAGAGGCATCAAGCACTCCTCTGCGGCGCGGGTGCCACAGGGCTTGCCGTGGGGCCAGACGGGACGATTCGCGCTTGCATCGGTCTGATGAACGCGCTTGGGAAATGGCCTCAGCAGAGTTTGCGCAACATATGGGAGCATTCACCCTTTTTCGATCAATGGGCCAACCAGAGACTCATGAACATCGAAAAGTGTTCCACGTGCCAGCACTTTGCCTTCTGCAACCGGTGCCCTGGATCTTGGCAATTGGAGACAGGCTCGGTAACAAAGCCGCCCGATTACACCTGCTACCTCGCCAGGATATGGTCTGGCTGTGTAGAGAAATCTCTAGTCTGAATTTGGTATTGACTCTTGAGAGAAAGGAGACGAAGACATGACTCTAAAGATTGCAGTAGCCACACCCTATAGTCTCACGAGAAGCCGTGGTTGTCCTAAGACCGCTGTTGCCTCATGCGGCATTAACTATCGCGGTTTGTGACGATGATGTGATGCTGAACGAGGGGGTGTGTGACTCGAACCCCCTCGTCTTTTTTATCTGTGGGCAAAGGGGGACTGGCCATCGGCATATACGCTGAGCGTCGCGGATCCGAGGCATCCCTGAACTTGCGGAAACTGGCAGCCAGTGTGCAAACGAGCAAAGAAGATAGGTATGGACGATCGAATGTCCGAGATCGAAGCTGAAAACGCGAGCGTGCTCCACTTCATCCTGACTCCGCTGCGGATGATAACAACGGACGCTGCAAATCAAACAAAAGGGCTAGCGGAACTTCAAAGCTTTGCATCATGAGATGTGCGTTTCAGATATTGAGAGGATGTGTCGACAATGGTAAGCAAGAATTTGGCAACGGTATCGGGCGAGGGACTAGCGTCACGCTATATCAACTTTGTTCGAAATAATTTATATATTCTAAAGCAATCGATAGCGACAGCAAATCGCAACGGCGATGACATTCCTAGGGTATTATTCGACGATCCAGCAGTCGCATACAAGATGGATCTCTTCATCGTATTCTACGAAGCCGCATCTGCTGTCGGGAGGTTCAACTCGCTCAGCTTGGCACCCCTCACTCCTCTGCTCCGTCTGATATACCCTGAGTTTCCAGAGTCTGAACTAGCGTGGCAAGAGCTTGGCTGGGAAGGACAGAGCGCTTTCACGGAGTTGATTAACTGCAGTGTAGAAGAGTGTAGCCAGGGAAAAGGCAAATCTCTCGTTGCCTTTTACCTTTTGAAGAAATCAGAGATTCCTGGAGCAATAAGTAGTTCAGAGGCCTGGGGTGCGCTCCTCGGGGACGTCGGAACTCTTGTCACCCGCCCCAAGCGATTGGCGGCGGCACGATGGGAGACTTCAGAGTTGCGGAACGAGTTGCGTCGCTAGCCTAAAGCGAATAGTGAGCGGCAGGATCATCACCGCAGAAGGGTTTTTATGAGTTGGCTAGAGTCAAGCGATTCACGCCGAACCAACTCGACTTCGTTTTGTTCAGACCTTAAATGTGCCTTTTGAGGTTTCCTGTGCCCGTTGCACCGTTAAGGACATCAGATGCGGAAAACTAACAAACCTATCGAAGGCTACGAAGAAGGATGCGGAGAGGCGGAGGAGGAGCTCGGCGAGAGCCAGAAATCCTGCACGGTTTTAGCTTCGGAGTTCGGCGATTTCAGTCGCGAGTGCGGGGCTCAAATATGGGCGATGAAAAGCCAGGTCGAAACAACTCTTACAACGGAACAATCGACTGGTATAACTTGCCCTGAAGACCTCATATGTTGGGATGTGCTCAACATTTGTAGCGCGATCGCCAATGCCAGCGAGCCATCGGATGAAGTTACGGCGATACTTGGCGCGATCCTAGCTAAGGTGAACCCAAACAAATTCAAGGCGGAAGCTATGAGCGATCCGGCAATAGAAGGTGTTCTTTCCCGCTTTCTTGCCGAATGGGTAGGTCAAGGTGTGTCAACACCCATCGTCGTAAACATCATGGTCGTGCATGACAGAATCCACGGCGGACAAGGAGCACGCCGGGCCGCAAGTGTGTACTCTTTGCTGGTTCTCCAACTTTTCAGTTCCTACATGCCTTCCTTGCTGGACCGTCCTAGTGTGGCCACTGCGGCTGGCCAAGTGGCGAACGAATACCTCAAGCTGCTGAAGGTGTATATAGAGCGGAGCAAAACTGGTGATCATTCGACCCAGTCTGACACCGAAAATGCCTGTGAACATTCCAATATAAGCCGCGACACTTGTTCAGAGTGCTCTGATGCTTATGACCTGTTGGAACTTCCGTTCGGGGCCAGCAAAGAGGACGTAAGCGATGCAAAAAGAGAGCTGGCGAAGACCTTGCACCCAGATGTATGGCTGGACAGACGCGGCTCCCGATTCGCCGAAGAGAGGCTTAAGCATGTAAATGCAGCGTGTGACCACCTCCTGGAATGTCATTTCTCAGGGGAACAGGGTTACGGCATTCAAGAGGATTCGATCCGTGCTACCTCGCACACGACGACAGCCGATACATCCGTCGAGACTCGCGGCACGACTGAATACGTGCCGGAGATGGGTGAACCGCTCTCGGGCTCTACCTTCTGGTTATGGAGAAGCATTCGAGTGTTTCTTCGAGCGGTGTGGAGGTTTACGAAGATTGTGTTGGCGATATTGCTTGGTGTCGTCGCAGCAGCGATTGTGCTGCTAACCATCTTTATGGCGTTGTGGGAACACTGGGAAAGAGAGTCCAAAGGGCAGAGAGGCCAATCCGACCTTGGGTCCATGAACACTAAGTTGTTTTCCTTTCTGGAGAGCGTTACCTGGCTACCGCGACAGATTTGGGGCGGCCTGATGCTCGTGGCGACGATTCTGTTTTTCGGACTTGTCTTTGCGGGGCAGGCGATCATGGAATTTGCTTCATCCAACCGGATAGCATGCGTTCTACTCGTTTGCCTCTTCGGCCTCGGGCTCATGGCGTGGGTGTTCCACAAAGAGTGGCAGGCAGAGATCGCAGCGACCGAGACCGGAGAGGTACAACCGATAACGCCGTGGGCGATGGGATTGGCCGTCATCATCGTGGCAATAGCAGCATGTATTTGGCTACAGGTTCGCAATGCTGATACGACGATGGTGCAGGGAGATATTCAGGCTAACCAGATGGCAGAACCATCAGTTAAGTCTGAGTCTCTGCCGACATCGTCTGAATCAGACGACAATCTCGACATGCCTCCCATTCCAGTTTCTCAAGGCGGCTCGTGGGTATTGATTGATCGCATTGGCAAGGTCGTGGCAACACTTCCTGCGGGAGTCGAGTATCTAGAGTCCTTCTCTGACGGGGTCGCCGCCTTTGCTATCGAGGAACGCGATCCAAACCCCGAGATCGCGGAGGACGACTATTCCAAGTATCAGGAAAAGTGGGGCTATATTGACGAGACCGGGAAAACGGTTCTCGCAGCGCAATTCACTTCAGCGGGTCTCTTTCGAGAGGGATTTGCATTGGTCGGCATGAACGAGTCCAGCGCCTACTATCATGGCGTGAGCGAGGTCACTGGAACACGAAATTATGTAGATAAGCATGGGCATATGTTGCTATCTCAACCCGGAGAGGCATTCGAGGCAGAGGACAACGGCTTTTCCAATGGTCTCGCACCCATGAGATTCGAGGCTGGATGGGGATATATTGACACGAACGGCAGACTTGCCATCCCTGCGAATTTCGTGCTTGCAGAGCCCTTCTCTGAGGAGCTTGCGGCGGTGGCCACCCGACTGGTACCGGGTGGTCGAAGTGGATTCGCTACAAAGTGGGGATATATTTTCCCGTCTGGTGTTTTTGCAATCCCGCCGGTGTTCGACTCCGCAGGTCGATTCTCGGAAGGGCTTGCCGAAGCCTCTAAAGATGGAACGACAGGCTTTATTGACCGAACCGGGAGCTTTGTAATTCGTTTCCCGGACGCCATGGAAGGGGAGGAATCGGAGTTTTCGGACAATCTTGCAGTGGTCAGAATAGGCTCCAAATGCGGGGCAATCGATCGCGCCGGTAATGTCGTCATTTCCCCCACCTATGGAAGCCTGGGTCTTTTAAGATGGGCGTCTCCATCGCACTGTCAACAAAGGGTACCTTTGGAGCGATAAGAAGCGACGGGTCTGTCCTGATACCCTTTGACTACGCTGAAATCGTTCGATCCCTCGATGGGAATGTCTTCGTTGCTGTGAAATATGCGAAAGAACCTGACTCATTCAATAGACCTCAAGTCGATTGGACAGACGTCTTTAATCGAGATGGAAAGGTTCTTTACAAGTCGCGGCTAAACAATGAATAGTCTTCAACTCGCAATCCCCCGATCAGTAGTGACGACCGAGCTCGGCATCAGCTCCACCACGCCCCCGTGGTGGGTTCCGCTACGTCGCCATCAAGCCGACCCAGACTTTGATGCTCAACCGCGCGGTTACCTGCAAGTTGACGAGCTGAACTGGAGCATGGCACCACCTACCTCGCTGACCTGTTCGCCTCCCAGGCCCCGCTCACCGATGAGCAGATGCTGGCGGAGGATGCCATAATGGCCATGTCTACCGAGGATTTCTGGGAACAGGCGGCTCGGGGGAACGGGATCACGGATATGGCGACCGTGGAAGAGGTCCGGAAACGGGCAGTCTTCGACCTCAACATGGAGTTTGCTGGGACAAATTTTCGGATATGAGCTACCAAACCCCTAGCCAGGAGGCTTATCGTGCGCCGACTGAAAGAACTGTGACCTTCGGAAGAATTTAGGCATCATGGAGAAGTATGCGCTTCGAGGTGAGAGAACCCGACAGTACGCTAACAGTAGGTGATGAGCTCGCTGGAGAAGCGAGACAGGCCCCTTGCAGCAAGCTTGCGTTCAGCCGGGGCAAGACCCCTTTGGTGCTCGACGAGAACCTGCTGTCGCTTAAGCAGCCCTTGGAGAAGAAGGGGTTCAATGTACTCGTGCCTCGACCTGGAAAGACGGACGCTGAACTGATGACTGAGGATCTTCCAGGCCGTATCTTTGTAACCAACAATCCCAGGGATTTCGTGTATTCAGCATCCCTGCTGGACTACTCCATTATCGACACCACCTTGGTGACCAAGGACCCAGAGGGACTGGCCAGCATGATCGCGCGTGCCTGGGTGGACTACTCCCTTAAGGCGGAGCATCCAGCCTTCTATCTCAAGCTACGCGATGATGGAAAACACGAGATCAGTACCGAGCTTTAAAGTAACCACATACATCGCTTCCGCCGAGGCAGCCACCCGCTCCTCACTGGTATTTCTTGTCATCGATCACGTCAAGCGGCCTTCGGAAAACTAGCCGCCCTGTCTGGTCCACAACCTGTAGGTTCTTGACCATCGGGATTGCCCTCAAAGTGTTGTTGAAAGTAGGCCCTTTGCCCTTGCGAACGGAGGAGGCCTTTCGGACCAGCCCCCCGTGACGCATTTGCACGGCGTAGAGTTCTACTCGGAACTGGTCTGCATGGAGTCTCCCGGGCACGACTTGCACCTGGAATCGGTGCTGATGGGTGTTACATCCGTCGGCCTGTCGCTCAGCTTGAACTCCGAACCGGGATTCACAGGGAAATCCTCTGAATTGATTTTGACCTTCGATTTTCCGGTCATGTAAGCCTCGCTGTCTCTGTCCGTTTATTTCTGGGATTTTGTTTTCCCGGTCGCCGGATTAGCTTTCTCCCAGTCCTGGACTGTTTGAACGTCCTCACGCCCCAGCTCCTCGTAAAGTTCATGGACTCGTTTGACGAGCTGCGGCGTTACATTGGATTGCTCCTTGTCTTTGGACTCAGGCTTTGGCTCATCGGCTTTGTCCTCCGGCTTTGCATCGTCTGCTTTGGCCTCTGGCTTTGCTACGTCGGCCTTGTCCTCAGGCTTCGGCTCATCAGCTTTGGCCTCAGGCTTCGGCTGGTCGGCCTTGGCCTCCGGCTTTGGCTCGTCAGCTTTGGCGTCAGGCTTTGCCTCGGTTGCTTTGTCTTCTGGCTTCGCTGCGTCCGCTTTGTCCTCCGGATTTGCCTCGTCGGCCTTGACATCGTCCAAGACCCGGTAGGCTAGAAGTTTGATGCGGTCGGTGAACAGCGCCCAGAGAATCGCATATCCCCAGACAAGGCCAGCGTACGTCCAACCCAACGGCGTCATGAACAAGCCATAGACCGCGATAAGGGTTGCAATTATCTGCGTGCCGAGCACCGCAATCCAAAGGATCTTCGCCGGCTTGATCGTCCAGAAAGGCCCGCGCGTGCGCGTCAGGAAGATCGTGAGATGGCCGGCCACCGAAAGCTTCAGATACATCAGGGTCTGAACGTGTGCGCGGTCGAGATGGAAGACGCGTTCGCCGAGCCAGAACAAAAGGAACGCAGCGATGACCCCGTTGACTCCCAGCACTGTCGAGACGCCCAGCACGCGCCGCATGTTCCACGCCTCGGGCTTATTGCTGTACTGGACGTTGTCGTATGCGATGGAGAGGATGGCCCCGTCGTTGAGCAATGCGATCATGACGATCATCACTGCAGTCACGGGGTAGAAGTTGAAGACCAGGATGGCCACCGTCATGAACAGCACCACGCGCAGCGTCTCCGCGATGCGATACATGGCGTAACTGTTCATGCGCTGGAATATCTTGCGGCTCTCTTTAATGGCCTCGATAATGACCGAGAGTCCTGGCGCGAGTAAGACGATGGACGCCGCCGCGCGTGCTGCGTCGGTTGCGCCCGAGACCGCGATGCCGCAGTCCGCCTTCTTCAACGCGGGCGCATCGTTCACGCCGTCTCCGGTCATACCGACGATGTGACCGCTCTTCTGGAGGGCTTCAATGATGAAGTATTTGTGTTCGGGAAAGACCTCGGCGAAGCCATCCGCTTTTTCGATTGCATCGATGATCTTGGGGCCGGGCTGCTGCTTGGTGTCGCCCAGGGTGCTGGCATCGACGATGTTGGTCCCCAGGCCGAGTTGCTTGCTGGTCTCGCGAGCGATGGCGGTCTGATCGCCCGTGACCATCTTCACGTTTAGCCCCATCTGCCTGGCACTTGCGATGGTTGCCTTCGCCTGCTCGCGCGGCGGGTCGAACATCGGGATGACGCCGGCAAACTGCCAGTTTCCCTCCTGGTCAGCGCGGCAGACACCAAGTGAGCGGAAGCCGCGCCCGGCAAATTCATTCACGGCCTTTTCGACTTCGGGCTTCACTGCATCGGCATTTTTCGACATCTGCAGGATGACCTGGGGCGCGCCCTTGGCAACGAAGAATTGCTTGCCGTCACCACCCTTTACGGTTGCTTCAGTGCGCTTATGCACCGGGTCGAAGGGCTGGAAATGAAGCACCTGGAATGCCTTCAACGCATTCGCATCCTTCACCCCGCCGATCACCGCAAGATCGATGGTGTCCTTATCTTCAGCACGCGATGCGAGCGCCGCCCATAGAATTACCTGGTCGGCGGGGATGTTGTTCACTGTAAACGGATCGCCCAGAGTCAGCTTGTTCTGGGTCAGGGTGCCTGTCTTGTCGGAACAAAGAACGTCGACGCCAGCCAACTCCTCGATTGCCGAAAGCCGGGTAACGATTGCCTTACTCTTCGCCAGCAGACGCGCACCGACCGCCATTGTTACAGACAGAACGGTCGGCATTGCTACTGGAATCGACGCGACCAGCAGAATGAGACAGAACTCCAGCGTATCGAGGACGGGATTATGGCGAAGCAGTGAGACTGTGAGTATCCCCGCGACCAAAACCACGGCGAGAACAATCAGGTAGTCGCCAATCTTGAGCACGGCCTTCTGAAAGTGGCTCACCGTGTGGGCCTGCTGCACCAGTTCCGCGGTCTTGCCGAAATAAGTGCGCGGTCCCGTCGCATAAACCATTGCGTCGATCTCACCCTGGCGCACAATCGAGCCGGAGAAGACCGCCTCACCCGGCTTGCGCGTGACTGGCAGCGACTCACCGGTCAGGGCAGACTGATCGACTTCGACGGGATCGCCATCCAACAGCCGAGCGTCTGCTGGAACAATGTTTCCCAGCTTCAGACGAATGACATCGCCGGCGACCAGTTCACTCGCCTTTGGTGTGGCCCATTTGCCGTCGCGCAGGACCGTCGCGTCGTTCGCCAGCTTTGCCTTGAGCGCCGCAATCTCATTGCCCGCCTGATGCTCTTCCCAGAACGCAACGATGGCATTCGAGAAGAGAAGCGCCAGAATGACGAAGAAGTCCAACCAGTGCCGCACAACCCCCGACAGAATAACGGCCACCTCAATCATCCACGGAATAGGCCCCCAGAAATAGGAGAGGAACTTCAGAAACGCATTGGTCTTCTCTACCTTGAGGGCGTTAGGTCCATCGCTCACAAGCCGCTTCGCAGCCTCGGCTTGAGTCAGGCCTTTCGGAGAAGACTGGAGCTTGGTCTGCAGATCGGCCATCGGGATCGACTTCAAATCGTCCTTCGACGTTGGCTTTGCGCCGGGCTTTAGATCTTCCTTGGCATCATCCTTCGGTTTGCCATTAGCGTCGGGCTTTGCATCGTCTTTTGACCCACTCATGGCTTGGGGTTGTTCTGTAGTGTTGGGCTTCTCTGTAGTCGGACTCACGGTATGTGCTCCTGGTCGATGGCATGAGTGAGTTTCAATGGAGTGGCGACATGCCTGAGTGGCGCAGTCACGCAGCGAGCGAACTCATCCATCAGGATTGGCAAATGCACCTCCTGAGATGAGATTCCTGAGTCGATCCAAAGTTTGTCCGGGCCGAAAACTCTCTGTGAGAGCCGCATTCGAACGCAAGCGTACTGCAAGCATGTTCTCGACTGCGAGTGGGCGCTGAGCCAATTTACTCATGCCAGGTCAAATTTGACCAGTAATCGACTCTCCCTGCCGCATAGAATTCGGCCGTGATTCGGAGTTTGACCGGCGACTCCGGGTGCGCATACTATGTGACCCGGAGGATGAATATGCTTCACCGCTTACAGGCATTGGTTGACCATCGCGTAATTGCAACCGACGGCGAAATCGGTAGCGTGCGGGACTTCCTCTTCAACGACCAGACCTGGGCGATCCACTATCTTGTCGTCGATGTGAAACGCTGGCTTACTCGTGAGGAGGTAGTTCTCCCGGTTACGGCGATCAAACAACTCGATTGGGAGAACAAGACCCTTCACGTCCAATTGACGAAGGAGCAGGTGCGACAGAGTCCCGATGTCGATACCAAACAGCCGGTCTCCCGTCAGCAGGAAATCGCTATGCAGGATTATTTTGGCAAGCTGGCCTACTGGGTCGACAGGCGGTCCCCCATGACGTCCTCCATGCCCACTGGCATAGAGTACCCGGTGCATACCGAGGGAGATTTGCATCTCCGCAGTATCTCGAACCTGGAGGGTTACGAAGTACGGGGTACGGACGGTGAACTGGGGCGTCTGGAAGACTTCATTCTGGACGAGGCCTCCTGGCATCTCGGCTATCTGGAGGTGAAGGCGGGAGAATGGCTTCTCTGCCGCTCGGTGCTGGTTCCCACGCGCTGGGTAAAGTCCATTTCCTGGGCCAATCGCCGAGTGAATCTGCATCACACCCGAGAAGGCGTTTAAGACTTATCCGAGTCCGAGGGGTCAGCCCTGCGCCCTGGGCCTGTACTTCAGTCTTAGAAGGCAACTGCCTTGTAACCCGGGAGTACTGAGGAAGTCAGTCGTTCAGCGAAGCTAACAAGGAGATCTCATGAGAATTGCAACCATCGTCGGGATCATCTTGATTGGCTTGGGGGTTCTTTCGCTTGCATACTTCGCATCCCCTATACGATTCATGATGCAAGAGACCCTCGAACCGCAAAAGATGAATCTAGCGCCCCCAATTCTCGGAGGCATCGCGCTCGTTGGCGGTATCGCTCTTTTGCTTGCCGTACGTCAGAGGAAGTAGCAGAAGAAGAGCGCGCGATGAGCAGCTCATTGATGGATCCAGCCATAGTCAAGCCCCGTCGCAGATGGGCGCATGGCGGAATGAATTCATATGCATCGCGATGGATGTAGCCACCCGGTTCAATATCTGCATCCAACCTCACTGTAGGGTTGGCAGGTCCATCATCGGATGGCCAAATCAGGCACGGCGTTGTGTGAGGTGATATCAATGTACTACTACTGGGGAATGCACGCGTATTGGTGGGTCTTCTGGTTCCTGCTCTGGATTTTCTTCTTTTCCTTCATGATGCCGGTGAGGCGAATTACCTACAGGCAGATGCAATCGCCGCTGCAGATCCTGCAAAGGCGATATGCCGCCGGGGAGATCACAAGCGAGGAATACGAAGAACGACGGACCAAACTCCTGCGCGATGTCAATCAGAAGTAGGCATATCCCTTGGATGAGTTGCGGTTTTAGGAGAACCGTGTGCGGCCCCGACATATACCTGGATCAGGGTCTACCGTCGTTGTTGGCTCGGCAGCAATGGCGATTATTGTCCGTCCGGAAAGAGGCTGTTCCGAAGGACAGGATAAGCAGGCAGAACTAAGACCCTCGACTGAAAGACCTATTGCAAACTGCTGCTTCACCTCGCTTCTGTACCGCGATCTCGCAATTTTGCGTCGAACTGCGTGACGGGGCCGCGGTGAGGAACTGAACCGCAATGTAAGCGCAGTTGTCGTCAGAGGAAGAATGAAAAGAGCGGCACCGGTGACGACACTGTTCCTTGATGTCGGCGAGGTTCTGCTCACCGACGGCTGGGACCATCTGGCCCGCCATCGCGCGGCCAAACACTTCAAGCTGGCGTGGGCAGAGATGGAAGAGCGCCACGCTCTGCTCTTCGAGACGCATGAAGAGGGAAGGATGACCTTCCAGGAATATCTGGATTGGGTGGTCTTCTATCGAAAGCGGCCGTTCACGCGGAGCCAGTTCCGGGACTTCATCTTTGCGCAATCGAAGCCGTACCCCGGAATGATCGAGTTGATTGCTCGTCTCAAGGTCCGGTATGGCCTGAAGATCGTTGTCGTCAGCAATGAATCCCGCAAGATGAACGCATATCGCATTCGCGCGTTCAAGCTGGACCGGCTGGTGGATACCTTCATCACTTCCTGCTTCGTTCACATGCGCAAGCCCGATGTAAACATCTTTCGGCTGGCATTGGACATCGCCCAGACGCCGCCGGCGCGGATCGTCTACATCGACAACACGCCGATGTTCGTCCAGATAGCGGAAGGACTGGGCATTCGAAGCATTCTTCACATGAATTTGAAATCCACCCGCGCAAAGCTGTCTTCCTTCGGACTACAGGCGGACGAAGTGAGCAACCAAACCTCTCGCCATTGAACAAAAAGGAGATTGAACCATGTCAGCCGACACGCTTTCCCAGGAGTTGCTCCACGAGACAACAGAAGAATTGGGCAAGGAAGAGTCCGTTAAAGGGCCCCACGCGCTCACTCCGGAGCTGCTCCGCAAGATGAATGCCTACTGGCGTGCCGCGAATTATGTGTCGGTCGGCCAGATCTATCTCTATGACAACCCGTTGCTCAAGGAACCGCTCAAGCTATCCCACGTCAAGCCGTTGGTGGTCTCGCACTGGGGCACGACGCCGGGCCAGAACTTCATCTACGTGCATCTGAACCGGGCGATCAAGAAATACGACCTCAACATGTTCTACATCGCGGGGCCTGGACATGGCGGCCCGGCGATCGTCGGCAACGTATATCTTGAAGGCACTATGAGCGCCGGTGAAAAACTAGGCCATGTAGCGCCGCGTAAGCGGCGGTACGTGGCGGTGTAAAAGTAGGCCACCGCTGGGATTGGGTTCCATGGGCTGTTGCGCAAGCATCGGGGTTCATGGAACACCGGAGGGATGTACAAGGTGGAGCTATACGGGCGGGTGCGGCGAGCGGTTCTGGTTGAGGGACGAAGTCAACGGGCGGTAGCGCGGGAGTTTGGTCTGTCGCGAGAGTCAGTGGGGAAGATGCTGCGCTACTCGGTGCCCCCGGGTTACCAGCGGCAGCAGGCGGTGAAGCGACCCAAGCTGGGCCCGTGGGTGGGCGTGATCGACGCCATCCTGGAAGAAGACAAGACGCGGCCAGCCAAGCAGCGGCACACGGCGAAGCGGATCTTCGACCGGCTCAGAGAAGAACACGGGTTCAGCGGCGGCTACACCATCGTGAAGGACTACGTGCGTACGGCGATGCTGCATGGCCGGGAGATGTTCGTGCCGCTGCGGCATCCGGCAGGCGAGGCGCAAGCAGACTTCGGCGAAGCGCTGGTAGTCGTTGCTGGCGTGGAGCGGAAGGCACATTACCTAGCGATGGATATGCCGCACTCCGACGACTGCTTCGTGGTGGCGTTTCCAGCCGAGACGACGGAAGCTTTTCTGGAAGGCCATGTGCGGGCCTTCGCCTACTTCGGCGGGGTGCCCACGCGCATTCTCTACGACAACACGAAGATCGCCGTGGCGCGGATCCTTGGCGGCGAAGAGCGGCTGAGGACGCGGGCCTTCTCCGAGTTGCAGAGCCACTACCTGTTCGCCGATAAGTTCGGGCGACCGGCGAAGGGCAACGACAAGGGCAAGGTCGAGGGACTGGTGGGCTATGCTCGCCGGAACTTCATGGTTCCGGTTCCGCATGTGAACAGTTGGGACGAGTTGAACGCGCACCTGGAAGTGCAGTGCAACAAGCGCCGGGAGCGGCGGCTGCGCGGACATACCGAGACCATCGCGGAACGCTTCGAGCGCGACCGTGCCGCGCTGTTGCTTTTGCCCATAGCTCCCTATGAAGCTTGCGAGAAGGTGACGACTCGTGTCAGCTCGCTCGCGTTGGTGCGCTATCGCGGTAACGACTACTCCGTGCCCACCCGGCATGGACATCTCCAGGTACTGGTCCGGGGCTATGTCCATGAAGTGACCATCGCGTGCGCCAGCGAAGTGATCGCCCGGCATCCACGCAGCTATGAACGCGAAGCCGTCGTCTTCGATCCGCTGCACTACCTGGCGCTGCTGGAGCAGAAGACACGCGCCCTCGATCAGGCTGCTCCGCTGGCGGGCTGGCTGCTGCCGGAGTGCTTCGCCACTCTACGGCGGTTGCTGGAAGCGCGGCTGAAGAAGCATGGCAGCCGCGAGTATGTGCAGGTGCTGCGCCTGCTGGAGACCTTCGACCTCGCGGAAGTAGCTCGCGCCATCGAAGACGCCCTGCAGTTGGGCACCATCGGCTTCGATGCGGTCAAGCATCTGCTGCTGTGCCGGATCGAACGAAGACCGCCCCGGCTGGACATGCAGAACTATCCCCACCTGCCGCTGGCTCAAGTACGCACCACGCAAGCCAGCGACTACATGGCGCTGCTCGGTGGGGTGTCGGCATGAGCCAGACAACATCCCCTGTTCCCGCAGAGACCCCGCAACTCCTGCTCGAACATCATCTGAAGGCGTTGCGCCTGCCCACCTTCCTGCGCGAGTACGACCGGGTGGCGCGGCAGTGCGCCGTCGAGGACATCGACTATCCACGCTACCTGCTGCGCATGGCAGAACTGGAGCTGCTCGACCGCGACCGCCGCGCCGCCGAGCGCCGCATCCGGCAAGCGAAGTTCCCTGTGGTCAAGAGCCTGGACAGCTTCGACTTCCTCGCTATCCCCGCGCTGAACAAGGCCATGGTGCTGGAACTGGCACGCTCGGAGTTCCTGCTGCGTCGCGAGAACGTGCTCCTGCTGGGCAACTCCGGCACCGGCAAGACCCATATCGCGCTGGCCCTCGGCCTGGCAGCCTGCCAGCACGGCCATCGCGTGCGCTTCACCACCGCCTCCGCCCTGGTCAGCGAACTGATCGAGGCCCGCGACGAGAAGAAGCTGCTCCGCTTCCAGAAGCAGATTGCCAGCTACGATCTGCTCATCGTCGATGAACTAGGCTTCGTGCCGCTCTCCAAGACCGGCGCGGAACTGCTCTTCGAGACCTTCAGCCAGCGCTACGAGCGGAGTTCAACTCTGGTGACCAGCAACCTGCCCTTCGCCGAATGGACCGAGGTCCTCGGCTCCGAACGCCTCACTGGAGCCCTGCTCGACCGCCTCACCCACCACGTTCACATCCTGGAGATGAACGGCGACAGTTTCCGTCTGAAGCAGAGCCGACATAAGCGCAGCCCCAACTCCTGACCGCACCAGCACCCACCTGACACCCACTCCAGCCCAAACGCGCCGCGGGGAGTATGCCGTCTTCCGCTACGCTCCAGACGCCATACTCCCCGCAAATCCTTCAACTTGCAGCCTGCTTACTGGCCTGCTTTTACTCCGCCCCACTGGTAGAGTTTTACTCCGCCCTTGACACTCTGACCGCTATCGGGGAGCAGTATCTTACAGTCGTGAATCCGTTGCCCGGCGGCGGCGTCAGCGCGTCCGTCACAATCACGCCCTACCAGACGTTGGGGATCCTGCCTTCTGCTCTCGTCTCTGTTCCAGCTACAGGTCTGCTCTACGCGGCAATCCCCGCATCGGCACCAACCAATCCCAACACGGTGATTTCGATTAATCCGGCAACGGGCGCGGAGGGAACGCCGATTCCCATGGGAAATAACCCGCAGTTTCTGGCCGCCTCGTCCAACGGGGCCTATCTGTTCGTTGCGAACCAGACCGATCTAACCGTACAACGGATCAACCTGACCACGAACGCGGTGGAAAAAACGTTTCCGTACACTCCTGGGCCCGCCACAGATCTACAGACGGTACCGGGCGTGCCGCAGGAGGTGCTGCTTGCGCAGGGTAGCTTGCTTTCGCTTTATAACGGCGCTGGGCTGGTGAATTACGTGCCGAATGACGGCATCTGCTGCTATGCCGACCCGGATTTTGGCAGTATCGCCCTGGCCGGAAATCCGCTCACCATCTACGGCCTGCCCTTCAGTTTTGGAGGGGGATTCTTCCAGACTGTTACCCTGACGAGCTCCGGACTGCAATATACGCGGCCCACCGGTTATAGAGGCGGCCCCAACAATACCACCGGCGCGCAGGTGATTTCGGACGGCACACTTTTGTACACGAGCGCCGGGCAGGTCTGGAACCCGACGACCCAGGTAGAAGTTGGAACTTTCCCGGTGACGACGATCAACGATACGTCATTTCCGAATATGCGCAACCTGACGCTCGACACGGCCCTGGGGCAGCTCTATGTTGTGGGCTATGACACAACCGGCCCGGTGGAGATCAAGGCGTATGGAATGCAATCGCATGCAGTGACGGGGGCTCTTACGTTTTTGTTCAATGCTCCTCCGGAGGAGACAAATCTAGTGCGATGGGGTAAGGATGGGCTGGCGTTCATCGCACCGGGCGCGAATACATTCAACCCCTCGGTCTATCTGATACGCAGCAGCATCGTTGCCGGGCAGCAGGCGAACCCCATACCGGTGCTGAACAGCATCAGCCCTGGAACCGTGAACCAAGGCAATCCTGCTTTCACGATTACCACGAACGGGACGGGATTTCTGTCGTCCTCGGCCATCGAATGGAATGGAAGCGCGCTTGCGACAACCTATGTCAGCAGCCAGCAGTTAACAGCGATAGTGCCTGCAGTAGACATGGTGCAGGCGGGCACGGCGCAGGTTTCGGTATTCTCGCCGGCTCCTGGCGGAGGAAACTCGGCAGTAACTGACTTGCCGATCGTTGCTCCCGTGTCCACGGCTGCGTCTCTCTCCATTGTTCCTGGAGGCGGAGCACTCACTACAGGCTCATCCTATGCGCTCACCGTCGCCGTCACCGCTTTGAGCGGAAACGGAGTGCCCCCCGGCAACGTTGTCTTCACGATCGGTTCGGCCATGCAGACTGTGGCTTTGAACGCGTCGGGCATTGCGACGTTCACGGGAACGGCGCCGGCAACCGCTGGGAGCCTGTCGATTTCGGCAGCGTATCAAGGGGCGCCGGGTTTTCTGGCCAGTACGTCGAACCCTCTGAATGAGACGGTGGCGGCGATCGCCACAACCACCGCGCTTGCAACCTCCTCCCAGCAGTTGCTCCTGGGAGCACAAGTAACCCTCACCGCCGCAGTGACGCCCGCCTCGGGCACTGCCATGCCTACTGGTTCGCTGAGTTTTTACAGTGGATCGTCGCTGCTTGGGACGGAGAGTCTGAGCAACGGGGCCGCCATTCTGAACACGAGCGCTTTGCCCGCCGGGAGCAATCTGCTCACTGCGTCCTACGTCGGAGCAAGCTCGTTTGCCCCATCCAATTCAAGCGGTGTCACGGTCGCTGTCAACAATCCCCTTTCCGCAATAGCCAACTTGTCTCCTTCATTTGTCTCCGCAGGTGGGGCGGCATTTACGCTCACCGTCTCCGGTTCCGGCTTCATACCTGCCTCGACACTCTATTGGGGCTCAACTGCCCTTGTTACGCAGTACACGAGCGCAACTCAGCTTACGGCGCAGGTGACGACGACTGAAATTGCTTCTGCGGAGATCACATCCATCACGGTGCAAACGCCAATCCCCGGCGGTGGCACATCGAATTTGGTTCAGTTTGAGGTGGATACTGCAGCTTCCGGGTCCGCGAGTGCTCCTTCATTCACCACCTTGACCGCGACAGTTGCTCCCGGCTCGACGGCGAGTTATCCGGTGACCCTGACCTCAGGCGCGACAGACGTATCAGTCAGCTGTCTGAATCTTCCCGTCGGCGCGACTTGCACTTATTCGGCGGCCGTGGGTGCGGTTACGATCACGACGTCCGCAACTACGCCTGCCGGGACTTATCAGATCACGGTCGTCTTTACCGAAACACTGCCGGGCGCGGCGACGGCAATGGTGTATCTGCCCATTCTTCTATTGCCGCTCCTCTTTGCCAGAATAAGATTGGGCGCGCGGGAAGTTGGGTTTATGGCATTTCTAGCACTTGCCCTGGCGCTAACGGTGGCCATCGGTTGCGGAGGGGGTTCTTCAGGGAGCGGCCAGACTCAAGCGTCAACGCACGTGGCAACCAGTTCGGGGGTTGTAACCCTTACGGTTCAGTAGGACGGCTGTTTCTCAAGAAGTAGCCCGCTTAAATTCGCGCCGAAATGGTGCTCTCACAGAGAGCCAGGGCGTCTCACGGCAATCCGGAAGTAATCTCAGTTGACGATATCAGGGCATTGCGCTCATCCAGCGTCAGTTTGGGGCCTCCGCATGAATTAGTAACGATAAACGCCGATGTCGCCAGGAGTGACTTTCGATTGATGAAAAATCACCTTATCACTCGGCGAGCGAACTGGCCGGTCGGCGCTAGGCCGCCCCACCATCATCTCGCCCATAGCCGCTTCTTGCGCAGACCTCGTTTCCGGAATCCGGAAATGGTACTCTACCCAACCCGGCCCTGACGCGCCAACTCAGAGTATTGACATCTGGAGAATGTGCTAGAAGAGTTCGGTGAGGATTGAGGATCGTTTTGTCTCGTGCGATCAGGAGCGGCTCTCCAAAGCGACAGATTGGAGACTCGAAGTAGAGCACGCCGGGAACGTGCGGCGGCGGCTGGGTGGGCATGGCTGCGGTATGACCAAGGTTGGGCAAGGGTTGGGTCATTTGTGAGGTATCGACGGCTGGTAAATTCCGAGAGCGCCCAGCGCGGGCCGCATAATCTCCGCGTCGATGGCCGATTTCAATGATTCCGTTTCCGGAATCCGGAATTACACTTACCTAACCCCTAACTTACGGCACCCACCCTACTCAAAGCGTCGACTGGAGGGTTCGGTTCCAAATGTTCTAAAGGCGTTCCGTAGCACACGGCATCTGGTCGAGAAGATCCTTGAGCTGCTATTCGATCTAAGGACTGGTCGGGTATCCATGGGAACACTTCAGTGTTGCACCGATCGCCTCTGTCGTGACGTCACATTGATCGACTGACTAAACCACCTCGTGCGCCCGGCGCAGACACCCTAGGTTCCGGGTTACTTCTATGTGCAAGGATTGCTCATGCAATGCTCGCGCCGGCGAGTTATGGGACTGCAGGGGGTGGGTAAATGGGAACCTACCCTCAGACGGGGTGGGCACGCCGGGAGATACCCTCAGACGGGGGTAGCCAAATTGGAGCCTACCCCCATGGCGGGCCTAGAGGTGATATTGATGGGGGTCGGTCAGTGGGACCGACCCCGGTTTCTGGCACTGATCCCCTTTACTGTGCGGCGGTAGGGGGGTACTACGTCAGGCAACGACCCCCTCGTTCGGATCGAGACGCCTTGGCCTTCCAGTCATAGCCACCAGGGGGTCGGTTTCTGGCACCGCCCCCCTGGCTCGAAACGCCTCACGTCCGCGCCTCCAAGTAGGGGTACGCAGAAAAGATCGCTAGACAGGCCGACGGGTACAGGTGTTTTAGGATGGGATTCTGACGCCAACTTAGGGGGTGGGACTCACAGTCCCACCCCTCTCCGGGCCTTGCCGATGATTCTAGGACCTACTCTGGCGCGTCTCGGATTCCTTTAAGCAATACATGATCTCCCAGATGTATGAAGCGGAAACTCTTTGCCTACGCGAGTCTCAAAAGAGATTTCGAGGGGTCTGTACTCCCGAAGCCCGAAAACGGGTTTCCCGTCAAGCATACGCACGAGACAAACAGCAGCAACTGTGTTCGCGAACTGAAAACCCGAGCCGCCCGTTGCTTTGACTGTAGCAATTTTTCTCGCCATGCTCCTCCTCGACTCCCCAATTATCGTTTACTTTGCGGATCGAAGGTGTGCGATGCGTTTGGCAACTTGGTTTGGCCCGGGCTCTGGTTTGGCGAGGGGCCGCTAAGGAGATCACCTCAAATCAGTGGCCTACTCTACGAGCGCATAGAAGCTGCTCAGTCACTTGCAGGTGAAAGTCCTGGCACAAGAGTCGATTCGTTGCCTGTGTAGCTATGGCGTACGTGTGAAGGGTGACCGACACACGGGAGCAACGCCGGATAGCCATCCTATCTACAGCTGTAGAGCAGTGAGTCTTCATCGCCGAAGGCTAAGTTGCTATCGTTTGGGTAAAAACTGTTGACCGTTTGTTTCGTTAGCAACTTATGTTTCACAAACGACGAGCTTGGCGGCTGTCTCCCCTGCAATTTGTCGAGTGCTAATGAAATGACGGCTTCTCCGTACTGCTCGGGGAAAAAACCCACTGATCCGACGAGTCGCGACCCCTCGCGCCGCAACTCTCGTCGCGCTTCAAGGCTACCATTGTGGCTGACGGCAAAACAGCAGTGCGATCGCCCAGATTCTTGGAATGCGGTCAGCGCGCCAAGGCAACTCGGATCGTTGATGCCAGCCATGAGTATCTTCTGGGAGGCGTTTCGTCTCAGAAATTTTCTTATGGCATTAAGGCTGCTTTCGAATCGGCCGTTGCCGTCGATGTAGTGAACTTTTTGCGCCGCCCAGTTGGGTATAAGTTCGCGAACTCCATCCACCGTACCGGTCAGGCGAGAGCGCGGTATCGAGCCAGCCATCGGCAAATCAAGAAGAAGCAGTTCCTGAAAGCTTCCGTCCCAATGCTCGATGCAGGCCTGAGCCAACGCTCGGCCGGCGATGAGTCCTGCACGATGGTTATTGGCTCCGAAAAAGATCGCGCCCGGATGCGGTATCTCAATCGCAATTGTAGGAATGGCCGCATTTGTTAGGATCGCCGCAATCGTGGAGGCGCTTCCCTCGTTGGTCTGAAACTCGATGACCAGATCCACATGCTCGCGAACGAACACTTCGGCGTTGCGGACAGCCTTCGCCTGACTGTACTGGTTGCTCAGGATCAACAAATCCAGGCCCGCATCGTAGGTGCTGGTTCGAATGCTCTCCGACACCATGCGCGAAAAGGAAAATTCCTCACTTTGCGAAGCGTAGCCAAGTCGAAACCTCTTCCGTCTTAGAGTGTCCCACGCGAGGCTGTATATGTTCTTTGCCCTTCGCTCCAAGAGTTGGCCGCTGACGAGGGAGACCAGAATTCTGTATGCCGTGGGCTTACTCAAATGGCATTTCGAGGCAATCTCTGCCAAACCGAGCGGTTGCTCACTGGAGTGAAAACACTTCAAAACGTCGCAAGTCCTTAAGACGGAATGACTTATCTCGACGCTTCTCGCAATCTCTTCGTTGAGGCCGGAATCTTTTTGATTTGGAAATGCGACGGATTTCATATTGTTTTGCGAGACGACTATGAAGGATCGAGGGCGGATAATTCCGCCAAGCGAAATACTACACGGTGCCTCCGATGAATGTCACGAGACTCGTAACGTGGCGGCCCAATGCTTCCCCAGTCATTTTCAGCATCCTCAAGTGCTAATCGAGGATTCCGCTAGGCGAAATTGACGTTTGGCACGGGGAGACCCTGTTCACAGGTTCTACGGTTGACCTAGTGTGCGAGGCGTGAGTGACGACCTGAGGAGAGGGACATCGTGTTGATCGGTAAAAAATCGGAGATCTTGGACCACCAGCAAGCACAGGTGATCAACGCTGTAGCCATGGAAGATGGGGAGGCTCCACGAAAGCGCATGCGTTCAAGAGAGAAAGACCCGCTCACAGTGGGCATTGTCGCTCTCGGGCTGCAGGAGTATTGGAGCCAGTTTCCGGGCTTACGGCAGAGGCTTGTTGAGCAACTCGAGATGGTGCAGCACAAGGTAGGTGCCCCTTCACGTCTTATCGTCAACTTCGGCCTGCTGGACTCTCAAGAGACGGCGCTGGACGTTGCGCGTTCTTGTCGCAAGAACGATGTCGATATCCTTCTCGTTTATGTAGCGACCTACGCCCTTTCTGCAACTCTTCTGCCTGTCATACGCCGCGTGGGCGTGCCAATCCTTTTGCTCAATCTGCAACCGGCGGCCGCTATCGACTATGCCGCCTTCAACCGGATTCCGTCGCGAACCGCCATGACTGGGGAGTGGTTAGCCTACTGCGGTGCATGCCCCCTACCCGAACTTGCGAACACGATGAATCGCCTGAACGTCGCTTTCAGGCAGGTGACTGGGACTCTTCAGGATGACACGGAATGTTGGACTGAAATTGACGATTGGCTTATTGGCGCCGGCGTCGTTAAATCGTTAGAGCAAAGCCGCCTTGGACTGATGGGTCATTATTACAGCGGCATGTTGGACGTCTCCACTGACCTCGTGCAAATATCAGGAGTGTTCGGAGTTCAGATCGAGATGCTGGAGGTGGACGAACTGAGCGCCTTGCGCCGGCTTGTGACAAGCGATGAATCCACAGCCAAGGTCGCGGAGTTCCAAAATTTTTTCGATGTCGATGGCGAATGCTCCCTATCTGAACAGGAACGTGCCGCGCGCACCGCGGTTGCTCTGGAGCGTGTCGTTGACCGGCACAACCTTGACTTGCTGGCTTATTACTACAAGGGCACCGGTATTGCTGAGAATGAAAACACGATGAGCTCGATTATTTTGGGCATGTCGTTTCTCACGGCCAACGGCGTTCCGGCAGCGGGCGAGTACGAGGTCAAGAACTCAATCGCCATGAAGATTCTCGACCTGCTCGGCGCGGGCGGATCCTTCACCGAATACTACGCCATGGATTTCGCAGCAAACCTTGTACTGATGGGGCACGACGGACCCGGACATGGCCACATCGCCGAGGGCAAGATCAAGGTTCGCCCATTGAGCGTCTATCACGGAAAGGTGGGGACTGGCCTGTCGGTGGAGATGGCCGTACGGCATGGTCCGGTGACGCTGGTATCGATTGTCGAAAGCCGCGACCATGGTTTTTTTCTTCTGGTCGCAGAGGGTGAAAGCGTTGACGGGCCCATTCTCCAGATCGGGAACACAAATAGCTTTTACAGGTTCCGTTGTGGCGCGAAAGAATTTTGCGACGCCTGGAATGCGCACGGTCCAGCGCATCATTGTGCAGTCGGGACAGGGTACCTTGCGCGAAGGCTCGAAAAAATAGCCAATTTGTTACGAATTCGATGTGTGACTATCTGCTGAGGATATTCCAGAGTCGCGCAATCCAAAACGAGCGGTCAGATTCAAAAGAGGAGACGTAATGCGAATCAAAATGATGAAACACGAGCCAACTCCTTCAAGCGCTACAGCAGGTTCGATCTTTCTGGGCGGCTGTATCCACGAGAGAACTTGTCGGATCCTGCGCATCATCGTCGTCATCGTCGTTTGCACGTTCATTCTGGTTGCGCAACCCGCGTTGGCTCAGACGTCTGCCATTGTCGGCACTGTTGCGGACCCCTCCGGTGCTAGCCTGCCGGGTGCCTCGGTGCAAGCCGTGAACGCCGACAATGGCGTCACTCGAATGACTAATTCAAGCGGCAGTGGCACATTTGCATTGCCGGAACTACCCATCGGCACCTACACCCTGACGGTGTCGCACGCTGGTTTCGGGAGTGCAAAGATCGCCGAAGTGCGCGTGGACATCAATCAAGCTGCCAAAGTAAGTGTGGTGCTGAAGATTGCTTCCCAAGTGACTACAGTCACTGTTAACACTCAGACCGATCTACTGGACACGGAGACCAGTGAAAACGGTCAGGTCGTTGATAATCACCTCGTCCAGTCAATTCCATTAAACGGCCGTGACTTTACGAGGTTAACACTACTCGCCGCCGGTGCCCAATCCAATGTGGAAGGCAACCTGAGCGGTGGGGTGGTGATCGACGGACAGCGCTCCACAAGCAATCAATATGTGATCGACGGTGCCGATACGACAGTTGGTGGTGGTCCGTTCGCCTACCGTACGCCTGGAAGCGGAACCCCGCAGGGTGCCGCGGGCACGAGCACATCGCTAGCCACGCTCGATTCCATTGAAGAGTTCAAGGTTCAGACATCGAACTACTCCGCCCAATATGGTACGGAAAGTGGCGGCATAGTCAACATTGTCACGAAGTCAGGAACCAACCTTCTGCATGGTTCGGTGTTCGACTACATTCGGGATAGCCGATTCGACGCCAACGATTATTTTCTAAAGGCTGCTGCAATCAAGGAACCTCCCTTCACATTTAACGACATTGGAGGGACAATCGGCGGTCCAGTTATTCGCAATAAGACGTTCTTTTTCGGAACCTTCGAACATCTGCAAGAGGTCTATAGTCGGGCGGTCAATGGTACGACTCTTTCGACCGAAGCCAGGGCAGCGGCATTGCCCGTGATGCAACCTCTAGTGAATTTTTTCCCTTTGCCGACCGGAACGGATAACGGAGACGGATCAGCGGACTACACAGGAACATCAAACAGTCACGGCGGAGAGAATGATTTCTCGGTAAGGCTCGATCATCAGATTGACGCAAAGGATCGCATTTACGGACGTTACTCGTTTGGGAACTCCAATTCTGGAGTCGGTGGTGGATTGGGCGCGTTTCCGCTTACCTTACAAACCACTTTGGCGCGCATCCAAACTGCTTCCGCTGTGGAGACGCACACATTTTCGCAGAATCTCATAAACACGCTGAACGTCGGGTACTCGCGCAACGCGGCGGACATCTATGCAGAACTGAAGCCAGGACTCGGTACGAGCGGTGATCCGTTCGGCGCAGATGGACAACCTGTGTTGCCACAAGTGGCCATTCTTTCGATCACATTGAGGGGAGGCAGTTCGCCTCCGCAAATTTCCCATATCAATGATTTCACCTATCGCGACTTCCTTACCTGGAATCATGGTGCGCACACGATCAACATGGGAGTGGACGTTCGGCGGGTGCAGGACAACCTGAATAACTACGCAAACGCCGCTGGCCTATTCCTTTGGCTGGTGCCCGGCCCATTTGAGCAGGACCAACCCTTCTTCTTCAATGACTTTATCGGGAATCTGCACGAGGGATTCCGCTTTACAAATATCGCCCCTTACGTCGAAGACAACTGGCGGGTAACGCACAACCTGACACTAGATATCGGGCTGCGTTATGAGCTCAATACGGTGCCAACGGAAGCCCACGGCCTCGTTCGAAACATTAATGAGATCACATCGTTGAGCACCGCGCTCTTAACTCCCTTCGGAGCCAATGTCTATAAGGGAGATTACAATAACTTCGCTCCACGCGTCGGGTTTTCCTATTCCCCGTTGTCCCACACAGTTGTTCGGGGAGCCTTTGGAATTTACTTCGACACATCGACACAACTCGCCGGCGAACTATTCTTCAATCCCGGCATCACTGCGGAGAACGTTATATATGGCCCTGAATTGGCTCCCGGCGAACCCGCCGCGTTCCCCATCAATCCGGCGTTATTGCAGACCACTGTATCTCCCAATCCTCCCTATACGACCAGTACGGTGATCGATCCGAACCTCAGGAACGCATACACGGAAGCGTATTCGTTCAACGTTGAGCAAGAATTTGGCTCGTCCACTGTGCTGAAGTTGGGGTATGTCGGCAACGTCGGCCGCAAGCTTTACCGCGAACGAGTGCTCAACCTCCTGCTGAACGGTGCGACTACACCGCCCAACCCCAACTTCCCAACCGGCGGGATCGATCTTCTAGATAATAGTGCTGTGTCCAGCTACAACGCTCTCCAGACGACGCTGATTGAACGCATGGGACAACGTCTACAGGGAACTGTCGCCTATACATGGTCGCATTCGATCGACGAGGTCAGCACCAACGGCGGTTATTCCTCGGTCAACTCCGATATCTTTCCCACGAACCCTCAAAACCTGGCTGCGGATAGGAGTGACAGCGACTTTGATTTGCGACAGAATTTGACAGCCAGCCTTACCTATCTTCTCCCGCTTGACAGGTTCAAATCTCTTCCCAAGCTTCTCAGCAACGGGTGGAATGTGGGTGGCTTGCTAGCCGTTCACTCGGCATTCCCCTATACTGCATTGTTGGGTGCGGGTACGGTTAATGATGGCGATCCAAACCTTGCCGCAGGAGAACGGCCTGATCCGGTGGCCGGAGCATCGAAATACATCAGCTCTGCGCAATTCTCACGCGTAGCGAATGCAGCGGCGTTCCAGTGTCCCGGTGGTGGCGCCATCGCAGGTGGATGTCCGGTAAATGGACGTTTTGGAACCGTTTCCAGAAACAGCCTGCGTGCTTTTGGGTTCAGGCAGCTCGACGTCAACTTGAGCAAGGACTTTACGATTCGTGATTCTGTTGGAGTTGAGTTTCGTGTTGAAGCGTTCAACCTGACGAATACTGCAAACTTCGCCAACCCGGGAACCTCAGGAACAAACTCACTCACATCCGCACATTTCGGTCAGCCCACGGCGATGGCGAACTACAGCTCCAGCGGTATTGGCCAGTACTTCAACAGCGGCAGTCCAAGAAATCTTCAATTCGCCGCACGAATTCACTTCTAGAAGGTCTGCAGCCAAAGGAGAAATGTATGCGACTCATGCGTCTTTTGTGGATTGAAAGTGTGGTACTTGCCTTTACGCTGTCCGCGTGCTGGCCCGTCACGTGCAAGGCCCAAACGACTCCGGTACTCCGAAAGGGCATCACCCTGGCCGGCGACTTCAGCCAGTATACCGCCAACAACTTCGCTGTCCTGCAGCAAATACTCAACACCAATGCCGGAGTGATCGGTTTTAATCTGCCATGGTTTGGAGCCACGGTTGATTGCAGCGACAATAGCTGCCAAGCCCAGCGCCCGGCGAATCCAACCAATTGGGACGATCCGCAATATGCCAATAGTCCAACTGTGCAGGCCCTCGATGCGATCTCAAACTACATTCTCGTTCACGGCAACGGTGCAATCATCATGGGGATTACCTTCGGGACGCCGGGTTGGGCTGCGTGTCCGAGTGACCCGACCGATCCAACGCAGCAGCCGTACTACCCTCCACAGAATGCAGCGGACTATGGGAATTTCATGTATGCAATGTCCGAGCGCTATAACGGTACACATACCAGCGATCATGGCCTGGCAATCGGCAAGGTGACAGACTGGATTGTGTACAACGAAGTGAACTCACCAGGATGGTGGAAAAATTCAGCATGTAACACCGCCGGATATGACGCGGTCTACTATTACGGGGGCATTCTAAATGCTGCCTACACGGCAGTGCATCATCTACCGGCCAGTTCAGGGGTGCGCGTGCTGGCCGGTGCCTTCACTTCGTATGATCACGCTGATTACCAGGGCGACCCTGGCCTTCGGATCTCCACATCGTACGCTGATTGGCAAACCAACACTGCGAACAACGATGCAAACGGCGCATGGATCAGCCCAACAGATTTTGTGCAGGTTATGTACGATTACGGCGAACAGTTTGACGCCATCGCCCTGCATCCATACGCTCCCACGATTTACGGAAATCCTCTGGCACAGCCGCCTACCGGCGCCATCTCTCTCGGGAACGTTGGCACTCTTCTCACGCAACTGCGGACGCTTTATCCGAATGGACAACAACGGCAATGGCATGTCGCGTTGACAGAGTATTTCCAGCACTCTTACTACGATCCCATATCGGACGGGTGGGACCATGTATCTGCGGTGCCGTGCCCCAACTACTTCTGCGCGCAGACGACCGAGGTGAATCTCAATTCGTTCCTGCAGCAAGCTTATGGAACAGGCGGTTCCGATCAACCTTATCTTGACTACTTAATGTGGGCCTTGTGGAATAACGTCAATCCCTACGTTGGGGGCCTCGTCCGCGCCAACGGTGGCGACAAGAATGAAGGTCTGGGAACGGGGAGCGTCCGCCAAACGTTCGCGGCGATCCAGCCATAAAGCGTTAGGCATCTCCGTCACTCCTGGAAGCGCCGAGGCAACTGCCGGATTCGAAACCAGAGATAAACACAAACATAGATGCGGCAGGCAAAAGGGAATGGGGAAGGTCTAATGCGGTCTCAATGCTTCCGGATTTCTGCGTACGTAACCGAACGCTGCGCCATAGATCGTCCTTCAACTAATAGGCGAGCAGGCGGCTACGTCCAGATCACGGTGGCGATGTTCCTGACGATGTTGTTTCTTGCTGGTGTTCTGCACGCACAGAATCCAGCCTTTCATCGAGAAGCCGCTCGCATTGAATGGAAAGCAAATTGGGTCTGGCCGAGAATACGTGACATCTCTCCTCATTCGAATCAATTCATTCAATTCCGCAAAGTGTTCGATGTTGGAGAAACGCCCTCAGCGGCTCGGCTGGCGATCTTTGCCGACAGTCACTATCAGGTATTCGTCAATGGAACTCTAGTCGGCAGAGGGCCTGCTCGCGCACCGTTGTACTGGGGATACTACGATACATTCTCCGTGAAGCATCTTTTGCGCCCAGGCAAGAATGTCATTGCCGTCGAGGTTCGCTGGTTTAACGCTCCCATGGGATGGTACAGAGAGCCTCCTGGAGCGCCGGCCCACGGCGGCCTTCTGTGCCAACTGGAAATGACGACGCGCGCCGGACTCGATGTGGTTGCCTCGGACGAGTCATGGAAAACCGACGAAGATACAAGTATGGGGTGGGGCGAGCCTGCGATGAACGGGTCTCTGCCAGAAATTGAGGTGGTCCATGCCGATCGCGGCAACTCAGCTTGGATCGACGCCGGGTTCGACGACCATGCCTGGTTCCCCGCGCAGATCACGGTCACTCAATTTGGAGTATCCCGTCCTCCGGCCGAGCCCTTCGCCAATCTTGAGCAGAGACCGATGGCTTATCCCGTCGAACAACGCAGGAACGCGGTAGCCATCGTCAGCAGTGGCGTTAGTAACGGCATAGCAAAGCCGGGAGTTGCAGACGCATACAGTGGAACGGCTTTGCTTGTAGAACATGCCCTGGCCAATTACGGGCACTTTATCGCGACAGAGCCTCACGACAATTCAGTCCATGTTCTTAAGGACCCAGCAGCACTGATCACGGAAGGAAGTGACGGTGAGGCAACGGTGCTCCCCCACACTTCGCCGGCGTACGTCATCCTGGACATGGGCAAAGAGGTGGATGGCTATCCGCACCTCCAGCTTGAAGCTCCGAAGGGGGTTGTGGTGGATTTGGCCTGGAGCGAGCGGCTCAGCGGTGGGCATGTGGTCGCAGACGAGCCCGGTGGAAACTATGTCGCTCGCTATTACACCCGGAGCGGTCCGCAGGATTGGACTCTGTGGGGATGGCATGGCCTGCGTTTTCTGGAACTAAGATTCTCTCCGTCTGACGTGCCGATTCGATTTCATGCGGACGTCATCTTCAGCACAGCAGACATGCTTCATGACGGATCACTGCAAACGTCGGACCCGGAATTGAATGAGCTATGGCAGATGGGGGCGTACACCTGGCAGCTCTGCGCGCTGGATGGCGCGATGGACTGCCCCACTCGAGAGCAGCGGGAGTGGGTTGGCGATGGTGAGCTCGAGCTGCTGGTGAACGCCGTGGCTGATGGGAACTATGACATTGCTCGCAAGTTTCTTTTGGACGTCGCGCGCGATCAACGGCAAGATGGAGCCATTCCGTCCGTTGCTGCCAGTGGGGTCTCTGACGTCTGGGTGATTGACGACTACATGTTCTCCTTCATCAACGCAGCCTATGAATATTACCTGGAGTCAAATGACAAGGAGTTTCTGGCCAGGATTTACCCCAATATTGTCCGGACTATGCAGTGGTTCGATCGACATCGGCAACCGGATGGGTATCTTGGAACCATGCCTTATTGGGTGTTTCTGGACTGGTCCATGCCAGATCAGAAGGGCGAGAGCTCCATTCTGAATGCTCTCTACGCGCACACGCTAAAGAACGCGGCAGAGCTTGCTGGGGTGATGAACGATACGAGATCTAAGGGCCAGTGGACAGAGGGTGCGCGAAAAATTGATACGACCTGGCACGGCAAATTCTGGAATCCGAATCGTCAGTTGTACGTGGATGCTGTGTCAGACGGGAAACAAAGCGAACACGTCAGTCAATTGGCCAACGCGGATGCAGTGCTTTTCGGGCTGGCGCCAAAGGCATTGGTGCTGGGAATCCTGCAGCACATCACCGATCCCTTCCATGTCAAAGCTCAATCGCTCGATTCCACGACCTTGAAACTTGTCCAGCCGGATGGGCCCATCGACTACAGCCACGACATCGTCCAGTCGCAGGCGTACGGAATGTACTTCGTGATGGGGGCGCTGGCTAAATCCGGTATGTCGATGGATGCGATCAGTATCATCAGAAGGCTTTGGGGACCGATGCGCGATGCAGGAAACGGGACGTTTTGGGAGCAGTTTCGCCAAGTCAACGGCACGAGCTGCCATGCGTGGAGCGCGACCCCGACCTATATCCTGAGCGAGGTCGTGCTCGGCGTTCGGCCAACGGCGCCAGGTTTTGGGAGTATGGTTGTCGCTCCGCAGATTCTTGATCTTTCATGGGCACGAGGTGCAGTTCCCACACCGAACGGCATCGTCAACGTTGCCTGGAGTCTTTCCAAGGCGAAGGGAGGCGATAGCTTTCGCATGCAACTCAGACTGCCCTTTGCCGCCAAGGTTCGCCTGCAAATTCCTGATTGGCATGGACGGCGTCCGGCCAGAGTCTTGCTGAACGGACGTCGGGTCTCCGGAAGTCCTGTTGTTACCCAAAGCGGCACGTACGAGATCGAGGCGGCTTATTGATGCGTGCCATGCGGAGAGGCGGCGGCGATGCGGACAATTAAAATACTCGTGGTGCTATGGATGAGCGTCCCGCTTGCGGCTCAGAAGGCGAAGCCGGTGATGGTTCAGACCCATGCGGGGTTCCAGAGCGTCGTTATCAGCAATGTGAAACCACGCAGAGATACCGAGGGCCGGATCGTGGATGCACACGACGGTTCGCTGGAATACTTTCAGGGACGGTATTACTTATACGGAACACATTATGGAAAGACCAACGGACTAGGGAAGACAAACTACTATGTCTGTTACAGTTCTCCGGACCTGATTAGGTGGAAATATGAAGGGCGACTGCTCTCGGACCGGGAGCCGAGGACGTACTACCGGCCGTATGTGAAGTTCAACCGGCTTACAGGGAAATATGTCCTCTGGTATAACGCGGACAACGAGTACGGTGTGGCCATCTCCGATTGGCCGGGCGGCCCTTTCCGCATCGTCAATCCCAACGTTCCGTTGAAATACTCAACGGGTGGAGTCGGCGACTTCGGATTTTTTGTTGATACAGACGGGTCAGGATATATCGTCTACGTCGCACATGTAACCGCGAAGATGGAGACGGCAGCGGTCGCCGCCCCCCAGCACCACCAGATCAGCGTGGAGAAGCTGACGCCAAATTTTCTGAGCTCAACATTTCAAAATAGCGGCTTTATCGCGGGCAACGTAGAAGCACCGGCGCTGTTTCGCAGGGACGGCCTCTACTACCTGCTGTTTGACAATACTTGTGCGTTCTGCGCGATCGGTTCTGGCGTTCGAACGTATACCAGCTCAACCGTGATGGGTCCGTACACTTATCAAGGCAACATCAATATTCTTCCTAGCGACGCCGCACTGGGTCAATCATGGACGGTTCCGGGTACCGGAAGAGCGGACACCATCTTGCACGCGCAGCAGACGGATGTGGCGGGACTGCCATCTGCCACCGGCCCCGTATATCTTTGGGTCGGAGATCGTTGGGGCTCAACTCCTGACGGCATCAAGGGACACGATTTTCAAGTTTGGGTGCCACTTCAGTTTACAGATCACCGCGTTCTCCCGCTCCGAAATCTAGGGGACTGGCAAATAGAAAGCAGATTCGTCGCGATAGAGGAAGACTCCCATAGATAGATATATAGGGATGAATACGCCCGTTGCGGTATGGGATATTGGGGCAGTTGTTCCTACTCCCCGGCACCCAAGGTGTACCCCGGTGAGACCATCGCTCGCAGATTCGTTCTTAAAGCTGGTCTTTCAGGATGCTGCAACCGTGGCCAGTGAAGGACTGAACGTGCTGCCGTTCGGCGCGTACACCGCGGAGTCGTAGACCCAGAAGGATTTTGCGCTGGTGGGGTCGGCCAGCACCTGTAGCCCGCCGCGTCCGCCAGCCTGAAGCGAGAGCGACTGCCAACTTGTACCGCTATCTTTGCTCAGTTGCAGCGGGCTTCCGCGCACCGCCCACAGAAGCAGCGAACCGTCGGCGGAGATTGCCGCGTCGCCGCCCTGGTCGCCGTGCACGGGCTCGGTGGCAAACGGCGTCCAATGCACGCCGCCATCGTGCGAGACCGCTCCGTGCGGCCCTGGGTTCCACGAACGGCCCACGCGCACCATCTCGTTGGGCCGCTGCGCCGCCAGCGCAATCGTGTCGCAGTTGGATAGTTCGGGATTCTTCATTGCGCCACTCGCGGGCGAGCGGGTGAGATCGTCGTTGCGGAAGCAGCCGATGTCTCCGAGGCCAGTGAAGAGGTGCGGCCCTGCCGCGGGAGCCTCCTTGGTGACAGCCTTCTTCGCCGGAGCCTTCTTGGGAACTACCTTCTTACTGGGTGCTTCCCTGGCGACCGCCTCCTCGGCGGGAGCTTTCTTGGCGACCTGCGCCGACTATGGCATCTTCGACTTCAATTGGATCATCTCTCCATCCACGGCGAATTTGCCGTATCCGCGATGGTGGATGGTCTTCGGACTCTTCTGTGCCGGATCGATCCACGCCTTGACCACTTCAAGAATAAAGAGGTTGTACTTGTTAACCAGACGAGTATCGACCACCCTACATTCGAGGTTGGCGAAACACTCGGCCACGAGAGGCGGTGTCACGAGCTCGGCTGGCATGGGCGTCAGGCCGAACAACTCGAACTTGTCTACATCGCGCCCCGAGCAGTTACCCACCTCCACGACCTTGGACGCAAGCTCCAGCGCCGGAATGGCGATCACGCACTGCTTCGTCGCCCGCAGTGCTGCAAACGAGTAATCGCCGTTGCTGACGACGCAGGCAACCAGCGGTGGTTCGAACTCGACCATCATGTGCCAGGACATCGCCATGACGTTGGTTCGGCCCTTGCGGGTGGTCGTCAGAAGAACCACTGGACCGGGTTCGAGAAGTTGGTAGACGTTCGACAGAGGTAGATTCTTCATTGCGCTCATCTCTCCTGGACCCCGTCAGCAAGGAATGATGGCAGGGCGTAGCCATTGTAGTTCTGCTGGTCGCCCTCAGGGGAGACGTTGTCGGCAACGTAACGAGTTGGCCCGCCGGTGTCAAGGATAGGGCGGAGACGTTGATGTCGCAGATGGTGGAGGCCGAGGCGAAGCAGTTCGTAAAGGTGTAGGCGATGGCACGATGGTCGGTACCGACGGCGAGCGCGGCAGGGGAGCAAGTGGCTGCGCCGGAGGATTTCGCAGGGCTCATCAGGCGTGGCACCAGTGGGACTGGTTCCAGATTGCCCACGTCAACCTGACATCGATCAGGTCCAGCTCTGGCTGCTGAGAATACCCCGCAGTTCCGACCGTATTGCTGCTGTCGTTCCCGTAAGGTCCACCGTTGCGAAAGTAATAAAGTGCCCCTGGATCAGCGCATGTTCGCAGACCGACTCGTCGATTGCGGGGTGCAGGAACAATCCGGCTGTTTCGTCCCATTGGGCACCGAGGCCCTCCTGCGATCTCACGTAGGCATACATCTGATAGATGTAGCCGCTCTTGAGAGTTTCCCCGCCAAAGCGGCCACTTTCGAGAATTGACGCAAACTTAGTGTCGACCACTACGCGTCGTCCTCCTAGCGGTGGGTCCAGGACGATGTCGGTTACCATCCTGGGGAGAATGGCCGCTATACCGTCTGACTTGCAGGTGACGTGCCAATGGAGAGGGACGCTTCCTCGAACAGTCCATCCGAGCGGTATAAGCTCAACACGCGCGAATCCAAGAACCGCCTTCTCGAAGAGGAGGCGCACCCAGCGTTCTTCCCTTTCTGGCGCTACGAGAGCGGTTGAGCCCGAGACCTCAGTCGGGAGCGCCAACTCGAAGGCAAGTTGAGCGAGTGCGACCATGAAGCGGTCCCCGTCATCATTCCGACCGATTTGATCAAGGGCCAGCTCTGTGCGCGGTGGCCGCAAGCCGCCCACCCCTGACCGAGCGAGAATACAGGCCAGCGCCCTGCATCGTTGTCCCAACCCCACGTTCCCGACGACTCGCGCCATCAGATCCAACGCCGCTCGCACAAGCCTGTTTCGAGGCGTGTCGATGGTCAGGTCCTGAAATCGGCAGAAGACTTCTCCTCTGGAGAGCAAGAGGCGTGCTTCGGTAGTGAGGATGTCGATACGTCCGCGCACTCGCGTGAGGACCATCTGGCGATTGCGATAGCCGCGAGTTAGATTTCGGCGAAGCCGATACTCAACGGCCTCTACTAGGAGGCGTGCGACCATATCCGGCAGGTCATCGAAGTCAGCTTCCACGAGCGCGTTGAATCGATCCCGATACCTTGTGAGATCTGAGGCGTAGAGCATCAGCAGCCAGAGATTTCGGACCGGGATGCGCCCAACCATGCGTTCGCCGACAGTCGGTACCGACGCCATTATGGAAGCTCCGCGAGTAGCTTCCCCCGTGCTTCTTTGGCACGTTCCGATGAGTCGTACCAGTATTCATCGAGCAGAGGGCCTATTTGGGTCTCCACCCTAGCGCGAAACCAAGCAGCACCGTCTACAATTTTGTCGTCCGGAGTCACATACGAATGTCCAATCCGAAACTGTGGCCCCAGGGAGCTTGCCGAGGCGATCTCCAGGTTGAGTGCGCCGATCCGGGACTCAATCAATGAGAGCATCGCCTCATCAAGCCCGCGTGCCAAACACCAACTGCGCCAGGCAGATCCCAGGTTTGGTTTGAGGTCAACGAAGGCGAACCGCCTACGCAGCGCCAAGTCAACGATAGCCAGCGAGCGGTCTGCGACATTCATCGTGCCGATAACATAGAGGTTCTTTGGGACATACACGCGCTCGTCGTCCCTCCTCCTATAGGCCAACTCAATGGCCTCTGAAGGACTCCGCTTCGTGTCTTCCAACAGCGTAAGCATCTCGCCAAATATCTGGGCCGGGTTACCGCGATTGATCTCCTCGATGACGAGTACGAACGGACGATCCGGCTCACTCGCCGCTGCTTCAATAGCCTGCATGAGGATGCCGTCCACGAGAGAGAGTCGGCCCTCTCCAGCAGGCCGCCAACCCCGCACGAAGTCTTCATAAGCGAGAGAAGGATGAAACTGGACAACACGAAGCCTGGAGCGAGTGGTCTCTCGATCCTGTGAGCCCACGAGTGCGTATCCAAGGCGTTTGGCCAACCAAGTCTTGCCAGTGCCGGGAGGTCCCTGGAGTACGAGGTTCTTCTTTGATTTCCAGCGGTCGAGGATGCTCTGGAGTTCCTCGGCTGAAACAAAGCTGCCATCAGCCACAATGTCGGCGACTGTGTATGCCGGTTCGTCGTCGGTCTCAAGGATCTCGGCTTCCTCAGGCTTCGGAGAAGAATCAGCCTTCGACACCGCATCAGCCCTGGCCCCGTATTGGTTGATCCAGTAAGGCTGATTTAAAAACCAGGCATAGTCCTGATCAGCGCCGTGAAACGCGAAGTCCACGAGACGCTGGGCGTTTTCTCTCTCCGTGTCGGCTTCCACGAGTGTCGTACGATACGTGAAGAAATACCAGTCGCGAGCAAGGGAAGGGGGGTCCCAGACTACCTTCACTTTCTTTCCGTCATTCTCATTTGCCAGCACTGTGCCGATCGCCTTGATTCGCATAACGGAGACCGGCTTTCCTCCAACATCAAAGGGCAGCCCTCGCTTCTGTACGAAGCTGGCCTTGATCGCAATCCGGTCGCCAGGCTTCATGCGGCGGACAAGGTCCGAGAATTGGTCGTCATACCCGTTTTCCCAGATTCCCTCAGCCAGGAATCGCGGCGTCTGATCGCCAGTACTGCTCCAGACCGCACCGGCAAACCAGTAGGACACACCGTCATCGTCGTCGGTGGACTCAGGCGCGGGTGCGCCCTCCTCGGGAGTCTGCGATCCCAGATGGGTAGCCTCTTGGACGCGCACGTAAAGAGCCAAGGTATCTTCGGGACTCAGTTTAGTATCGAGACCTTCTGGTGTAAGACCCCACAGCCCGCGCTTCGGAGAACCAATGAGGTTAGCCTTGGCAAGGTAAAAACGAGCCCAGTGGACATCGTTCTCAAAGATCGATTGCTTGCCGTTCTGGATGAACCGTGTCAGGTCTTCCGCAGACACCTCGCAGTGCGACCTGATCCATGCTCTGGCCTCAGCAGGACGCATCGGGGTTGGATGCGCTGATCGGAGCGCATCAAGTAGAAGCGGAAAGTATTTCGTGAATCGGTTGGTTTTTGCTTCGGCCACCGTACAACCTCCAGGTCCCACACTGATCTCGGCATCTTCGGCCCCCAGTATAGGTTGCGTGGTGAGGTTTTCGCGACCCATGCCTACCGCGCGCCAAAACGGAAGAACCGTGAGGACTTTAGCCAAGCCGCTGCGCGGATCGTCAGGGAAGCGACCGAGAAAGTCTAGTTGGGGCGATCACCCCATGTATCCATGTGGGCGTCGATGAAAATGTCGTATTGAAACTCGGTCTTCCCAAACATCCGCTCCATCTTGTGTTTAAGTTCGTCTAGATTATGGCAAGTCTTTGATACGCCAATGAGCATCCATATGTGCTCCACCAGCTTTTTAAGACCATACTGGCTTGTCAGCCACTGATGGTAATTCTGGCCCTTCTGGGGCCGCGGTGCGTTTTCTTTAAGCCACTTCGCGACATCCGCATCCAGATATGCGTAAACAAGATTCATGACCAAATAGCCCCAGTATTTTGGTCGCTGTGTGACTGTTCCCTTCCAGTTTGTCAAACGTGCAAACTCCAACCATAGATCATCAGGAAACGTCTTTTCCCATTTGCGCATTTCTTTCTCTAGGTATGCCCGGAGTTTGACCTGCAATGCGTTCTCTGCGCGGTCGTGCTGGTAGCCTGTTGCCTCATCGACAAGAGCATCCAACCCCGTCTTTGCGCAGGCAACGAGAAACATGCTGGCCTGCACGGCCATCGACAACTGACGCGGCGTCAGCTTCACTTCGTCACGCTGAGAAGCCTCTAGTGCCCCCACTAGACCCTTGCAAATCTCAATGAGAAGGTCGGTCGGTAGACCCTTTACAGAACGTCCTAACTGCTCAACTTCTGGCAGGCGGAATGAGACCATGTTCGCGACTACATAATCTATATTTATGAATGACTTGAGGTTCTGCGAACGCAAGTATCCTTCGAGGTCTCCTTGGCCCTTGAAACCGCTCAACATTTCCGTCGTCGCAGTGCGCCCAATCACTCTCTCTTCAGTATCCAAGACGTAACAGGGAATCTCTAGATTCATCAGAGAGAGAAATCCCTTGTATTTGGCCTCAGGCAGCCTTGACTCCTCGGACAAGATGGTTTCCTCGGGAGAAATCGCCGGGTCAATATAGCCCTTCTTTTTGGCCCATCGGACTTGAACCGCCTTGCGGGCAATATCAGAGCGTTGCGCCTGGGTTAGCTTGGCGGCTCTAGCATCGCCACCCTTAGAAGCCCCAAGTTTTGATAATGCCTTCCCGGCAGCATTTGCATTGATGCTTTTCTCAACCATAGCCAACCTCACACCTCCGAATATAGGGCACCTATTGGCTAAAGTCAATACCTGCCCGTGCATATATTTTACTATACTACTTGCCCTAGCAAGTATAATATGGTTTCATCATGAATCGCCTCAGCACAGCAAAATGCACCCAAGTCGTCTCCGCTCTAGTCGAGTGAGTTTCGATCAATGCAACATGTCGCCTGGCGGGAGTTGCCGAGCACACAGTACTCAAGCTGCTTGAGGATATGGACTGCGCTGCTGCTGCATACCACCTGTCAAGGGCGGAGTAAAAGCAGGCCAGTAGGCAGGCTGCAATTTGAAGGAATTACGGGGCGCATGGCGTCTGGAGCGAAGGCGAAGAATGTAACGCTTGAGCAAAAGGCCGTTGGCTAGGGCGACGTTTGGACATGGACAGGAATCGACGCCGACACGAAGCTCTGCGTCTCATATCTCGTGGGCGGTCGCACCGCCGGATGGTGGCCTCGCTGAATGCAATTCTGGCGGCTCACAAGCTGACCCAGGCGGAGGCGGCGCGGTTGCTGGGCGTGAATCAGCCGAAGGTCTCGGCGCTGAAGGGGTACAAGCTGGAGGGGTTTTCGGTGGAGCGGCTGATGCATTTCGCTACGGCCCTGGAACATGATGTGGTGATCGAGGTTCAGGCCCCGCCGCCGGCGGCGGGCCGGGGTTCCCGCGGACAGGTCTTCGTCCGTGGGGTGGTGGCGAAGGGCGCGGCGCGAGTGATGGTGGTTGGCACGGCGTAGAGCATCTCGAAGAGTGGATGGGCGGGAGCGGTCGCCCACACCAGCCAGCCAA
>Ga0255354_1000146_pt1 | contig 43396 bp, 31 predicted proteins | sample HBST50metaG_FD_189942 | JGI IMG/M metagenome (GOLD analysis project Ga0255354, IMG submission 189942) | Peat soil microbial communities from Stordalen Mire, Sweden - H.B.S.T50 | ecosystem: Environmental > Terrestrial > Soil > Wetlands > Peat | place: Sweden: Norrbotten County, Stordalen Mire...
TAAGCAAACAGCAACTTACGGCGCAGATCATCTCCAAGGGCTTTCCCCATATCTGTGTTCGCCGCAGAGTCTCGCCAAAAACAGTCTACACTATTTACTAAAACGCTCTAGAGGCCGGAAAGCGGCCTCCAAAGACAAAAAACAACCACATAAAGCCCCCGCCCGGATTAAACTGAACCCACAATTTCGGCTGTAAATGCATCAGGACTCATTGCATCGCAATCGCGCTGCAAAATCGTGGGCTGTGCAGAGGCTCCCTAGCGTTTTCAATCGTTGTGCCGCTTCTTTTGCTGCTGATGATCCCGCTACTTTTCAAGCTTGGAAAGTCTCTCGGCCTGTAAACAGGCTGCATGTGGATTCGCTCGCTGTTGTGGGTGTGTATTTGTAGAACGCGGTCGACGCGTTCCTGGCGAGGCACAAATCCATGCCGAACGGGTGGTGGAGCATTCACATCGATGACAGATCGTCAGTTTACTCACGGAAGCTAATTGGTTCTCGAAAGTCGTCCAGGCCCCGGGATTCGAAACGACCGCATCTGGACTTTCCTAAAACAACTCTGCCCGCCTCACCAACAACACCAACCAGCAATCTCCCTTTTTGCTCCTCACCTTCATAAGTTGGCGGTAGATTCATCGCCTCCAAGGGCGTATTGACGAGGCGGTCGACCTCTGGATATGAGCAGCCATTATGCCTCGGATGCGTATTCGTTAAACCGGTAACCGATGTATGCATCGGTTAACAGGTATTGCGGATGTCGTGGATCGTCTTCAATCTTCTTGCGTAACTGCCGGACAAACGTTCGCAGGTATTCGAGTTCGTCTCCATATTCCGCTCCCCACACGGACTTCAGCAGTCGCGCGTGCGGAATCGGCTCACCGGCATGCAGCATTAGATAGTGAAGCATCTCGAATTCCTTGGGCGTAAGGTGAATCGAGCGTCCATTCTTCTGTACCCGATACTTCACCGGATCAAGTTCGATTTGGCCAATGCGAATTGGCCGGTCTCGGTCTGCATCTTGAGCATTCCTTCTGCGAACCGCGGAGCGCAATCGCGCCGTCAACTCGCGCAATTGAAACGGCTTCGTGATGTAATCGTCGGCACCCGCATCCAGAGCCAGAACCTTGTCATCCTCGCCATCCATCACGGTCAACATCAGAATTGGCAACCGCGGAACCGCATGGCGGATTGCCCTGCAAGCTTCCAATCCTCCCATTCCCGGCATGTCCACATCCAGCAGCACGGCATCGAACCGCGTCACACGAGCCAGCGACAGCGCCTCCTCTCCGCGCGCTGCATCTACAACCGTGAAGCCCATGCCGGACAGTGTCATGTGCAACGCCCGCCGCGTCGCACTATCGTCGTCTACCGCCAGGATGGTGCCATGTTCTGCATTCAATGCTTCCGCCTTCACCGCGTCCTCCTTGATTCATCCGGAAGAGACAAGAAGAATGTCGTTCCTTCCGTCTCGTCACTGATCACCCACACATGTCCGTGATGGGCCCCAGCAGCTTTCTTGACTACGGAAAGACCGATGCCTGTACCGGAAACGGCATCTTTCGTATCCGGTGAGCGGTAAAAGCGCTCGAATATCCGGTCCCTGTCCTCAATCCGAATCGTAGATCCGATATTATGCACGGAGATAAGTACTTCTGTATGACTCTTACGCGCTGCAATGTCAATCGGAGTTCCTGGCGCTGAGTATTTCCGCGCATTATCGATGTACTGCGCGAGAATCATCTCCAACAGGCCGCGGTCAACGCGCACAATTAACGCGGGATCGTCCACCGCAACCTGGATGCGGTTCCTTCCACCTTCGACTGCCTGACTGGCCAACACATGGGAGACCAACTCCTGGATATTCATATCCTCCATCTTCAGGCCCATGTACCCCACATCAAGCCGCGCCGTCTGCAGGAGTCGTGTGCACAGCTCATTGAGACGGATCGCCTCGTCGTTGATCAGTGTGACAAGACCACACTGCCTGTCGGTCAAAGCGCCCATCTCAAGCAATCCTGAACTCGCCGTCTGAACCGCTGTCAGCGGAGTCTTGAGTTCATGCGCGAGCGCGTCCAACACCGCTGCGCGCAGCTGTTCACTCTTTTGTGCAGTTTCAGATCTCTCTTCCTTTTCGAACCACTGGTACCGATCCATAGCAATCGCAGCAAGAGAAGCAAGAGCGTCGACGACGAGTGAACTGAGATTGCCACGCACCACCAATGCGCCCACAGACGCTGACCCAGCTCGCAGAACGCGCTGCCACGTCTGGGTACTCACCGCATCCTGTGGAGTACCGCGCAGATAGCATTCCTTAGCCACTTCCTCCTCGCCCGCGCCCCAGTCGCCCATCCTATCTTGACGGCCCAGGCTCATGTCGAACAAAGCCACTGCTCGCGCGTCGAATATTCTGTGAATCAAAACAACAAGCTGCGGTCCCTGGGGCTGGCGCAAATCCAGAAGAAGCGAACTGCGACTCAACTCATACAGCTGCTCCATCTCAACACGATGTGCAGCAGCCTTTCTTGAGCTTCGCAGCTCTTTTGCCGACAATCTGCTGATTACAATCGTCGTTATTTCAAATGCTGCAAGTGCAACTGCCTCCCGCGGGTCTGTCATATAAAAATGAAGAATTGGCTGTGTAAAAAAGTAGTCCAGACAGGCTACCGCCAGAAGGGAAATCAGCGATGCCTGCCAGAAGCCGAAGAGCGACGCTACGGACACGACAACCAACAAATAGATGAAACTGATCGTCAGAAGGTTGATCTGAAGCACAAACCCGCCGTAGGTCAACCCTGCCAGGGCGGCGCACACTGTCAGGTATTCTGCTAGAGTTCTCAGCCTGCACGGAAGAAGCGTCGATCCGGCCACAATTGACTTTCCTATCTGACGTGTAGTTTGCTCAACCGCACCTCGCATGCTGGTCAAATCCTAGTTGTAAATATGTGAAGAAGGCATAAGGATTATATTTGTATAACATGGGGGAACAGTTCGGGGTCGGCCAAATGACCGGCCCCGAACACTTATGGGCCTACGAAGTGTCTTTCCTACCAAACCTCGTTGCTTTGCGTTACTGTGCGTTCACGAGAGCAACAGGCGTTGCCATCCGGCTATACTTTGCTTCCAGTGCTCCCGACTCCGACGCCTTCGCCATGTAGTATTCGTAAGCATTGCGCGCCGAATCTACAGGCCGGGGATACTTGGCGGCCATGCTCACGGTATTTGGCCTCAACTGCTCCCACTCCTTCTTTTCTTTTTCAGCCCGCTGCTGATAGTGCTTCTGCCGCTCACCGTAGTAAGTGGCGAGAGCCATGTACTGGTTTGGAGCGTGTGCGCCGCGTGCCAAACCCTTCACTTCTGTTCGAGTGTAGTGAGAGCTGCTGTCCGTGGAAGAAACTGGCGCCTGCGCTCTACCAATACCCGCGAAAGCTAGTGACAATATCCATGCTGCACATACATTGCGAGTCATGTGTTACAACCTCCAATGCCTAAGTATTGGAGCAAACGCGTGATGGCCGCATGAATAGAGTCATAGGAACGGAGTTAAAGTTTGAGCGCAAGCGCCGCGCCGGATTGCGCTGTGGACTCCATACATCAGTAGTATGTTTCTCGCAATGCGCGTGCGTCTTTCACCATATTGAGGAACCTGCTTGCGAGTTCCCGGATACGATCTTCCTGGTGAAAGTGTAAGGCCTCCATGGGAAGTAACTCTCCACCAAGGCCAATGGCCGTTGCGCCGGCTAAGATGAAGTCTGCCGCCGTCAACTGGTTAACGCCACCCGTGGCAAGCAGTGGGATTTGCGGCAGGGGCACCTTGAGAGCGCGGACATATTGAATGCCGCCGACATAACTCGTTGGGAATATCTTGACAAAATCCGCACCTGCCTTCCAGGCAGCAATGATCTCGGTGGGCGTCAAGGCTCCCGGAAGCACTGCGACATCCACCTTTCTTGCATAGGCCACAACCTCCAAAACAAGTCCTGGGCTGGTCAGGAATCGGGCTCCGGCGTCGACGCACCGCCGCGCTGCTTCATCGTCCAATACCGTACCAGCGCCCACTGCCATATCGGGATAGCGGCTGGCCAGGTCGTTGATAACGCCCAGCGCTCCGGGCACGGTCAAGGTGATCTCGACAATGGGAATTCCTGACGAGTACACCGTCTCCGCCGCGAATCGCGCAAGTTCCTGCGTATTCACACGCACAGAAGGCAGAATGCCAATATCCTTGATGCGAGCGCACACGTCTTCTCTTTTCATAGAACCGACCTCTCCGCAACGTTAGTCAAATAGACAGCCTAGTCACAGCAATTTCACGGATCATGCCTTTCATTGAGTCTCATCGCGCCCTATGGCTAGATTTAGCTGGCCGGATGCCGTCATATAAGCGCCTACCAGTTGCAAATATGACAATTGCACCACACGGTAGTCGCTCTGCGCATTGAGAAAGTCCATCAGCGAAGCGCCGCCTCGCTGATAGGCATATGTGACAGTGTCACGCACCCGCGTTGCCTGCTCCTTATATTTGTCGCGGTACGGCTTCAGCAGAACCACGTCGCTCAGCACCTCTTCATATGCGGTGTCGACATCACTGAATACCTGCTCCCGTGCCGCCTCTGTCAGGTGCTGGTTGCGATCGATGTCCAGGAGTGTGCGCTTTTTCTCGCCCTGGTTGCGATCGAAGATGCGAAGCGGGATGCTGACGTTGAGACCGAGCGTCTGATTGGAGTTGGGGTTATTGAAAGATCCGTTGTATGTGTACCATGCTCCGAACGTCGGATCGGTCGATCCATTTGCTATCGCAAGCTTGCTGTTCGTGACCGCTTGCTGGACTGACTCCAAGGCCGCCCTCAGATCCGGCCGGTTTTCGAGAGCAAGCTGACGAAACGTCTCCAGCGGTTGTAGCGTGTCGGCAAATTCGAAGGGCCCGGTCACATCGAGTTTGTCCACTGGAGTTCGATCGTCCAGCAGTTGCAATAACTGAATTTTGGAAGTCCGCAGGTTCACGATTGCAGTCTGAATCTCCGACTCGTACTGCACGCGCAAGAGTTCAATGCGATCCAGATCGATCTGCCCAACGGCGCCAACCTTGAAGCGTTCACGGCTGATCTCTATGATCTTGTCGTAATACTCAAGATCCGCCCTTGCAAGTTCCAACACCGCCTTCGCCTGCAACGTCTGAATGAAAACCGAGCGCAGGTCGAAGATCAGGTTTCGTTGCAGGTCTTCATGCTGTGATCCCGCGATCTGTGTGCCCTCTTTTGCGGACTGTAACCGCAGTTCCCGCTTACGCTCTCGTTCGTGCAGATAGCTGAAATTGGGTTGGTACTGGGTGCCGGACAAGGGACGCCAGACCCCTTGGTGACGGGCTATCTGAGTGCCGTCGGCGGAAAGGGTAAATTGCGGATTGGGTCGCAGAAAAGCCGTGGTCTCCGCGGCTTTCATCTCTTGCACGTTGACCTCGTCCGCTTTCAACGTAGGGTTCACTGCCTCAAACCTTGCCTTCACCTGGTCCCATGTGAGCGTCTGCTGCGCCCTCGCGGAACTCGCAAGAATTGCAAGGACCAAGGCACAACCGCCGATATGTCGTATGAACGCTGGTACCTGCTTACGCTTCAATTGCCACCTCCGGTTTAGGGAGCTTGTCCCCTTCTCGGGCTACCCAGACATACAGCGTGGGCAGAAGGAAGATGCTCATCAAGAGGTCGGAAATCAGCCCTCCCACGATCACGATGGCAAATGGACGCTGCGAATCGGAGCCGATGGCGTGCGACATGGCGGCAGGAAGCAGCCCGAGCGTTGCCACCAACATGGTCATCATGATGGGACGAAGCCGCAACACAGCGCCCTCGACAGCTGCGCCTTCCACCGTATAGCCTCGCGCTCTGAGTTGGTTGATGTATTCAAGCATGATGACTCCGGTCTGCACCGAGACTCCAAATAGCGCCAAGAATCCGACACCGGAGGAGACACTAAAAAATGACCCGGTAATCAGGAGGGCAAGCAGTCCTCCAACGCGAGCCAGAGCGACGTTGACCATGATGAGCGACGCCCACTTGACTGATCGAAACATGAAATAGAGAAGAACGAAGATCAGAAAAACAGTGATTGGCACCACCACAAACATCCTGGCCTCCGCACGCTTCTCGCTCTCGTACTCTCCCGCCCAATCGATGTGATATCCGCGCGGCAACTTGACCAGCTTGTTCACTTTTTCGGTGGCTTCTCTAACTGTTGTACCCAAATCTCTGCCTCGGACTTCAAAGCGCACGCCGACATAGCGCTGATTGCCTTCGCGGAAGATGTCGTATGCGCCCTCGCGAACCTCCACCTTGGCCAGTTGAGCAAGCGATACGCGCTCTCCCGAGGGGGACAGAAGCCGAATGTTCTGGATCGCCTCTTGTGTATTTCGATATTGCTGCTTATACCGCACGACAACGTCGTAGCTGGCCTCGCCCTGCAGCGATTGAGTTACCGCATTGCCGCCGACAGCGGTCGCAATTGCGTCTTGTATATCGGAGGCATTAATGCCGAACCGTGCTGCCTGCTTGCGATCGACGGTGAAGTTGATGTTCGGCTGGCCCATATCCCGGAAGAGCCCTAGATCCTTGACCCCTGGCACGGTAGCCATCACGGATGTAATCTCTTCGCCCTTTTCCTCCAGAGTTTGCAGATCGTCTCCGTAGAGCTTTACCGCGAGTCCGCCTTTGACGCCGCTCACTGTTTCGCCCACATTGTCTTCGATGGGCTGCGAGAAATTCCAAAAAGCGCCCGGCAGCTTTGAGACCTCACGGTTCATTGCGGCAATGAGTTCTTCTTTGTTCTGATGAAAGACGGGGCGCCACTTCTCCTTTGGTCTCAGATCCACAAAGTATTCCGTGTTGCCGAAGCCGCCCGTGTCGGTCCCGTCGTCAGGCCGGCCTGCTTGCGAAACAACAGTCTTGACCTCGGGGAAGGACGCAAAGATGAGGCGTCCTTGATCCGAAAACCGCTTGCCCTCAGTCAGACTCGTACTATTCGCCAAAGAACCTCGCGCCCAGATCGCGCCCTCGTCGAGATGAGGCAGAAACTCAGAACCGATAACGCCACTCAAGGCAAGAAAGAGACTAACTGCAAGCGACCCCACGCCAACGCTAACGGTAATCCATCGATGCTTAATCGCCCATTGAAGCCCATGCCGGTAGCGGTCCTTCAGGAACTCCATCACCGGGTTGCGCCATTCCTTGATGCGGGTGCGGAATAGCATGGAGCACAACACAGGAACAATGAAGATGGCGAAGACCATCGCTCCCAGGAGCGCAAAGGCGACGGTCCACGCCATGGGTTTGAAGAGCCTTCCTTCCACCAGTTGCAGCGTGAAGATCGGTAAATAGGCAGTGATGATAATGGCGATGGCAAAGAAGACCGGGCGTTGCACTTCGTGCGACGCGTCGCGAATGGTTGCCAGCGGCGTCTTTACGCTCATGGTGATGCGGCCCACGCTGGAGCTTGAGCCGTTCTTGCCGTAGCTCAAATGCCGCATGATGTTTTCGACCATGACAACAGCGCCATCCACAACCATCCCGAAATCGAGCGCGCCAAGGGACAACAGATTCGCCGGAATCTTGCTTAAGTCCAGAAAGATGGAGGCGAAGAGCAATGAAAATGGAATGGTAAGTGCAACGATGAAGGCCCCACGCACATTGCCGAGAAACAGGAAGAGGATGATCGTTACAAGAATCATTCCTTCAGCCATGTTGCCAAGCACCGTATGGAGCGTGTAGTGCAGCAGGTCAGCGCGGTCGAGCATGGGCACAACCGTCACACCCGGCGGCAAGATGGTCTTATTGAGCTCATCCACCTTTTTATGGATCGCATCGAGCGTGGGCCCAGCGTCGGCGCCTTTGCGCATCAGGACAACGCCCTGAATGACATTGGGATTATCGACGATGGTTCCATCGGGTTTGTGGTCCGCTCTGGCCATGGCCCCCAGCAGGATCCTTGGCCCCTGTTGTACCTCCGCAATATCTTTGACCCGCAGGGCCGTCCCGCTCTTCGTCGTCAGGACAGTATTCTCGATGTCCTGGACTGTGGTGTAGCGTCCCACGGAGCGGACGTTCAACTGCTGCGTCCCCTCTTCGACAAAACTGCCACCAGCATTCGTGTTGTTATTCGTCAACTGCTGCTCGACCTGGCCGATGCTTAGGCCATACGCGACCAGCTTGTCCGGATCGATGCGCACCTGATATTCGCGGGTCGTGCCGCCGAAAGTCGACACGTCGACAATATTCGGAACGGACTTGAATTGCTTTTCAAGTGTCCAGTCTTGAATCGACTTCAAATCCATCAGGTCGTATTGCGGATTTGTGTTGTGGATGGTGTACCAGTAAATCTGGCCTACGGTGCTCCAGTCCGTGCCCAATTGCGGTTGCAGACCGGGCGGAAGATTCACCCCCGCAAGCCGCTCCATGACCTTCTGCCGGTTCCAGTCGTTGTTTGACTGGTCGTCAAAGATCAGCATGACGAATGAAAGGCCGAAGAGCGATTCAGAGCGCAGGTGCGAAAGATGCGGAAGTCCATTCATCTGGATTTCCACTGGGATCGTAACCTGCTTCTCCACTTCTTCCGCTGCCTGGCCGGGCCACTGCGTGATGATAGTTGCATAGTTATCTGCAATGTCCGGATAGGCTTCAACAGGGAGATTATGAAACGAAATCACCCCCCAGGCAGCCAACAGCAGTGCAACCGCGAGCATGACGATGCGGTTGTTCAAGGCAAAATCGACAAGAGTGCGTATCATGACGTCTTCCTTTGGCTCTCGCGCGGCGATTATCTGTTGTCGATTTCGTTCTGCAGAGCGAGCGGATTTGTCACCACCTGCTGTCCCACCTGAATGCCCGACTTGATCTCCTGCATCCCGTTTGGTAAGGCGTCTCCTCCAACCACCGCTACTCTGCGGAATTTCTTGTCGGGCACGGGTACATAGACCCAGTCCCGGTCATGCAAATGCAAAATCGCGGAAGCGGGCACGGACGTATTCACTTCATCCTTCTGCCCGCGGAAGGTCGCGGTCACAAACATGCCTACGCGCATCATCCCGGGATTCGCTACCTCAATGCGGACCTTGCCGGTTCTCAGATTCGGATCCAAAATCGGAAGAATATTGCTGACCGTCCCTTTGAGTACGCGGCCCGGATAGGCGTTGAGAGTGATTTCAGCGGGGTCGCCCGTGTGAACGTTAGGAAGATCGTTTTCGTAGACATCGCAAACAATCCACACGGTAGACAGATCAGAGATAGTGAAGGGACTCGTCCCTAGGCTTTGCACGCCGGCAGCATTGGTCACCTGTTGATCGGTGATGACGCCTGAGACCGGGGCGGTAATGTCTACGATTCCCGATGGGTGATCGACGCTGCTGCCCAATAGCCGCAGGTGTTCAGCCGCGGTATCCATGGTCACCTTGGCCTTGTTTTCGGTGTCCTGCGCCACTTGCAAATCGTTGAGTGCAATCGCGCCGTGTTTATAGAGTTCCTGTGAACGCTCATACTGGGTGCGTGCAAGAGTTTCGTCGGCAACTGCCATCTGATAATTTGCAAAACCGCCGGAGATATCGTCACTGCGGATTCGGAGCAGGCGCTGACCCTTCTTGACGCTGTCGCCGAGACGCGCATAAATGCCGACAATGCGGCCCGAGGCAAGAGAGATCACAGGAACCATGCGCGCAATATCAGGATTCACTGTACCGGTGACGGCCAGTCGCGCGGGCGCACGATGCTCGACTGCAGCCGTGAGCGAGAAATGCTCGGGGTGATCAACGGAGAATGCGGTCGCATCAAAGTCCTGCGTCACCTTGGCTGGCGGTGGCGCTTCCGCTGCCGCATCTACCTTGTTGCTCTTGCATCCGCTATTGGCAACAGATACGATCAGGACCATTAATAAGAAACCACTTCCAACGCCTATGCTCTTCATTCGAGTTTCCGCGTCCTTTTGCATTTCCTGGACCTCTGAATAAACAACTCTCCTCGCGGCGGCAACGTGGCCACCGGACGGGGCATAACGTAATGGGTCTTAAGTCGCAATGCAGAACCGGATTCGGCCCTTGCTCATGGCGATAAGGTTGACGCTCAGGGCCGCGCACTAACTCCATGCGCGGCCCTGAATCCAGGAGGTTAGAACCGGACCTTGATCGCAAGCGTTGTGTTGGTTTGGTTGGTGCGCAGGTCTGGCCACCAGATTGCTGTTGTCGGCGTGGCAGAGTTGCCATTGCCGAGAGCCAGGCAGGCGCTTTCAGCAGAGGCAAGGTTGCCATAACCGAAGCCGGAAGCCGCGCCGCTAGCACAGGCATATTGTGAAGGCACACCGTTGTTGCCACCCGGAGGAGTAATGCCCCCGCGCCCGCTCCAGTAGGGCACATCGGAATAACGGTAGCCTTGTTCCAAGGTGAAGGTGATGAACTGACTCGGCATGTAATCGAGGGTGATGGTTCCGTCGTGCATTAGAGAACGATCACCGCCGTTTTCGGTAAAGTACGGGGTGCCGCTGGTGGCCGTGGCCCCATTGATGGGCGGAAGCAAGGTGAGGTAACGGCCTGGGTTGCTCATCACGCCGCCGCCGAGAGTAACGGCGTAACGATCCTTCTTGAACCATGTGCGGTCGTAGATCATATAGCCAAGGAAATCTTGCTTGGGTCTGCCATTCTTGCTGTTGTGGCAGTTTACGCCGCCGGTGTAATTTGAATTGGAGCCAGTTTCCGGCGAGAATCCGTGAGGATCGTACGGCCCACTGGATGGACCGCCACCGTATTCGCAGCCGGCATCGCCAGTGATCGTGAACGCAGCCTTATCGATGAATTTCTCAGGCTTGTCGTAGTATTTTACCTGCGCGCTATAGTCTGCATGGACGCGTGAGCGACCGGGGTAGCCAACTGCGTCCTCTCCCATACCATAGTTATTGAAGACAAAATCCAAATAAGGCTTGGGGCGCCATAGAATCTGTCCACCCAGACCGGGCTTGCCGTTGGCGCGCGCATAGGACTGCCAGCCGTTGATAATCCACGGCTCGATCTTCAGTTTCTTCGTTGGAAAGTACTGAATGCGTAGGCCGTTGAAGAACCACGGTGTATTCGAAGAAACAAACGAAGGCTGATAAGTCCAGTTATCGAAGTTATAGTAGCTGAACAGGCCGATGTAAGAAACGAAAATTCCGGCATCGACGTTCAGTCCATGGGACACGTCCCAGTGATACCCCCCCCACGCCTCAGAAACATACTTGTAGGCGCCGGCCAGATCCCATTGACCGCGGCTGGGGCTGGCATCGTTCCTCGGAGTAGTCGTTGCGAACAAACCGTTCATGGTCAGGATGCGTCCGCGCACATTGTCGATGTGGATGTCGCCCCCAACACTGATCTGTTCGAGCTGCCACTCATCGGAACGAAAGCTCTCAGTGGCTCCACCCATCGTGTCGTCGTGGGGATGGTTGTAGTCGAGAATGTAGTTCGCATCTGCGCGGAACTCAGGCGTAAAGTACTTGGTCGCCATGGGGCTGTCCACGGCATGGCCATTGCTGTTAAGCCAAGTCCAATCCCCTTCGAATGGCTCGCCCTTAGTGGTGGTTTGTGCGCTGATCTCCTTGGGCGCGGGAGCCGTCGGCGCTGTAGTCGCTGCCTGCACTGCAGGCGTCACCGAACTGCTTGAAACGCCACCTACAGCAGCCCCTGCCGCCATACGCAATGCGCTGGCATCCCTCTCTGCATCAGCAGCATCGCTTGCGCTGCTGTGCGCCTTCAACTCCGCTTCGAGTTGCGCAATGCGCGCCTTCATCTCAACAAGCTCTTTGATGACCGCGTCGTTCGTGAGAGGCACCGTCACGGGAGCAGCAGGATTTGACGCCGCTGTAGCCTCGCTGGAAGTGGCGGGAGCAGCAGCTGCCGGGTGTGGTTCTGCGGGCGGCTCTTCCGTTGCCAAGGCGAGCAATCCACCACCTGATCCCATTCGCGACGCAGAATTGACGTGCGGCGAAATGCCGACTTTGTTCGTGATCGCTGTTGTGCTTTGGCCATAACAAGCAATCTGCATAACAAAGATGCAAACCGCAAATCCTATTCCGATGACCGTCCTGAACTTATTGTTCATGGATATGTGACCTCCGCGACGCTTGACGCCGCCGGGCTAAGAAGCGCTGGCTCTCACTGAGGAGTAACTAGCTTTAGTGTTCCGCCCCTCATTACCAATTCTTTGCGAAGCGACATAAAGGAGTTGCAAGGGAAATGCATGGATTTTGGTAAGATCATCTAGCTCTGCTTGTTACGAGGCGCACTATTCCTGGGGCCGCTTGTCCACTAAGTGGCAAAGGACCATTTCTGAGCGTATGTCACCAACGATTCTCTGAGTATTCATCGATTAGCATGAGAGCCGCATGAAGAAATTCATATAAATACGTAAGGGAAGACGCTGCCGCCCTGGCTCTGCGCTAGGCTATCTCCATGTAGTCTCGCCTTAACCGCGCTTACCGGGCAACTGCACTGGCACTGGGAGTGATCACATTCATCAGCATCGTACTGCTCTTCGCATGGGATGCTGATGCAAAGCTCTTCTCCATCCAGGTGCACGCCGCCTTGGAAGCATTTTCATTGGCAGGGATTGCTGTTGCGTACCTTCTCTATCAGAACGCACTCCGTCCCCAGCCGGCGGATTGGATCAAAACCGTCATGCTTGTGGCGGCCTTTTTGTTCTGGGCTGCCAACCAAGTCTGGCCCGACCCCACACAAGCACTGGCTCTTAACGACGTTGCAATAGCGCTTTTCGTTCTCGATGCCTTCCTGGTGATGGCCGGATGGCCAAAAACGTCCCATGACGAGTCTCTCGCAGAGGCCCACGCCCAAGTTGAGGACCAATGTCTATCTGGCAACTGGCTCGCAGGAATCGTCCGAAGACCCGAGTCAACCTCTAGGTGGGAATCCGCGACGGCAGGCAGGAATCACGGCAACTCATTTGTTGGCCACAGTCGCTTCCATTTCGTCGAGTATTCGCCTGACCGCGTGGAGAAGCGTCGCAGTTTTATATGGCTTCTCGACGATTATCGTTCTTCCTGTTGGGTAATGCGGCATGGCACAAGTTTCTGCAGCATAACCGGTAACGAAAATGAGAGCAATATCTGGGCGATCTTGCACGATGCACTTTGCCAACTCGATCCCTCCCATTCGTGGCATTACCATGTCTGTAATCAAGAGGTGGATAATTTTAGGGTAGTTTTTGGAAACCTCTAAGGCTAAGATTCCGTCTGCAGCCTCCAGAACGGTGTAGCCCTGCCGAGACAAGAGTTCCAGCATCAATTTCCGCAAAGGTGCAGAGTCGTCCACAAGCAGTACTGTTTCATTGCCACTTAATATCGGGAGTATGCTGCCAACAGCTGCCTTTGTCTCTATACCCTCTAGTGAGCGTGGCAAGCATACCCTGAAAGTCGAACCGGCGCCGGGCTTGCTGGAAACCAAAACAGTTCCGCCGCACTGATGCACAATCCCATAAAGAGTGGACAATCCCAGGCCAGTGCCTTTGCCCACTGGCTTCGTGGTGAAGAATGGCTCGAAGATATGCGCAACGGTATCGGCGTCCATGCCACTCCCTGTATCGCTGACCGTCAGCATCTCACATGGCCCCCGTTTCAACGCTGCATCCTGCTGCACCTCGTCGTCGAGGGTCACGGTTCTGACATCAATCGTCAAGTTTCCACCCTTGGGCATCGCATCTCCCGCATTGACCACGAGATTCATCAGAACTTGCTTGAGCTGATTAGGGTCGGCCTCCACCGGGCAAGCTTCCTGACTGCAATGAATCACTATTTCGATGTCTTCGGGCAACAAGCGGCGCAGCATTTGTCCCATATCAACAACGATTTCCTTTAGGTCGACAACTCGTTTGCGAATGACTTGTTTTCGGCTGAACGCCAGAAGTTGCCTTGTGAGGGCAGCAGCCGTCTGCCCAGATGCTTGGATCTCTTGAAATCGAGCACGATTAGGAGCATTCTCGGGAAGCTCAGCAAGCGCCAGTTCAGAGTTGCCCAGGATAACAGTTAGCAAGTTATTGAAATCGTGAGCGATGCCTCCTGCTAGCCGGCCGATTCCTTCCATTTTTTGCGCTTGTTGTAACTGATCTTCTGCCCGCTTCCGTCGAGTAATGTTCTGAACAACCGTAATTCTATAGAGCGGACGCTTGGTCATGCTCCTCACGAGGGACGAGGTTACGCTCACCCATATCGTAGTGCCGCTTCGGTGGAGGTAACGCTTCTCAACCTCATAGAAATCGCGACCACCCGACAACATTGACTCAAGCAGCGCACGTTCCGACTCCCAATCCAAGGGATGTGTGATGCTCTCTGACGTTTTGCTCAACAACTCAGCCTCGCTGTACCCGAGCATCTCGCACATTGCAGGATTTACCCTGATATAGGCGCCATTCATATCAACTTGCGTAATACCAACGGCAGCGTGCTCAAACATGGAGTGAAACTGCTGTTCTTTCTCTATAAGTTCCTCCTCCGCCTGCTTGCGCTGGGTTATGTCCCGCAAAATGACCGTGTAAAGCCGCTCTCCGGCTAGGGTGATCTGGGAGATGGTTGCTTCCAAAGGGAACTTCTGTCCATTCACCCGCAAGCCGTAATTCGTTTTAAGACCGCGAAACATCTCGGAGTGGTGCGCAGACAGGGCGGCTTTACCTGTGCTTCCAGCATCTTGACCATGATTGCCACGATCATCCTGCAATTGCACAGGAATGAAACGGTCAAGCGACTGGCCTATGGCTTCACTGGCGGGACAGCCGAAGATCCTTTCAGCCGCGGTATTAAACAAAATGATATGCTGAGTTGCGTCGAGCGTGATCACCCCATCCATTGCCATGCGTATGATCGCGGATAGGTGCTCCTGGCTGGTGCGAAGTGCTTCTTCCGCTTGTTTGCGCTCGGTGATGTCGAGGATGACGGCAATGACGCGGGTGCCTTCGCCTGACCGTTTCAGAGGTTTGTAAGTAATGGCGTACGACCGGGCGCCGTCCTGGTCCCCAGTACCGGACCTTGTCGGCCCTTTGGTCTCAAAGTCAACCTGTGCGCCGGCAAAGGCTTTGTCCAGCTGTGCACTGATCTTGTTGTATGAATCTCCCATTACCTCCACCAGGCTCTTGCCTACAATCTGCTCGATGCTAAGGCCCAGTATTTCGGCATGGGCATGGTTGGTGTAAAGGTATCGGCGGTCCTCGCGTAGCACCACAAGGCCTATGTCTGTCTGCTCTGCAACTGTACGTAGCAATAATTCGCGTTCACGCAAGTCCTCTTCACTTTTCTTACGTGCGGTGATGTCGCTGCTGATCTCCATTGCACCGAATGCTTGGCCGTCCTTGTCTGGCCACAATGTCCATCGGCTGGCCACCATGACGCGCGTGCCGTCTTGAACCGTGCGTGTGAGTTCCCCCTCCCAACGACCATCTCGCAGTAGCTTCTCTTGAATGTCGGCCTGTGGCTCCGGAAAGACCGTGTGGAGCAGGGTCTGCGAAGTCTGTCCGGTGGCTTGTACTCTGGAATAGCCGTAGATATCCTCCGCTCCGTGATTCCAGAACCGGATCGTCCCATCGCGGTTATGCACCACGATGGCGTCGTAGGCGAGATCAAGGAGCTGGCCTTTTTCACGCAGAGACTCAGCATGCTCCTCCAAAATCTCAAGTGACGCTTTGAAGTTCCTTTCCAGGGACCGCATCTGGCGCCGCGTAAAGAGCGCCAAGATGCCTCCTCCCATCAATGCCAACATCGCGCAAGTGGTGAGCGCCAGCCTGGAATAGGCCCTGGCCCGCCGCGCGGATATATCGCGCAACTGCATTTCAGTTGCAATAAAGGCCTCATGCTGCGTGCGCATCAAATCCATCAACTGCTTCATTTGCAGATTGTTAGCTTCGGTGCTCGGTTGATACTCGCCGTTTTCTGTGCCTGTGCGATGCAAATGAACGGCTCGCTCTGCTAGCAGGCGCCATCTGTCAATACAGCTCTGAATGGCGTCAAGCCGAATTTGTTGGGCACCTTGGCCAGAAACGAGCTGGTGGAGCGATGCGAATTTTGGATCAATGGTCGGCGCCGCATTGGCATATGGCTGAAGGAATTCGTCGCTCCCGGTACTCAGGTATCCGCGAACACCGCTTTCCATGTCGACGGTCAGCCTCATCAGTTCATTGTCGGCACTGATCACCTGGTCCGAATGGTCGAGCTTGCCTAGGGAGCTCTTCAAGGACTGGATCTCCCACAGAAGTAGCACTGCGAAGACGGCCAGGGCAATGACGGGAATCCCCACAGCACTACGAAGCAAGCTATCGAATTTCCTCTGTTCCATGGGGCGAACTCCTCTAATCGGCAAAGCAAGTCACACTGTGTTGAACAGCAAGGACGTCTCAGAAGCGGCCGGAGAATGGCTTGTGCGGCTCGATTGTGCGCAAGTGTAGACAGTTGCTGCTAGGACCAAAGGCAGAGCATACGCCGTCATCGCCGACTTGGTTCGGCACCTCTTCGCTCGACTCATCTCTAGGGGAACGAGGTGAAAGCACGTGAGCAATAGCTGTCAAACGGAACCAACTTTCCCAGTCAGCTGGGAACTCTAAAGCTACTCCCGCCTCGGGTGCCCAAGAGGGCAACATTTCCGGATTCAAGCCGGCGCTACGGGCAACACGGAGGTTAGGGCACCACCTGAAGTGTAGCTGGCCATTGCCATCGCAAGTTGCGCATCCACTTCATCCGCTATGACCATGACGTCCGGCAGTAAGCGATTGAAGTCGATCCGGTGGGCGTTGGCGTTTAGAGTATTAAAAATGCTGACCTGCAAACAGCGCGACTCCTCGATCAGAACGGCTGCCGAGTAGCCCTGCTTGAGTCGCAGGAGTCCATGCGCTGCGGCCGCTTTGGATGCGCGTGCGGCTGAACCCAATACGACGGGATGACGAAGACGATGAATGAGTTCGCGGAAAAGTTCGGGCAGGTGGGAAGAACGGGCTTCCTTGTTTGTCACTGACCCTTCGAGCAACTCCTCTGAACGTAGCCGAAGGTACCAGTCGTCGATGGTCTGTTGGGTTTGCTCTTCGAGAACCGTGGCAACGCTGTCTACCGCTGAAGAAGCGGGGGCTTGTGTCAAATGGTCGTTGATGGGAATCTCCAGTCTTCTCACATCCCGCCGATTGAGCGGTATAGGTGACCCTGGCGAACTCAAAGCGGTCTGCCTTATAATCGACTATCCCATTGCGCTTCATCTCCAGTCTGCTCAAAAGTGCTCGGCTCTGCGCAGAAGCCGAACTGGATCTATCCTCAGAAGAGCGCGTCCCTGAGAGAGAAGCCAAAGTGCGCATAGAGTCTGTCGGATGAGCCCAAGGAACGGGCTCGTACACTGGGCGGGGATACTGTAAGTCGTTGTACAAAATTGAATAGCGGGGTGACGTTCCTCGCGGCAACAGAGCCCTGTAGAATCTGCACTTTCAAGACCAGAGTAAAACATCCACAACTAAGATATTCCCGGAGGGCTTTGTTAGCGAGGCAGACCGTAGCCGCCAGCCGCCTCAAGATCGATCCGAACTCTATCTGGCAATAGGTTCGACTACCGGGGCCTCGATGGAAGACGCTCGCACCGGAAAGCTGGAGCCGGTTGCGCTCAATGAGATGCAAGCGAACCTCGACAGCAAGAAATAACTGATATTCTGGACCCTTTTGGCCCCATCGATTACGACGAAACAGGAGAATGAGAGACTACGTTCCTCCGAGTACGACGGTAGATCTGGTAATTATCCATGCATAGTACATAAAAGGTATTCGATTCACAACGACGTTGTCGGTGTCTCCTGCGGCCGCGGCAAGCGCCCGGTATAGGATTTTACGTTCAACTTTGAAAAGAGCAGCAGACTCTGCGACTAAAAAATAATGTGGCCGGTTTGGATCACCTGCATATCGCCTACGAGTATGCTGGCCCTCTCGATGACGTTGCGCAATTCTCGCACGTTCCCCGGCCATTCATGGCGTAGCAAAGCCTCTAGCGCTCCCGCGCTCAGGACTACGTTAGGACTGTGCTTTTCCAGAAAGGCTTCGGCAAGCGCCTCAACATCTTCCATGCGCTCACGCAACGGCGGCAACTTGATTGGGAAAATTGCTAACCGATAATACAAGTCCTCGCGGAACAAATGCTTCTTGACAAGGCTCGATAGATCGGCGTTTGTCGCTGCCACCACCCGGACATCCACCTTCAGATTGTCATTGCCGCCAATACGTTGCACCTCGCCCTGCTCAAGAAAGCGCAATATCTTGCTTTGCAGAGACAGCGGCATATCGCCAATCTCATCAAGAAAGAGCGTTCCCTTATGCGCAGCATGGATGCGGCCTATACGCGACTGGACAGCGCCGGTGAATGCACCCTTCACGTGTCCAAACAGTTCAGCTTCAAGAAGAGTCTCAGGAATCGCAGCGCAATTTATGATTACATATGGCTGCTTCTGACGAGGGCTAATGAGATGGATTGCCTGCGCAATCAGGTCCTTGCCGGTGCCGCTCTCCCCAGTCACTAGAACCGTCGTGTCCCGGCAAGCTACCATATGTGTCAGTTCGTAGACGCGCTGCATCGGTTCCGAGCTTCCGATCATGCCGCGAATGCCAACTCGATCATCATTCCGCTCCCGCATGCGGTGCAGTTGCTCTGCTGAAATGGGATTGAACTGCGAATTGCCATCGCTATAAAGCATCTCCATCAATTGAGACGAGAGCAGGGTAGGCGATGCGGTGCCAAGAACAAGTTGCCCGGTATGCGAATTCACAGAGATAATCTGGACGTTCGGGAACTCTTCATGGACTAGCGCGCTGAATTCGGTGACCTCAAGATCAGGAAGCAGAGGATCGAGCAGGAGAATCTCGCTTGGACCTTTCTGCAGACACTCAAGTGCTTCGGCGCCACTGGCGGCTTCGGTCAAATTCCAGCGGCCCTGTTTGAGCTTCTCTCGCATCTCCCGGCGGAGCCTGCTGCTGGGGCTTACTAGCAATACGCCAGTGGCAGTGCTTTCGTCTATGCGAAAATTCCGGAAAGAGGACGCACTCATAAATCCACTTCCAGGTATTACGATGGATTTAGTGGCTTGGAATGACTCTTGACACATGTCAGCAGTAAAGCTCATGCGGCACATTTCAATTCAGTTTGCACTCAGAACAGCTGAAGGCACCAAGATAAGCTCGCCAGCTGGCTTCGGAGATTCGCCTCTGCAAGAGCCATGCTGGACTCTTGTTCGCACTTAGTGCGTCGAAGTACAAGTGCATATTCTGTACGATTACCATTCTAAGCGCGTCAGAAGAAGAGTGCGAGGCAATTAGCCCTTCCTGAGAATATATGACTTTTTCCAAGATTCGGCTATCTGCTTGACGCCACCGCCCTATGCATCTTGATGTTTCGACGACGGATAAAACAGCCACACTTTGAGTGTTAAGAGGTTATATCTATCAGAATACAAATGACATCAGCAGCCTAATGTTGAAAGCTTCCGATAGTAGTTGGTGGCGCCATTTAGATAGGTGGATTCTGATTTTCTCTTCTTTTAAGGAGGCCGAGTCTACGAAACCTCCCAGTGCAGTCAAATCCGGGCGAACAAGTACTAAATAAGTCTCCAAAAACGACAAATTATTATTATGCTTGACAGGTATAAGTATTAAGCCGAATATCTAAGCCCTATGAGTAATCTTGCTCATAGGTCAGATCTCCTGGACTAAGACAGCCTGTCTGAATCACCTTCCTCTTAGTCTGTAATACCTAAGAGGAGTCCATTTGACCCGTTCCACGTCTAATAAACGAACTAAGCCAAACAAAGTTGTCGCCTCAAGCAGCTCTCCTAGTAAGGCGCCGGTGATGCCAGGTGTCGGCTCGTCACAAAACACGATCAGGGAGCGGGCATACGAGTTGTATGAAAACCGCGGCGGTGAACCCGGCCAGGACAAGCAGGACTGGCTTCACGCTGAGCAGGAAATTCTGATCTCGGCTACCGCAAGTCTTGCGGAAGACCGGAGATCGGTATGGGCTGCATAATCTGTGGAAATCTGAAACAAGCTTTTGAGGTTTTGCTAAACGAGTACATCGCGTCTCGTTCCGCTGTGTATTATCGGGTCTGCACGGAGCTCGCGGCCTACAAGAATGTCGATATGGAGCGCGCCAAGAGCGAACTGGAAGAACACCAGTGCAGATGCGTCTCTGCCAAGAAGGAGTCTGCATTGTTGCCGGCAATCGCTCTGCTTCGCCTTAAGCAACAAGAATGGCTCCGGGCCGATGTCCCTCGAGTCGTCAGCCGAACCATCTAATCACGACGCAGGCGGCCTACTAGCCGTTTTCGAGCGTATGCCTATCGCGGTAGGCAAGAACTACTCTTCTCGTCTCGAGCCTTCAATGCGTTGCCCCAGACGAGCATCGTTCAAGCAAGCAACAGAACAACTGGAGCTGCGATGAACTTCGTGAAGAAAAGCGATGCAAAGAACAATATATATGTCAGTGGGGATACGAGTCAGCATTCGCTCGGGCGGGTGGATCGTCCCTATGAAAAAGGCTTTTCGAAGATCAAGCCACGGTCAACAAAGGAAGATCCAAAACCATTTATTGAAGACTGCTACGCGGAACATTCTTTATCGGGCGTGTCTATCCTCCGGATAGCGACTTCCGTCAGTTTAGACTTTGTGCAATCTGGAAGAGCCGGAAACCCCTATGCGTTCAATCAGAACACGCCAAGATGCGTATACATCGGGTAACTCTACTCTAATACTACCGATATGTTGCGGCATCCACAGCATGGTGCATCCGAGAGCCTTGAAGTAATCGATGTAAACATTTTATACAGTGATTGAACAATACTTGTGCGTTGTCTTTAGTGATTATCCGGATGGTTTCGGCGATAGCTTCGTCCAGCGTTTCTCTGGTTCTTGCTTTGGCCGAGCGAAGGATCTGTTTGAGTTTGGACCGTGCTTCCACTGTGGGTTAAGGCCAAACGAGTAGGGCGGAAGACAGAGTACTTCCGCCTATTCTCTTTCGATCAATTGCTCTGCCCCAACGATGTAGATGTTGCCGTTATTCTTGCATTGTTTGTGGCGTTGTTATAGATTAGGTAGTCTTCCACATTGCATCCACCAGACCAAGCGATAAATCCAACCGAGATGACCGGAATCAATTTGTTTTTCTTGCGGTGCTCCGGAACAAGAATAACTTTGCCGTTAAAGATCTCAAATCCGTTCTGCCAAAGTGGACCAAGACGGATCTCGCCTTCGTCCTGAAAATCGTGCGTGTATCCAACCTCAAAGCGCTTGGCCCCCTTGGGGCGTAGTGTGTCTGGAGGCCTGCAAATGGCCTCTGGACACACCCAGCGAAACACCGCAAGTCGCATTTATTCCACAATTCGCCGCCGCCTGAAGAAAATCACAGCAAGAAACACTCTCATGTTTTCCTTGCTGAAAATGGAGAGAGCTTATTCAGAGGCTCCCTAAAGACTGCAGCTTCCAACCCATTGTGCCGGATCAATACGTAAGGTATTTTTGCAGAAGCAACTGGTGTCGCGATAGCCATTGAACAGAAAGGCGATTCCTGCCGATGGTGTGTTTAACAGCGGATGCGCATGTGTCTTCTCTCTCTGGAGATATCTGGTTTTCCAATGAAGGGTTCACTTGGCCTTGTCCTGCACCCTGAAGTCTTATCGTGACAACAAGTGTATTACCCAATAGGTTTGGCCACTGCGCTAACTCGAATAGAATGCGGTTGTCAGGCTACGAGCAGAGGAAAACATGAAACCTACGACAATCGAAGTTGAGCGCTCCGGAGACTGGCTCCCAGCTGATGAACTGAGGGATAAGTCTTTGCAACTATTGGACGAACGAACGGATGTGACCCTCAACCTAGACAAGGTCGATCATCTGAATGCAAGTGTCTTACAGGTTCTGCTTGCACTTGATATGGAACATAAAAAGCACGGGCGACAATTGCATTTGGAGAACGCCTCTCCGTCACTGCGGCAGTGGTTTGCCTATGCCGGGGCGGCTGGTCAGTTCGATATGGGCCAACAGAGCGTTGATGAATAGCGAAATCCAGAGTCCAGCAAGCGAAGCGGGGAAGCCTGCTGGAGAGATTTCTGGCGTAGAAACCGAATTGGCTCGTTACTTGCCACACCTCAGCCGCATGAGCAAGCAGCTGAAGCAGACATCGCAGCAGATCGAAACTTCAGTTGTAGACGTATGCAACAGCTTCCAAGGCATCGCCGAGCGGGCAAGGTCAACCGTGGTTCGCGCTTCGGGCTTCCTCAGTTCCGAGGACGGTGGTCCTTCCAACAAACAGTCGTTCGAGAGGCTAATCGATAATTGCAGCGGGACTCTAGTCAAGATCCTCAGCACGACAGAGGAAGCAGGCGAGATATCGCGACGCGCAATCGATCGAATCATGCAGATGGACAAAGCCTCGCAGATGATTAGTGCGGCGCTTTCCAAGTTAGAGCAGATTGCCCACGAGAATAGGATGCTGGCGATGAACGCGCGCATTGAGGCGGCACACGCCGGCATATACGGAGCAGGATTTGGAGTAGTTGCCGTGGAGGTAGTCTCCCAGACCGAGAGAACGCAAGCGGTAACCGTTGAGATATGCGGGTTGATAGCCAACCTGAGAGCACTGGCGGGATCAACCCTGCAGGACTTGCAGCGAATGAACGATCAGGATCACAAACGCATGCAGCAATGCAGACTCGAAGTGGACGAGTCGCTACGAGACATGCAGTCGGCTCACGGTGATATGAAGACAATGCTGACCGGAATGACGGAGGATGGCACGCTGCTGGCAACCGACATTGGGGCAGCGGTGCGCGGCCTGCAGTTCCAGGATCGGACCAGTCAACAGATTGCTCATGTTATTGAAGATCTTGATACGGTGCATGGAAGATTGGTAGACCGCTTCGGCGGCGCGCATTCAGTGGAAGCCTCTTCAAACGAAGGCTTCAGCGCCTTTACGATGCATGAGGAACGCAGTATTGCTGGCATGGGTGGTGCGGAGTCCTCTGCCGGAGATGTCGAACTATTCTAATCGCAGTAAAAAGAGCGAACAATGCAACTCGCTGAAAGGACGGCAAGATGCGAAAAGTAATGATCGTCGACGATTCGGTGTCCATGCGACAGATGGTCGGCTATACCTTGCGCCAAGGTGGCTTTGAGGTGATCGAGGCCGAGCATGGACAAGATGCGATCAATAAGCTCCAGAGTTGCACGGTCGACCTGATAATTACCGACCTGAATATGCCAGTGATGGACGGCATTACTTTGATTCAGAACGTGCGGAGGCAGCCGGCCATGAAGAGCAAGCCCATCCTGATGCTGACCACTGAAGGGCTGGCAGCGAAGAAGGAACAGGGAAAGGCAGCCGGCGCCACGGGTTGGATCATCAAGCCGTTCGACCCCGAGAAACTCCTGCAAACCGTTGCCAAAGTGTTGCCATAAAGCCATGAAAATCGATCTTAGCCAGTTTCGCCAAACATTTCTCCTGGAGAGCGCGGATCATATCGCTTCCATGGAATCGGGGCTTCTTGAGCTTCGGTCCTCGCCGACCGACACAGAGTTGCTGAACAGCATCTTCCGCGCGGCGCACTCGATCAAAGGAGGAGCTGGTTCCTTTGAAATGACGAGCCTTGTCCACTTTACGCATTCGCTGGAGAATCTCCTCGATCGTCTGCGGTCTTTGGAGATTCAGGCCACCAACGAGGTCATCGACATCCTGCTTCGATCAGTGGACGTGCTACGCGGCCTGCTCGATGCCGATGCGGATGCGCCGATGTCTGCAGACGCGATGGAAATTGATGAGCAAATCGCGGGACTCACGCCTGCTGAATCCCCCACGGCAGTAGCCACTCCCGAAGAGGCGCTGTCGCCGAGTGAGGATGGACGGGAGATAAAGTTGTACAAGGTGGAGTTTCACCCTGACCGGGAGCTATTCTCGAGCGGTACAAATCCCATCGTGCTCTTGCGCAATCTCGCCGCATTGGGGACCGTGAGCTGTTGCCATTTGCATACAGAAAACTTACCCGTGCTGGCGGACCTGGATCCATCGCAGTGCTATCTGAGTTGGACAGTGGAGTTGGCGACCAGATGCGCGGAAGCAGAGTTGCGCGAGGTGTTCGAGTTTGTGGAGCATCTGGCAGAAATTCGCATTTCTTGCTCAGATGCGCTGCCGCAGCTTGACTCATCATTGGCTCACAATCCATCGGTAGCATTGGATATCGCAAACGCGCCCACACCGAATGACCGATCCCGATCTGCCGAACGCCGCAAGGCACCGGAAGCGGATCGACGCCAGTCCTCCATGAGGCCCGTGGCCAGTGGCGAGTCGGGTTCCATCCGCGTGGCGATCGACAAGGTCGACCGGCTTATCGATTTGGTGGGCGAGTTAGTCATCGCGCACGTCATGACCGCACAAATGGTTGAGGACTTCGAGCCTTCATGCTTGCCCAAACTGCGCGAGGCTGTGGCGGCGATGGAGCGCAATACACGGGAGTTGCATGAGCGCGTCATGGCAATCCGCATGCTGCCTGTAGGAACACTGTTCCAGAGATACGCACGCACGGTCTACGATATCGCGCAATCCACCGGCAAGCAGATTCGCCTGGAATTGAGCGGAGAAGAAACCGAGATCGACAAGAGCATGCTGGAACTGCTTGCCGATCCGTTGGTTCATCTGGTCCGCAATGCCGCCGATCATGGCATCGAGTCCGCGGAGAAGCGCCAGGTGGCGGGCAAGCCGAAAGAAGGTGTAATTACGCTCCGAGCATTCCACCGCGCGGGAAGAATCGTGATTGAAATCTCCGACGACGGAGCGGGAATCGATACGGATAGAGTCCGCAGCAAGGCAATTGAGCGCGGCCTCATTGGACCTGACTCGCAGTTGAGCAACGAGCAATTGCAAATGCTGATCTTCGAACCAGGCTTCTCCACCAGTGAAATCGTCAGCGACCTCTCCGGGCGCGGCGTGGGGATGGATGTGGTCAAGCGCAACGTTCAGCAGTTGAACGGTACGGTGACGTTGGCCAGCGAAAAAGGCCATGGCTCGACTATATCGATTGAACTGCCACTTACGCTGGCCATACTTGAAGGACTACTGGTGCGCGTCGGAGACCGGACGCTGGTGTTGCCGCTCTTGTCCGTGATTGAAACAGTGCCGCTAGGCAACGAGCAGATTGTGCGCGTGGCCGAGCAGGGCGAGGTGGTCGTCATCCGCGAACAGTCGATACCGCTGCTGCGCTTGTCCAGATTCCTGGGTCTGCCGCAGGAGAAGGCAGGCGCCGGACAGGCTCCTCATCAGGACGGCAGCCGCAAGCTTGCCGTGATTGTGGAAGCCGGGAAACGCAAGGTAGGACTTGTGGTCGATGAACTTCTCGGTCAACAACAGGTGGTCGTCAAGAGCCTGGAGCGAAATCTTCATAGGATCAACGGCATTATGGGCGCAACAATCCTCGGCGATGGCTGCGTTGCTCCAATTATCGACGTGGGCGGCATCGCCGCGATGAATTTGTTTTCACTTCAAGTTGCAGTCCAGCGACGCTAGCCGTGTGTACCTTCCGTGAAGTCTTTGGGAAGAAGCTGAATGATAAACAACGCACGAACGACTTCAGAAGTTCGTGCGTTGTTCCTTGGCCCATCCGCGACCTCGTCGCCATGATCGCTCTGCGCCCAAAGACAAGTTACCCAAACATCAACAGTCTTAGCAATGTCACTGTCCCCATAAACCTGCTCCACATACACACTGCTAGAGACTTCCCGGATCGCTGTAACCATATGGACACTTATACCGACTAGCCGATGCGATAAAGTTAACAGTCTTACAGTATCACAGAAAACAGGGGGAGGAGGTTCCCTTCGGTGGATAGTGAACAGTGGTCAGCGATTAGTAACTGCCCGCGTCGCTGGCCGTTGTTCATCCATTGATTGTGCGTCGGCGGGAGATAACTTTCTGCAATCCGTGCGCGACTTCCGCAACGGTCAGGAAAACACTTGTATCGGTTGACGTTCCAAGGCTCAGCAATTGTGGGATCGCCCCAGCGAGTAACTGCGGCCGAGCTTAATGCATCATCCAGCCAATTCTTGGCCGCACAATTGAATTGTTTTTATCGCTTGGTCGATAGGATAGATGTTCGCACCACAGGCATTCCAGGCTCGGCTTTAAGGTTGCAAGACTTACCTAATCCATCTGACGAATGGCGGCGGTTCCAAGGAACGACATCTTAAGTTACGCAGGGCATTCGGGTTCTAAATATCACAAAGGCAAAGGCGCCCCCCTACGAGGGCGTCAAGATACTAGCAGTCAAATAGCACCATCCGCCCCCGCCCAAAGGGGGACGAAATTTCAGGAGGAAGCATGTTGAACAGACGCATCGCCAGCGGGATTCTCGCAATCCTCGCACTTTCGATCTGCCTGCACGCGCAGGAGTTTAAGATCGGATCGAAGGAAGTCCAGGTCCATGGTTTTGGAACCCAGGGCTTCATCCACACTAACGGCAACAACTGGCTGACCATGAACACAAACGGCGTTGGCAGCGGCGCGTTTACCGATGTAGGCTTGAACCTGGGAATGCAAATCAACTCCAAGTTACGCATCGGCGGTCAGGTTTACGACCGCAAGCTTGGCAAGTTAGGCGATTGGCATCCTCTATTGGATTGGGCGTCGCTCGACTACCGTCCGAAGCCTTGGCTGGGATTCCGCGGAGGTAAGGTGAAGACTGTGTTGGGGCTCTATACCGACACACAGGATATGGACTTCGCCAATACCTTTGCTCTGTTGCCGCAAAGCGTCTACCCCATCGATCTTCGCGATGCTTCGATCGCGCATCTGGGCGGCGACATCTACGGGCAACAAAAACTGCCGCATCATCTTGGCACCGTGGTCTATACGGCCTATGGTGGCCACCGCTCCGATAGCATGCATAGCGGCTATCCCTATCTGCTGGGCAGCTTCGGAATTAAACTGAATAGCCTTAGCGGGCCGGTCTTTGGAGGCGATTTCCGCTGGAAGACGCCCGTGCGCGGTCTGGTTGTTGGGGTTTCACGGCTGAACGAGCAGATCACGGGTCTTGGAACGTCAAACGTAGGTGCGGGCGGCGTGGCCATCGCTGTGAGTAGCTACGAAGAGCACTCCAAACACGACTGGACTAACCAGTATTACGGACAATACACGGCGAATCGGTGGCACGCAGAGTCGGAATATCGCCGATACGTTCGCGACCAGATAATCGCCAACGGAGCGCAAGAGAGCCTCGTCGATGCGCGCGGCTGGTATGTGAGCGGCGGTTATCGCGTGTGCAAGTGGTTTGAGGCAGGATCGTACTACTCGCATTACAGAAATGCTAATGCTCTGGGCGTAAGCCCTAATGGCACAGTATCGTCGGATTTTGCGGCACGCGATTTCGATAAGGTGCTGGCAGGGAAAGTTACGGTCAATCAGTATATGACGATCAAGGTGGAAGGTCACTTCATGTCTGGATACGCGAATCAGCCCTATCCAAACGGCTATTACACCACGGTAAACCTCAACGGCTTTGTAGACAACACCAACGCTCTCGTTGTTCGAACCGGTTTCAGCTTCTAGAAAGGAGGCTCATCATGAAAAAAATTCTCTTTGTATTCTGCATGATTCTCGGGTCTCTGGCGCTAGCGGCAAAAGCCCAAGCTCAGATCATTGTGATCGCCAACTCCAACGTAAAGGTAAGCGAAGTGTCGAAGAGCGATCTGAAGGATGTATTTACCGGCGCGTCAGCATCTCTCGGCGGCGGCAACGTTGTGCCGATTCTGTTGAAGGCGGGCACCGCTCACGAGGAGTTTCTGCAGGCCTACATCGGCAAGAACGATACGGCCTATCGTGCCGGCTGGCGCAGCCTGGTTTTCTCCGGGCAAGCATCCATGCCCAAGAACCTGAATACGGACGCCGAGGTGGTCGAGTTTGTGGCGCACAATCATGGCGCCATCGGCTACATCGGTAAAGGCACCCCCCACGAGGGCGTCAAGGTACTGGCGGTCAGGTAACAGCCTCAAGATGCCGGCACTCGAGGTAGATCTAGTGCCGGCATGATTGTTAACCGTATTGCCCTCTGTCGTTCTTGGCAGCACGGCAAACCAAGAAAGGACTAAAGACGCCAATGCGTCTTAAGGAAAACATGAAGAACCTAAGCATTCGCCTAAAACTGATACTCAGCACCGGAACCCTGGCGTTCGGGTATCTTCTCTTTCTCGGTCTTGTTGTGTGGACTGGCTCATCGATGCAACGCCACTTGCGTTTGGCTTCTGACTCCCTGTTTCCGGCCGCGCTAGCCGGCCAGGAAGCGGACGCTGGATTTCAGAAGTTGACCAAGGACTACAAAGACGCGGTTCTCACGCAGGACACCAAGGCCTTGGCGATCGCGGATGAAGACGCCCAGAAGGTTGCGGCTCAGTTACAGGTTGTGCGCGAAAAGACCCCGCAGAATCCCGAACTGCAGCAGCAGGTGTCGATAATACAGGATCAGTTCAAGGACATCAGTTCGCAATCGAAGACCACTTATACAAAGATGATTGCCACGCCAGACGCGATGGACGACCAACTCATGTCCACGGTGAAGAACCTGGCCGTTGCAAACACGAGTTTGGCCAAAGCACTGAAAGGCCTAAATGAGACAATCAGCAAGAAGGATTTTCAAGGCGAATTGGACGCGGTGGCAAAGGCCACGAGCCTACAGCGTGTGCTGACGGTCGTCCTATTTGTGATGGCGTTCGCATTCGCTCTTCTAACCACGCGACTCCTGTACAAGCAGATTGCGGTACCGTTGAAGCGCGCGGTCGATGTGCTCCGCCTGGTGGCAACGGGCGACCTGACTGCAACACTCGATGTACACAGTGACGACGAGGTTGGCATGATGGCCGAGGCGCTGAATGAGGCGCTAGAAAAACTTCGCAGCACCCTGCAGGAAGTTGCTGAGAGTGCTTGCAATGCAAGCTCCTCTTCGCAGCAGCTTGCGGCCGCGTCCGAGGCTATCGCGTCCGGCGCCCAGGAACAGGCGGCGAGCCTTGAGGAGACGTCGGCAAGCCTCGAGGAAATTACAGCGTCTGTGCGGCAAAGCGCAGACAATGCGCAACAGGCAAGCCAACTCGCAGCCGGTTCGAAGGACTCGGCCCTGCAAGGCCAAGAGGTAGTCTCCAAGGCGATTACCGCAATGTCGGATATTAATGTCGCCTCAGCCAAGATTTCGGAAATCATCTCGACCATTGACGAGATCGCCTTCCAGACCAATCTGCTGGCGGTCAATGCCGCGGTGGAAGCGGCGCGGGCTGGCGATGAAGGACGTGGCTTTGCCGTGGTGGCCTCCGAGGTGCGGAGTCTTGCGCAGAGAAGCGCTTTGGCAGCTAAGGAGATCAAGGGGCTCATTCAGGACACGTTGCGCAAGGTGGATGCCGGCACGGCATTGGTAAACCGTTCGGGCGAAACGCTGCAGGGCATCGTGGGCTCGGTGAAGCATGTAACCGACATTGTCGGCGAGATCGCGGCATCGGCGACCGAACAGAGCGCCGGCGTCGAGCAGGTGAACAGCGCCATGACGCAGATGGATCATGTGACACAAGGCAACTCCGCGCAGACCGAAGAGCTTTCGGCGACGGCGCAAACCCTCTCCGAAGAGGCTGCGCATTTGATGGAGTTGGTAAGCACCTTTACTCTCGTTACCGACGAGGAGAGTGAGCCGGAACGGCATGAACGGTATGCCTTCCAGCTGCGTGGGGCAAAGCCCGTCATTCCCGTGACTCCGGTGAAACAACCGAAACCTGCGCAGCACTTGAGTCCAACGCAGCTGCCACCCGCCAAGCCAATACGAGTCCATGTGGCAGCAAAGACGAGCACGCATCTGCGCGGCGGCAAAGGCACCAGGAGCAAGCAGCCCGCTCTGACCGTATCTGTTCCAAGCCTGCAAACTGCAAACGATGCCAGCTTCCAGGAGTTCTGAGAACCGGTCTCTGACCGTGTGAAGTTCTACCAGAGCTGGGTGCCCCAGGTTCCGATTTTGGGACCTGGGAAAAGCACGAAATCAAAGCACGAAATCGAGCGGTCAGAGACCTGGGCGAAAAAGCGATCCAGGGACTCGGATCGAAGAATGGCCAAAGACCGTGGAACCGCGCGGAACGCAGGAGAGGTATGGCAATGAAAGCAGTGGTTGCAAATCAAGTTCAGGAGTCACAGCAGTTCCTCACTTTCCTGCTCGAAGACCAGGAATATGGGTTGGAGATCTTCAAGATTCGTGAGATTCGCGGGTATGCACCCATTACTCCGATCCCGAATGTTCCTTCGCATGTGCGCGGCGTAATGAACCTGAGGGGAACCGTGCTGCCGGTCATCGACCTGCGCATGAAGTTTCACTTGCCGGCGGTGGAATACAGCAAGTACACGGTTATCGTGATTGCCACTGTAGGCGATAAAACAGTTGGACTGCTGGTCGATGCGGTCTCCGACGTCCTTACTGTAGGGCTTGACGTCATTCGCGAAGCTCCCGATTTCGGCGCCGCCGTCGATACAAGATTTATCAATGGGGTTTTCCAGTCGCGGGAGCACCTCGCAGTGGCGTTGAATCTGGAGGAGTTGTTGTCAGAGTCCGAACTGGCGCTGCCACAAGCTGTTTAGAAGCGTTCGCGCGCACATGAATACTGAAGAGGCAGACGAACATTTCAGGGGGAGGAGGAACATTGCCAGAATCAGTAACAGAAAACTCGCTCTTTTCGATGGAATTGCGCGAATTCAAGCTGTTTCGCTCCCTGATTCACGAGCGCACGGGGATCTGGCTGCGCGACGGCAAGCAGGTCATGCTGGCTTCACGCCTATCGCGCAGGCTGCGTCATCACAGCATGGCCAGTTTTGCCGAATACTATGCTTACGTTCAGAGGGTTCAGGACAACAGCGATGAGATACGCCAACTCATCAACTGCGTAACCACCAACAAGACTTCTTTCTTTCGCGAACGCCACCATTTCGAGTTTCTGGCCAATACCATTGTGCCGCAGATTCAGTCTGCGGCCAGCCACGGCGCCACCAAAACAATCCGAATCTGGAGCGCCGCCTGTTCCACAGGCGAGGAACCTTACTCGATCGCGATTACCTTGCTTGAAGCGCTGCAGGTACCGCGAAGCGCCAAAATGTCTGGTTCCTGGAAGATCGAGATTGCCGCGTCCGACATTGATACGGCGGTCCTGGAGACTGCCACACGCTCAGTCTACAGGGAAGATTCATTGGCAACCGTCGATAATCCACTACAGAGCAAGTATTTCCTGCGCGGCAAGGACGACATGCAGGGCTATGTAAAAGTCAAGCCGGATGTTTCCCGGCTCGTCCAATTCAAGCGTATTAATCTCATGGATGCCCGATGGCCGCTCGATGGCCTCTTCGACGTGATCTTCTTTCGCAATGCGCTCATCTACTTCAATCAGGAAACGCAGAATGTCTTTCTCCGCAAGATGGCGCGTTACCTGAAACCCAACGGCTATCTATTCCTCGGCAATTCCGAGCATATCCCGTGGTTGCGGGACATTCTGGCCCCGCTCAATCAGACCATGTATCAACTAGTGGAAGTTGGACCATGATAAGCTCCTTGGGCACACTCCCCCGCACGCCAGAACACTGCAGTGGTGTCCAGCACTTGCGAGTCAGGAGAGAACTGGCTGGAGGAGTGAGGACACAGGTGTCTCGTACGGAAAAGGTACTCTCGCCACACAAAAACCGAATATGCCTCTACATCGGTGAAGTCGCAGCAAGCAAGTCGGCGGCTGTGATAGACACGCTGCTGGGCTCCTGCGTTTCTGTTTGCCTGTATGACCCGATTCTTCGAATCGGTGGCATGAATCATATCCTGTTGCCAAACTGTAGGGCGGGTGAAACAACCCCACGGTGTGGCGTCCATGCGATGGAGTTACTCATCAACGAACTGATGAAGCTTGGAGGAGATCGAAGAAGGTTCGTTGCCAAGGCATTTGGCGGAGCCAATGTGCTCGAAGGAATGAGGATGCCTCCCATAGGAGAGGGAAATGCGAAGTTCGTGCGCGGATTCCTTGCCTTGGAGAAGATACCCCTTGTGGCTGAGCGCCTGGGAGGAAATCACGCTGTTCATTTGTACTTCCGAACGGATACGGGCAGAGCTACGGTGCACACCGTCGATGGTTCAAGCTTGCCCAATATCCTTGATGCTGAAGGCTCCTATTCGAAGTCGCCTTTGTGGGATAAACCATTCAGCGGTGAGATCACACTGTTCTGACTGGTGTCCAGGTGGAATGACATCGGCCCATGTTCGAGCGGTTATCCACATTTCACAACCGGCTGGTAGGAGGCAGCCTATGTATGGCGGATTTGCTTAAAGTGCTCATCGTAGATGATTCAGCATTGATGCGCCAGCTGCTTACAAAGATTCTCAGTTCCGACCCTGAGCTTATAGTAGTGGGAACGGCTGGCGATCCCTTTGTTGCAAGAGAAAAGATTATCGCGCTGAAACCGGACGTCTTGACGCTTGACATTGAGATGCCGCGCATGGATGGACTCACGTTTCTGGAGAAGCTGATGCGCGGACATCCAATGCCCGTCATCATGATCTCGTCGCTGACCAGCAAAGGTGCGGATACGACCCTCCGTGCCCTCAGTCTGGGCGCCGTGGACTACATCTCCAAACCCAGGCTGGACGTTTCCAACGGTACCATCGAGCAGGCTGAGGAAATCGTCGCAAAGGTTAAGGCGGCCGCACGAGCTAGGGTGCGCCGCGCCAGCGTGACGATAGCGCAGCCCAGCGTGTCGCCTGCGAAGACGTATCAGTTTTCGGCTACGCATAAAGTCGTTGCAGTCGGTGCGTCTACGGGCGGAACGGAAGCTCTCAAAGAGCTACTGTTGCCGCTGCCCGCCGACTTCCCCGGCATCGTTATCGTGCAGCACATGCCTGAAGCTTTCACGCGCCAATTTGCCGAACGCCTTGATTCTCTCTGCAGGATACGGGTGAAGGAAGCCCAAGACGGCGACCGCATTCTTCCTGGACACGCCTTGCTGGCACCCGGCGGGCATCACATGGCCGTGGTTCGCAGAGGAATGGAGTATGCCGTCCATGTTTATCGAGGTGAGCGGGTGAATCGCCACATGCCGTCCGTGGATGTTCTATTTTCTTCCTGCGCACGCAGTCTGGGTAGGAACGTTGTCGGTGTGATGCTAACTGGCATGGGAGCGGATGGATCACGGGGTATGCTCGAGATGAAACATGCCGACGCCTTCAACATCGCGCAAGATGAGTCCACATCCGTCGTCTTCGGAATGCCGCGAGAAGCTATTCTGATCGGTGCCGTGGATCAGGTGCTTCCGCTGAGTCAAATACCAGGCTTACTCCTGCAAAAATTCGCAGTGTAGTTTGCCTCTCAAAACATCGTTGCTGGGTTGAGCCGCATTGGTCGCCGCTGTTGTTCCCGCGCATCGTGCGGCATCCATCGATCCGAGGCAGGCGCCCAGAATCGAGTGGACTTGGTATCCGCTTGACTCACCGGCATACAGCCCGTAGTATGCGAGGGCATGGAAGACTATCCGCGAGACCTTCAGGAATTCAACGCGCGGTTTGGTAGCGACGAAGATTGCCGGGAATACCTCCGTCAATTGCGTTGGCCGGATGGTTTTCACTGTCCGCGCTGTGGCTGTCAGGACAGTTCGCCAGTACGCGGCACTTTGTTGCGCTGTCATGTCTGCCGTCATCAGGTTTCCGTGACGGCGGGAACCATTTTTCAAGATACGCATATTCCGCTTCGGCTGTGGTTTCAAGCCATGTGGTGGGTTACCACGCAGAAGAACGGCGCCAGTGCACTCGGTTTGCAACATATCCTCGGCCTGAGCAGGTACGAAACCGCGTGGACGATGCTGCATCGGTTGCGCCGTACGAGGCCGGGGCGCGATTTGCTCTCCGGACGCGTCGAAGTGGATGAATGCTATGTCGGCGGGCCGGAAGAGGATCTGCCTGGCAGGCTCAATTTGGACAAGACGCTGGTGGTGGTTGCGGCGCAGGAGGATGGGCCAGGAATCGGCCGGATTCGCATGCGCCAGATTCCCGATGCCTCGTCTGCCAGTCTGGTGTCCTTTGTGCAGGATTCGGTCGCCGAGGGCAGTGTGGTACCTACAGATGGGTGGCTGGGATACTTGCCCGTCGAGAGCAAAGGCTTCCTGCACCAGATCTCCTACCTGAAAGGGAAACAGGAAGCCGCCTCGGAGTTGCTGCCACGCGTGCACTTGGTGATCTCACTGCTCAAGCGATGGCTCTTGGGAACGCACCAGGGAGCGGTCAGCCATAAGCATCTGGACTACTACTTGGACGAATTCACCTTCCGTTTTAACCTGCGCAAATCACGCAGCCGCGGGAAGCTGTTCTATCGCTTGGCGCAGCAAGCGGTCTCCATCGATCCGGTCACTCGCCACAAGATCGTTCACCTGGCGAGGTGGAATCTGCCGATAAAACACAACCCCTTGGGGCGTGGTGAGTCAAGCGGATACCCAGTTGCTACCAATTTATCAACCAGTGGGAAGCGGATCGACCGGTGGGGAACTGACCCGCAAAACGCTTCCATTCGACGGACCTGTCTCTACTACGTTGGCAGGGGCCTTGAACCCGTGTTGTTGCCGTGAAAGCCATAGCCCAACTTGCAATACTAATGAATCGCTGAGAATCAGAATGCATTGGTAGAAATCCCAGCAACTGCAACGAACAGCTTTCATGCTCCGCAATATCACGATAGCTGTATACAAAAAAGAATCATTCCTGATCGCTGCCCTCGGCGCGCAGGCCGTGCTTCTCCATCCGATAGATGAAGGTCTTGCGGCTGATGTCGAGATAGCGAGCGGCCTTGGATTGGTTGCCAGCAGCCTTTTCAAGCGCGCGAAGCAGCAATTCGCGCTCGATCGCGTCCAGATTCACGCCTTCGTCTGGAATCTCCAGTTGCAGCGCGGGATCGCGTGGCATAGAAGCCGTTGCTCGCAATTCTTCCGGCAGGTCGTCTTCGCCAATCAGCTCACCATTCGAGAGCACGATCATCCGTTCGACGATGTTTTCGAGTTCGCGAATATTGCCCGGCCAGCGATATTGCGAGAAGCGCGCAATCACCGCCGACGCAATGCGCAGCCTCGACATGCCGTGCTTCTCCTTGGCCTTGCGGAAGAGGTGTTCGGCCAACTCGGGAATATCGACCTTGCGTTCGCGCAGTGGCGGCAGATCGAGCGGAACCACGGCCAAACGGTAGAAGAGATCTTCGCGGAAAACGCCGTCTTCAACCATCGCGGCAAGGTTGCGATGGGTGGCAGCAACAATGCGCACATCGATGGTGCGCGCACTGGTCGCACCGAGCCTCTCCACCTCGCCCTGCTGAATCAGACGCAACAACTTCACCTGCGATTCGAGCGGCAGTTCGCCGATCTCATCAAGAAAGAGGGTGCCGCTATCGGCCATCTCCACCTTGCCCGGCTTGTTGGCGGTCGCGCCGGTGAAGGCCCCGCGCATGTAGCCGAAGAGTTCTGCCTCGATCAGGGCCTCGGGAATCGCACCGCAGTTGATGGTCACGAAGGGCCGGTTGCGGCGGCGGCTGTTGGCGTGAATGGCGCGCGCCAACAGCTCCTTGCCGGTGCCGGTTTCGCCGTGGATGAGCACCGTACTGTCGTGTTGCGCCACGCGGGCGGCCATCTCGAGCACGCGCAACAGAGGCTTGGCGTGGCCGATGATGCTCTCGAAACCGTAGCTGCGGTCGAGGGCTGAACGCAGCGTGCGCACTTCGTCGAGCAGGTTCTGCCGCTCCAGCGCGCGATGCACGGCAGCCAGCAGCACCTCGTAGTCGATGGGCTTGGTGATGTAGTCGTAGGCCCCGAGGCGCATGGCCTGCACGGCGGTTTCGATGGAGCCAAAAGCCGTGACCAGAATTACCGTGGCATAAACCTCGTCCTCGCAGATGCGGCGCAGCAACTCGATGCCGTCGATGTCGGGCATCTTCAGGTCGGTGATGATCAACTGCGGATGCGACGCGGCAAGAATGCGCAGAGCCTCGCCGCCCGAGGAGGCTTGCTGCACCTCATAGCCAGCCTCGGCCAACTGCATCTGCAACACGCGGCGCACGCTGCTGTCGTCGTCCACCACAAGGATCTCGTCATTCGACATGGGAGGCCTCTTTCTGCACGGGCAACTCGACACAAAAGGTCGTGCCACCGCTCGTATTTCTGTCGAACGATAACCTGCCACCGTGCTGCGCGACAATCATCGACGAGATGGCAAGGCCGAGTCCGGTTCCCTTCGGCTTGGTCGTAAAAAAGGGATCGAAGATACGCGCTGCATCCTCGTCGGAGATGCCCACGCCCGCATCCTCTACCTCAATTTTGGCTCCCTGTCGTAAAGCGACAGCACGAATCAGAATCCTGGAATTCTCCGGAGAGGCATCGACGGCGTTCAACAAAAGATTGAGCAGCACCTGCTTCAACTGTTCAGGATCGCAGGCAATCTCCATAGCTTCGCCGTCGCTGACCTGTTCAAAGTGGACCTGTCGCTCATGCGCCGCATGAGCCGCGAGCGAGAGCACCGAGAGCAGCAGTTTGTTCAGATCGGTACTCTGCAACCGGGGAACGCGCGGCTTGGCGAAGTTGAGAAAATTGGTCAGCAGTTTGTTGAGCCGCTGCGATTCCTTTTGCAAGATGTCGAGGCTCTCGTGCAGATATTCGGGTGGTGCCGAGCCGCGCTGCAGAATTCCGGCGGCGCCGGAGATGCTGGCCAGCGGGTTGCGAATTTCGTGAGCCAGACTGGCCGCCAGTTGACCCGCCGCCGAAAGCCGCTCGGCCTTCCTCATCTGCTCGATGCTGGAGCGCAGTTCCAGATAGACGCGTTCGAGCTCCTGCCGCGTCTTTTCGAGCTTGCTGCGCTGCGCGCGCTCACGGTCGGAGAGAAAGCCGGCAATCAGGCCTGCTGCACTGAAGATGGAAAGCTCGACGATCTGATCCTTGGCATCCATCGGCCATTCTGCCCAGTGACGCGCAATCACCGGCGCATTGATGACGGCTGCAAACAGCGCCGCACAGGCAGCGCCGCGCACGCCAAAAATCATTCCCGCAAACATCAGCGGTAAAAAGTTCAGATGGTGCAGAATGTTGTGAGCGGTCACATACGACGACGGCACTATCACAGTCAGAGCAACCAGACAGACCTGGAAGAGGGCGATGAGCCCCACTCCAATCTGTCGCCCATGCTCCCGCACAAAATTCCGTTTGCCCATAGCAACAGAATAGCTGGACAGTTCTCTCTCCAAGACGGCAAATTCCTTCGCCAGACTATTTTCTACGTTCAGCACGAGATGGATTCAAGCAACTGAAGGGCCAATTGTACATTCATCGAGTGCCGTGTATCGACACATGTACTGGCAAGCAACAAGGTTACGGCATGCCCCAAATGAGGCAACCTGCCCTGCATCCGTGGATGAAATCAGGCACTTGATCTGGCAAAAGCCAATAAAATATGGGGTTTTGCAATGGTACGCAGCGTGCATTACATGTCTGCGTGCGAATCACATTTGTTTTTTTATCTTTGCTGCAATTGTCCATGGCAAGCCTTTGCGCGCAATCCGCCGCTTCCCCGGCGCAAGCGGGCGGCCGCACCATGCCACCCGCAACCGAAGCGATTACATTGAGGCCACTGCAACTCGACGAGGCCCTATCCCTGGCCGTGCAGAGCAGCCCACAACTCAGCGAGGCCGACGCCACGGTCAACCGCGCGCAGGCCGGCCTGCAAACGGCGCGAGCCTACACCAACCCGAGCGTCGAGTTTTTGGGCGGCCATCAGGATGCGCGTACCATCTCCACGCCCGGCGTTCCCGGCAGTACCTGGCGCACTGCGGCCAGCCAAACCGTGGAGATTCCCCGCGAACGCAGGACGCGTCTCCAGACGGCGCGACTCGATCTCATCGGTAACAACTTCCGCAGATCTGGCGTGCGACTTTCGGTGGAGGCCGACGTCAAACACGCCTTCTTCGACGTGATCCGGCGCAAGCAGCAACTGGCGCATAGCAAGGACAATCTCGCACTGGTCGAGGACCTGCGTCGGCGTGTACGGCTCGAGGTAGAGGTGGGCGAAAAAGGCAAGCTGGAGCTGACACGCGCAGAAGCCGAACTGGCTCGCGCACACGCTGCAGTACGCAACGCCGATGTGCAACTGGCCAATGCACGCGCCATTCTCAAGGTCGCCATTGGCGTCTCTTCCGACGATCTGTTCGACGCGGAAGGCTCTTTGAGCAGCACCGTCACATTTGCCCCGCTCAGCGAGCTTCGCCCGCAGGTGCTGAGCAATCATCCAGCGCTCTCCGAAGCGCAAGTGCTGACCGCGCGATCGACGGCTACGGTTGAGCACGAGCGCGCCAAACGCATTCCCGCGCCTAACTTTACGGCGGAGTACGAGCGCCAGCCGGACGTCACATATTACCGCTTCGGCGTGAATATCCCTCTTCCGCTGTGGGACAAGCGCAAGGGGCAAATTGCCGAGGCGCAGGCCGAGGTCAGCCGCAGTCAGGCGCTGGCCCGCCAACGACAGCTAGAAGTGACCTCGGCGCTTGAACGAGCCTACGACCAGTACAAGATCAGCAATCAGCAGGTGGAGGGACTTGAGGCCGGATCCCTGCGCGAGGCTGAGGCCGCGGTCGAAGCCGCGCGCAACGCCTACAAATTCGGCGAGCGCGGCATTGTCGAAGTACTCGATGCTCAGCGTGTGCTGCAGGGCGTGCGCAGCGATCTGCTCGATGCCATGTTTGCCCGCCAATCGGCGCTCATCGATCTCGAAGAACTCGGAGTGAAACACCAGTGAGGATACAAAACATGAAGCTGAGCATCTTAGGATTTACATCGGCCTTTGCGGCGATTGCACTGGTGGGCGCGCTTGGCTGCAAGCACGCGGACAAGGACGCAGCCAAGACCGCTGCCAATACCGATCCGCTCAAGGTCAGTGTCACGCCGCAACTGCAGCAGAACATCACGGTGGGCCTGCCACAACTGCTGGAGGTGACCACGCAGCAGAAGGTTTCAGCGCGTGTTGAAACCGACGCCTCGCACGTGGCGCGGATCGGCTCGCCCGTCGAAGGTCGCATCACCAAGGTGCTGGTCTTCGAAGGTCAAAAGGTGCATCGCGGACAGGTGCTGGCCATGCTGCACAGCAACTCTCTCTCCGATACGCAGTTCGCATTTGTAAAAGCCTGCTCGCAGGAAAAGCTCGCCGAGCAATCCGCTGAGCGCGCGCGCCAACTGGTGCAGGCCGATGTGATCGGCAAGGCCGAGTTGCAGAAGCGCGAGGCGGAGGTACTGCAAAACGAAACCGAAGTCTCCGCGCTGCGCGCGCAGTTGCATGGGCTTGGCATGTCGGAGGCTGCTATTCATCGGCTCGAAGCGACGCGCAAACTCACCTCGGAGTATCCCATCATCGCCTCCATCTCCGGCACCGTCACCGAGCGCGACGTCACCGTCGGCCAGGTGGTGCAGCCCGCCGATCAGGCTTTTCAGATCGCCGATCTCTCGAACCTGTGGTTTGCCGCCGAGGTCCCCGAAGAGCAGTCTCGCTCACTCGCGCTCGGCAAAACCGTGGTGGCCACCATCCCCGCGCAGCCGGGTGAAAGCGTCACCGGAAAACTTTCCTTCGTCAGTCCCATCGTCAACCCAGAAACCCGCACCGTACAGGCGCGCATGAATCTGAGCAACCCGAAGGGACTCTTTAAGCCAGACATGCTGGCCTCAATGACCTTCGAGAGCAACCCTGAAAAGCGACTGACAATTCCTTCAACCGCGGTCGTTCGCGAAGAGAACAAGGATCACGTCTTCCTACAGATTTCACCGACGGATTATCTTCTGCGCGAGGTCGAGCTCGGCGTCGAGACCAATGATCGCCGCGTGGTGGTGCGCGGCCTGACGGAAAAGGACAAGATTGTGCTCAACGGCGCCTTCCACATGAACAACAAGCGTAAGCAGGACATGATCAAGGGAGGCGAGTGATGCGCAAGCTGATTGCTGGCGTTCTTCATCAGCGCCTCGTCATCGTCGTTGTTGCCGCGATTGGTCTGTTCTTCGGCATCAATGCCACGCGTCATCTTTCCGTCGATGCCTTTCCCGACGTGACCAACGTGCAGGTGCAGATCGCCACCGAGGCACCAGGGAAATCTCCCGAAGAGGTGGAGCGATTTGTCACCGTGCCGATTGAAATCGGTATGACCGGCCTGCCCGGACTCACCGACATGCGCTCGCTGAACAAGCCCGGCCTGTCGCTGATCACGCTGGTGTTTGAAGACGGCAAGAGCGTCTACTTCGAGCGGCAACTTGTCAGCGAACGACTCTCGGAGCTGCGCGATCACATGCCGGTGGGCGTGACGCCGGTGCTCGGTCCGGTCTCGAATGCGCTCGGCGAGGTCTTCCAGTACACGCTCGAAAATCCCGACGACGGCAAGCGCGCGCTCACCCACGATGAACTCGTCGAGCGCCGCACGTTGCAGGACTGGGTCGTGCGGCCCATGCTGCGCTCGATTCCCGGCGTGGCGGAAATCAACTCGACCGGCGGCTACGTCAAGCAGTACGAGACGCTCGTCGATCCGCAGAAGCTGCGCTACTTCGGTCTGTCCATCGCCGATGTTTACAACGCGCTCAAGCAGAACAACGACAACGCCGGCGGCGGCATCTTACCGCAGCACGCTGAACAGTATCTGATCCGCAGCGTCGGCTTGATTCACGGCGTCGATGACATTCGCAACATCGTGCTCAAGGAAAACGCGGGCACGCCTGTCTACATCCGCGACGTGGCCGAGGTGCGCATCGGTGAAGAGGTGCGCTACGGCGCGATGGTTAAGGGCGGCTACACCGAATCCGTTGGCGGTGTGGTCATGATGACCGCTGGCGGCAACGCCAAGGAGATCGTCAGCCGCATCAAGGAAAAGGTCGCGGAGATCAACAGCCACAACCGCATTCCCGGCGGCCTTCGCATCACGCCCTACTATGATCGCTCGCAGTTGGTGGACTCAGCCATCGGCACCGTACGCGAGGTTCTGGCCGAAGGCATTGTGCTGGTCGTCATTGTGCTCTTTCTCTATCTCGGCGATCTGCGTTCCAGCCTGATCGTCAGCGCGAATCTCTTGCTGACGCCGCTGCTCACCTTCCTGGTCATGAACCGCATGGGCCTGTCAGCGAATCTGATGTCGCTCGGCGGTCTGGCCATCGCCATTGGCCTGATGGTGGACGGTTCGGTGGTCGTCGTCGAAAACATCTTCTCGCGATTGAGTCATGGAGAGATGATGGCGCGCAGCCGTCTGCATCTGGTCCGCGATGCCGTTGTTGAAGTGGCAACGCCGGTCATCTTCGGCGTTATCATCATCGTGCTGGTTTTTCTGCCGCTGATGACGCTCGAAGGCACCGAGGGCAAGATGTTCGCGCCGCTGGCTTACACCATCGCCATCGCGCTGCTGATCTCGCTCGCGCTCTCGCTTACGTTGTCGCCGGCGCTGTCGATGTTTTGGCTCAAGGGCGGCAGCGAAGACGACACCTTCCTGGTTCGTTGGCTACGCAGACCGTATCAAAAAGTGCTCGACTTCTCCATGACCAACAAGCGGAAGAGCGTGCTTGGTGTCGTCGCGCTCTTCATTGTCTCGCTCTGCCTGTTTCCCCTGCTCGGCACGGCCTTCATCCCCGAGATGCAGGAGGGATCGCTCGGCCCCAATGCCGACCGCGTTCCCAACATCTCTCTCGATGAGTCGGTCCGCATGGAGTTGCAGATGCAGAAACTGATGGTGGAAATTCCTGGCGTCGAAAAGGTGGTCTCGCGGCTGGGCCGCGGTGAATCGCCTGCCGATCCAGCCGGGCCCAACGAGGCCGACGTTATCGCCAGTCTGACGCCGGTTGAAGAGCGTCCGCACGATCTGACGCAACAGAAGATCGCCGACAAGATGCGCGATGCACTCGCGGAGATTCCAGGCATCAACCTCGTCATGTCGCAGCCCATCTCCGACCGCGTCGATGAGATGGTCACCGGCGTACGCGCCGATGTTGCCGTCAAGGTCTTTGGCGACGATCTGGACACGCTGATCGCTAAAGCGCAGGAGATCGCCAAGGTTGCCTCGACGATTCGCGGCACCGAGGACACGCGCGTTGACCGCGTCGGCGGCCAGCAGTATCTGGTCATCGACATTGACCGCTCGACCATTGCCCGCTATGGCCTGAACGCCGCTGACCTGAACAACACCATCGAGATGGCCATCGCCGGAAAATCAGCGACCGACATCTACGAGGGCGAGCGTCGCTTCCAGGCTATCGTTCGTCTGCCGGCCTATTACCGGAACAAGATCGACGACATCAAGCAGATCATGGTCTCTTCGCCGAGCGGTCCGTCGATTCCGCTCGAAGATTTGGCCGCGATCCGCGTTGTCGAAGGTCCGGCGCAGATCAGTCGCGACATGGGCAAACGCCGTATCGTTGTCGGCATCAACGTGCAGGGCCGCGACCTGGGAGGTTACGTAGCCGAGTTGCAGAAGACAGTGAACGCGCAGGTGCAATTGCCCACCGGCTACTCGCTCGAATGGGGCGGCCAGTTCCAGAACATGCAGCGGGCGATGAAGCATCTGGCCATCATCGTGCCCATCACCATCGGCGCGATCTTCTTCCTGCTTTTTCTGCTTTTTCATTCGGTGCGATTTGCAGGGTTGATTATCACCGTGCTTCCACTGGCTTCGATCGGCGGCGTCTTCGCGCTGTTCCTGACCGGAGAATATCTTTCCGTGCCTGCCTCGGTCGGCTTCATCGCGTTGTGGGGCATCGCGGTGCTGAACGCCGTCGTGCTCGTCTCCTACATCCGCAAGCTGCGCGATGAGGGCATGTCGCAAGCCGAGGCCATTCGCGAGGGAACGCGCCTGCGCTTCCGTCCGGTGATGATGACGGCCACCGTTGCCGCGCTTGGCCTGGTTCCATTCTTGTTCGCGCGCGGCCCGGGTTCGGAGATTCAACGTCCGCTTGCCATCGTGGTCATCGGTGGCCTGGTCACCTCCACCATCCTCACCCTAGTCATCGTCCCCAGCCTCTACGCCTTCTTCGAGGGCAAGGAGCAGGACATCGAAGACAAGGAGATGGAGCGCCACATCGTCAGTTAAGAAACTGCGTCTGCAACGAAGTTCGCCCCTCAGGGCACTTGCATGAAGGAAACCGCTCAAGAAAGGTCAAAGTTTTAGGCGCGGTAGAGACAGTTACTTGGGATCTTCTTGGGGCAGCGGCGGGTTCGAAGCCGGGACAGGGGATGTGTCGCCCGCAGGAGATGGCTTCGAAACCGGCGGGGAAACTGCGCCTTGTCCGGTCGCTGCGGGGACGACAGTTGCGGCGGGCGAAGGACTGGAT
>Ga0255354_1000148_pt1 | contig 43207 bp, 43 predicted proteins | sample HBST50metaG_FD_189942 | JGI IMG/M metagenome (GOLD analysis project Ga0255354, IMG submission 189942) | Peat soil microbial communities from Stordalen Mire, Sweden - H.B.S.T50 | ecosystem: Environmental > Terrestrial > Soil > Wetlands > Peat | place: Sweden: Norrbotten County, Stordalen Mire...
AAGCTGGGCCGATCAGTTAGGAATCCCGCGTCTCTGTTGACCTCAACTTCTCGAACCGCCGGATGCGGACCCGCTTGTCCGGTGGTGTGGCAGGGGAGGAGAGGCGACTCTCCCCCCTATGCCGATCTTGTGCGCGAAACGCCGCTCCCGCTCGCAATGCGATAACGGAGGCACACTGCCAGCGACTGTGGTTTGCATGAATCTTTCCAGCTTCATCACGATGAGCCGGCTTGTCATGTATATATTTAGAATCAATAAGTTAAGCTCCATAAATACCGTGAATTTGCAGCAGAACGAAAAGCCCCCCTGGCCAATGCAAAATTGGTGCAAAACACCCGCTGATATGCCGATAGTACCTACGCCAAGACCAGATTTCGAGAAATGTTCGACATCCGAAAGCTGGCGTCCGGGGAAGACGGACGCTGCGTTCTGCGGCGGCGTGATGTCCAGCATGGCAACCGACTCGAATTGCATTTGCCGAACTCGCAACGAAACATGCATCTGATGAGGTAGCGGACAATGGCAGAGGAGCGACGACGAAACCCCCGTTTTGAATGCGCGGGTACTGTTGACGTCCAATTGCACGCCGACGAGATTCCTTGTCATGGCAGAATCGTGAATCTGAGTGCGGAAGGATGCCTGGTTGTATTTAACAAGCCGCAACGCCTCTCGCAAGACACAATTGTGGAACTAACTCTTAAAATTGACGATCTGAAATTTAGAGTATGGGGGCAGGTTCGAGCGATTCGATCGGACCGTCAGATTGGATTTCAATTCCCTCTGCTGAGCGACAGAGTTCGGGGACGCATTGAGGTTCTGATCACACAACTGATCGAGGATTCTCTGATAAAGGGCTTATCGAGAGACGCCCAGGAAAAGCGCCGCCAAACTCGTATTTTATGCAAAGGCGGTGCAGGAATCCAACTTCAGGCAGGTGAGGCGTTCTACCCCGCCAAGATCGTGAATCTGAGTGCGGGAGGGTGCATGATGGTACTGCAGGAGCCGCAGAGCCTCCCACAAGACACAATGGTCGAGCTGACCTTTCAAATCAATAGTTTGCCCTTTCGTGTGCGGGGCCAGGTAAAAGAAATTCGATCGGATACCAGAATAGGTTTCGAGTTCCCTCTGTTAAATAAGAAAGTACGAAGGCAGCTTGAGGACCTGGTTAACGAGCTGATAGATAACATTGTGAAGCGCTTTGCCCAACATAAAGAAATCATCTGAACCAACCTTATAGCGTGGAACTTAGGCCATGGTGGTGAGTAGTTACGCAGGCAAAGTTGGTATGTGGCGAGAGAGCTCCATTCAGTGAAGGTTCACCGGCCAAAACTGCTCAGCTATTCCACGCGCAAATGCGCAACATATAAAGGGATAAGCTTCCCAATCGGGACGAAGTACCCATTTGGTTGGCTTCGAGGACCATCGACGGCGCCAGCCGTTAGGGGATTCTGCCGGTCGTAATTGGCGGAATGGAGCGGCGCAACTGAACGACCTCTCCAATCGAGGAGAATTGTGCAAGAGCCGAACCGCGATACCGCATTGAAACACCAGACGCCCCAGACAGAAGATTTGGGCCGCACAAATTCTGATAGAAAGATTGCGCCAAAGTCGTCATCTTTGAAAGTGCCTGTCAGTGCGGAGGGCAACACAAACCAACACATATCCTCGGCAGAGGGAATAAGGGACTCTGAAGTCAGATATCGCCGTCTTTTTGAGGCCGCGCACGATGGAATACTACTTCTCAATGTGCACACCGGAGCGATCACTGATGTAAACCCATTCTTGGTGAAACTATTAGGTTATTCCCATGCCGAGCTGCTCGGAAAGACGCTTTGGGAAATCGGCGCTCCCGAGGATGTCGAGGCGTCCAAGGCGGCGTTTCTTGAACTAACGGCCAAACGGTTTGTCCGATATGAGAATCTTCCGCTTCTGACAAAGGACGGCCTAAGCATCAGCGTGGAGGTCGTGAGCAACGTTTATCGCGTGAATGGAGACCAAGTCATCCAGTGCAACATTCGCGATATTCGACAACGGAAAGATGCGGAGTTGTCGGAGCAGCGACTCAGACAGATCCAGAAGATGGAGGCAGTTGGCCAGCTTGCAGGGGGCGTGGCCCATGATTTCAATAACCTTCTCGGTGTGATCCTGGGGTATTGCGAGCTTCTTGACGAGGAGATTGACTTGCCGGAAGCAGCTCGCGAGATGATCCTCGAAATCCATAACGCAGGAACATCCGCCAAGAACCTGACCCAGCGTTTGCTCGAATTCAGTCATCGGCAAGTGCTGAAGCCGGTTGTCATGGATCTGAACGTGACTGTGCGGCGTACGGAGAAGATGCTGAGACGGCTGATCAGCGAGGAGGTTGACGTAGTAAGCATTCTTGGTAACGGCCTGGGAAGAATTATCGCTGACCCGAGTCAGGTTGAGCTGGTGTTGATGAACCTGGCAATCAACGCGCGCGACGCCATGCCGGAAGGCGGCAAGATCATCCTTCGGACCTCAAACGTTGAGATCGATGAAGCCTTTGTGCAGCTACACCCATCGATAGAGGCCGGTCGATATGTACTTCTGACCGTGAGCGATACCGGGATCGGAATGGATATGGAAACCCAATCGCATATCTTCGAGCCTTTCTTCAGCACGAAGGCTCCAGGCCACGGAACTGGACTGGGCTTGTCCACTGTTTTCGGTATTGTGGCGCAAAGTGGAGGATCGATTGCGGTTTACAGTGAGCCAGGCGAGGGAGCAACGTTCAAGGTCTATTTTCCACGAAGCGACGAAGCAATGGCCGCCGCGCAGCCTGCGAAGGCGAAGTCCCAGTATCCCGGGTCGGAGACAATCCTCCTGGTTGACGATGCGGATTCTCTAAGGGGACTTACGAAGCGTCTTCTGGAAAACTGCGGATACAAAGTACTCGATTCAGGCGATCCAGTCGAGGCCCTTCGCATCGCTACGGAGCACCAAGGGCCCATGCCACTTTTGCTCACGGATGTCGTCATGCCCGGATTGAGCGGCCCTGCTCTTGCTGAACAGATCACCGCGCTCAGGCCTGGGACAAAGGTGCTATATACCTCGGGGTACAACGACGGCTCGACATTCAAGTCGAACATATCAGGACAGGATTGCGTGACTAGTGATCGCCACTACGGCTTTCTCGAGAAGCCCTTTACGCGAGAAGACCTGTTAAGGAAAGTACGCGAACTTCTGGATTCAGACATTTAGCCTTCCTTTCGGACTCCGCTCTTCAAGGACGGCGGCGTTCCAACCTTGCCCGCTTCAGCCTACTCCCCCCGAATCGTTGACGCAATCGATCCGCGCCGGCGGTGATGCTGCGCGCCGTTCCTGCAATCCCTCTCGAATCAGGTGGAAGATCGCCAGTTGTGTCGGTTGCTACGCCCAACTTCTGGCATAAAGTGAGCTTCCGAGACTTCTGTTGGACGAGGTATTCGGTTCTGCCGATAGAAGGAGAGCAAGTTTGTTGCTCATAGCAGACTGCTCCGCTGCTTCATAGCCTCTTTGGCTTGGCGGAAAGTGTCGATCAGACGGGGGTGAAATCGGGAATGACTTCGATCATTGGAATTGTTCTTGTATTTGCCTGTGTTGTCGTAGGCTACTTGATGGAAAAGGGCAAGATTGGGGTCCTGCTCCAGCCAGCTGAGTTACTTATCATCCTCGGGGCGGCGCTGGGTACCGTATTGACGGCCAATCCGATTCACATCCTGAAGAAGATTATCTCTGGCCTGATGGGCGTACTCAAAGGATCTCCATTTCCCAAAAAAAGGTATTTGGACACGTTGAAAATGATGTTCGATCTTCTGGCCAGATCCCGCAAAGAGGGCGCGATTGCCATTGAAGGCGATATTGAAGAACCGGAAAAGAGCCCGATTTTCTCAAGGTATCCAGCGTTTCTTGCGGATCATCATGCTCGCAATTTCGTTTGTGACACGATGCGCATGGCAATCACTGGCGGCGTGAGTGCATTTGACATTGACCAGATGATGGAACTTGATATGGAAGTTCATCATCACTCGGCGAGCCAACCGAACCAGGCGTTGACGACAATGGCGGATGCGCTGCCCGGATTAGGAATAGTTGCCGCAGTTCTCGGCGTGGTGGTGACGATGGGCTCGCTCGGTGGCCCACCGGAGGAAATCGGGGCCCATGTTGCGGCTGCCCTGGTCGGCACCTTCCTGGGAATTCTGCTCTGCTATGGATTGGTCGGGCCCCTGGCCTCGTTCATGTCAAAGATCGTGGACGAAGAACACAGCTACTACCACGTGCTCCGTGTACTGATGCTCGCCTCTATCAAAGGTACCGCTCCAATTATGGCGGTTGAAATGGGGCGTCGCGCAATTCCCGAGCACTCTCGTCCGAGCTTTATCGAAGTTGAAAAGGCTTGCAGAGAGAAAGCTGGAGAACCTCAGGCTGTACCTGTAGCCGCGTAGGTCTGTGAAACTATGGGAAGCGACGATCAAATCATCATCATCAAGAAGACAGGTGGTCATGCCGGACACCACGGCGGCGCCTGGAAGGTGGCCTATGCCGACTTTGTCACCGCAATGATGTCACTATTTATCGTGTTATGGCTGATGAACAGCAGCAAGCCTGTACAAGAGGCTGTCGGTGGGTACTTTCGCGACCCCTATGGCGTAGCCCAAAAGAAGGGAACGCGACTGAATGGGTCCGGTGATGCGGGAGCCGTCAAGAAAGAAGACATGGCAAAGTTGAAGAACGACCTGATGAAGTCAATGGAGAAGATGAAGGACTTCGACAAGCTCAAGAAGTTGATCGAGATGACCGTCACTCCCGAAGGTCTGCAGATCGAGTTGATGGAAGATCCTCACGGAACCTTTTTCGAGACCGGAAGCGCTGAGCCAACTCCCTTACTAAAGGGCGTGTTGACCATACTATCTCCTGAAGTGGGCAAGTTGCCGAATACGCTATCAATTGAAGGTCACACCGATTCCAAGCCATACTCGGGTGCGTCGGCATACGGCAATTGGGAGCTATCGTCAGACCGCGCGAATACGGCCAGACGCATGATGGAGAGTAACGGCGTCAGACCAAAGCAGGTAGCGCAAGTGCGCGGCTATGCAGATCGAATGCTGCGCAAGCCCTCGCAGCCGGAGGATGCTTCGAACCGGAGGATTACGGTAATTATCCAATACCTCGTCAATCCTATTCAGCAGCCTGTGGCCGTTAGCAAAGGCTCTGTGCCGGCAATCAAATGACCAATGCCGCTCCATGCCAGTTGGCGAGGAGCAACTGCCGACTGCAATGGTGCCCAAGGCAGGGAAGCGATGTCTCGTCGAACAAAGGCAAAGGTAGATATGTCACTTTGGGGATATGCGCAAGGGACCAGGGGACCACAATCCCTACTTCGACCAGGGGATGACATCGTCATTTGCGATTGCGGAGATAAGCCGGGCAACCAATGCGCATTCAGAGGGTGTTCTGAAAAGAAAGACCAGCCCAACCTGATTTTTCTCGATGTAAGCAACTTGCGCTTCCAGATTGAGCACGCCCGATGGATGGCGGAGAATGAGGTCCCCAGAGCATCCAATGGCCACCAGGCCATCGAACTCGGCGCGAACACCGGTACCGCTGACGTCCCTGCATATCCCACGCACCGTCTCTCCTCCCGCTAGGAAGGTGACGTCAAAGCCCGCTTTCATGCGGCAAGGCCGGAACTCAAATTTCCGGACACTCTCTAAGTCGCTCATTCTTTGAGGTTCCCTTCGGTACTGGAGGCAGGACGAACATGCCGGCAACACAGGTCTCCATATCTATCGGCAATAAGTCGGCAGATTTTCAGTATTATTAGGGAATGCCGTCATCAGGAGTCCGAATATGGCCCATGCCTGTTGTTCAATCTTGCACTTTCCGTGTTAAGTCCATTGCGTTCAGTACTTAGACCCGTTGTACTCTCATAACTATTGCTAATGTGATCCTAATGATATAATTTACGTGAGCGCCTGAGAAAAGAAAGACCGCAGAACACCGCTGACGCGGCACTCTGCGGTTTACTTTTGCTCTTCCCTTGACAGGACTTATTACCTACCTTACGGAAAGCATATTTGTGTTCTTTTTTGGGGGCTAATGAATGGGTTCGCCACTCGTGCCAGCGGATTTGCCCGCAGATGATGTGCGTTCGGAGTGGCCTCCGATGGCGCCTGTCGGCGACAAGTCTCTGGAAAAACCTCTGATTGTAAGAGACAAGATACTGACTGCATCAAGAATCCTAGTAGTTGATGATGATATTCCTCTCGGTAAGTTCCTCATTCGCGAACTCAAGCGCAGACACTTCTCTGTAGAAGTACGTCACGATGGACAGACAGGGTGTGACGTGCTTCGGGAGTCTACTTTCGATCTCGTGATTCTCGATCTAAACATGCCCGAGATGGATGGAATCGCAGTCATGGGACAGGTTCGTTTGAACCAGCCCAAACTCCCAATACTAGTGTTAACGGCGAGGAATCGCACAGAGGACTTGGTGTCGGCGCTCGAAAAAGGAGCCGACGATTACCTGATCAAGCCTTTTTCCTTCCTAGAATTGCTGGCGCGAGTCCGGTGTTTGCTTCGGCGCAATTCCACTCCATCGACGAGTTCAGCGAAGTTTGACAATTTGACCATCAACCGCGAGGAACACTGGGTGATGCGCGGGGCCAGGCGAATCGACCTCACTATGCGTGAGTTCGCCCTTCTCGAATACCTGATGAACAATGTAGGCAAGGCGATATCACGCAAGACACTCATGGAAGAAGTGTGGAACATTCCGTGCGATTCCACCACCAACATCGTGGACGTTTACATGAAGTACCTGCGCGATAAGGTTGACCTTCCGGGAGAAGTCAAATTGATTCGTACGGTCCGTGGCGTTGGATACGTGCTGAATAATGATTAGCGAGCGCGAATGCGGTAGCTCGTCGGCTGTGAGATCCGCATCGGAAATCCTCTGCTCGAATTTATCCCTGGGCTTACATGCTGTCGCCCAGCCCCTTACGATTCTCCGGGCCAGCCTGAGCAACCCCGATACAGATCGCATGAGTGCGGAGGAACTCAGGGAACTAACGGCAATCTCCGCGGTGGAGGTTGAACGGGTTTGTAAGCTCTTCAGCTATCTTCGGGAGCTGGTCCGCGCCGAGAACACCAAGCCTCAATTGTCGTCTACGCCAATTCTGCCTCTTCTTGCGTATGTTGTCGACGGAGTCAAGCTCTTGTACGAGGAAGACGGGATGCCACTCAAGTCGATTGTTCCTGATACTTGTCAGCCTGTTTTCATCGATCGCGCGAGTACTCTTCAGGCATTGTCGAGCGTGTTACTGATCGCTCACGGGGTATCACGGGCGCCTGACACTGTTGAAGTTATCGTCACCTGCCCAACTGCTAATGCGGTTCAAATAGTCGTGAGAAATTTCAACTCCCATTCCGAGTCAATAGACGCAGAGGCAAGATTGGGCCTGGCGCTCGCTGAGGCGAACATCCGGAGCCAGCGGGCCAAATTCTCCTGGAGCCCGGAACCATTCTACGTGCAGATTGAACTGCCGAGTGCTCCGATTATCGACTCCCACTGACGGCGCCTGCCATTTGGAGCGAATAGAACACGATTGAATCCGCCCCAGTGGCGCAAGGTGAATTGATGAGCACTACTCCTACCCCGAAGTTTCGCAAGAACGAGATGAACATAGTCAATGTGTTGCTCGTTAGTCCCAACAGCAGACTTCGCAGAGAACTGCAAGAGAAGCTTCAACAGGCCCGCTGGAATTTGACCGAGGCGGGAAGCGGCGCCGAAGCGTTTGAGTGCCTGCACGAGAGTGCCAGTGAGATTTTGCTGCTCGATCCGCTGCTTCCTGACCTTGAGCCCAGTGAATTCAGCGCGATGGTGCGTGAACAGTTTCCCAATGTTCAAGTTCTTTCAGTGAATTCGCATACCGGGCAGCTGATTCTTGGCACTTCATCGCCCACGCCGTTGTCGGCTGAATTGACGGAGATGCTCTATAGTGGTGGCAACAGCCGGTCCGCTCAGTTCACACCATTGCAGTTGCACCGAATGCGGGCGGGAGATGAGGGGCGGGTTAGCATTCGAGGCATGATCGGGGATTCGGAGCCGATGCGGCGCGTTTATGAACTGACCCACATGGTCGCTCGCCGAGATACCACGGTTCTCGTGAGCGGGGAGAGCGGCACTGGTAAAGATCTGATTGCGCAGGCTATCCATCTCATAAGCTTGCGCCAGACGCAGCCGCTTGTCGTGATCAATTGCGCAGCCATCCCTGAGCCTCTGCTTGAAGCCGAACTGTTCGGCTATGTGAAGGGTTCATTCACCGGTGCTGTGCAATCGCGTATTGGCCGAATCCATGCGGCACATATGGGGACGCTATTCCTTGACGAGATTGGTGATATGCCGCTGTCTCTGCAAAGCAAAATGCTGCGCTTTCTTGAACAGGGCGAAGTGCAGAGAATAGGCGGCAATGACAACCTGAAGGTGGATGTTCGCGTGGTAGCGGCGACAAACGCAGATCTGCAGAACCTAGTCAAGCAGCACCTGTTTCGCGAAGATCTCTATTATCGCCTAGCGGTTTTTCCAATTAAGCTGCCGCCCCTGCGCGAGCGCCTCGAAGACCTCCAGAAACTCGCCGAGGCATTTTTGGCGAAGTTCTGCCCTGGGGTAGGCCTGAGCGCACAAGCGCTTGAGGCGCTGCGCCGGCACGACTGGCCCGGAAACGTCCGCGAACTGCGAAATGTTCTTGAGCGGGCCAGCATAATTGTCGGAACTGAGCGCGAGATCCTGCCCCGGCACATTCTTATCTAGCAGTAACCGTTGAGCTTCGCTGCTATTTAGAACCATTTCGCAACATATTGGTGTGCCAAGGTCAGAGCCCCTGCTTCCCATTTGAGAACCAAGTGGCCCTCGCCGTGCTTAGTGAATAGGCAGATGCTGCCTAGTTCTCATCCCGCGCCAATAAATGCATTGCTCGCCGATAACGAGAGCAATGGCCAGGTCCTTGCGCAAATCATTGATTCGCAAATCGATGAGAACTGTCATTGGCAGAGAAGCTCGGGAGACCAATCGAACATTGATGCGAGCAACGCCGTTCTTCTCGCGGGTGAATTCTCAGAATTCATCGCGGCAGCAGCGCGACTTGAGAACTCCTATCGCGCCCTGCAAGGAGAAGTGTCAGAGTTGGGCCTGGAGTTGTCCGAGCGGAATGCGGCACTGAACACCAGTCTGGCAGATAACGAGCGCATGCGGCTGGCGCTGCAGCAAATTGTGGATTCGATGCCTTGCGGTGTGCTGGTTCTCGATCGCGACGGGGACATCTCGATGATCAATCCAGAGAGCAAACGTCTGCTTGGACTTGATGGGACCCACTTCGGCGAAGGATGCAAAACAACCTTGCGGCAGATTTCCGCCAGCAGTGGTGTCAATCTCGAGGCATCATACGAGAGCAAGTCAATCACCGACACGCAACAGGAGTTCTGTGTTCAAGGCCCATCAGGATTGCGCTGGCTTGAGGTTAGCAATCGCCGGCTGTTCCATCAATCCGTCCATGCAGGGGCGCCTGACCAGACGATCTTGATTCTGCGCGACATAACGGCGCAGAAGCGCTCTGAAAAGGAACGCGAAGCTGGACGCAAGGCGATGGCCCTGGCAGAAATAACGACAATTCTCGCCCATGAAATTAGAAACCCGTTAGCGAGTTTGGAACTGTTTGCCGAGTTGATAGAAAAGGACGACGACCGCCGCGGAGAGTGGATCTCTAATCTGCGCGCCGGGATACGTTCGCTCTCTGGAACGGTGAACAACGTTCTATGTTTTCATGGTGCAGGTTCGTTGAAGCTTGTTCCCCTTCCACTGTCTACGTTGATCGGCAAGGCGCTTCGATTTGTTCAGCCCTTGGCAGATCAGGCAACGGTTGCATTGAACTGGTCGGCCGATCACGACACAACCCTGGTGATGGGCAATGAGAGCGCACTCCAGCAGGTGGTCTTAAATCTCGTTTCGAACGCCATTCGCCATACGCAAGCGGGCGGTATCGTGACGGTGTCGCTCGGGCGCAAGCAGAGTGCCGCAAAAGGCGAGAATCGCGATGAGCAAACCGAATACGTCAGCGCTGAGTTTGCCGACACAGGATGTGGTATTCGGCCTGACCAGATTGCGCGCGTCTTCGAGCCAGGCTTCAGCGGAACCGGCGATACCTCCGGGCTGGGCCTCGCAGTTTGCGAGCGGATCATGAAACAGCATGGAGGCCGGATTTCGGCCTCGAACGGCACTCATTCCGGCGCTCGATTCACTCTATATTTCCCCGTAGTTCAAGCAGAGTTGGTGACGAAATGAACAGTACTTGCTCAAACGACGGGAACTCCTCCGTCCTGGTAGTCGACGACGAACCCGGAATGCGCACGGCATTGCAGGCAAATTTTCTCCGTCACGGCTGGCGTGTTGAAACAGCCAGCGGCGTTCGTGATGCAGCGCGGGCCGTCAGCCTCTCAAGTTTCGATCTGGTGGTCAGCGACATCCGCATGCGGGATGGGGACGGCTTTGAGGTAATGTGCTCGGTTCTAAAAAGCTCGCCAACCACAGCGGTAATTCTGCTGACCGCTTATGGAAGCGTGCCCGAGGCGGTGCAGTCGATGCGCGATGGCGCATTCGACTATCTGACGAAGCCAGTTTCGTTTGAACAACTACAGGCGGCGGCTGCGCGCGTCATGCAGCGGATTGCCGAGAAGACTGCCAGCGAAAGCCTTCAAGATGATAGCGCGAACGCGAGAATAGTCACTGCGGGAATCGTCGGCCGCTCTCCATCACTTCTTCAAGCGTTACAGCGTGCTCGCGCCGCGGCAAGTACCGATGCAGATGTATTGATCGAAGCGGAAAGTGGAACTGGCAAGGAACTGCTGGCGAAGTATATTCATGAAACCAGTGACCGAAGCCGCAAACCATTTATTGCCGTGAACTGCGCGGCCGTACCGGAGCACCTGATCGAGAGCGAATTATTCGGCCATGCCAAAGGCGCTTTCACGGGCGCCACTTCCGCCAAAGCGGGGAAGTTCGAACTGGCGGATGGCGGCACGCTGCTCCTCGACGAAATTGGCGAGATGCCACTGAATCTGCAACCCAAACTTCTGCGAGTCCTTCAAGAGCGCGAGTTTGAAAGGCTCGGCGAGACGCGGTCCATTCATGTCGACATTCGCGTGATTGCCACGACCAACGCATCCCTCGGCACAATGGTGGAGCAGGGACGCTTCCGCAGTGATCTCTACTATCGGCTGAACGTGATTCCCCTTTCACTTCCCAGTCTTCGCGAGCGGTCGGAGGACATCCCAGCGCTGGCAGAGTACTTCGCGGAGAGATTTGCAGTTGAAACGGACAATGTTGTTCCGCAGCTTGAGCCGAGCTTTGTTGAGAAGCTACAGGGTTACGACTGGCCGGGCAACGTTCGGGAACTCGCGAATTTCATGCGCCGTGTGCTCTCCCTGCACCAGGGCTCCACAATCGACGCGTCGTGCTTCGACAAAGAGTTTCAGCCATTGGGAAGAACGCAGTCCGTGCCTTTTGCGATGCCGGCCGCCGGGACACCGATCTCTGTGCTCGAAAGGGTGCACCTCGAAAATACGCTGGCCTTGGCGCACGGGAACCGGACCCATGCGGCGGTGATGCTGGGAATCAGTCTTCGAACAATGCGAAACAAAATCAGGGAGTATGGACTGCCTCCAAGGAGATACGCATGACGCAAACCACACCACTGCTTTCTACGCTGGAGAGCTATCTCAGTTTGACAACGAAGCGCGAGGAGGCGATTTCGGCCAACATGGCCAACGTCGACACTCCTGGCTACCACACGCGCGACATTGACTTTAATAGCGAGCTGAGTAGGGCCATGAGCGGGGTTTTGAGTCAATCCGAGGACGGTACCCAAACCGCGCAAATCAATCCTGTCGTTCGGGAAGTTTCCGGCCTCTTGGAGCGCCCAGACGGCAACAACGTGAGCCTTGACCGCGAAGGGCTCTTGATGTCCGAGACGCAACTGCAATACCAGATTGGCATCCAGCTCATCAAACACCAATTTCACCAAATACTCAGCGCCATCAGCGGCGGAGGAAATTAGCCATGAATCTTTTCGACTCGTTACAGATCAGCGGATCCGCGTTGGCGGCAGAACGGCAACGCTCTGAGATTGTCGCCGCAAACATGGCCAACGCCGAGACGACGCGTACTGAGGCAGGCGGACCGTTTACGCGCAGGGAGGTCATCTTCCAGTCGTCTGGAGCTTCATCATTCCGGCTCTCGCTGGCCAACTCGGAAAGTCCCAGCGGGGAGGTTCCTGGAGGCGTGAAAATCTCTGAAGTCGTTGACGATCCAACACCGCCAGTCATGCGTTATGAGCCTGGCCATCCGGATGCGAACAAGGATGGCTACGTTGCTTATCCGGCGATTAACCCGGCGATGGAAATGGTGGACCTGATGGGCTCTGTGCGCGCCTATCAACTGAATGCATCGGCAGTGGCAGCGGCCAAGCAGATGATCCAGCAAACGATCGAAATCCTCAAGAGCTAGGCGAAAGAGATCAAGATGAGCAATCCAGTTTCAGGTCTCGGTGCAATTGGCAACATTAGCGCTCTACCAAAGTTGTCGCCCATTTCGCCCGCAGACACAGGCGGAAGCTTCAGCGACGTTTTATCGGGCGCTCTTCACCAGGTCAACCAGTTGAACGGCGGCGCCGAACAGCAGATTGGCAGCTTGCTGAAGGGCGGCAACGCGGATATGAGCACAGTGATGATCGCAGTTGAGAAGGCCGATGTTGCCTTTCAACTTATGATGCAGGTTCGCAACAAGATTGTCAGCGCTTACCAGGATATTGAGAAGATGCAGTTCTAAACGATGCGCTTCCGAGAATACACATTCGGGTAGGCGTCTTGAGAAATGCAACTCCGGTTGCGCGGCTTTACGAATTTGGGGAGATTGAGGACCAATGGCGGGAAACAACCAGATGGTGGCTTCGAAGCAGGCAGCGAGCGCAAGCCCGGCGATGGATCATATGAAGCAGTTCTGGGCTGGCCTTCGTCCTCAGCAGCGAATCTATCTCGGGGTAGGTCTGGCCGCCACTCTGGCAGTGGCGCTCTTCTTCGTGAAGTTGATTGCGACGCCAACCTACAAGCCCTTGATGACAGGAATGGAACCAGCTGATGCGCAGGCGATCGCGACACAATTGACAGCGAAAAAGATTCCCTACCTTTTAAGCCCTGATGGCACGTCCATCAGCGTTCCCGCCGATCAGGTCGACGCGGCCCGACTCGAAGTTGCGTCGCACGATTCGCCGCATAGCGGGCGCATTGGCTTTGAGATATTCGACAAGGTCTCATGGGGGCAAACGGAATTCGATGAAAAGGTGAACTACCAGCGCGCGATGGAAGGCGAGCTTGAACGAACAATCCAGACCATGAGTAGCGTCAAGAGCGCAAGGGTGCACCTTGTGATGGCGACCGACTCGGTCTTTATAGACCGAGAGCGCGGCGCAAAGGCGTCGGTCACCCTGCGGCTACGGCGCGGAAGCCTTTCGAGAGAGGACGCCTCGGCGATCTCACGGCTGGTCGCGGGAGCAGTCGATGAACTCAAGCCGGCGGACGTGGTAATTGTTGATGCTGATTCGAATCAGGCGCTCGGGCAAAATGGCAGTTCCTCCGACCCTAACGATGGGGTTGAGCAGGATTTGACACGGCGGCTGATCGCGACCCTGGCGCCCGTCGTAGGAGCCGATCGTATCCACGCTTCGGTAAACGTGGAGTATGAAACCGATAGCAGTGAAGAAAGCGAAGAGAAATACGATCCTGCCGTCAGCGCCACTTTGACCATGCAGCATTCTGAGGAAAGTAACAACTCGGGTACAGCCGCCGGTGGCGTGCCCGGAACATCGAGCAATGTGCCCAAACCCAAAGTGTCTACGCCGCCCACCGCTGCCGCGAAGGAGCAGGTCCAGTCATCAAAGACAGACAACAATACCTACGGTGTGAACAGAACGACGCGTCATGTTATTGAACCGGCAGGGAGCATTCGCCGCATTACGGCCGCGGTCGTGGTGGACGACGCAATCGAACGCAAACAGGTAAACGGCAAGTGGGTCCAGGTTCACCAAAAGAGACAACCCGAGGAACTACAGCTCATCAGCCAAATCGCACAGGCGGCGATCGGATTCAACAGCGCTCGCGGCGATGTAATGAGTGTACAGAACCTCAGCTTTGACCGTGCCGATGCGGAAGATCTTCCACCCGCAACGGTTATCGACAAAGTACGGAAGGGTCTAACTGACTATTCGTCTGTAATTCGCTATGCGGCGCTGCTGGCCCTCTTCGTTCTTGTCTACCTGCTGATGATCAGGCCCATTCAGAAGCGCGCGCTTGCAACTCCGATTCCGCTGCCAGCAGCAAACCGAGTCCCAGTTGAGACTGAGCCGGAGATCAGTGCGCCTGATGCGGCGGCCATCCTTGCTCATCGCAACGGCGTCCTGAAGAAGCAACTCGCCGAGTCTGTCAAGGCTGAGCCTGTGAGCAGCACAACCGCTGTGCGCGCGTGGCTACAAGAAGGGACTCAGTAACTATGCCAGCTGAAACGCAAAAACTGAGCGGCGTCCGCAAAGCCGCAATCCTTCTGACGATTCTTGGCGAAGAATCTGCGGCAACAGTATTCCGCGATCTGGACCCGATAGACTTGCAGCATGTTGCCGACGAAGTCGCGAATCTAGGGACAATACCGGTGGAATTGTCGATTCAGGTCATTGAAGAGTACCAGCGGATGACGCAGGCGCAGGATTACCTTGCCCAAGGGGGGTATGATCTCGCCAGGCGCCTGCTGATCAAGGCTTTTGGGGAGAGTGAGGCAGAAGGAATCTTGCTGCGGCTGACCAAGGCGCGAGATCTCAAACCTGTGGAAGCGTTGCAGCGGGCCGATCCTCAGAAGCTCGCAAGATTTCTTGAAGCCGAGCATCCACAGACGATTGCTCTTATCCTTGGTCAACTCGGGGATCGCCAGGCGTCTGCCCTGTTGATGAGTCTTCCAGTCGAGATTCGCGCCGAAGCGGTTAAGAGACTTGCGAACCTGCGGCGATTCTCGCCAGAGATGGCGGAGAAAGTCTCGTTTGTGCTTAGCCAGCGTCTCGATTCGGTTGGGGAACAAGGCAAACGGGCCTATTCAGGCTTCCAAAGCGCGGCAGACATTATGAATTGCATCGATTCGACTGTCGCACAGGAAATTCTCGCGAGCATTGAGAATGTGGAACCGACTTTGGCAATTAGTATCCGCGATCTGATGTTCACCTTTGAGGACTTCATTCAGGTTGGCGAAACACACATTCGCGAGTTGACGGGCGCGATTGACAAGCGGACGCTGGCGATGGCCTTGAAGGGAACCAACGAAGAGTTGAAAAACCACTTTTTCCGCACAATGTCGTCAAGAGCCGTCGAAATGCTCAAGGAGGATGTAGAATCGCTGGGCGCCGTTCGAAGCAAGGACGCGATCAAGGCGCAGACGGAAATTGTTGCTATCGCTCGACAGCTTGAGGCCGAAGGGAAAATCGTATTGAAGGGCGAGGCAAATGAAGAATTTCTCGTTTAGTAAGGCGCTAGACCAAACTCTGTCCGTTCCGGCGGCGTCGTTCTTGTACCGGGATACGTGCGCGGATCCCTTGAGTAATGCAGCGGGAACAAAGCAGGCTCAGTCTTCCGCGGGGCAGGTGAGTGACCAGCCGATTGAACCAGGCAAGTCGACGCAGGAGATAGACGACTTGATAAGCCTCGCTCGTACTGAGGCCGTGGCTGAGACTGCGAAGAGGCTCGAGAAGGAATACGAAGCAAGGTCAGAAGGAGAAGCGGCAAAGATTCGGCAGGCTCTGGAACTTTTCAAGATTGAAAGAAAAGACTACTTCTCGCGCGTTGAGTCGGAGGTGGTTCATCTGGCACTTGCCATCGCGACGAAGATACTGCATCGCGAGGCACAGGTTGATCCCCTGCTGGTTGCGGCATTGGTCCGTGTAGCTGTAGACAAACTGCACGACGGATCGAACGTGTCGGTGCGCGTTTCGCCTGTGGTTGCAGAGAAATGGCGTAGTTACCTTGCAAATCCTGATAACGGCTCGACCATTGCAATTGTTGAAGACGCCCATCTGGGCCCCAACGATTGCATTCTAGAAACCGATTTAGGGTCGGCCGATTTCAGCATCGATGCGCAGTTGAAAGAGGTTGAGCAGGGATTTTTCGATCTTCTGGCGCAGAGGCCGCCGGTCAAGTGAACCTTTCTCAGCCGCTTGCCCCATTTTTCGACCGCCTGGATCGAGGATCTACTCTTCGTTGGCGAGGACGAGTGTTGCAGGTGGTGGGAAACCTGATCGAGTCCGAAGGCCCTTTTTGTTCCATCGGGGAGTCTTGCGAGATTACCAGCGCAAGCGGCAAGAAGTATTCCGGCCAAGTTGTAGGATTTCGCGGATCGACGATGCTATCTATGGCTGTACAGAATCCGCAAGGAATCCGATTCGGGGATCGGATTGTCGCGTGGGGAACCCGTCCGTCAATTCGAGTGGGCAGTGACTTATTAGGTCGAGTGATTGATGCCACTGGTGTACCGCTTGACTCGAAGGGTGAATACCGGGGTGAACGGGCGGTGTGGGTGGATGGTTCGGCCCCGCAACCGCTTGATCGTGTACCTATCCGGGAGCCGCTCGGCTGCGGCATTCGTGCTCTCGACGCCTTCGTGACCTGCGGACGCGGTCAGCGTATTGGTATTTTTGGAGGCAGCGGTGTCGGAAAAAGTACCCTGCTGGGTATGATGGCCCGCGGGACAAGTGCCGATATGACGGTGCTGGCTCTTGTGGGCGAACGCGGCCGCGAGGTGGGAGAGTTCCTGGAAGTAATCGGCGATGAAGGAAGAAAGCGATGCGTCGTAGTTGTTTCCACCTCCGATCAATCTCCTCTCTTGCGATTGCGTTGTGCTTTGTCGGCGACAGCCATTGCAGAGTATTTCGCTAACAACGGCAAGAATGTGCTTCTGGTCGTCGACTCCCTGACACGCTTCGCGATGGCCCAACGGGAAATTGGTTTATCAGCCGGCGAACCACCGACGGCAAAGGGCTATACGCCGTCAGTGCTTAATATGCTCGCCAGGTTAGTCGAACGGGCCGGCTGCTTCAAGGGTGGCAGCATCACGGCGTTTTACACAGTTTTGATGGAAGGTGACGACCAGCAGGATCCGGTCGCCGACACGGTGCGATCATTGCTCGACGGACACGTAATTCTCGATAGAAACCTTGCAATGAGGAACCACTATCCACCAATCTCAATACTCGAGAGCTTGAGCCGCCTGATGCCGAACGTAACTTCAGAAGAACATATGCGGAAGGCCAAGGCTCTTCGTCTGTTGCTGGCGTCCTACGCACGTTCTGAAGACTTGATTCGCATAGGAGCCTATCAAAAAGGGGCCGATCCGGTACTTGACCGGGCAGTCGAAGTACTGCCGCAACTAAACACTTTTCTGCACCAGCGCCCCGAAGAGATATTCGCCTTTCCATCCGTCGTCAAATCCCTGATTGAGATTCCGAGCTGATATGGCCTTTCAGTTTCCACTCGCTACAGTGCTCCGCGTTCGCGGAATTCTTGAAGAACGCGAAGAGCGCATGTTGCAAACGATACTGTGCGAGATCTCGCAGACCCAGGAAAGCCTGGCGCGTACTGAAGCCGAGATTGAGGGCTCGGATGCTTCCCGTCGAGCAGAAATGTTCAAACGGTCTCTCGGACACAATGTTCATGCCTCCTACGGGGGGGTAAAGCAGCTCAAGGAAAGCAGAGAGGTCTTCGAAGCGCAGATAGAGAGACTCAAGCAGCTACGAGACAGACAACTTATCGTTTACCAGCAGGCGCGACGGAATCGCGAAATGCTCACCGATATGCGCGAAGAGAAGCGCACTGCGTACGAGTCCGATTTGGCTCGCGATGAGCAGAAGACTCTTGATGATAACTATATTGCTCGACGAGGACGGATCTAGCCCTCGCTAAACTCCGGTCCGCTACGGCTCCTACGCCGTACATCCTCTGGTTCAGTCGTCAATAACTATAACTAACAATCTTCATTCGGCTCCACGCTTGTGCATCCAGTTTGCTGACGGTGTTCCCGTCAAAGGCTCCGATGTTCCCCTCGCCTTTGCCAGTGCGACCAATCCAATAGGTTGCTTGAGATTCAACGCGCGCGCCGCCTTGGGATCGTTTGCATCAATTGCAACCCGGCAACCTTTGCCTAAGGATGATCCGGCAAATCTTGCCTGCTTTGCCCAGAAGACCTTGCGATGCCTGATTTATCGATCCCTATACCGCTGATTCCAATGAAGGAAGCGACCTCGCCTGAAGGAGTTCGATTTGGCCTGACAAATGCTACTTTATCGGCGTGAACCTGAGAACCAATTTCGAAGTGCCCACTGTAGCGCCAGAAACAACTTGCGCCGCAACGGCACAAACATCCGATCAATCTTCGGTGTCATTCAGCGACTCATTGCTCACCGCTTCCAAGGCAGATTCCGAAGCCGGCAGCGCGACCAACGCCGGTCCCAAGGCAACGCGCCAGCCCAAATCTACTTCAGAAGATGCGAAGACGTCCCTTGCAGTTTCCGAGGGCACTCCGATTCAATCGCCGATCGTTTCTCAGCTGTCAGTATCGCAACAGCAGGCGCAATTGACGAGTACTGCTATTCCCGCAGTCGAGGTACCTCTCGCTGCGCCCGTTACGTCCTCAGATGCTACGGCTGTTATGACCGGCCAGCCGATCGGCGATCTTGTAGCAGGATCGACGGCGGGGACCGCGTCAACCATTGCCCAATTGGGTGTCGCCGAGTCAGCCAGCAATCTGTCGAGTTACTCTCAGCCAGGTCGCGTCCTTTTCCAAAAGGCGCCGATATCATCAGGCTCTTCAATTAAGGGAATCAAGGCTCTTGCAGCGGCCCCATCAACGACAGGGAACAGCGTTTCCGATGGAGGAGTGACTGCATCCTCGATCGCAGTTCAGAGCATGATCCCGAATCCGGTGCTGAACGCAGCGCTTGAAGGAGCGGCGAAGTCGCTCCCGCAATCAGCCTTGAACGCAGTTTCGAGCGTTGCATCAAACGCCTCTTTGAACGCAGCGTCGAACACGACACCGATTGCCGTTCCGGATGCCCGCTCCAGCGCAACGGCGAACGGAATTGCGAATCCGGTGCTGAGCGCAGCGTCGAACACGATACCGATTGCCGTCCCGGATCCCCGCTCCAGTGCAACGGCGAACGCAATTCTGAATCCGGTGCTGAACGCATCGCCTGAAGAAGCGGTGAATTCGCTCTCGCAATCAGCGTTGAACGGAGTTGCAAGCGTTACGTCAAACGCCTCTTTGAACGCAGCGTCGAACACAATTCCGATTGCGACCCCGGATGCCCAATCCAATGCATTGAAGAACGCAATACAGAGTCCCGTACCAAGCGCAGCGCCTGATGAAGAGCAGAGTTCGCTCTCACAATCGGTTCTGAACGCAGTATCGAGTGTTGCATCAGTTAGCTCTTCGAATGCAGCGTCGAACTTGACTCCCATTGCGGCCTCGACCGCAGTTTCAAAGGGATTGCAGAGTTCATTCCTGAAAGCAGTTCTGAAGGCATTCGCCGGCGTGATTCCAAGCGGACTCGCAAATTCTGCGCCAAGTACAGCCGCACGTGTCTTAGCTAACAGTGGCCAGTCTTCAGATCTGAGTGCCGTTCACAACGCGGTTGCGAATACCGTTCACATTGAAATTCCAGATGTTGCTTCTAACGCAGCCTCGAACACTCCCTTGAACGCGGAACCGGTCTTGACTGCACATGCCGCACAGTCTGCATCACCAAAGGAAGGTGTGGCTCCGGAAACCAGCTCAGTTTCAACGAGCCGGGCGATTCCTCCGGCGGCCTCGCCTGATCAGACCATGCCGGCAACAGTCCTCAACATTCCTGTGGCCACAGCCGATCAGCTTGCCGCGCAGAACCAGTCCGCTGGCGGGTCGCTGGCTGCGAGTCAGGCGGGTCAATCCGGTCTGAACTCAACCTCGGTGACGAAGCTATCGGCCATTTCCTCAGTCAATGGCAAGATTGGATCGGCGGATGCGACCGGCGAAGCTACAGGGCTGAAGCAACATGCACCGTCCGCATCAAACCAGGCTAACTTCCAGACAGGCAGCCAAGAAGCGGTATCATCAGCCGATCAGAGTCAAGTAAGTGCGTCCTCGCAGGGACAGGGAACGGCGGCGGCTCAGGGAAGTTTCGCAAGCCACGCAGTGGTTGACGGCGCGCACGCGCAGACCGCGACCATCGCCTCGCCGGTGCAGGCTTCTCCAGCGCTCGCAAGCGCCACCGGTCATGCCGCTATCGGACCGGACAGAGCTGCTCCCGCTGTGACCGCGGCCCCACAAGCTCCGCCGGTCATCAATACAGCCAGGCTGATTCAGAGCGCGGGTCAGTCTGAGATGCGAGTCGGCATGCGGTCAAACGAATTCGGCAATATCTCGATCAGCACATCGGCGACTCGCGACTCGATCTCAGCGCAGATTTCGCTCGATCACGGAGAATTGGCCAAGACACTCGCCGCGCATCTGCCGGAGATTCAGGCCAGGCTGGGAACCAATCAGTCAGTGGACGTGCGCATCGATTCGAGCGGGGCTAGAGGAGGGCTGGGGGCAGGAACGTCCGGCAGCTTTTCAGACGGCGCGTCAGGCGATTCTGGCGGGAGCAGGCAGCAAGCGGGAAACGCGACTTCAAGCTATTCACGCAACGGATTTACCGACCGGCAGTTTTCACCTGCTGCGTTGGCGGTGACAACAAACGACGGCGGACTCAACGCCCGCCTCGACATCAGAGTTTAGGTAAGGTCGAAAGACTACGAACTTGAGGGGGAACCAAAATGCACAGTGTTTCAGCGAACTATACCATGCCATCGATTTTGAATACACTCACTCCGGCAGTGAGTAATGGACTCCAAAAGCCTGCGAACGCCAGAGCCAGCGCCGCAAGGACAACAGGCACAAGCAGTTCGACCTCAAGCAGCAGTAGCGCTGGAGGCCTGGGCACCACTTTCCTGAGTCTGCTGGCGCAGGAATTGCAGAATCAGGATCCTACTGCTCCCGTGGACCCAACAGCGATGGTGGGCCAGATGATCTCGCTGAACCAGTTGGAACAGCTCATCACCATTAATCAGACACTCACTACGCCCACAACCACGGCTTCTGGCGTCGCGCAAGCTGCGGGGGCGACGCCGAGTGCTGCCGCGCTTTCGTCGGCAAATGGCGGCATCGCCAGCGCGCTGTCGCCTTCGGTAGCCGGCGCGGCAACCAACCAATTGCCGTTCGACCCGAATACGATGATGCCCCTGACTTCCGGCAATACCAATGCCGTGGCAGCCTCGTTCAACACGTCCCTCAACGCCGCAACCATGGGTCTTTCCGGGACCAACAACAATACCAATACCTCAGGAGGCAAGTAATGGGATCTTTTTCAACACCACTGTCTGGACTCATGGCGGCTCAAGACCAGCTGCAATCCGTTTCCAATAACCTGGCCAACATCGATACCGATGGCTACAAAGACCAGAGTTTGACCTTCAGCGATATATATGCGCAAACTGGCGCTACGAACGGAGCCGGCGACCCGTTGCAGACTGGCTCTGGCGTCGCAGTTTCCTCCACGGCTTCCAATTTCACCGAGGGAAATCTGAACTCGACTAGCACGTCGTCCAATATGGCCATCTCTGGAAATGGGTTCTTTGTAACCCAGAGCGCGAGTGGCTTGCCGGATTACACCCGCGCCGGCGACTTTACCGTGAACAACGCCGGACAGCTCACCACACCGAGTGGAGAACTGGTTCTGGGGTACCCGGCGACTTCCGGAGTTGTAGATACTTCAGGAACTTTACAGCCGTTGCAGGTTGGCAGTGGCGTAACAATGCCTGCTCAGGTGAGTACTACGATTGGGTTTACCGCCAATCTCGATTCCGCCACAGCGGTTGATGGCACGGCGACCAGCAGCACGCTTAGCGTTTACGACTCGCTAGGGGCCCCGCACGATTTATCCATTACTTATACCAAGACGGCGGCCAACACCTGGACCTACGCCGTCACTGTGCCATCAGCAGATATAACAGGAGCAACCGGCACCACCACAACCGTAGGGTCAGGCACGCTGAACTTCAACGGTTCGGGCACGCTGACCTCGACCACCGATGTTGTTCCCATCAGCATTCCCACACTTGCCGATGGCGCTACCTCGCCGTTGACGCTGAGTGGGCCATTTGGAACGGCCGCCGATCCCACGATCACCCAGACGGCCAGTGCAAGCACTACCAGCACCGCGACGACAGATGGTTTCCAGAGCGGCACGCTCTCGACCTACGCCGTACAACCGGACGGTACCATCGAAGGCACATTCTCAAACGGGTCGACACTTGCTGTGGGACAGGTTGCGGTAGCCTCCTTCGCGAATGTTCAGGGGTTGGCCAGCATTGGCAACAATAACTACCAACCGACTGCTGCCTCTGGTTCGGCTGTCGTTGGACTAGCTGGGACAGGCGGTCGCGGCACCATCGTCGGGGGCTCCGTTGAGCAATCAAACGTCAATATAGCCTCGGAGTTTGCAAAGTTGATCGTGGCGCAGCAAGCTTACTCGGCCAATGCCAAATCGATTACCACATTCAATCAGGTATCGCAAGCGACACTGGCAATGATCCAATAAGCTGTAGAACTAGTGGTTTCTTAGCGATGCATTAGGGACCGGCCGCTCAGCGTATTTGCTGGGCGGCTGGGCCTGATTTCTATGAACACCTCTCATATCTACCTCATGAAGGCACTCCGATCTCCTAAAGGCGGCGTTCGCCGGCAAATTGCCGGTGCGGACTCTACTGCCAGTTTCACCTTATTGCTCGGCTACTTAGCGCTCTTGCCCTGAATCTTGCCGGCACATTGCTCGCTCCTTTTGCAGGAACGGTCTCTCGATTGCATTGAAACCTACCGAAGAGTTGATTCGCGAGGCATGCGAACAGCAATCCGTGTCTTTTGGATTGAGAGAGCAAGAGTTCGCACGGACTCGCATTGTGGACTTGGAAGCAAGGGAAGAGAAATCAATGAACAAGGCAATCGTCACTTCGACGCCGATGATGGATGGGAATCCGGTGCAGGGGCCGCAGTTGGTGGAAAAGCCCCAGGAACCGGACCTGTGCGAACTTATGCCATGGCTTCCATGCACGCTTGCGCTGGACCTTCCGGTTGTAAAGTTCACCGTTGGAGACCTGCTGAGCCTCGTCAGTGGATCAACTGTCGAAACCGCGTACCACCAGAGCAGTGACCTGCCTCTGCGGGTAAATGGACAACTGGTCGGATGGACGGAGTTCGAGGTCGTTGGCGAGCGCCTGGCCGTGCGATTGACGGACCTCTCATGAAGATTCAGAACCCAGGCAGTTCGATTTTCGGACGGAATTCCGAGCGGGCGCTATCGCTCTCTCCTGGTACAGCCTCATTGAAACCATTTCAGAGCTCTGGAGGGCTGCTATCCAGTGCATGGAGTTGGATTCGCTCGCGGCAAGCAAGTCGAACCAGTTCCAGGAGGCTGCAGACAGTGGCAACAGTGTCTCTCGGCGAGAAGCGCTTTGTTGCAGTGATCCAGGTGGACGGGGTTCAGTTCCTCATTGGGGGCGGGGCCACAGGCGTGGCGCTGTTAGCGCAACTGAACACTAAGGAATCGTTCGAGGAGTTGTTGAAGGAAACGATAACAGTCCCCAAGAAGCAGCCGGTGGCGCGAACGCGGAAGCAGAGCATCAAGCCGGCAGCAAAGCAGGCAGAGGTGCAACAGCCAGTGAAGCCATTCAGGAAGCAGAGCATCAAGCCGACAGCAAAGCGAGTAAAGGAAAAGGCGTGAAGCGTTCAGTGTTCATCCGAATAATGCTCTGCCTGTTGCTGCCCCTCACGGCGATGCCGGCAAATGCAACGCCCTGGCAAAACACCACGGGCGCGGGAGCCGGAGTTGCAGTACAGCAACCCCGATTGACACGAGTGCCATCAGCTGAGGCCCCAATCGAATTGGGCGCAACGCCTGCTAATCCGAACGAGTTGCGGATTACGGGGTTAGGGGGCGGATCGGCGCAGTGGACCATCGTTATCCTGCTTACCTTCCTTACGCTCATACCGTCAATTCTCATCTGCATGACGCCGTTCGCACGACTCCTGATTGTCTTTCACTTCCTCAGGCAGGCGCTAGGTCTGCAAACTACGCCATCGAATCAGACCCTGGTTGGCCTTTCTGTCATCATGACGTTCTTTCTGATGCAGCCGATTGGCCTGACTATCTATCGCGATTCGGTCGTGCCGCTGCAAGAGGGCAAGATCACCGCCCTCGATGCGATCGTGCGCGGAGGAGTTCCAATGCGCCAGTTCATGTCGCACTATGTTCGCGAAAAAGACGTAGCACTCTTTCTCGATATAGCCAAGGAACCTCGTCCCGCGAACATCAACGATGTTTCATTCCGCGTCCTGCTACCGGCATACATCCTTTCTGAGCTGAAAGCAGGATTTCAAATCGGCGCCGTTCTCTTTCTGCCCTTCCTGGTAGTTGACATGGTTGTCGCGTCGATCACCACTTCTGTCGGAATGATGCAGTTGCCGCCAGTTGTCATTTCAACTCCGCTGAAGCTTCTCCTGTTTCTCATGGTAGATGGCTGGCACCTTCTTATCGGCGCGTTGATGAGGAGTTTCAACTAATGGGCGTGGATGAAGTAGTCCTGTTAGGGCGTCTGATGCTGCAGGAGGTCGTGATTCTGATTGCGCCGATCCTGTTGGTTGCGGTTGCTGTAAGCCTTGTTGTTAACGTTCTGCAGGTGCTCACGTCCCTTCAGGACCAGACCTTGTCGCATGTGCCTCGCCTGCTGGCCACGGGCGCTGCTCTTTTCATGATGATGCCGTGGATGTGGCGGCACCTGGCGCGCTACACAATCGACATCCTAACCGACTTTCACAAGGTGCTGCAGTAGTGAACATATCTCTGGTTCAGGTCTTCGGAGCATTACTGACGATCGGTGTCCGACTCACCGGCATCATGCTCTTCGCGCCCTTCTTTGGAAGTGTCGCGATACCGGCCCGCGTGAAGGCGGTGCTGGTGATGGCTTTGACCGTGCTCCTGTATCCGATGCTTTCCGCCAAGATACCGCAGATGAGTATCAGCCAGTGGCCAATGATGGCTTTCAGCGAATTGCTGATTGGAGTCGCGCTTGGCGTCGCCACCAATGTCGTATTCGACGGAGTCCAGATGGCCGGGCAGATATTGAGCGTCCAGATGGGATACTCGCTGGTCAATATTCTCGATCCTCAAACTCAGGTGGAATCAACGGTGGTAGCTACGTTTCATCAAACCATCGCAATGCTGATCTTTTTGCGTCTCAATGTCCATCTTTGGATATTGCGCGCGCTCGCGCACAGCTTCGACTATTTGCCTCCTTCCTCGGGCCACTTTGGGGGAGCGTTCACGTCTGCTGCATTGGAGACAGGCGCGAGCGTTTTCGCCATAGGCATCCAGATTGCAGCACCGGTTTTATCTGCGACATTGCTCGCCGATATCGCGCTCGGTCTGCTAGGCAAAGCATCTCCTCAACTGCCGCTTATGTTATTGGGCCCAGCGGTAAAGAGCGTGCTGGGGCTCTTGATTTTGATTTCCGCGCTAAAGTACTGGCCCAACATGTTTGAACGCTTGTTTCTCAATTCGATGGTTGTGACCGACCATCTTCTCCACCTGGCTCGATAGCGTCTGACGCGATAGGACAATATGGCTGACGGCAACAAGACGGAACAGGCGACACCGAAGCGGCGGGACAAGGCTCGGGAAGAGGGGCAGGTAGCTCGCTCGCGCGAACTGCCTGGCGTCTTTGCACTCGCAGCTGTGGCGGGGGTAATTGTGTTGATGGCGCCGACTGCCGTGACTCATTGGACGGCGCTTTTTCGCAATACGCTCTACGCGGCAGCCTCGGGCAATATTGAGAGCAATGGGCCGGTCCTCTTTTGGAGCGCAGTCGAAGTGATGCGGTGGATTGTTCCAATCCTGATGGCGGGGATGATGGGATCTTTGCTTGTCGGATTTTCGCAGGGAGGCTTTAACTTCGCCCCCGGGGCGCTGGCTTTGAAGTTTGATCGATTCAACCCTGCCAGCAAGCTGGGACAGATTTTTTCACCAATGGGTCTCAGCAATCTTTTGAAATCGCTGCTGCCATTCGGCGCTATTCTCTGGGTCACGATCAACACTATACGCGGACATTGGGAGACGATGACCCACGCATCCAGCCTCGGCCTGAGACCGTTTGCAAGCTTCGAAGGATCGATGATCTTGGACTTGACGTGGAAGTCAGGCCTCATCCTGCTGGTCTGGTCTGTGGTCGACTATGTGCTGACTCTAAAGAAGATGGATAGCGACATGAAGATGACCAAGCAAGAGGTGCGCCAGGAATACAAGGAAACCGACGGCAATCCTGTAATCAAGTCGCGAATTCGGCAATTGCAAAGGGCGATGCGCAAGAAACAGTCGTTGCAAGCTGCTGCGACTGCTACGGTCATCGTGACAAACCCAACTCATTATGCGGTCGCGCTCCGCTATCTACCGGAGATGACCGCGCCTGTCGTTGTGGCTAAAGGACGAAACTTGCTGGCAGAGAAGATCAAGCAACTGGCGCGCGACAACGGAATCATGCTGGTGGAAAACAGACCCTTGGCGCAAGCACTTTACAAGAGCGTGGAAGTAGGCGATTCGATTCCCGCCAAGTTGTACCAGGCAGTTGCAGAAATTCTCGCCCTGGTCTTCCGCGCACAGGCCGAGGTACGGCGAAGTGAAGCAGAGCGGAGTTCAAGGAATGCCTCCGGTGAAAAGACCGAAGGCGCATCCGGTTCCTCCACTCGGCATCCTGGGGTGACGCAATGATGGATCGTTTGATGGTTGTCCTCAGGAAGTCCGGCGAGTGGATTGCGCCTATAGCTGCGGTCACGATGGTTTTTGTAATGCTCGTGCCGTTGCCTAGCTTCATTCTCGATCTACTTTTGACCATTAGCATTACAGCATCGATTCTGGTGCTGCTGACCGCGATCCAGATACTTCGGCCGGTACAATTCTCAGTGTTTCCGAGCCTTCTGCTTCTGCTTACATTGCTTCGGCTATCGCTCGATCTGGCCAGCACTCGCCGTATCTTGTTGCACGGCAACGAAGGCACAGCCGCTGCCGGCAAAGTGATCGAAGCATTTGGGCAGTTCGTAGTTGGCGGAAACTACATTGTTGGCTTTGTCCTCTTCTTGGCGTTGATCGCTATTCAGTTTCTTGTCATCAGTCACGGTGCGGTGCGTACGGCAGAGGTGACTGCCCGATTCACTCTCGATGCCATGCCAGGCAAACAGATGGCCATTGATGCCGATTTGAACGCAGGCATTATCAATGAGCAGCAAGCTCGTGCACGACGGGATAGGGTGGCGCGGGAGGCCGAGTTCTGCGGCGCCATGGATGGAGCGGCGCGTTTCAGCCAGCGCGATTCGCTGGCCACCATTCTGATCATGGCCATCAATATTATCGCTGGATTCCTGATTGGCGTCTTTCAGCAAGGAGTCCCCTTCCAGGAGGCGTTGAAGACTTACACCATCCTCACGGTGGGCGACGGCTTGGTCACGATTCTTCCTTCATTGCTTGTTTCCGTTGCTGGCGGCATAGTCGTCACGCGGGCCGCGTCGAAGGAGTCGTTGGGCGTAAATGTCGGCAAGCAGCTCTTCAACAGTCCGCGTCTGTTATGGATCGCGGGCGGAGCAATGACGGCCTTGGGGCTGATTCCGGGCTTGCCGAAGTTTGCGTTCTTTAGTTTGGCCGGAGCGCTGATGTTCGGCGCATGGAAGCTGAAGCCGCAAATCATAAAAGATGAAGTGGACGAACTGGAATTGGCTGCCAAGCATGCACCCGCCGGCGGAGCCGCCGCGCCACAAGTAGATCCCATGGACGCGATCCTCAAGCTTGATGAACTCATGCTCGAGGTGGGGGTGGGCCTCGTGCCTCTTGTCGACGCGCAAAAAGGCGGGCAACTGCTGTCTCGCGTGAAGTCGATGCGAAAGAACCTGGCTCAGCAACTTGGCTTCCTGGTCCCTTCAATCCATATCACTGATAACCTCTCGCTGCGCGAGAGAGAGTACGTGATTTACCTGCGCGGGGCCGAGATCGCGCGCTGGGAGTTGCGCCGGGACTGTCTGCTCGCCATCAGTTCCAATGCCAATGCGCCCGATCTGCCTGGTCAGGACACCCGCGAACCAGCCTTTAATGTTCCGGCAAAGTGGATTACTCCCCAGACGCAGGGACAGGCAATAGCTGCTGGATACGCCGTAGTTGACTCAACTTCTGTGCTTTCGGCTCATCTGGCGGAAGTAATCAAGCAGAATGCCAGTGAACTTCTATCACGACACGAAACCAAGAGGTTGATTGACCGGCTGAACGATTCTCATCCAAAGCTCACCGATGAGCTGATTCCAAAGCTGATGAGTCTCGGAGAAGTACAAAAGGTCCTTCAACAATTGCTGCGGGAGCAGGTTTCGATTCGTGATCTGGGGACAATTCTGGAGACTCTCGTTGATGCTGCGTCGTTTAACAAGAATCCGATAGCTCTGGTGGAAGCCGTCCGCCACGCACTTGGGCGAGCTCTTATCCGGCCTCTATTGAATGAGCAAGGTGAACTTAAGGTCGTCACTCTCGACATGGCGATTGAAGATGAATGCTTGCGGGGGTCGAACCAGCCATTGAACCAGGCGATTTCCACTCCGCAACAAGCCAGTTTGGCGCGTCGCGTGCTGGATGGACTGCGTACGGACTTTGGGCAGGAGATCGCCTCGGCACCCCCTGTCCTCCTCTGTTCCTCTCCAGGCAGGTACTACCTTCGCCGCTTGCTGGAGCCGTTCATTCCCAAGATTGTTGTCATCTCTCCTGGGGAAATTCCACCAATGACGCCGGTGCAGTCGGTAGGGGTACTGCATTGATTAATCGCGCAGAGTTGTGGAGTTACGCAGGTAGAACACTACGGGAGGGTATAACCCCCCAAATGCAGCATCAGAAGTTGGCAAGTGCTTTGTAAAGGGAGAGATCGCATGACTTCAGTTGAATCGGCTTATCGCGTAAGCGGTGATGGAATCGATGAACGTAACGAACTTGTGATGCGTGAATTGCCGCAGGTCTATTACGTTGCAGCGAGAATCCGCGAGAGATTGCCCAAGCAGGTGGAGATGGAGGACCTGGTACAGGCTGGTGTTCTCGGTCTGCTCGATGCCTGCCGCAATTACGATGGCTCAAAGGATGCGCAGTTCTCCACCTTCGCGAAATATCGCATTCGCGGTGCAATTCTGGACAGTCTGCGCAAGCTGGACTGGGGATCTCGCACATTGCGCAGACGAAATCGTGAGATTACTTCCTCGGTCGCCAAACTTGAGTTGCAGCTGGGAAGGCAGCCGGACGAGGAGGAGATAGCGGCAGAAATGCAGATGCCTCTCGACGAATTGCAGACAACCCTCACTCAGCTGGATGGTTTGCATCTGGTGGGCCAGCAAGCGAATTCCTCTCACGACAATGCCGAGTCGTATGACTTGATCGAATCGGCGCCAAGTGGAGGAGGGGATAACCCCTTTGACCTTTGCCTGGAAGGCGAAAGGAAGGAGCAACTCGCCGAAGCTGTATCCCGCATGTCGGAGAGAGAGCAGTTAATCCTTTCCTTGTATTACCGCGAAGAGTTGACGATGAAAGAGGTTTCTAAAATAGTAGGCATCGCAGTGTCCCGGGTCTCGCAGATACACGCCGCCGCGATGGTCAAGTTGCGCTCATCTTTGAAACATCTTCACGAAGGGGCAGCAGACCTGTCACGGCGCCCGCAGACTGCGAACCAGGCAGCGGGTGCTCAGCAGCTTAGGAGACAGGCATGACTGTAATCCCCACGGCGGATGGGACGGCGGCGGCGCAGAGTGTACAACCGAAGCCACGCTTGATTCAATCCTGCAACTTTCGTTATGCGGGCCGCCTGTCGAATGAGAATGTGCGCACGCTGACCGCTCTGCACGAGAAATTCGCCCTCAATGCCACCAACTCGCTAGAACTATTTCTGGGCGCCTCTCTGCGTTTGAAGTTGGCTGCGCTCGAACAGGTGTCTGTCGCCGAGTATTCCAGCAGGACAGCTGCTACCAGTTACCTGATGCCCTGTTCGCTTAATGTGATGGAAACCAATTTCCTGCTGGAGATGGATGTTGATCTGATCTTCCCTGTCATTGACCTCTTGCTTGGCGGCGCAGGGACTGCATCGGAAGGTGAACGCGAGTTTACGGAGATCGACGAAGAGATCCTGCAGAGTGTTACCTCTCTCATCGTGAAGGAGTTGGAACACTCCTGGCGTGCCCTGAACCTGACACTTGCATCGGGGCATTGCATCAAACCGGCCATGATTCAGCAGGTGTTCCTGGCTAACGAGAAACTGGTGCTAATGATCTTCGAGATGTCCCTGAAGGAAACAAGCGGTTGCATTAGTATGGTGCTGCCGACATCGTTTGTAGGTTTTCTTCTAAGGCACTTGAAAGCAGCGCAGTCTAAGAAGATATCGAGCCTTCGGCTCCAGCGAAACCCCACTCTTCGCGAACGGATTCTCGATTGTGACTTTACGGTTGCCGCGGATATTACTCAGATGAGCGTACAGGTAAAGGACTTGATCGAATTGAAGCCAGGAATGGTTTTGAAAATGAAAGCACCTGTGAGGAATCCCGGGCGACTAACCGTAGAAGGCGTTGAAATCTTTCAGGCATTGCCAGTGCGAAACGGTACGCGGAAGGCCGCGCAACTCTCGTCGCGGTCACAGGAACCGATCGCAGGAAAGGACTAATATGGCGACGAACACAACGGTCGGCGGAGTCAGTCAGTCATTCTCGCAAGCCCTTTTCACCGCTCTGGTTAAGACTCTGACCGGGGCCGGCGGGTCGCCCTGGATGATGGCTGCGGTACCAGATGTCGAGCCGCCGCCTGATGGAACTGAGCCGGTCAGGATCAAGCTCGTTCTCGCTGGCAGTTTAGGTGGTGAAGTCCACTTGGAGTGCCATCGTGTGGCAGCCGGTATATGGGCATCGAAACTCCTCGGACATCAAGCAGAAGAGTTCGGAACGGAGCAGTCTGAAGCCCTGTTGAAAATGGTCACAGACGGGGTCAAAGAGTTTCGAGCTGAACTCGTGCCGGAGTATGGTGAATTCACTATCACGGTTAGTTCAACTTCTGAGCCCCCGCCCGATCTCACGCTTCGCGAGCAGATCACAATTATCAGTGACAAGGACGATCGCGCATCACTCTTGATGTACCTCAGTCCGATTCTGATCGAAGCTCTCTCTCTGCACTTAGAAGCTCAGAACAAAGCCAAGGTCCCGGAAAGTTCGATGGAAGAAGCAGTAAAAGAAGCGATCGCCGAGGCGGTCAATTTAGAGGAGCCGAAGAAAGCCGAAATCCCGGAGAGTCCGATGCAAGAAGCTTCAAAAGAAGAGATCACCGAGCAGGTCAATTTAGAAGATCAAAACAAGGCCAAACTTCCCGAGAGTCCGATACCAGGAGCCTCAAAAGAGGTGGTCGCCGAAAAGGACATTGTAGATAAGCAGAACAAGGTCCAAGTCCCCGAAAGTCCAATGCAGGGAGCCTCAAAAGAAGTGATCACCGAGCAGGTCAATCTGGATTTGGTTATGGATGTCGAGCTAAACGTGACTCTCCGTTTTGGGCAGCGCCAGCTCACACTGCGAGAAGTGCTGGAGCTGGCCACTGGCTCTGTTATTGAACTTGATCGCCAGGTAGAGGAGCCTGTCGAGCTTCTTCTTGAAGGCAAGGTAATAGCCAGGGGAGAAGCGGTTGTCATCGACGGCAACTATGGGCTTCGCGTCACTGAGGTCTTACAGGCAAACTTCAGCCCGGCATTTCGTTGAGTGTCGTGCGTGCGGAAGTGTTTGAAGAAATCTTAATCGAGGAGCGAATGTACACATGAGGCTGTTTCAAGCAATAGCGTTGCCCGCTTGGGCAGAGGGTTTCAAGGCAGTTACCTCCACTTGTGAATCCTGTCATAGATCAGTGACTTTGGGGCACCTTTCGGCGCAAAAGGCCGGGATCAAAATGCGCGGCCGCTGGTATTGCAGTTCCTCTTGCTTTACCTCGGCAGCCGAGTTGAGGCTTACTGAACTGATGATGCCAGAGCCGGAGCAGGCCAGTCATGTATCACGAATGCCATTGGGGCTAATCTTTGTTAGTCGCGGTCTGTTGACCAGCGCACAACTAAGAGAAGCTGTTGACGAGCAAAAAGAGTCAGGAGAGGAGATTGGCGAAATCCTGATGCGGAGAGGTTTGGTCAGCGAAACGCAGGTCACCGCCGTCCGAGCAGGACAATGGGGCTGCCCGGTGTTCGCGGTTCCACAACATGCGATGCAGGCAGAAGTTCAAATTCCAGAAGCTCTAATCGATTTCCATTCCGCAATTCCGCTGCATTACGTTACAGCTACAAAACGCCTGCTGGTGGGCTTTGTTAAAGGTGTCGAGTATGGCCTGCTTTATGCCATTGAGCAGATGACTGGATGCAAGACGCAGCCGTGCTTCATAACGCCGGGCGATTTCCAGAGCCAGATCGCGCTGAGACAGTTGGCGCTGGAGCCAAGTGGAAATGCAAAGCCAAGGGAAATTACCTTCGAAAGCGTTCAAACTCCGGGGGAAATGGCGCGTATCCTCTGTAGCTATGTTGTCGAGTTCGAGGCGGATGAAGCCATCATATGCAGGTATAGGGAGCACTTCTGGACGCGCCTTAAGTGCGGGCTCAGGGATGTTGATCTCCTGTTCCAAGCTGAATGAAGCTGATTTCTCTTCAATCGCACCTGATGCGCGCGGCACATTCACGGCCGAGATGCAACGGCTGAGATCTCTCCTCGGTGCCAGAATAGCCGACGGAGGAGGCCTGTTGATGTGCGCTGGAAGTTGCCAGACACGGCCGCTGAAGGGGTGAAATGCCGAGAGCACTTCCAACTTTGTGATAGTCCCAATTGCATCAGTAGCGCTGATTTCATGAGGCTTGTGAGAGAAGGTCATTTGCTGCATCTGGAACCTTGATCCGCTTTCCAAGAGGCTGCGCTTTGCCCTAATCAGAGCGCCTCCCTTCATATCAAAAGATTTCGCATCTGTTTGGATAGATCTTCTGTCTATGCCGATAAGGACCTAGCAGGAGTTACACAGTGCTCGATCAAATGCTCGAACCCGTAATGGATCAGAGTTGGATTCCGTCTTTTGCTCTGAGGGATCTCCACTTCGGAGAGCAGGAGAGCCCGGTACGGGAGAAAATGGATTTTCTGAATGACGTACCGGTCATGTCAGCAACCGTTCTCGGCCTGCAGATGCTTTTGCATGATCCATTTATTGACTTGAGAAAGGTCTCTGCGCTCATCCTGAGCGATGTTGGGGCGACCATTCAGATATTGCGGTTGATTGGTAGAGAATATGCGCTCGCCACGGAGCGTCCCGGCCGGATGGATGACTGCATCGCCGGACTGGACGTGAGCGACTGGTTCAGCGCATTGTCTGCGCGTACATTTGCATGCGACGCTGAACACTATGCCGCGACTGCACTTTGGAAACACAGCCTCTTAGTGGCGCAATACTCACAACTGGTTGCTGAATCGATTGAGGGCATTTCCCCCGAGGACGCATACTTGGTTGGCCTGCTTCATGAGATTCAAGCAATTCCAATAGTTTTTGGTTGGCAGAGCGGTGACTCTGGCGCCGCTTCCCCTAGTGTTTTGTTTGCAATGGATGGGGCTCAGCCACACTTCGTTCTTGCTGCCATGCGCAGCGTCAATGAACCATCTTCTTCTTCTCCCTGGAAGTTGATCCTCACCGCCGCGCACGACCTTGCCGACGATTCACGAGATCGACTCAATATGCATCATCTATATCTGGGAAAGATATCATCGTGCCGTAGCAGACTATGTTTCGGCCACTGATAATTGAAAGCGCTTGTCTTGAATAGAGTCTGGGTTCGAAAATATATGAAGTCTGCGCAACGCTATATGAAGTGCCTCATCTCATGCGGTTCTCATTGACCTCTCATCAGTGGTGGAGGCGAATTGCGAATGGCATGTCTTCGGCTCGGAAATCGAGTAAAAGAGCAAATAACTCAACCTGATCTCAGTTGGCCCCTCACGTGCACATCACTTGCCTGAGGCCATACGATGAACAGTGGATACTACGCAGCCACTACTGGGCTGATGTCCCGCACGCAGGCGCTAGACACTATTGCCAACAATCTGGCGAACGTGAGCACGGCGGGCTTCCGGGCGAACCATAATGTGTTTAGTTCCATGCTGGTTACTACAGGCGACTCTCCTCTCTCAGTTCTCAACCAGGATATGAATGATTATGGCGTACTTAGTGGCACGCAACTTGATACTACGCAAGGCGCTCTGGTACACACCGGAAACGATCTCGACCTCGCCATAGAAGGGCCGGGGTACTTTGCAGTGAAGACTGCTTCGGGGCCTGTTTACACGCGCGGAGGGAACTTCCGCGTGTCGCCAGCCGGCCAATTGACAACGGCTGCTGGCGATCCTGTTCTGGGTGATAACGGACCTATCTCGATTGTGGGAGGGCCAGTCTCGATAAGTGCTGACGGAACGATTTCCGCAAACGGCGCCATCTCGGGACGACTGAAGCTGGTCGAGTTTCCACCAACGGCGCTTGTGCAAAGTGCAGGCGGCACATACTATACTGCGCCCGTCGGTACCGCTGTTCCCGCCAGCCGTTCCCAAGTATCCCAGGGTGCGCTCGAGAGCTCAAACGTGAATCCTGTCACAAGCGTAATCGAGTTGATGACCGCTCAGCGTGAGGTCGAGGCCATGCGGCGCGTGCTTACGATGTTCAGCACCGAGCTTGACAAGACCGCAGCCCAGGACTTGCCGCGCGTCAGCTGATTAAGGGTTGAATCGGTGCACAGCTAACTTCGAAAGGAATCTGATATGTTTCGTGCTCTGTACACGGCCGCAAGTGGAATGACGGCCCAGCAGTTGAATTTGGACAACATTGCAAATAACCTTGCTAACTCAAGCACCACCGGCTTCCAGCAGCGTCAGGTGAATTTCACAGATCTTCTTTATCAGAACCAGATCATGCCCGGCGCAGCTTCAACTCAACAGACGACTGTGACCGCAGGTTTGCAAATAGGCCTGGGAACACGGCCCGCGGAGACGGAGATCATGCAGACGCAGGGCGACTTCTCCACCACCGGCAACCCTCTGGACTTAGCCATCTCCGGGGCGGGATTCTTTCAGATACTGTTGCCCAGCGGCCAGATCGGCTATACGCGCGACGGCTCTTTCAGCACGAATGCAGAAGGGCAGGTGGTCACCGCGGAAGGCAATCCGGTGCAACCCGCGATTACGATTCCACCCGGTGCGCTAAGCATCACCGTCGGCAGCGACGGAACCATCAGCGTCACCCAGGCAGGCCAAACGGCGGCTACGCAGGTTGGCAATATTCAAACGGCTCTCTTCGTGAATCCCGGCGGACTGAACGCCGTGGGTAACAATATCTACCTGGCGACCACAGCATCCGGTCAACCTGTCATTGGAACACCTGGCGGTTCGGAGGGATTGGGAGCGCTGCTGCAAGGGCAGCTAGAACAGTCGAACGTCAGCGTCGTCAACCAGTTTGTGGCCATGATCCTGGCACAGCGATCCTATGAGTCGAATTCCCGAGTCGTCAAGGCCGCGGATGAGATGTTGCAGCAGCTTAACCAACTAGCCCAGTAGTCATCTTTACGATGAAGCGGAAGCGGCAAAGAGGAACAATGACGACCAGATTAATTCCGGTTTTATTGATGATGGCGATGGGCTTGCCCGGATGTGTGCAGGCCCAATCCCAGTTGCAACGCCGATTTCCGCTCACGGCGCACCAGGTTGCTCAGGCTCTCTCCGGCAACGGAATTCAGACCATGGACGAACAGGTGCTGCTGCTTGCCAACGTGGTCGCCACCGAACCCGCTCCTGTGTTGGATGTCCTGTCAGTCGAGCCGGTTGGTGACCGGTCGCCGGGCACGCGCCGCGACCTACATTCCCTGGTTAAGCTGGGCTGCCGTTTGCCTGGCACATGTCTGCCTTTCTATTCCATTGTCAGCAAACTGGGGGCGTCGGTTGACAGCACGCCAGTCGCGGTCGCCTTCTCTCCTGTCACTGGCAGCGCAGCTTTGAGACCGAACACCGGGATCGTGATTCGGGCTGGGGCGCACGCGACCCTGGTGATGGACGATGAGCGGTCGCATATCCAGATCACTGTCATCAGTCTTGAGAATGGCATTGCCGGGCATAGGATTCATGTCGCAAGCCCGGACCACAAGCAGGTCTATGTTGCGGATGTGGTCAGCGCAAACCTCGTGAGAAGGAGTTTCTGAGATGCGGCCCAAGCCCACACACCCTCGACAGATCGCGCTGCTTGCGATCTTCTGTTTTTTCTCGGCCTTCGCCTTCTGCTCCTCAGGGCATAGTGCGGATCCGAAGGGCAGCGAGCGTCTGCGCACGCAGTACATCGCGCGATTGCAACAGCAGTACATCCCGGCTGCCGAGGAGCACACGGTCGGGAGTCTATGGTCGCCCGAAAGCTCTCTGGGTGACTTCTCTTCCGATTACAAGGCTCACCACCTCAACGACACCATCACCATTCAGGTTGTCGTCCAAACCACCGCGACGCAATCAGGCACGGTCGACAGCCAGCGCAGTTTCACAACCACTTCTGCCATCACTGGCATTATGGGTAGATCCCCTGCTTCAACCAATCCTTTGCTGTCGGCGAATTCGGCGTCGGCACTCAAGGGACAGGGATCGACAGCGTCGAACACCCTCTTCCAAACCAACCTCACAGGCCAGGTGATTGCGGTGCTTCCCAACGGAAACCTGGTCGTGGAAGCGGGGCGCAAAATCTTCATGAACAACCAGCACGAAGATGTAATTGTGCGCGGTATGATCAGGCCCGGCGACATCGGACCGAACAACACGGTCTTATCGACGGCGTTGAGCAATCTTGAAATTGAAATGAAAGGCAAGGGAATCATTTCTGACGGTGTGCGTCGGCCGAATCCCATCACAAGGGCTGTCCTATGGCTGTTCAACTTTTGATCGTCAATTCGCGTAAAGCATGGCCTGCCCGGCAGAATCGCTGGCTTCGGAGGCTAGCCTTGCTCACTGGGCTTCTTGCGGCGCTTTCGGCGTTTGCCGCCGATGCTGACCACAAGGTGATGATTCGCGACCTAACGCAGATTCAAGGCGTGCGCGACAATCAACTTGTCGGCTATGGCCTGGCGATTGGCCTCAAGAATACCGGCGATTCTCAGCAGACCTTTTTCACCGTACAGACGCTGGCGAATTCGCTGCAGCGGATGGGTGTGCAGATCACGCCCGGCGTCGTCGTCGTAAAGAACGTCGCGGCGGTCTTTGTCACTGCCACGCTTCCGCCCTTTGCGCGGCCAGGAATGAAGATAGACGTTACCGTTTCATCGGTGGGCGACGCCAAGAGCATTCAGGGCGGAGTGCTGCTACTGACCGCTCTTCGCGCGGCTAACGGAGAGGTGTTTGCAGAAGCGCAGGGGCCGTTGGTCATTGGAGGTTACTCTGAAGGCATGGCCGGCAACTCCAAGAGCGTAAATCAGCCGACGGTCGGCAGAATTGCCGCAGGCGCCACAGTTGAACGGGACGCGGCCGTAGACTTGAGCCGCTTTCGGACTGTGTCCTTGCTGCTGCTGAACTCCGACTTCACTGCGGCGCGCGATGTGGCGGACGTCATCAACAAGGAATTTGGCAAGCCGATCGCAACCGCTCTCGATAGCCGCCGCATCGATGTGGATGTTGCCGCCAGCGGCGCTCCCTCGGTGCCGATTCTTATCTCGCGTGTCCAAAACCTCTCCATCAACTTTCGTTCGCCGGCCAAGGTCGTGGTCAACGAACGTACCGGAACGATCGTGATGGGAGGCGATGTCCGGCTCTCGCCTGTCTCGGTGATCCAAGGTAGTTTGACGATCGACATAGAGACAAAGCACGTGGTTGTGCAACCGCCGCCGTTTTCAAACGGCAAACCGGAAGTTGTGGATGAAACAAAGACAACGGTGAACGACGCGCCTGCGCAATCGATCCAACTGGAAGAAGGAGCGAACGTCGATGAATTGATCAAGGGGCTTCATGCCATTGGCGCAACCTCTCACGACATCATTTCAATCTTGCAGGCCATCAAGGCCGCAGGCGGGCTCGAAGCCGATCTGGAGGTGATCTAATGCCAGATCAATCCATGATCGGCGCCATCTCTGGAGGAGTAACCGAGCCGATCACCATCAACGCCAATAAGCTCTTCCATCAGCCGATCTCATCGTCGGCGGAAAATACCAAGATTGAAAAGTCGGCGAAGGATTTTGAATCCATACTCCTCGGAAGCTGGTTGCAGCAGGCGGAGCAGAGTTTTGGATCACTTCCCGGTGGAGACGACGATGGTGACGCAGACACCGGCAAAGACCAGTTCATGGGAATGGCGATGCAGTCGTTGGGGACTGCAATGACTGCGGCAGGCGGTATCGGCATTGCAAAGATGATTTCGAAGCAGCTTCACAAGGCGGACGACGCCAGGGGCGCGGTCGCGGCGGAAGGGGCGCCGGCTCACCCCAAGTAGCAACTGGAAGGAACGCAACTCGCTTGTTTTCAACATTTTCAATTGTTGATTGAAATCTTTTCCTGGATGCGCCGATAGCAGAACCGTTGAGACAGGAGAAGTTGCCATGAAGATAGAAGTGAACAGTCCAACGACTAGCCTGCTTCCAGTTGACCAGGGCGCGAAGAAAGTTCCGGCCAGGAGTCAGGCGGGTGCTCAGATTTCGACCCAGGACCGGACTACATTTCAGACCGACACACAATCGGTACAGTCGTTGACCACTCAGGTTCTGAATACCCCAGAGGTTCGCCAGGATAAGGTGGATGCTCTCAGCCAAGCCGTCAGGCGTGGCGAATACAAGACTGACTCAACGGAAACCGCTAGCGCCTTGATTAAGAGCGGTGAAGTCTAAATGAACAACTACGGCAAGTCGAGAATCTCTTTGGCCTAGAGAAAGAGAACTTGCCCGAAGGGCTTGAAAATGACCGGCAATGCACTCCAGACGCGCGACGAGATCGCCGCCAAATACCTGCAGCAATTGCAGGAGTTGGCGTTTGAGATCTCTGTTGCCACGGGTGCCATTGCCGCCAATGCTTTGCCCCGGTTTCAAGAGAGTGTCGCGAAGCAGGAAATGCTTTGTGCGTGCCTGGTGAAGTTGGCCAGCACAGTCGGTGAAGGTTTCGGGCCATCCGAGCAGCCTTCGTTCTCGGGCATTGACCCTGCGGTTGAAAAGAAAATCCGAGCGGCAAGTGGAACGATCCGCGAGCTGAATTTACAGTACGCAGCTCTGCTCAGGCACTCCGGTAGAACGATTGCTCTCCTCGCTTCATTGTGCAGAAGCCACACAGGTCAATTTCAGGAGGCTCGCGGGCCCAGGTTGAAATATCAGACCTGGTCTTGCGAGATGTAATCTATGGGCTCTCTAACTTCCTCACTGTCGATAGCCGTGCAATCGCTGAACGCTGCTTCTGGCGCTTTGCAGGCAACTAACAACAACATTGCCAACGCAAACACCCCCGGCTACACCCGCGAGATCCCCATACTTCAGGAGGCGGCGCCAACGACTGACGGCACCCTCAGCGTAGGAGGTGGGGTTGCCCTCGAGGGTTATCAAAGCGTGCGCGATGAGCTGGTCACGACGCAGATCCAACAGGAGACCACGGCCCAGAGCGGCGCAAATGCGCAACTCGCTTCAATGCAGCAGATAGAGCCCACATTTACCACCTCGACACAGGACATCGGGACGGATATGTCGGCCCTGTTCTCGAGTATTTCAAACCTCTCGACAGATCCGACCAGTTCCTCTTCACGTACGGCAGTCCTCACAGCGGGGCAGAATCTGGCTACCGCTTTCAACACAGCTTCCAACACTTTGACCTCGCAACAGACCGGGCTCAATACCCAGGTTACTCAGGATGTAAGCCAGATCAATCAGCTTACTCAGCAGATCGCTGCTTTGAATCCGCAAATTGTAGCCATCAAGGGGACCGTGCAGGATGGTGGCACGCTTGAGGATCAGCAGAATCAACTGGTGCTGAAGCTATCGGCGCTCACCAGTGTCTCTGTAACCCAGAGCAGCAACGGCATCACACTTTCGACAGGAAATGGAACGCCCCTCGTTGTGGGCTCACAGAGCTTCGCATTGCAAACGACGACCGCAAGCAACGGAATGACGGACGTCCTCGACCAGTACGGCGCCAACATCACATCGTCTCTCACCAGCGGCGATCTGGGCGGGACCATCCAGACGCGCGACACGACAATTCCCGGCCTTTTGACTCAGCTGGACACACTGGCCAATCAGTTTGGGACCGCGTTCAATGCGGCCCAGGCAACCGGCTACGATCAAAACGGCAACGCCGGGCAGAATTTCTTCACGATTCCTGCCACGGTCGCGGGATCGGCTGGATCGATCAGCATGGCGATAACCAACACCTCTCAGATCGCCGCCAGTTCAGATGGCACTTCCGGAAGCAACGGAAACCTGGTCAATCTCAGTGCAGTGCAAACGGCCGCGCTGCCTTCCGGCCAGACTCCAGTCAACGCCTATGCGAATCTGGTCTATCAAGTGGGCAGCCTTACCTCCAGCGCCAACGCGGAATCGACTGCAACCACGTCCAGCCTGCTCCAGCTCAACGATCAGCTCAACTCGGTTTCAGGAGTCTCGATCGATCAGGAATCCGCTAATCTGATTACGTACCAGACCGCCTATGAAGCCGCCGCTCGTGTCGTCACGACCATTCAAGCGATGTTTACGGTGACCTTGGCTATGGGCACCGCCGCGGCGGAGTAAGCAGTCAGAAGCGCGGCTAAGGGCCGCGCAGAGAAGGTTAATATGCGCGTCACGAGCATGCTCCCCGATGTCCAGTACCAAATGCAGCAGAGCCAGCAGGCTCTCGCAACCGCGACTGAGCAGGTCTCAACCGGCTTGCGAGTTAATCAGCTTTCTGATGACCCTGCGGCCTCGGCCAATATGGTGCTTTCGCTCGGCGTCTCGGCAAACGTCGACGCATACACGAGCAATATCAGTTCCGCCCTCCCTCAGATGCAGACGGCGGACGCTTCTATCAGTTCCATGGTGACTTCGCTCAACACGGCCGTCACGTTGGGCACGCAGGGCGCTACCGGAACCAACTCCGCTGCCAATACGCAGGCCATTGCCGCGCAGGTCGCAGGTGAACTGACCAGCGTGATTTCGCAAGCCAACACATCTTTCCAAGGCGTCTTTCTTTTCGGCGGTACAGAGAGCACCACGCCGCCCTTTGTCGCAGCCTCAACGACTTACACCTCGTCGAAGGGATCGATCGCCCTCCCGCTGGCCTCTTCCGCCGGGCTGACAAATGGTTCGGTTACGACCGTGAGTGATGCAACCACCGGAGATACCTTTACGTTCAAGGCAACAGGCGGCGACACCGTTGCCAGCTTGATAACGGCCATCGGTAATGCAGTCTCCGCCGGCACGCTTTCCGCCGGGACCACCGCAACCATCAATGCGAGCGGCCAGCTTTCGATCGGGACGAACAATGCCGCGGACGGAATCGTGGTCAGCACCAACGACTCGGTCCTCGGATCGATGTCCGCAGCTTCCGGCACTGCAGTCGCCAACGCATACGCGTATGTAGGAAACAGCAACGTCAACAGCGTGCAGATTGGTGAGTCCATGAGTGTTCCCACCAATCTGCCTGGAAGCCAGTTGCTTATCTCGGGGGCCAACGTCATCGGCTCGCTCAACGGCCTGATTACAGCTCTCCAAAGTGGCACGACTGCGCAAATTGGCGCGGCAACCACGGCCGTTTCCGCGGCATTGAACTATGTAACCCAGCGGCGTGTCCCTCTGGATAACACCATTAGTCAACTGAACGCCGAGGATACCTCCCTGAGTTCGGAAAAGCTTACCCTGACAACGCAGCAGACCGCGCTGGTCGGAATTAGTCTTGCTGACGCGGCCACAAATCTTTCCCAGGCCACGCTCGACAACAGCGCGGTGTTGGCTGCCGCTGCCAAAATCATGCCCCAAACCCTGCTCCAGTATCTGCAATAGCCTGAACCAGTTATGGGAGAGGGCGATGGGCACAATGGAGATAGTCTGGCTGGCCTGCTGAACTTCTCATTTTTTGCATCTGTCATAAATCGTGGCGATGACTCTCACAGCCTCTGATTCATCCTTATAGATAGAAATCGGACGATAGGTGACTAGGCGCGTTTCACACTATCTTTGGTCTCAGCTCGTCTGGATCTTCTGTTTTCAGCGAGTTAGGCAATGTTATCAATGCGGTTGCGTGCCTGCAGTGCAATTATTTGCTGAAAATAAGAATCACTTGACTATTACATTGAAATGTTTATCCACAGCTACCGATAGTGTGTCTGTCCAAGACGACCTCCTTCTCGACGACTAGGAGCCTCAATGCAGGCCCCACACAAAGAGCCGAGTGCAGGCGCAACAAGGGCAAACAAGGAGAAACACCAAATGGCACTCACAGTCCTGAATAACATCTCCTCCCTTACGGCGGAGAACGCATTGGCGAACACACAGGCCAGCCTGCAAAAGACACTGACTCAGCTTTCAACCGGCTTGAAGATCAACTCCGGCTCGGATGATGCGGCAGGATTGTCGATTGTCAGCGGAATGAACGCCAATATTTCAGCCCTCACGCAGTCTCAACAGAACGCCAGCAACGGCATCGGCATGTTGCAGACCGCCGACGGCGCCCTCTCGCAGGTCACCACGCTTCTCAATCGTGCAGTAACGCTGGCCACGGAAGGCTCGACGAGCGGCATTACGGCCAGCCAGTCTACCGCGCTCGATACGGAATTCCAGTCCATCCTTTCGGAAATCAACCAGATCGGCGCAGCGACAAACTTTAACGGGTCGAACGTCTTCGGTGTCTCCGCTTCCGATACAATCACCGGGGGGAATATTTCAGGGCTAACCTCCTCCACCGCACTCACTACGTATTCAGCCGGCACCGTCCCCGGCT
>Ga0255354_1000153_pt1 | contig 42488 bp, 45 predicted proteins | sample HBST50metaG_FD_189942 | JGI IMG/M metagenome (GOLD analysis project Ga0255354, IMG submission 189942) | Peat soil microbial communities from Stordalen Mire, Sweden - H.B.S.T50 | ecosystem: Environmental > Terrestrial > Soil > Wetlands > Peat | place: Sweden: Norrbotten County, Stordalen Mire...
TGGCCGAGCGCGCCATGGACAAGCTGCCCAGCTTTCCGCCGAAGCTCAAGACGCTTGTCCTGCACATGATTCTTTCGCACCACGGCAAGCTCGAGTTCGGCTCGCCCAAGCTGCCCATGATCCCCGAAGCTCTGGCTCTCAGCTTCATTGACGATCTCGATGCCAAGATGCAAGCCATCTCGAGCGAATTCGATAAGTGCATCCGCGAAGGCAAGCCAGCCGACGAGCTGACCGGCAAAGTCTGGTCGCTCGATCAGCGGCAGTTGCTCAACACCAAGCGGTGGCTGGGAGAAAAATAGCGAGTCAGTGAGTCAGCGAAGATTGGTGCCCAGCTCTCAGAATTGAGAGCCGAAGCCCTCGGCTCAATTCGATTCTGATCTGCTTTACAGGGAGCAGAAACGCACAATGATCTGGTACTCACAGAAAGGATCGGATTAAAATGGCTGGCTTCTTGATTGTCGCGGTCGTATTAGGAATCGGAATCCTGATAATGTATAACCGTCCGCAGAACAAATCTATCAGACGTGCTTTTAGTGCTACGGAAGGGGTATGGGACGCAGCTTCTCCTGACAAGCGTCGACGCCTATTGGAATCTGCCGGTGTCCCCAAGGAAAAGCATGCAGCGCTGGTTTCAAGTGCATGGCAATCTCTTAGCGAATACGTGCGGGTCCCGCTTGCTAACCTAGAACTTGAAACAGAAATCAAGACAAACTCAATTATCACGAGTGCCGCATTTGGGGAAGCTATCGAGAAATACTCAAAGGTGATTTCGGGGCGGGGAATAAAGGTTTGGGATCTGGCTAGTTCCGTAGCCATTAAGATCACCGAGATGTTTAATGAAAAGTCATTCAACGAAATTCTTATTAAGCAGCATCATATTGAGAAAGATTTCAACTCTGGCTGGAGTTATCAAGATTCTCTTTCGAGATGGTACGCCATTGGCGTCATTTGTCTGACACGCTGCTTGATGACAGAACAATGGAACGATGCGCTACAGGAGCCATATGATATTGAGGTATATGATGCTTCGCTAGCGTTTATGTGGATTTCTTGGGGAATGCCAGAGGCAGTAAAGGCGAAAGTGAATTCATTTATGAAAGACAACTTTCTGGAAATCAAAGCGTCCTTCAGGCATTTTGATAATACCGATACATTCAGAACATGGTTTCTAAGATATGGGGACAGACTTATCGGCGCAAACCCGCCGTGGGAAAGTCAGGATGGCAAGAATTACAACGAACTAGAGACACTACTAAAGGGCGAAACGATTCTTTCTGATAAGTCTATATGTCTGCTTATATCGAGAGCGTTTATGAAAACTGGCGAGGAGGTCTTGAAGTTGGTGTCCCCACCGCGCATATTGTAAAGGGCGGGTTGTCCATCCCTGACCAGTCGAAAGGCTGGTGCCCAGAGACAGGATTCACGGACTTGGGCGACCAAAATTACAGAATTGGTCCTGCGCCAAGACTCTTGCGTCGATAGTCTTCCGGCGTTTCAACAAGAAACGTCGTTTTCCCAGCCAGCGCCAGCAGGTCCGCATCGCCCGTCACGAGGATGTCTGCCTTGCCGCTTTCGGCCAGATCGAGCAGCGGTTGATCCTTGGCATCGCGGCAAAGAACCGGGCAAGTTTCCTTCACTTCGATGGTTTCACAGTAGCCGAGGTAATCCCCCAGCAGTTCGTATTGAAATTCGGCGCTCAACTTGAACTTGCGGTAGCCGAGAACCGATTTCAGTTCCGTAACTGTCGCGCCGGAGACGAGGGCTATTGCGCGCCGCTCACGCCAGTGTTCCCTCAGCCACGCCAAGCGTCCAGCCCTGAATACAAGCGCCGAAACAACCGCGTTGGTGTCGAAAACAACCCGCTGCCGCTGGAGTCCGGTCAACGGCTTTCACGCGCCCATGCAACCGCATCGGTAACGTCCTGCTCGGTGATGCCTAAGCCAGCCAGGTACTCCCGCACTTCATCGGCCTTGCTCAGGCGCAGTGGCTTGAGCGTGATCGCGGAACCATCCGTGCTGACATCGAAGTACTCCACTCCGCCGAAGCGCGTGACGACCGCCTTGGGCAGGGTGAGTTGGTTTTTGACGGTCAATTTGGCCAGCATGATTCGCCTCATTCAAGGATACAAGGAAATCTTACTACAAAACACAAGTGGCCGCCGCCTTTGTAACCACTCCTGCCGCAAAAGGCTGAGACGCTGCGGGAGTGGAGCATTCCTCTGGCCTGAAGAGCACTTGATCCCTGATCTCTGCTCCCTGCTTTCTGCCTCTTCCCGTTACAATTAGAAGAAGATGATTCGTTTCTCAACTGCCGGGGAGTCGCACGGGGAGGCGCTGATTGCGCTGGTCTCTGGGATGCCTGCCGGTGTGCCTATCGACCTGGGATTCGTGAACCGCGAGCTTTGGCGGCGTCAGCAGGGCTATGGGCGCGGCGGGCGCATGAAGATTGAAACCGACAAGGCGCACATTCTCAGCGGCGTTCGCCAGGGCAAAACCATCGGCACGCCTATCGCCATTGAAATCATCAACAGCGACTGGAAGAACTGGGAAGCGAAGCTCCCGGTGGAAGCGGGCGACCCCGCTCTTCATCCGGTGGTGGCCTCGCCGCGTCCCGGTCACGCCGATCTGGCCGGAGCCCTCAAGTACGACCTTCCAGACGCCCGCTTTGTGCTGGAGCGCGCCTCGGCGCGCGAAACCACGGCGCGCGTAGCCGCCGGAGCCCTGGCCAAGCTGATGCTGCGGGCGCTGGGCATTGAAGTGGCCAGCCACGTGATCCGCATAGGCCGCGTCGCGCTGGAGCGCAACGCCACGTGGGAAGAAATTGCCGCCCTGAACGCCCGCGACGAGGTTTTCCTTGGCTGCGTGGATGAGGCGACCGAAGCCCGCATGAAGGAAGAGGTCGGGGAGACTTCCCGCACCAAAGACACCGTGGGCGGAGTCTTCGAGGTGGTGGCGCATGGCGTCCCACCCGGCCTGGGCACTTATGCCAACTGGGACGAGCGGCTGGACGGTCAGCTTGCCGGGGCGATGATGAGCGTGCAGGCGGTCAAGGCCGTCGAAATCGGCCACGGCGTTGTGGCCGCAGCCAGCTTCGGCTCCCAGGTTCACGATCCCATCCATTACGCCGCCGAAGAGACTGGCAAGCCCACGCGCTTTACCCGGCCAAGCAACAACGCCGGCGGCATCGAGGGCGGCATCTCGAACGGCGAAGACATTGTGGTGCGCGGCTATCTGAAACCCATTTCCACGCTGCGCAAGCCATTGGAATCAGTGCGTTTCGACACCCGCGAGGCCACCAGCGCCAGCTATGAGCGCAGTGACATCTGCGTTGTGCCCGCGGCCGGAGTGGTAGGCGAAGCCATGGTGGCGCTGACCATCGCGCGCCTGACGCAGGAAAAGTTCGGAGGCGATTCTCTTGTCGAGTTGCGACGGAATTTCGCCGGATACATCGAACAAATACGGAGATATTAGCAGGCTGAAATGATTCTTAAGATTGTGAAATATCCTGATCCGGTGCTGGCGCAGCCCGGCGAGCCCATCACCGAATTCAATGCAGAGTTGCGCCAGCTGATCGCAAACATGTTTGAGACCATGTACGCAGGACAGGGCATTGGCCTGGCCGCGCAGCAGGTAGGCATCGCCAAGCGCCTGCTGGTCATCGACCTGAGCGTGGGCCAGAAGCCTGAAGACAAGCTTGTGCTTATCAATCCCGAAATCATCGTCAGCGAGGGCAGGCAATACGAACTGGAAGGATGCCTGAGCTTCCCTGACATCCAGGAGAAGGTGACGCGCGCGGCCAAGGTGCGCATCCGCGCCCAGGACGAAAAAGGCAAATGGTTCGAGATGGACGGTGAAGATGTGCTGGCGCGCTGCTTCCAGCATGAGATCGACCATACCGACGGCATACAGTTCATCTTTCGCATGAGCGCGCTCAAGCGCGATCTGGTACAGCGCAAGATTCGCAAGTTGCAGCGCGAAGGCAAGTGGTAGAGGCATGAAGCTGGTTTTTTGCGGAACTCCGCAGTTTGCCGTGCCCACGCTGAAGGCATTGCAAGCGGCAGGCCATGAAATTGCGTTGGTCGTCACGCAGCCGGACCGTCCCGCGGGCCGCGGCCGTCAACTCACTGCTCCGCCCGTCAAGCTGGCCGCTCTCGCCGCTGGCTTTCCCGTCACGCAGCCGGAAAGAATCCGCAACAACCAGGAGTTTCGCGCGCGGCTTGAAGCGATTGTTCCCGAGGCCATTGTCGTCGTGGCTTACGGCCGCCTGATCCCGACCTGGATGCTTGAGCTGCCGCGGCAGGGATGCGTCAACCTGCACGCTTCCCTGCTTCCGAAATACCGTGGCGCGGCGCCCATCCAGTGGGCCGTGGCCATGGGCGACGCCTTCACCGGCAACACCACCATGCTGCTCAACGAGGGCCTCGACACCGGGCCGATTCTGCTCCAGCAGACACAGCCCATCGGTCCTGACCAGACCGCGGCGGATTTGTTTGACCTGCTCGCCGAGGACGGCGCGCCGCTGGTGGTCAAGACGCTGGACGACCTGGCCGAGGGGAGCATTCAGCCCAGGCCGCAGACTCCCGCGGGCGTCAGCTTCGCCCCGCTGCTCGACCGCGAAGACGGGCGCATGGACTTTGCCGCGCGCTCGGCAACAGAGCTGAAGAATCGCTGGCGCGGCTTTCAGCCCTGGCCCGGCGCATTCACTACGCTTGCGGGCAGAAAGCTGATCGTTCACCGCATGGCCATCGCTGATGCTTCCGCCTTCACAGCTCCCGCTTCCGCCGAGCCAGGCCAAATCCATGTCGAATGCCGCCGCCTTTTTGTTGCCTGCGCCGAGAATACCTGGCTCGAACTGGTCGAAGTTCAGCTCGAAGGCAAAAAGCGCCTTCCTGCAGCCGAGTTTCTGCGCGGGGCCGCGCTCACGGCTTCCGAGCGCCTCGGGGCTGCGGCGCAATCATAGACCATGGAAGTTGAAGAGTACGGGCTGCAAGCCCATAGATTCAGAGTATCTTTCAACCGATGCGTTCAGTGGTACTCTGTTCCTGATCACGCTCCACTCTCATTCGGAAGCAGACTCTGGAAGACTCCGCGAAAGCAACCTCACCATGAATCATCCTGATTCCAAAGTGAATACCGCGCAGTTTTACGGGAATGTTTCAACTCCCAAAGCCGCCGCTCTGGCAGACTTCCGGCGCCGCTTTCCAGAAAAAACCGTTCGCGACGGAGCAGTTGAATGGCGGTATCGAGTTATCGGCTCGGCAGTCCCGGCGCTGTTGGCAATTCCCGGCGGCGAACTGGTGAACGACACAGGCTTCGAGTTTGCGCTGGCGATCAGCGGCTGCTGCCGCATTATTTATCCGGCTTACCCGCGCGTCGATTCGATTGAGCAACTGGCCGGCGGATTGCGCGCCATTCTTGATGCCGAAAAGATCAGGCAGACGGCGATTCTGGGCGCGTCGTTCGGAGGCGCGCTTGCCCAGGTCTTCGTGCGCAAGTACCCGGAGAGGATCAGCCATCTGATCCTATCGAATTGCGGCGTTCCTTTGCGCTATCTTGTGCCGTCTGTGCGAGTATTCAGTTGGATTGCGGAAGCGCTTCCTTGGTCAGCCACAGCCGCGCTCCTGCGCCGCTCCATGCCCAGGGCGCTGGCCATAACCGAAGAGGATCGCGCTTTCTGGAGCGCATATTTCGATGAGCTGTTTTCCATCCGGATCACCAAGGCCGATCTGCTTGCCAACATCCGAATCCAGCTTGATTACCATCGGCGGTTTCACTTCACGCCGCAAGATTTGGAGGTTTGGAAAGGAAAGATTCTCATCGCCGAATCTGATACAGATGTCATCAGCCAGCGCCGCCGGCAGGCTCTGCGCCAAACCTACCCCAACGCCTTGGTTCATACGTACCAGAACGGCGGTCATGCGACGATGTTCTTGTGCTTCGACGAATTCCTGGCAATGGTGAAGCGGTTCCTCGATACTGAAGGAGATGAAAGCCCCCAGGAATTCAAGTCCTAAGCCGAAGGCAGCTATCTCCGCAGCCCGCAAGGCAGCCTTCAATATCCTTTTAGCCGTCGAGCGCGGCCAGTCTCACTCCGACGATCTGCTGCGCGAGAAAGCCGTCAACGCGCTTTCGGCCCCCGACCGCAATCTGGCCACGGCGCTGGTGCTGGGCGTGCTGCGCTGGCAGATTCAGCTCGACCATCAGATTCTCGCTCTGCTCTCTCACCCCAATGCAAAACTGGACGCCGAGATTCTGATCGCTCTGCGCATGGGCGCCTTCCAGTTGCTGCACATGAACCGCATTCCCGCCCGCGCCGCGATTGACGAGAGCGTCGAGCTGGCCAAGCACTCCGGCCACCGCTTCGCCTCCGGCATGGTCAACGCCGTGCTGCGCAAGCTCGCCATCACTCCGCAAGTCGAGATGGCGCGGCTTGTTTTGAAAGGCCACGGCTTCAGCCGCGCCAAGAGACAAGTCAAGATGGATCCGGCTTTAGCGGTCGAGGAAATGCTCCCTGAGGAATCCGCCGCCGAACTCGCGCTCGCCCAGGCCCACCCCGCGTGGATGGTTGAGCGCTGGATCAATTTCTACGGCCTTGAGGCGACGCAGGCGATCTGCCGCCACGGCCAGAGCCAGCCTGTACTCGCAGTGCGCCTTGCCAGCCCAGAGGTCGAAGCCGAACTCACCCAGGCCGGTATTGCGCTTGAAGCCGGCGAACTGCTTGCCGCCGCACGCACCGTCGTCTCTGGCGATGTGACCGCGACGGAAGCCTTCCGCGAGGGCTGTGTACGGCTTCAGGACGAAGGCTCGCAACTGGTGGCCGAGCTGGCCGGCATGAATCCCGGCCAAAAAGTAAAAAGCGTTCTCGACGCCTGCGCGGCGCCGGGCGGAAAAACACTCATTCTGGCCGAGCGCAACCCAGCGGCCCGCATTGTCGCCTCTGAAGCCAGCGCGCCGAGACTCGATCAATTGCAGAAACGGCTGGCGTTTCTTGGCGAACGCATCGAATGCCGCCGGGCCGATGCCGCCGCTCTCACGGAAGATTCAGTCTTCGATCTGGCTCTGGCCGACGTCCCATGCAGCGGCACCGGAACGCTGGGCCGCAACCCGGAGATTCGCCATCGCCTGCGCCCCGAAGAGCTGACCCGCCAGTCCGAACGCCAGCGTGCGATTTTGACCGCGGCATTACGCGCCATCCGCTCCGGCGGCCGCGCCGTCTACTCCACCTGCTCGCTGGAGCCGGAAGAAAACGAGCAGGTCATCGCCGCAGTGCTGGCCGCAACGCCAAATGCCCGCATGGTTTCGCTTGGCGACCGCATCGGCGAACTGCTTGACGAGGGCATTCTTACCGATTCCGGAGCGGAGCGACTGCGCGGCAGCATTACGCCCGAAGGCGCGCTCCGCTTACTGCCCGGCGCATTTCACACCGACGCCTTCTTCATTTGCATGATCGAGAAAACAGCCTGAAAGCAGCGCCGGCCCTGATCCCTGACCCCTATTCCCTGCTTTCCTCACTTCGCTACTGTCAACTTCACCTGCGTGCTCTGGTCCACGCGCGCTCCGGCAGGGGGCTGCTGCGCCGTCACCGCGCCCGGCTTCACGGGCAGCCTGGGAGCCGCGTTTCCGTTGCCCATGGGCGCTACCGGCACATCCACAAACCGCGGCGGCGCGGACTTGACGCCCACACGGGTCAGTTCCGCCTGCGCGCTGACTACCGGCAGGCCGGTCAGATCAGGCATCACAAAGCCGTCGGCCGCATCGTCTTCCGGGGCGGCCAGCAGCAGGTTGATACTGGGCCGCGCAATGCCCTGTGCGTGGGCCGGCGGATCCTGGGCCAGCACCGTTCCCTCAGCCGCCTTGCCATACGGCAGCCGCGCCGTCATGCCCACTTCCAGACCCACGCGCCGCAGATTCAGCGCCGCCACGCGCTCTTCCTGGCCCACGGTTTCCGGCACATCCACTTTCTGCGGTCCCAGGCTCTCGGCCACGCGCATGTGCCACTCCCGCCGCACCACCGTTCCCGGCGCGGGCGACTGCGCAAGAATGTGTCCGGCGGCCACATCGCCGGAGTAGTAGCGGTTGTCCACGTCCAGATCGAGCCCCAGCCCCGAGGTCTGGCTGCGCGCGTCGGCCACGGTCATGCCCTTCAGCGCGGGCACGGTGACCTCCGCGCCGTGAATGGCGAAGTGCATGGTGGTGATGGCCGCCAGCAGCGCCACAGCCACCAGCATCATCACCAGCCACGCCACCTGGAAGAAATTGACTATCGGACGCACCCTCATAATCTGGGCTCTCCTTTAGCGAAGACAATCTTGCGCTTGACCATGAGTTTACCCTCTTGGGCGTTTCCGATCATTGATGAGTGTATACAAAATGTGTATTCTTAAAGCGGAAGGATGCGCCGCGATGAACAGCCGTGAAGTCATTCGCAGACTCCAAAAGGACGGCTGGTTCGAGGTTGCGCAGGCGGGAAGTCACAAGCAATTCAAGCATCCGGTCAAGCTGGGACGGGTTACGGTTGTTTACCCACAAAGAGATGTTCCCGAGGGGACCCTCCGGAGCATCGAAAAACAATCCGGCCTCAAGCTCAGGTAAAGGAGCAACCATGGAATACATCGCCTATCTTCACAAAGACAAGAACTCGGATTACGGCGTCAGCTTCCCAGACTTTCCCGGCTGCATCACCGCCGGTTCCAGCTTGGAGGATGCGCGCGGCATGGCTGCGCAGGCTCTTGCATTTCATGTGGCCGGTATGCGCGAGGACGGCGAGGCGATTCCCAAGCCCTCGACCCTCGACGACCTGCACGGCGATCCAGCCATGAAGGGCGCGGTTGCTTTCCTGACCGAACTGCGCGAGCCGGAGAGAACCGTCCGCATCAACATCACCGCCCGCCAAAGCCAGATTGCCGAGATCGACCGCCGCGCCCGCTCCAAGGGGCTTTCCCGCTCCTCGTACATTGTGCAGAGCGCGCTGAAAGAGAAAGTTGCTTCGCGCTAATGCGTAGCGAATAAAACAAGAAGCATGAACGTGATATACACGGATAAAGGCTGTAAGACTAACCAAGAGCCGAGATCGGAAGCGTAAGCAGAGCTTATTTCGCCCGCCTTCAACTTTTTCCCCATCTTAGTGCGTGCAATCAATCCATCGTATATCGGTCCAAGGACCAAAATCTGTAGGCAGATTTTCATGAACAAATCAGTTGTCTGACTTGGTTTAAGCCACACGAATTTGATAAAGGTATACTCAAAAACGCACACGCCAAACAACAGCAAATATGATGGATCGGCGATTGCAAAAATCTGTTTGCGTTCTTTTGGTTTTTCCTTGTTGGCTTCATCCACCGTCATCGATCTACCTCCATGCACCGGCATGAAAAACTCAGCGAGTTAGCAGCTATTCTATTGCCACCCATCTCTCTCACCGCGAGTTATCCGTTGCAGGCTCGGGGTGGATCGTTACACGGTCGATCTCCGGGCACTGCTTCCGGAAGCGATCCTCGAACTCGGTAATCACTCCATGAACCCGCTGCATCGTCATCTCGTCGGGCAGCGTGCAGTGGCAGGCAACATAGATGTGCTCGCCCTGGCGCCGGACCTCAACCTCATGCACATCCGCAATCTCCGGAATTTGCGCGGCCGTCGCGCGCATCGCCAGCTCGATCTGACGGTCCACCAAGTCCAGTTCCTCGGGCTGCTCAATGGTGGCCGGCTCGCTCTCGATGTGCGTCAGCACGGTGTCCACCTCCGGAACCTCGCGCAGAATCTCGGTTTCCATCGCGGTCACAAAGTTGTGCGCCTCCAGCAGCGGGAGGGTCTCGTCCAGTTCCAGGTGCTGCTCCACGCGCAGCCGTCCCAGATACGACCGGGCGCTCAGTTCGTGGACCGAAACATTGTGACGCGCGGCCACCGCCCGCACGCGGTCGAAGATGCTCTCCGCCTTTGCCTGCCGGGGTACAGTGTGAATTACCACATCGGCCTGGGGCAATACGCGACGCACAGCCTTCTTGGCTGCTTCCACCAGATCCTCAGTGTGCTCGAAGGTATAGCGCCGCGGCAGCGCCAGCGTCAGGTCGGCAAAAAAGTTGGCTCCGGCCCGCCGCAGCCGCGCCTGCTCCACGGACAGCACCCCTGGCACCTGCGCCACTTCTTCGATCAGCTGCCTCTGTGTCTCGGCTGGAGTCTCATCCAGCAGCACGTTCACCGCCTCGCGGCCCAGCAGCAAAGTCAGGCGCAGAATCATAAGCGAAACCACCACCGCTGCCAGCGGGTCGGCGTAGCGCAGCCCCCCGATGCCGAAACGAATGCCCGCCCAACTGGCGCCCAGCCCAGCCAGCACCGCCAGCGACGACCAGATATCCGAGGCAAAGTGAAAAGCGTCCGTGGCCAGCGCCGGAGAGCCGGTTTGCTCGGCCACCTTGCGCAGTTGCCTGGAGCGCCAGAAGTCCACGCCGATGGAGCAAAGCACCACGGCGGCCGGCAACGCCAGATTTTGCAATCCCTTGCCAGGGTGGATGATCCGGCGAATTGCCTCCCAAATAATCCACACACTGGAGCCGGCCATCAGAATGACTTCGCAGAACGAGGAAATATTCTCGAATTTGCCGTGGCCGTAGGTGTGGTCTTCGTCGGCTGGCTTGTCGCTCACCCGGACGGAAAAGAAGGTGAGCGTCGCGCCCACCAGGTCCAGTCCGGAGTGGGCCGCGTCCGACAGCACGCCCAGAGAGTGCGACAGCAGGCCCGCCACGAGTTTCAGCACAGTCATTGCCGCCGCTGCCAGCATCGAATACAGCGCCACGCGCCGCTTCTCAGCGGAAAAGAGAGGGACGCTTTCGGCGGCTGGAGTCATGGCTTATCTAGGCTACATTGCCGCGCACCGCCGTGTACAACCCGGCGATGCCAAAGGTGTACGGCTGCCACGCGCACTGCTCATAGCCAGTTGCCCGCATCAGTCCGAGCATCTCCTCTGGCCGAAGGAAGCGGCCCACCGACGCAGGCAAATAATTGTACGGCCCAGCCCGGCCGCAGACCAGCCGCCCGATCACCGGCAGCAGGCGGTGGAAATAGATCGCGTAGGCCTTGCCAATGAGCCCGCCCGGCTCGCTGAACTCCAGAATGCCCAACTGCCCGCCGGGTTTCAGCACGCGGTGAAACTCCCGCAGGCCGGCGTCGTAGTTGGCCAAATTGCGGAAACCAAAGGCTGTCACGATCAGGTCCAGCGACTCCGATTCCAGCGGAAGATGCAGCGCGTCGGCCTCCAGCGGCACAGCGTACGCAGCCCCAGCCACACGCGCGCCCACGCCCGGCTGGCCGAACTTCTTCGCGCCCCGGCGGAGCATCTCCGGCGAAAAATCCGCCGCGAGAATCGGCTGCGCGCCGCGCGGACGGCGCTTCAACAGGGCCATGGTCATGTCGCCCGTGCCGCAGCAGACGTCCAGTACCGCCGCTTCCGGCTGGGCCAGCACCGCGCGAAAGCGCCGCGCCGCCCGCCGCCGCCACAATCGGTCCACATTGGCCGAGAGAACGTGGTTCAGCAGGTCATACCTGGGCGCAATTGCATCGAAAAGATGCCGCACGGCCTGAGCCGCGCTGGCTTCGTCGTTTGCGTTCGGCGGTTTGGCCCCGGTCGTTGTCATGATTGCTCTTGTTCTAAACAATGATGCTGGGCGCCCCACCCTCGGCGCGTCTTTGTTCTTTGCGCCCAGGGTGGGAAACCACAAACCCCAACCAGCCTTGGCGGCCTAGTACTACAGTTGTAAATTGCCTTGCCGGAGGGAGTATCAATGGCTCTGCGGGTCGCCCCCAGGCATGAAAGTCGGTTCGGCTGTCTTTCAACGGAGCAGGGCGCTTTAGCGCCCTGAAAAGCGGTTGAATAATCAGGGCATTCAGGCCCGGAACAGGGCAATTCCCAACAAGTACAACTGTAGTCCTAGGGAACCTCTGAACAAGTGAACTACTTGCAAAATTGCCTTCAGACTGAATTCGCGCCCTAACACATCTTGTATCTCCATGGAATTTGTCGAGTGGCTCAGAAGCGGATTGATCCGCAAAATTCAGCGGATATAGCTCAAAACATATACCCCCCGGGGGTGTGGGGGGGGGGAGGGGGTCAGCCTGTGTAAGCTGGCTGGAGCGCACTCCTTCCCATGTTCATGATGCGCTGCTGAATGGAAAAGATCTGCAACCATTGAGGTCAGTGCGGTAGATTGGGACGAAAATCGCTCTTCGATTTCATCATCCTGAAACCTCTGAGCTTTCTCGATGGAATTCTGCAAGAGGCTCAAGTGGCCAATTCAAAGCCCGCATTCCCTCGGGGGCTAAAGCCCCGCTGATTTTGCGGGCTTCATGTACGGGCTAAACAGGCTGCGGAAAAAGGCCTATTTTCAAGTAAAAAGCCCGAAAAGCATCGCTCAGGGGCTACAGCCCGCCATTTATTTCCAATGACTTACGGCACGACTGAAGTCGTGCCCTGACGCTTCGTGCCTCTACGGATGAGTTTTTCCGCAGCCTGTAAAACCCATACCCTTCAAAACATCGACTTAATCAGAGGTCCCCTAGCTGACCTGCTGGCTGGCCGTATTCTCCCCGGCCTGCGCCAGCATGTACTCGACCGCCGCCTCCAACTCCGCTTCCGTCACGTCCTCCACCACGCCCGCATCGCCAATTCCCACAGGCAGCACGAAGCGCCTGACGCCGCCCAGGTTCTTCTTGTCGCCGCCCGTGGCCGCCACAATTTTGGCGGCGCGCAGCTTTAACTCCGGCAGCGGGCCATACAGGAACACCAGCCTCTCCAGCCTCTCGAACTGCGCCTGCGAAATCGTTCCTCGCTGCTGGGCCAGGTAGAGCGCGGCCACCATGCCCCAGCCGACCGCCTCGCCATGCAGCAGCGTCTTGTAGTGCGTCGCCTGCTCCAGCGCGTGGCCCACCGTGTGGCCAAAGTTCAGAATCATGCGCAGCCCGCCCTCGCGCTCGTCCAGATGCACGACACCGGCCTTCATGCGAATCGACGCGGCAATCACCTTTTCCAGGGCCTTCGGGTCGCGGGCCAGCACCTGGTCCGCGTGGCCTTCCATGAAGCGCACCAGCGAACGATCGCGGATGACGCCGGCCTTCACGCTCTCCATCAGCCCGGCGCGCAGCTCGCGCTCCGGAAGCGTTCCCAGCGCCTCGATGTCGGCAAAAACCGCCAGCGGATGATGGAAGCTGCCCACGAGGTTTTTGCCCTCGGGCAGGTTCACGCCCGTCTTGCCGCCCACGGACGAGTCGACCTGCGCCAGAAAGGTCGTCGGGACCTGCACATAGGGAATGCCGCGCATGTAAATCGCGGCCAGAAAGCCGCCCACGTCGCCCACAATTCCGCCGCCAAAGGCGATCAGCAGGCTCCCGCGATCTCCGCCGGCCGCGGCCATCTGCCGCAGCAGCTTTTCGACGCTCGCCAGCGTCTTGTACTTCTCGCCCGGCTCCAGAAACAGCACGATCGGCGCCTCGGCGAAGGAGGCCAGGAAGCTCTCGCCCCACAAAGCCCAGATCGGCGCCGAAGTCAGCACAAAATCCCGCCGCGGCAGCTTGCCCACAATCCGCTCGATGCGCGGCGCCAGCGAACGAATGAGCCCGCTGCCTGCCATTACGTCGTATTTCGCTGAAGGTGTCTCTACTCGTATCGTCTGCACAATAGTTAAATCCTAAAGCAGCAAGCAACCAAATCGGGCTCTGAATGAATCAGTATCTTTAGGTCCCGATTTTCGGGATTTTGAAAATAGTCGTTGTATGCGTTGTTTACATCTACGCTGTTTGCGGCCAGATCTTCCTGGCGGAGTGCGTTTAGCTGCTTGTCAACATAACTTCACAGAGCTAGACTGATTGGACTGCAGCACGCGCGCATTTGACTCCCCCGTGGCAATCCACGCTTGATGAAAGACTGGCCGGCCATGAAAGTGCATGCGTTTCGCATGAATTCTGGTATTCCCCTGGCGCCATTCGATTCCGCATGGGACAGCCCGCAGACTCTTGTGCTTGCCTTTTTTGCGCCGGATTTTGCCCTGCTGCACGCCCCCCTCGAACGCCTGCGCGCCGCTTTTCCCCGGAGTTTTCTGCTGGGGTGCTCCACGGGGGGAGAAATCCTCGGTTCTGGCCTGGAAGACCACTCCGTCACGGTGGCTGTGGTGCGCTTCAATTCCACCCATCTGTGCCTTGCGCACGCCTACGTCGCCGCCGGTTCCGCGGCTTCCAGAGAAGCGGGCAAGAGAATTGGCCAAGCCCTGGCCGCACCGGATTTAAAGGGCGTCTTTGTCTTGTCCGATGGCCTCAACGTGAACGGTTCCGAGCTGGTCAGCGGGCTCGATGCGGCTTTGCCGGCCGACGTGAGGGTTTCCGGAGCGATGGCGGCGGACGGGGAGCGCTTCAAGAACACCTATGTCTTCGCCGCTGCCCCTGGCGAACCAATGCAAATTCTGCCCCGTCAGGTAGGCGCCGTCGGCTTTTGCGGAAATTCAATTCGCCTTGCCCACGGTTCCAGCGAAGGCTGGTCTCCCTTCGGCCTGGAGCGCCGCGTGACGCGCAGCGAGGGCAACGTCGTCTTCGAACTGGACGGCAAGCCTGCCCTCCGGCTTTACAAGACCTATCTTGGACAGCGGGCCGAGGACCTGCCTGCCGCGGCCTTCTTGTTTCCGCTGGGTATTCTGGATAGAACTTCCAACAGCTCCGAGGTCATTGTACGGACTGTTCTGGGCGTGGACGAAGAGACTCAGAGCCTCTCTTTCGCCGGGGACATCCCCGAGGATTCCACGGTCCAGCTCATGCGCTGCAACATCGACCGCCTGATCGAGGGCGCCGCGGGCGTTGCCGAAGAATTGAGCAGAAAGGTCAAGGGTCCCGCCTTGACGATTGCCGCCTCTTGCGTGGGGCGGCGCATGGTCATGAGAGACCGGACAGAAGAAGGACTGGAGGCAGTCCTCGATACATTGCCCAAAGGAACGCTTCTGGTGGGTTTATTCGCCTATGGCGAGCTTTCGCCGATTTCTTCTGGGCAATGCCAGCTTCAGAACCAGGCCATGTCTCTCACCCTGATTCAGGAGGACTGAGGCATGTTTCACCCTGTGCTTCAGCGCCTGCTCAAGAAACTTGAACTCAGCGCAGATTCCGCTCCGAATGCAAAGGCCTGGGCGCGATTCCTCGAGCGGGTGGACCGCTCGTACAGGGACAACGACCAGGACCGATACATTGTGGAACGAAGCCTGGAGATCAGCAGTGACGAGATGCGGGATACGACCCGCCAACTCCAATCCGCCCTTGAGCAAGTTCGGAATCTGAGTCTCACGGATGAGTTGACCGGGTTGCGCAACCGGCGATTCCTCAACGTCTCAATACCCGATGACGCGGCCCTGGTGATCCGGAAATATCGCACCCAGGGAAGCGAACAGCGTGTGTCCACCGACTCCGACATGCTCTTCTTCATGGTGGATCTGGACCTGTTCAAGAACGTGAACGACACTTACGGCCATCTTGCCGGAGACATGGTGCTTAGCCAGACGGGCAAACTGCTCGTCGCCTGCTCGCGCAGCACGGACTTTGTCATCCGCTGGGGCGGAGAAGAGTTTCTGGTTGTGGCCAGGCAGGCTTGCCGCGCGGACTTGCAGTTTCTCGCCGAACGCATACGCACGACTGTGGAAGCTCACCGCTTCGACATCGGAAAGGACAAGCCAATTCACCTGACCTGTTCTGTCGGCGCTGCCGCTTTTCCCTTCATGGTCAAGTGGCCAGAGTTGCTCAGTTGGGATCGCGTGGTGGAACTTGCCGATCTTTGCCTGTACGCCGCCAAGCGTTCGGGAAGAAACGCCTGGGTGGAGATTCTGCCCACCAGCCTCATCTCCCTGAACGAACTCGTCTCGTCTCTCGCCACGCATCTGCCAGAGCTTATTCAGAAAGCCAAACTGGAAGTATTCAGCAATCTGCCTCCTGACAAGGTTTTGTTTCAGTGATTCGATTGCATCAGTGGGCCAGACTCCGCACTTCGTGGCAGATGCACTGAGAAACGCGCCCGGCCTCTATATAAGCCAGAACAGCGGAACCAGCCCCAGCGCGGCCATCGCCACCAGCATGATGAGGCTCTGCAAGCCGGTCTTGCGGTCGGCCAGGCTGAAAGCGTAAATCCCTTTCACGGCGCTGTTGCTGGCGGCGGCGATGGCCACCGCGACCGCTGCCTCTTTCAGGGGTGTCAGCGTGCCCGCCGCTTGCGTCAGGCCCATGATGAACGGGTCCACGTCGCTGACTCCCATGATCGCGGCCAGCGTATTCACCCCCGTCCTTCCCATATAAGTAACGGCTAACTGGGTTGCTACCAGCATCACCAGAAACAGTCCGGCAAAGACAAGCGCCGTCACCAGATCGAGCGGATTCTTGGGCTCGGACTCCCGCTGTACCGCCTGAGCGCTTTTGTCGGCGCGGCGCGTCCAGAGCCAGCCTCCGCCAACAGCCAGAACGGCTATCGCAAGGAACGGGATGTAAACGAGAGCCATCAGTTGCCGGTTAAACAGCGCCAGCAGAATGACCAAACGCACATACATCACGCCGCAGGCAATCAGGATGCCGCCGGCGAACAGATGCGAATGCTCTTCGAGCTTGGCCCGCCGCGCCATCACGACTGTAGTGACCGTGGAGGAATAAGCGCCGCCCAACAGAGCCGCCAGCACCACCCCGCCCTGTCCCTTGGTCAACTTTTGCAAAACATAACTGGCATAGGAAACGGCGCTGATTGCGACCACCACCAGCCACGTCTTGAAGGGGTTGATGTGGAACTGGCTGAATTCCTGATTTGGCAGGATGGGCAGAATCACCGCGCTCAGCAGCAGGAACTTGGCGAAGGTAAGAATCTCGGTGGGCGCGATGCGCGCGGCCAGTTTCTCCAGCGCGGCCTTCAGATCGAGCAGCAGCAGGCTGGCAACCCCCAGCGTGGTGGCAATCCACAGATGCCCGTTGCAGACCAGAGCGCCCACCAGGAAGGTCGCCAGGCCGGACATTTCTGTAGTGACTCCGGCGGCCTCGGAGGTAGAAACCTTGTGCCAGTAGGACAGCAGGAGAAATCCAGCGACCACCATGAAGCCAATCGTCAACGGCAGCACTTGCGTGCCTGAAACAAGCGCAATGGAATAGCCGATCAGGCCAATCAGCGGGAAGGTGCGCACACCACCGAAAGAGTAAGCCCCCCCTGCCGTCCTGTGCTCTTCCCGCTCCAGTCCAATCAGGAACGACAGAAACAGAACCAGCGCAATCTGCACGGCTTGCGGCGGTAACTGCTGGTAGATTTCCATTCGAGTTGAGCCTCCAAATTGCCTGCTAGACAGCTTACACGCTGTCGTGGTGGAGTGTCCGGCGACTTGCCCGCATTCGAGGCAAACGCATCTTAGAACCTATTCGTAAAGGGGCTTAGGGAGCATAATCCGGTCAGTTCTCTTCTCCTAGCCCTGCTCACCATCACAGACCGGTCCCCACGCATGAATATAGGTTAAAAATATGGCAGGAGCGTCTCAGGTTGATTTTCTGGTGATGGGGGCGGGCGTGGCCGGGTTGCGCGCGGCAGTCGAGTTGGCGCGCCACGGCGAGGTTCTGCTGGTCACCAAGGAGTCCGTGGCCGAATCCAACACCCACTATGCGCAGGGCGGCATCGCCGTGGCCATGGAGGGCGACGCGGATGTCGCCCTGCACCTTAAAGATACTGTCAACGCGGGCGATGGGCTGGTTTATCGTCCCGCGGCGCAGGTGCTTGTGGCCGAAGGGCCCGTGCGCGTAGCCGAGTTGATTGAGTGGGGCGCGAACTTCGACAGCAAGGACGGCCAATTGCTGCGCACGCGCGAGGCCGCGCACTCCCTGCCGCGCATTCTGCACGCCAATGGCGACGCTACCGGCGCCGAGATCAGCCGCTCGCTGGCAGCCTTTGCACGGGTTCACAAGCGCATCCGCTGCGCCGAGTGGACCACCGTGAGCCGCCTGATTGTGCGCGACGGCCGGGTCATCGGGGCCGATCTGCTGGACCGCGACAACCAGGTGGAGCGCGTCAGCGCGCCTGCCGTGCTCGTCGCCGCCGGCGGCGCTGGCCAGGTCTTTTCCGACACAACCAACCCCACTGTGGCCACCGGCGACGGCATCGCCCTGGCATCCCTGGCCGGCGCGGCGCTGGCCGACATGGAGTTCTACCAGTTCCACCCGACCGCGTTTTCGCTGCCCGGCGCGCCGCGATTCCTGCTTTCCGAGTCCCTGCGCGGCGAGGGCGCAATCCTGCTGAACGATCGCGGCGAGCGCTTCATGGAACGCTATCACCCGCTGCTTGAGCTGGCTCCCCGCGACGTGGTGGCCCGCGCCATTACCCGCGAGGGCATGGGCCAGGCGCCGGGCGAATCCAGGGTCGTGCACCTGGACATGCGAGCCGCGAAGGACATCGATCTGCACCACCGTTTCCCCGGCATCACCGCATTCCTGGCCGAATACGGCCTCGACCTCGGCCGCGATCTGATTCCCGTGCGGCCGGCGGCGCACTACATGATGGGCGGCATCAAGACGGACCTGAACGGCCACACCAGCCTGCCGGGGCTCTATGCCGCGGGCGAGGCCGCCTGCACCGGCGTCCACGGCGCAAACCGCCTGGCCTCGAACTCGCTGCTCGAAGGCCTCGTCTTCGGCGCGCGCGCCGCGCAGTCCATGCTCACGGATGCCCTGCCGCCGATGCCTGCCGGCGAGCCTCAGGCCGCTCCCGAGCCACTCACCGCCAGCGAAGAAGCGCATGTGGAAGAGATCGTTGCCAGGCTGCAAGCCGCCATGTGGGCTTATGCCGGGCTGCTGCGCGAGGAGTCCACGCTGCGCGAGGGCCTGAATTCCCAGCAAGCCTGCGCGGAGGCTCTGGCGCTATTGGCCGCGCAAGGCAAGGGCAGCCGCCGCATGGAAGAGGCACAATCCATGTGCCGCGTCGCCCGCGCCATTCTCGTTTCGGCCCTGGCTCGCACCGAAAGCCGCGGCGCGCACTACCGCAACGACTTCCCCAAGCGCGACGACGAGCGCTTCCAGAAGCACTCCATCCTCACCAGCGACGGACACGTCGCCTTCGAGGAATGGTAGGTCAGAGATCAGAGAACAGAGATCAGAATCGCGGTCCAGCCGCAATTCAAAACCTTATTCGCCGCCAAATTCAAGATGCGTTTGCCCTGCCTCCGCGGCTCAAACTCCGACAGGCAGCGTCGGCATCCCGCCCAGTTCCCTGGCTTCGGCCACCACGGCGTCGAGCAGCGAGAGGACTTCGGCGACGGTCATGGTAAAGATTTCGCGCCGGGAATCGTACCCTTCCTCGATCAATTGCTTCAGGAACCGGCCCGCAATTTGAGCGGCAATCTGGTCGGTAATTACCTTCCCCGTCAATGACTTCTGCTGGACCCAGGCTTCCAGCGGCAGGGCAATCCAGAGCGCCCGTCCATTCACGTCGAAGCGCTCATCGACGGCATCGGCGTGCCGCGTGGCGACAGCCACGATGGCGCCTTTCCAAATGCAGTGCAGCTCGTCGCCGCTCCAGCGTTCGGTTACGTGGAAGTCCTCATACATGGCCTTAGCGTATCGCGCCGGCTGGACAAGGGCAAGGCCCTTGTGGACGCCCCTCTTGTCGCGCTGTTAGACTGACAGGGTTGCCATTGAAGCGGCTCCGCCCATCTGGACCCGCCTGCAAGTCTAGAGAAGAAGGACAAAAGACACCCCGTGGATACCCAAACTCGTCATTCCCTGAAGACAGACAGCTTTGCCCAGGCCGCTGCAAGCAGCATGAGTTGGCTGAGCGGTCACCGTTCCAGCCTTACGCGCTCGATTATCGCTGCAGTTGCCGTTGTAGTTGTGGTCGTAGGCTCGCTGGTCTTTTCGAGCTGGCGCTCCTCGGCTGCTGAAACCGCCCTGGGCGCAGCCATGGACACCTATAGCGCTCCGCTGGCGCAGCCTGGCGCGCCGGCTGAAAAGGGAGTGTACACATCGGTCAGTGATCGGTCGAAAGCCGCCAACCAGCAGTTTGTCGCGATAGCCAAACAGTATGGCTGGCTCTCCGAGGGCGCCAAGGCTCACTACTTTGCCGGCGTCACATACGAGGATCTGGGCCAGAACGGCCAGGCCGAAACCGAATTGAAAATTGCGGCCAAATCCTGGAACAGGAACATTTCAAACCTGGCCAAGCTGGCGCTGGCCGGCCTCTATCACCAGACGGACCGCGATTCGCAGGCGATCGATCTCTACAGCGCGCTGGCTGCCAAGCCCTCCGAAACGGTGCCAGCCACCGCTGCGCAGCTTGACCTGGCCGAGCTTTATGCCGGCTCTGGCAAGCAGGATCAGGCGCGCGCGCTTTGGGCGAAAGTGAAGGACACCGATAAGGACGGCGTTGCCGGCTCGATTGCCGCCCAGAAGCTGGGCAAGCAGTAGGCCGGACGAATCAGAAGGAACTCGCGGAGCCTTGCGCTCTGCGAGTTTTTTTTGGCCCGCGCAGGACGCGGATTCGAGCATTTTCCCTTTCCCGCGCGTCTGGTGGAGTATGAGCGCGGGCGAAGCAGTATTCTCAGGTTGGATGGAAATCGCAGACAAGACAGTGCGCGGCGAAGCTCGCCAGCACGCGGAAGAGGATGCGCTCCCGGCCCTGGTGAGCCAGTACGCCGGAACCCTGTACCGGGTGGCTTACTCCGTTCTGCGCAACTCTGCCGACGCCGAAGACGCCGTGCAAGAAGCGTTTTTGCGCGTTCTGCGCCACCGCGACACGCTCAGTGAAGTGCGCGACCAGCGGGTGTGGCTGATCCGCATTGTGTGGAACATCGTGCTGGACCGCAAGCGCCGCTCGAAGACCCGGCCGGAGACAGACGACGTCAGCGAACTGGCCCGCGTGCTGCCCGCCGGAGGGCTCAGCGCCGAACAGCGCGCCTCCGCCGCCGAACACCACGCCCATGTGCTGGCCTGCGTCGAGCAGCTTCCCGACAAGGAGCGCCAAGTGATGATGCTTTCGGCCTTCGAGGAGCTGACCAGCGTGGAAATCGCATCGGTCGTGGGCATTACCGAGTCCAGCGTCCGCTCCCGGCTTTTTCGCGCGCGCAAACTGATGGCCGGCCTGCTGGATCACGCAAGGAGTTCGCGATGAATAGAGATCAGAGAACAGAGATCAGAGATCAGGAAACGGCTGCCTCCAGTTCTTCCGACTTCGAAGAAACGCTGCGGCTGCTGGCTCAGCTTCCGGTGCCCGAGGGGCTTGAGGAGCGGGTCGAAGCCGGCCTGCGCGCGGCTCCTCATGCAGCCGCAGGCAAGGCGCGGATTCTGCGCTGGCCCATGGCGCTCCGCCTGGAGAGCGCCTGGGCGCGCGCGGCGGCAGCGGCGGCGATTGTTGCCTTGATGATCGGCGGCGGATGGGGCGTGTACTCGCGTGTGCAGCCGGTTCAGCCAGCCAGGGCCATCGCCGTGCCGCACGCTCCGGGCGGAGGCTTCTCGAACGCCGGAGCCATGCGCACGCCGCAGACGCTCAACGGGCCCATCGTAGCGCCGTCCGCAACTGCGCAGCCAGCGGCCACCCCGGCAGTCGAGCCTACTTCCAAACCAGCTACCAAGCCGAAAACGCCGTCATCCGCGAAAACCGGGGCGCAGCCCAGCCAGAAGCAGCACCAGCGCGTTAAACTCGCGTCAGCGAATAAGGCCGCCGCCGGCCTTGCGACGCTCCCGGCGGATGCTCAGCCAGCCGTGATTCCGGCGAAGTAGCTTCACTGTTCCGCCACAACAGCTCCGTACCCATCCTTTCCGCGTTTTTCTGCGGAAAGGGTGGGAAACCAAGAAACCTGCGATTGTTTTTCGCTTTTTCTGCTCCGACAACCAGATTCAGATGGGCTTACGCGTTCTTGGTGACCGCGCGGATCAACATGCCCAGCAGTGCCAGCACCACTGCGCCCCAGAAGGCCGCGCCGAATCCGCGCACATGGAAGCCGCTCACCAGGTTCGACGCCACCAGAATCATCAACCCATTGATGACCAGCAGAAACAGGCCGAGGGTGAGGATGCTGATGGGGAAGGTAATGATCTTCAGCAGCGCGCCAACCGTCGCGTTGAGCAGGCCAATCACCAGCGACGCCACCAGCGCAGGCCCCAGCCCTCGCACGGTAAAGCCGGTCACAAGTTGTGACACAACCAGCAGGGCGCAGGCGCTCAACAGCCATTGAACCAGAAGTCTGACCATTTTCTGAAGTTCTCCTTGTCGTCCAATTCTCGCATGTGAGTGTAACGTCGCAGGCCGAACAGGCAGCGAAAAAACTCCCTGACGCCGTGGAATTCTCCTGTGTTGCAAGAACGCCGCCTGAGCCGCGCCGCTGTACAGCGCAAGTGGAAATGTTCTATTCTCACGCCATCGGAGATTCGATGCAACCGCGCGCTGCCAGAGGATTGCTGCTGTTGCCGGCCGCCAGGCGCTGGTCTCGGTCGCGCGCGCGCATCATCTGCCCGCGGCAGCATCTGCGCGTGCTGCCCATGCGCACCCGGCCTAGTCTCTTCGCCAGCGATTAACTGCTGCCTGGCGAAGACGCTTTTTCGCACCTTTGCTGCCCACACTGGCAAGATCGGCTGGGGCAAGCGGCATTGAATGGCCGCACCGGCCGAGGCTGTTCCGCGAGCGCAATAAAGAGATCCAGCGACGAAAAAACGGTCTTGTTTGAGAAGCTGAAAAGCAGCCGCAGGTCCTTCGACTACGCTGCGCTTCGCTCAGGATGACAGCTCATTTAGGCAGAATGACATCCCGCTCCAAGGAGACAAGAAGATGACCAAGCAGGAAATGCACGCGAAATACGGACCCAAGCTCGTCTGTCCTTTGCCCGGCCCCAAGTCCCAGGCGGTGATTGCGGCCGACGAACGGCTGGTTTCTCCCAGCTACACCCGCTCCTATCCGCTGGCGGCCAGGCGCGGCCGCGGAATCCGCGTGGAAGACGAGGACGGCAACGAGTTTCTCGACTTTGCGGCGGGCATTGCCGTCGTTTCGACCGGCCATTGCCACCCCGAGGTCGTCGCCGCCATCCAGAAGCAGGCCGCCGAGCTGATTCACATCAGCAGCACGGACTTCTACGACAAGCATCTGACCGATCTGGCTGAACGGCTTTCGGGGATCGCTCCCATGCCCGGCCCGCATCGCTTTTTCTTTGGCAACTCCGGGGCCGAGGCCGTCGAGTGCGCACTGAAACTGGCCCGCTATCATACCCGCCGTCAGCAGGTGATTTCCTTCCTGGGCGCATTTCACGGGCGCACCATGGGAGCGCTCTCGCTGACCGGCTCCAAACCGCAGCACAAGCGCCGCTTTTCGCCGCTGGTTCCCGGCGTGACGCATGTGCGCTATCCCTATGCCTATCGCGGCTGCGCGGGCGGAGCGCAGGCCGAGGAAGCCTTCAGCCTGGGCTGCGCGCGCTACATCGAGGAGAAGCTCTTCAAGACCATTCTGCCGCCCGAGGAAGTGGCCGCCATCTTCGTCGAGCCGATTCAGGGCGAGGGCGGCTACGTGGTTGCGCCCGATAACTTCCTGCGCGAACTGCGCGCCATCTGCAACCGGCACGGCATTCTGCTGGTAGTGGACGAGGTGCAATCGGGCTTCGGCCGCACCGGCAAGTGGTGGGCTATCGAGCACTCCGGCGTCGAGCCGGACATTGTCTGCATGGCCAAGGGCATTGCCAGCGGCATGCCGCTGGGCGTCTGCATGAGCCGCGCTGAGATCATGGATTGGGTTCCCGGTTCGCACGCCTCCACCTTTGGCGGCAATCCGGTTTCGATTGCCGCGGCGATGGCGACGATAGACATCATCGAGCGCGAGGCGATGGCCAACGCCGCCAAGGTGGGCGGGCTGATTCTGGAGCGGGTCAAAGACTGGAAGCAGACTCACCCGCTGGTGGGCGACGTGCGCGGACGCGGTCTGATGATCGGCATCGAGATCGTGAAGGACAAGGCGACCCGCGAGCCCGCCGGAGGCCTGCGCGACCGCATCGTGACCCTGGCTTTCGAGCGCGGCCTGATGCTGCTTGGCTGCGGCGAATCCTCGCTGCGGCTGATGCCTCCGCTCATCGTCAGCGAAGCGGAAGCCACCGTTGCTGTCGACATTCTGGAAGAGGCGCTGACGGCGGTGGAGAAGGAACAGGCCTGAGTTAGAGCGTTTTCACAGTTTCTGTAGAGTTGAATTCGTGGTTTCCCACCCATTTCACAAAGAACGTGAAATGGATGGGGCACGGAGCCTCCTTACACCATTCGTGAAAATGCTGTCGTAAAGGACCGGAGCTATTCATCAGCCCCGATCTTTCAGTTTCAAGGACGAGAAACTTCGCTAGCTGGATTTGCGTCTTTCGGTCATCCGGTTGAGAATGGTTTGCCATGGGATGGATGGAACGCAGATGCATCGACTGGCAGGAACGCACGCTTGCCGGCCTGACGTGGGTGGCGCGGAGGCCGGGACGTGCCGAAGCGCTTCCCGCTCACCTGATTACCGGCATCGACGGAGAGATGGCAGCCTTCTTCTACCTGCGCCGCAAGGGCTACATCGTGGTGGCGCGGCGCTGGTCCTCAGGTGACGTGCCCGGCGACATTGACCTGATTGCGTGGCAGGGGCCGATGCTCTGCTTTGTCGAAGTGAAGACGCGTACCGCCCATGACGCTTCTCCGGCCGAGATCGCCGTCGACTCGCACAAGCGCAACACGCTGCGCCGGCTGGCCCGCCGCTACGTCCGCCAGTTGCCGCAGCAAACCGTTCCGCCGGTGCGCTTCGACGTGCTCAGCGTCTACCTCGTGCCGGGCGAAAAGAAGGAGTTCCAGCACTTTGAAGGCTCCTTCGGCTGGAGCGAGTGGGAGAGTTACGAGAGGCAATAAAGACGCGGATGGTATCGAGATTAAATGTGACCATGTAGGTCACATTGCGATACAATAAGCCTATGCGGACTGCTAGGATCAGCGAACTGAAGGCCAAGCTCAGCGCCAATATCCGATTCGTCAAGAATGGCGAGGAAGTGCTGATTTTTGACCGTAACACGCCCGTCGCCCGGCTGGTCGCTCCGGGAGTTGTCGCGGACGAGGACGAGCACAGACGCCGCCTCATCGCCAAAGGCATCATCACGCCGGCGAAGATGCCGCGGGTTGAAGGGCAGAAATGGCCAGAGCCGCCAGGACCGATGATCTCGGACGAGGTAATGGATCGTGTTTGGCGTGAGGAGCGGGACGGCCGATGAGTTTGCCCGTTGCCTTTTGGGACACGAGCGCACTCATCCCACTCTGCGTGCGGCAGAGACAAACGGCTCCTGCAAGCGCACTCTATGTAAGTTATGGGATTGCAGTATGGTGGGCTACGCCAGTTGAAATCAGGAGCGGGCTTGCTCGTCTTGAAAGGATGAACGATATAAACCCCGCTCAATTTCTGGCGGGTAAGCAGCGCGGACAGTCTCTTGCCAAAATCTGGGATGTTGTAGCGCCTTCCACAACGATTTTGGACCGGGCCTATTCGCTGCTTGAGCTATATCCCCTGCGCGCCGCTGATGCACTACAGTTGGCGGCGGCTTTGGATTACTTTGAAGATTCGCCAAAGCGCAAGGTCTTTATCACGGCTGATCAACGTCTCGCGGATGCCGCCCGGCAAAGCGGTTTTTCCGTTGAGTTCATTTAAGAAAGCACTTACCCTTGCGCGTCCTCGAACTCCTCGTGCCAGGCCATCTGGATAGCCTCCAGCCGCCCCTCGTTCGACTTCGCGGGATCGTCGGCAAAGCCCTCCAGCTCGACTACGTAGCGGTACAGGTCGGTGAAGCGCACGGTCAACGGGTCGAGGCCGGGAAACTTCTCAGCCAACTGAATGCCGATCTCCTCGGCGTCGGTCCACAAAATCTCGCGCGGCATGGGTGAGTCTCCTTACTTTTCGTCGAGCATCTGGATCAGCTCCTGGTCGCCGTCCAGCAGATAAAACGCGATAAACGTCATTGGCTGCGAGTCCGAGGCGTTGCTAAAGATGGCGATCTCTGTTTGCGCCGGTTCGTAAAAGGCCGATCCGGCGGGGAGGGTTTGGGTGGCCTCGCCTTCTATTTGGTAGACGGCCGTTCCTTCCGCGATGTAGCCCACAACGGCGCATGGATGCAGGTGCCGACCGGTGGACTGGCCTGGTCCGAGACATATTTCGCGTACATCAACCGTGGAAACGTTTCGCCGGCCCAAGACGGCCTTGAGAAGTTCCTTGCGTTGAATGGTCTGCTGACTCATGCGTTGATTTCCTCCTGAAGCGGTGAGTCCTTATTTGCCTTCGGCCACATAGTTGCGATTCCACTTGGGAATCTCGACCACATAGTCGCCGGAGCGCGTGATGACGGCCTGGCAGCCCAACCGTGAATTCAAGTGCGGATCGGCGGCCATGTCGAGCCGATCCAGTTCATCGTCGTCGGGCTGGGTAAGGCCACTTTCGCCCTTCTTAATCAGCACGTGACAGGTGGAGCAGGCACAGACGCCACCGCAGGCATGGTCAAGGAAGACGTTGAAATTCACGGCCACGTCAAGAATCGACATCGGCTTGCCGTGATGCTCATAGGGGAGCGCGCCAAACTCGAACTCGACAGTTCTGCCCTCGGGAAGGAAGGTAACACGCACGAGCTTTTCGACTGGAACGGATTTTTCAGTTGCTTCGTTCATACGTCGCGTCTCGTTTTCATTCGCATCCTTGGTCTCCCACCCTTTCCGCACAAAACGCGGAAAGGATGGGGCACCCAACTGACTTGCCGACTTGCTGACTGCTAACCCCGCTCTTACTTGAACTCTGCTTTCGCCATGGCGTGAGGCGCGCTGACGTTCTCGTCCAGTTCCTCGCCGGCTGCGTTCATCGTCTTGCCGCGCAGGGCGGTTGAGACAGCCGCATCCATCATCAACTCCGCAAAGCGGCGTGTGGCCTCGTCCAGCGCCAGGGTCGCCTCGTGAATTTGAACGGCATCCTCGCTCAACTTGACCTGGACCAGCCGGTCGCGCGCCGCCTGAATAGCCGCCTGCTCTTCGCCGCGCAACTGCTGCCATGCCGGGTTCCGCGGCGCGCGCTCGACCGCGGCCAGAATCGTCTCCGCCTCGTTGCGGGCCTGAATCAGCAAACTCTTGGCGAAGTCCTCCTCGGCGTGGTCGAAGGAATCCAGAATCATGCCTTCGACCTGCGCGTCTGTGAGGCCATAGGTCGGTTTCACCTCAATCTGCGCTGCCTTTCCGCTGCGCTGCTCCAGCGCGGAGACATGCAGAATGCCGTCGGCGTCGATCAGGAACTTGACTTCAATGCGCGGCAGCCCGGCGCTCATCGGCGGAATGCCCTTCAGATCAAAACGCGCCAGCGAACGGCAATCGGCGGCCAGTTCGCGCTCGCCCTGCACCACGTGAATGGCCACGTTGGCCTGCCCGTCCACGCCGGTGGTGAAGTACTCGGTGGCCGAGGCGGGAATCGTCGAGTTGCGCTGAATGATGCGCGCTACCGTTCCGCCCAGAGCCTCGATGCCCAGCGAGAGCGGCGTCACATCCAGCAGCAGCATTTCCTCTGTGTTTTTGGAAGCGCCGGCCAGAATGCCGGCTTGCACCGCCGCGCCCTGCGCCACCACCTCGTCGGGATTCAGCTCGGTGCGCGGTTTCTTGCCGCGCGCAGCCAGGTGAAAAAGATCATCCACCAGCCGCCGCACTGCGGGAATGCGCGAGGAGCCGCCTACCATCACGACTTCGTCAATCTGCTCGGGAGTAATGCCCGCGTCAGCCAGCGCGCGCTTGCAGGGCCCTGCCGTGCGCTCCAGAATCGGCGCAATCAACTGCTCGAAGACCGCGCGCGGAATCTCGCGCTGATAGCGCCCGCCGTTGGGCAACTCAATGTCGAAGTAGGCAACCGCCTCGGTGGAGAGCTTGATCTTGGCTTCGATGGCGGCCTTGCGCACGGCCTGCACCGCGCCCGGATGGAGGCGCAAATCCACGCCATGCTCGTCGCGAATTTCATTGAGCGCGATGGCCATCATCAGGTTGTCGATGTCGTCGCCGCCCAGGTGCGTGTCGCCGTTGGTGGACTGCACCTCGAAGATGCCGTCCTGCAGCTTCAGAATCGAAATGTCGAAGGTGCCGCCGCCCAGATCATAGACGGCAATGGTGCCCGTCTTGGCGCGATCCAGGCCATAGGCCAGCGCGGCCGCAGTCGGCTCGTTGACCAGCCGCAGCACATCCAGGCCGGCCATGCGGCCTGCATCTTTCGTGGCCTGCCTCTGCGCGTCGTTGAAGTATGCGGGCACGGTAATGACCGCCTGCGTCACCTGCGCGCCGAAGAAGCGCTCGGCGTTGCGTTTGAGCTGGCGCAGGATGTAGGCGGAAATCTCCGGCGGCGTGAACTTCATCTCGCCCAACTGAATGCGCGGAACTTCGCCGGCCTCGACGTCCCCGGCCAGTTGGAAATGAAAGAGCTTCAGCTCGTCCTGAATCTCCTGGAGGTCACGGCCCATCAGCCGCTTCACGGAATAAATAACCCGCTCCGGCGTTTCGATCAGCGCCTTGCGCGCGGTGTTGCCCACGGTGATCGTGGGCCGGGTGCCGTCGGCCGGGACGGGATCCAGCGCCACCACCGACGGCACGAGATTCGAGCCGTCCACGCCGGGAATCACCACCGGCGCATCGCCCTCCATATAAGCGACCAGGGAGTTGGTGGTTCCCAGATCGATGCCGACTACGTGCGCTTCCGCCATATTTACTTTCAAGCTCCCAGGGTCTCGTTCACGTCGCGGACCAGATTGCTGAGGTAGCGCCGCCGGTCAAGCAGAGCCGCCATCCTCTTTTGCGCGGCTTCGCGCGCGGCCGCGCCGCCCTCATCCCACGCAGTCCACTCGGCGCGCAGGTCCACGTCCACTGTTGCGAGCAGGCCGTCGAATTTCTTCTTGTCCTCTGCCAGGCTGGCCTCAAGCTGCGGATCTGTTTTGCCTGTTTTTCGCGCAGCGCGCATCTCTTCCAACTGCATGTTCAGATCGAAGACTTCTTCCAGCAAATCATCGGGAACCCTTGAGGGGTCTTTTCGGCCGTGCCCAACAGGCTGTGGACTTGCCTCCTGATTCGCGCCCAATAGTTTGAGCAGGTATTCGGTGCGGCGCACGGGGTCTTTCAGGGTGCGGTAGGCGTCGTTCACGAGCGCCGTATCCGCCAGGCTCCACTGCTTTTCATTCTCTTCGGCGCGGGCAAAGCGGTCCGGATGCAGCTTGCGGCTCAGGCGATGAAACTCCGCCTCCAGCGCATGCAGGTCCAGATTGAGCTTCGGTTTCAGGCCAAAGACAGAAAAATAATCGCCGCCCGGAGGAGGCTGAATCTTGCTGCAATACGGGCAGAAGAGCGTGGAGTCGTTGTGGCCGACAGAGCAGGACCAACAGGCGATGGGAACCGCGGAATCAAGAACTTTGAACATAGATGAACTCTTGCGAAGCTATTCCTCATAACTCCGGGAAGATGGACAAAAATCCAGGCCTGAAGGCCCTGGCAATTTCGCCTTTCATTCAGGGGGCTGAAGCCCCCTGCTCCCTCCGGAATATCCGATTTGCATCAGTAGCGCTACACGGAAAACGACGAACCGCAGCCGCAGGAGCGCGACGAGTTCGGGTTGGTAAACGTGAATCCCTGCCGCATCAGCGTCTCTTCGTAGTCCACCGTCATGCCGTGCAAATAGATGAATGACTTGGGATCGATGAAGACGCGCACGCCGTCGAACTCGAAGATGCGGTCGCGCTCGCGGGGTTGCGTATCGAACTTGATGGAGTAGGAAAGTCCCGAGCATCCGCCGCCGATCACGCCCAGCCGCAGTCCGCCATCCTGAGGCGAAATGCCTTCCTTGGCCAGCGCCACGCGAATCCGCTTGATGGCCTTCCCGGTCACCTGAATCCCCGGCTGCGGTGCGGCTGACGCTGCCTTTGGCGGCGCGGGTGAAAGATCAACCGTAAAGGTTTCCTGCGACTGCGGGCTTTCGATTGTCATGGTGTTCAACATCGTCACCTTCTTCTTACGCCACTTTGGCAGGCTCGGCCTCAGCCGTCTGCGCATTGCTGTTTTTCTTCTTCCAGTCGCCGATAGCGGCGCGAATCGCATCCTCTGCCAGCACCGAACAGTGAATCTTCACTGGCGGCAGCGCCAGCTCCTTCACAATGTCGGTGTTGCGGATGGCCAGCGCGTCATCAACGCTCCGGCCCTTGATCCACTCCGTAGCCAGCGATGAGCTGGCAATCGCCGAGCCGCAGCCGAAGGTCTTGAACTTGGCCTCTTCAATGACTTGCGTCGCTGGATTTACGCGAATCTGCAGCCGCATCACGTCACCGCACTCTGGCGCGCCCACCAGACCTGTGCCGACTTCCGCCGAGCTCTTGTCCAGTTGGCCCACATTGCGCGGGTTGTTGTAGTGGTCGATCACTTTATCGCTGTATGCCATGGTTCTTTCTCCTCAAACGGGGGAAGCCGCTGAAAAACCGGGACTAAGGACTAAGGGACTAGTTGAATCGCTGGCTCATCCGAAAATTTGCCTCAGTCCCTAGTCCCTTAGTCCCTCCATCACTTCGCCGCCCACTGAACCTTGCTCAAGTCCACGCCTTCTTTCGCCATTTCGTAGAGCGGCGAAAGCTCGCGCAATTTCTTCACCACGTCAATGACCTTGGCGGCCACGTAATCCACTTCCGCCTGCGTGTTGAAGCGGCCCAGCCCGAACCGTATGGAGCTATGAGCTACATCGTCGCCCAGCCCCAAAGCTTTCAATACATAAGAAGGCTCAAGCGTGGCCGAGGTGCAGGCCGAACCGCTGGAGACCGCCACGTCGTTGATGCCCATCAGCAGCGACTCGCCCTCGACGTAGAGAAAACTCATGTTGAGATTGCCGGCCAGGCGATGCTCCCAGGAGCCATTCACGTGAACGTAGTCCAGCGCCGCCTCCAGCTTGTTTTTCAGCCGGTCGCGCAAGCCGGTCAAACGCTTGGCCTCTTCGCTCAATTCCTGTCCGGCAATCTCGCAGGCTTTGCCCAGGCCCACAATGCCGGGAACGTTCAAAGTGCCGGACCTCATGCCGCGCTCGTGGCCGCCGCCATCGATCTGCGCCGCGATCTGCACGCGCGGGTCGCGCCGCCGCACGTAGAGCGCGCCCACGCCCTTGGGGCCATAAATCTTGTGCGCGGAAATCGACATCAGGTCGATTTTGTCGGCAATGACGTTGACCGGAATCTTGCCGACAGCCTGCACCGCGTCGCAATGGAAGAGCACGTTTTTCTCGTGGCAGAGCCGGCCAATTTCGGCGATGGGCTGCAAGACGCCGATTTCGTTATTCGCCGCCATGATCGAGACCAGAATGGTCTGGTCGTCCATGGCACGCTTCAGGTCTTCGAGGTCGATGACGCCATCGTCCTTCACCGGCAGATAAGTCACGCGGAAGCCATGCTTCTCCAGCCGCTTGCAGGTGTCCAGCACAGCCTTGTGCTCGGTCGTCTGGGTGATGATGTGGTTGCCGCGCTCGCGGTACATCTCGGCGACGCCCTTGATGGCCAGGTTGTCGCTCTCAGTGGCGCCGCTGGTAAAGATGATCTCCTTGGCGGTGGCGCCGATCAGTTGCGCAATCTGCTCACGCGCCTCATTGACGGCCTTCTCCGCTTCCCATCCGAAACAGTGGTTGCGGCTGGCCGCGTTGCCGAACTTTGTGGTGAAATACGGCAGCATCGCCTCCAGAACCCGCGGATCAACCGGGGTGGTGGCGTGATTATCCATATAAATCGGCAACTTCACTTCTGCCGGAACTTTCAGATCACTGGCAACTGTGCTCATCCTCGTCTCCGTCCTCATTGCTGCTCCGTTTGGCGCGGAGCCAGAAACTTTCTGTTACAAAGTCAGCGCAACCAGCGCTTCTGCCGCCGTTTGTTTATGCTCCGCCAGATCCTGAATGCTGATGCTCTTCAGCACCCCGGCAATGCTCTCATTTACCCGCGCCAGCGGCTCCTTGATGGTGCAGTTCGGGGTCAGTTCGCAGCCCTTCTTGCCCTTGCTGCACGAGGTAATGAAAAACGGCCCGTCGATGGCCAGAATCACCTCGAAGGCCGAAATCTCGCGCGCATCCCTGGCCAGCGCGTAGCCGCCGTTCATGCCGGCATGGGAGCGCAGCAGCCCGGACTTGGTCAACTGCTGCAGAATCTTGGCCAGCAGTTGCGCCGGAATTCCGTAAGCGTCGGCAACATCCTTGGTGCTCAGCGCAATCTTTTCCGGGTGCTCGGCAAGGTATTTGAGCGCGATTAGCCCGTAATCCGCTTTTTTGGTCAGCTTGAGCATGGAATATCCGACTTCTTCAGTCCGTATTCAGTATACGACCGTTTATGTCGGAATCTCAAGTTTCGGCTCGGAAATCCCTCCGGCAGCAGCCCAGAAGAACCCTCCCAAAAAAAATTCAACAACTGAACCGCTTGCAAAAATCAAAGTGGAGTGCGAGTAGCGTCAGGGTTTGCAACAGGCTTAGTTGTTTGCAGATCATTTTGCCGCTTCGTCGCACAATAATTCTCGGGTGCATTTTTCCCAATCGTCCTCATTGTCCTGCCAAGGAGCCGCTAACTCCTTATCCTGGACGATTCTGCGGGCAACTCCTTTGTTTTGACGATTTTACAGCGCAACACTGTCCGTAAGCTCATGAAAACAAGTATTTTACGCCCAAAATACGGGTGGGGGGGGTAGGCAGTATAGGATGCAGCTTTGCCGTCGAAACAAGCCATGACGCCGGGAGGGGCAGCGGAACCCGTAATGCCAGTTTCCTGGTAATTTTGCAAGCGGCTCAACTATCAGTTTGAAAAGGCGAGGAAATGCCGATACAATCTGGCGGGTAGAGTAGTTGAATTCACCAATACCAAGGCCAATGGCAACCGTCTGTAAACATCCCAGGGTACGCATTGTCTCCCGGCACGACGACACCGAATATGTTGAGTGCCTGGATTGTGGCGATGTCTTTGATTCCGATGAATTTCGCGACATGGAAATTGAAGAGACCGTCGAACCGGAACCCGACTCGGAAGACTCTTGAAGCCAGCCAAAGGCGCTTTGCTCACAGCAGCGGCGGGGAAGGAGTACTGCTTCCCCGTGAGACTTATTGGGCGCAAGAGCGTATGCCTGCCTACTTGACGGTGTGTCCGTTGGCAGCCTGAGCGGCCACGCGCCTGGCCGCAACCCAGGCGTAGTCGAGCCCCGAAATCACGGTCAGCAGCATGGTCATCCACAGTGTCCATGTTCCCAGCGCCACTATCCAAGTGACCGCGGTCAACTGGTGCAGCAGCACGACCGCTACCGCTGTCACCTGGATCAGCGTGTTGGCTTTGCCGAGAATGCTGGGACTGAACTCACGGCGGCCCACGGCCGCATACAAGATGGCCGAGACGACCAGGATTCCCAGATCCCTGCCGAAGACCAGCACCGTAACCCGCGCTGGGACAAGCGCTTTGTAGGTAAGCACCAGGAACAGCGTGCTCAGCAGCAGCTTGTCTGCCACCGGGTCAAGGTACTCACCCAGCCTGGTGCGCTGCTGCAGCAGGCGGGCCAGCAGGCCATCCAGCGCGTCGGTCATTCCCGCGGCCAGAAACAGCCCGAAGCTCAACGCATAGTGATTCTCCAAAATGGCGGCCACCAGAAATGGAGCCAGGCAAATGCGCAACAGCGTGAGCAGGTTGGGAGCGGTGCGGAATCGGTTTAGTCGCTTGTTTGCAGCGTCATCCATGGCGAGTTCAAAAGAGTCGTGTGCTTTCCCCCAAGCCGGAATACAACCCCTTCAACAACAGGTTTCTTTGCTATAGCGAAACCACAGTAGGTGTATCTCGGAAGCACGCCCGCCAAGTGGATTTTTCCTCAAGAAAAAGCCACACTGGATACTCCTAACAAGGCTACGGCTGCTGTGGTTTCGCTCTAGTCCACGATGGTACAGCATGGCGGGTGCTGCGCGTCCATCTTTTCCCGCAGCCCCGATCCTGATAGACTACTTAAGTTGCATCAGTTGCATTGCAGGCGCGTAGCTCAGTTGGTTAGAGCGCTTCCTTGACACGGAAGAGGTCGCTGGTTCGAATCCAGTCGTGCCTACCATTTAATTCTTTTAGAATCAATGGTATTGATTGCATCCTCCCCTCCCTGCTCCACTCCATTTCACCCAAGAATTACCCAAAGCCTATTGAATTGCGTTTCCGGATGCTCCGAAGATGGCGTCCACCATCATCTGTTGAGCCGCCATCAGCTCGTCTGTGTCCGTCTGCGTGTACCGGCTGAGCGTAAAAGCGGCGTTGCTCTGCCGGAGGGTGGTTTGCGCCGTTTTGGGGTCAACCTTCTTTTTGGTCGTCAGGAAACTGGACAGGCTGTGGCGGAACTGATGGAACCCGAACCGCTTTACCTGCTCGCCCCTCCGATCAAAGTAGACCGTTCTCTCCCCCTCCATCGCTTTACCTGTCTTCCGGTCAATCCACGTTTCGTGTTTTTTGGACTCCGCCAGAACACCGGCCTTAACCGCTGCCGGGTACAGGTAGTCGCGCACGAGCATGTTGCCAACCCGCGGCGTGGCCCCCTTCGTTCTGACGCTGGCAAAGATCCAGTCCTCTACCTTCGAGTACGTGGTCTGCTGACGCCAGGCCAAAAGATACGCGGCAAGAATATCCGACATGACGACGGGGGCTTTTGAAGCCTTCGTCTTGGGAGCGTCAATGTTGTTGCGAATCCAACGGCGTTGGATTTGGATGCTCTTGTCTTCCCAATCAACATCTTTCCACCGAAGGCCAGCGATTTCGCTGTAGCGCAATCCTGTCACCGCATCCAGCAACACCATCGTTTGCTGAAGCAGCGGCAGCACATTGAAAATCGAAAACGTGTCCTTGGGTGTAAGAATGATTGGGACGTAGTTCGAACTGGACGCCTTGACCTTCACTTTTTCCATGGGATTGCATGAGTCTGGGATCAGCTCATGCTTCTGCCCGTGAAGAAAGATGTCTTTCATCAGTCGCCGCCATTTGGTCAGAGACTCCCATTCCTGACCATGCTCAATCGCATCCACAGAAACGCTTTTGAGCCACTGCTCGATTGCCAACGGCTTCATTTCGACGGCAACCTCTTGCTCCCATCGAGCAAGGAGATGCTTTTGAATGATGCCGCGCTCCGTGTTGCGTGTATTGAAGCCCTTCGGTTTCACGGCATCATCGGCAAGAGCAACACGCATATAGTCTCTTGCGATAAAGCCGAACGTCGCCTTGCATACAGGTACGTTGTTACGATTGATTTGCTCGACCAGCCCGAGTCTTACAGCCTCGTCTCTCGCCCGCCGCTCGTTCGGAAAATCCCGAACTGATCCGACCAGAAGCGGAGTTTGTTCAACCCACTTCCCATCGGATGATCGATGGGCGAAGTAACGCAGCTTCCAGACAATGCCGTGCTTCGTCTTCACCTTTTTGAGCGTGCCCGATTGATACCCCGTGTGCGCCATTTCACTCCTTTGGCAACAACGGAATACCGCCTAAGTACGTCCATTATACCGTTTTGCCGTTCCTGAAGTCCCTTGAATAAAGCGCCCTAACTCTACCTGGAATTCAGTCGCATCCACTCCGCGAGTTCTGATAAAAGAAAGCGCCATTCCTTTCTCTGGGCGGCAGGATCAACGGGATGTGCAGGGGCAGCGCCAGCGCGAGCCATCTCTTTCAAGCGCCGCGTTGACAACTTCACAAAATCTGCCGCCACCTCGGGTTCGACAAAAGGTTCGAAGCTATTCGCGTCGAGCAAATGATGTTCCATTGCACCCTCCGAATGATTGGCATTTCAGTCGATGGGGAGTCGGACAATTGACTGTATCGATTGGCTTGAGAATGCCGTCAGAACGTGGTTCATGATGGCCTACAAAGTCGCCGCAGGTCTAATGAATTCCACGGAGAGCGTTATTCCAATCAGGAATAACGCTCCCGAAGAATGGCCGGCATGATGGGCTTTGTGGCTGCTCATTGCCCTGATACCTTCCCTCCGTTGCAGTGCCAGCGGAGAGCATCAATGCAGATTTGCAAGTTTTGATTGCACTACCACAACTTTCTTTTCAGTCAAGCGTCAATAAGAGAAACCGGCGCGGAATCATTGCGTCCAGATCGGTAGCCGCGCCATTCAGGAGTCCAGTAGAGAGAAACGAAGCAGCCGTCACGATTGTGTTGCTCGGAAATAACCATTACTTGCCCTTGGACTTTTAGCCGGGAGGACGGGTATGGCACTACCGGAGATGCGACTTCTGCAAGCAGCAATCGTGCTGGCCGAAGAACTTAACTTTTCCCGTGCAGCCGCGCGGCTGCGCATCGACCAATCGACGCTGAGCAAGCAGATTGCCATGCTCGAAGAGCAGACTGACTTGCGCCTCTTTGTGCGGAACCATCAAACAGTTGAACTGACCGATGCTGGGCGACACTTTGTGGAAGATGCTCGCAGCGCCGTGTTGTATGCCGAGCGTGCAATCGCAGACGCAAGGGCCGCACTGCATGGAGCGGACGAAGTGCTTCACATCGGCAGGTCTGCTTTTGCCGATCCATATTTGGTTACAGCGATCCAGTCGATTCAACTCCCGCTCTTTCCATGCCTGAAGGTCCGGCTATCGAGCAACTTCTCGCATGAACTCGCGCGCATGGTCGCAGCAGGAACCTTGGACATGGCGCTGGTGATTTCCATCCCCGATACGCAGGTTCTCAGTCTTTTATCGATTGCAGAAGAACCTGGCTATATTGCCTTGCCGAAGAGCGACGCCATCGCCGGTCGCGACGAACTCAACCTGGAAGATTTGCGCGCGCACGAGTGGATTCTTCCCGAGCGCCATATCAACCCGTATATTTCCGACATGATTCAGACGGCGGCCTCTGAAAAGAAAATCGCACCTTCCGATACGCACACGTTCACAACGGCGGAAGAGGCATCGGCGCTCGTCATGGCGCACAAAGGCGCGGCGTTTCTCACGCGCGAAGCTGCCTGGCGAATCTCGTGCGATGAAATCGCAATTCGCCCTCTGATAGAAGAGGGCCTGAAACTCGTAACCAAATTGGCAACACGGGCCAACGAACAGGGTCGATTGACGAGCGAATTCATTCGCGCAGCAGGGCGCAGGCTGGTCAAGGTGCAACATCCGCCACACCAGGGCAATTCACGACCCTGCTGAACTGCCTGAAGCGGGATCGTGTGTGCTGGTCGCAGCGGCATCCACGTCTCGAATGACGATATTGAGCGGACCATCATGGCCGCACTTTGCGCAGGGATAAATGCCGGTGGCGACAGCCGTGCCGTCGAATTCATCTCGACGAAAGACGTTGCCACAGTGAACACAAGCATGAAATTGCGATAATTCGCGCCGGGAGCGATCCGAGTTGCTTGCCATCTTTCCTCTCGTTTCGGTAGAGTGCCCGCTAGAGCGGCCAGCGGTATCGTATTTGACGCACGATTCAGCAATTGGGGACATGCAATACGGGGGGAAGCCCTACAGATCTCTATCCAATCCGATATTGCTGTGAATTTGCGCGGACAATCGGAATGCTCTCCATAGAGCGACAACGCAAGTTGGCGCTCTGGCCCGCTGGGCGGGAACAGAGTGACCTCCCGCAAACAGCGGGAGCGCGAGCAGGGTGGGAAGAGCGGGCCAAAAATATGCGGAGCCTGATTGCTCAAGCTCCGCGATGGGTTTTGATTCGGGTGATTATGCCGCCGCCTTCTTGATTGCCTTGCTTGGCGCTTTCGTCGGCGGCTTGGGCGTGGCTTTCTTTTCCGTCTTGGTTTTCTCCTTGGCGGCGAACTCCTGTCGGACCTTGGCCGTGATCGCGGCCACGTCCACCTTGTAGAACTCGGCGGCTTCGCGCAGGTTTTTCGCGGATTCGTTGGAACTGTGCGCCGTTTGCAGGACGGTGATTGCCACCAATACTCGGCCAAGGGTGCTCTCGTCGGCCTTGCGAAGAAAGGACGCGAGCAATTTTGCCGGAGCGTCTCCGGCTCCGCCGCTGGCCTTGCCGATGCCGTGAAGCCGAAAGATGATCGCCAGACGGCGCTCGTCCAAGGTAGCGGCAAGGTGCTCGGCGATGAAGAGCAGGTCGCGCTTCATCAGGCGGACGGGGACCGCATCGCTGGTTGCTTTCAGGACGCGAAGGCCGGTCGCCTGGGCGATGGCCTCTTCGCGGCGGCGCTTCTCCTGTTCTGCCTTGAATGCCGCATCCGTCGCGGGCCGTTGCTTGCTGGCGTGGTGGATTGGGCAATCGGGATTTGCGCACACCTTGTGAATGGTGCCGATGTCGCTGCCTTCGGTAATGATGGCATCGGTAGCGAACCGGCACATCTTGAACTCCGGGCGCTGGGCATCTACTTTTTTCTGAGGCTTGTCAGAATTGGACAGGGGGCGGATCGCGGTGTACTTGTTGCGCGGCAGTACCGGGCTGCCTTCCTTCTGTCCGCCGTATGCCGTGCTGATCTGCACAAGGTTGGGCTTGGCGGCAACGGCCTTCGCCACGTGCGCCGCAAGTTTTGCGTTGTAGCAGCGGGGATCGGTGCATTGGTCGCCCTGCTTGCCGAGGTCGTCGCCAAAAAGCAGATTGTTGTGGCCGGTGCGCTTGGGGCAGTCGGCGCAACTGCCCGCCGTAGAGACAAGTTGCGCGTCGCGCTTGTCAAAGGGCGCGTCTTTCAGGATGAGCAGAACATTCGTCTCAATCCAGAATTGCAGGTTGCGCACTGGCAAGAGAATCCGCGCCGCGCTCTGGCTCCCGTTGTAGACTTCCTTGAAGCAAGCTGAGAGTGCCTGTTGCTGCTGGTCGGCGGGCAGCTTCGCCAATAGCAGCGCATGGCCTACGCCGATCTCGTTGGCGTAAAAGGCATCGACCGCAACGGGTACAAGGTCAATCAATTTCAACCTTGAAGCCACAAACGAAGGGTGCTTGCCAACCTTCGCCGCAATTTGCTCGATGCTGTACTTCGGCTCCTCCAGCGCCAAAAGCCGCGCGAAGCCTTCGGCCTCTTCCATTGGGTGAATTTCGACGCGAATCAGGTTCTCGACAAGCTGCGCCTCCAATACTTCGGCGTCGCTCATCTGCTTGATGCGCACAGGTACGGTGACGGCTTCGGCCATCTGCGCGGCGCGGTAGCGCCGCGCACCGGCCACGATCTCAAAGCCGTTTTCAGTGAGTGGCCGGACAAGTAAGGGCGACAGTACGCCCTGGCTGCGAATGCTGGCGGCGAGTTCTCGAAGACTCACATCGTCAAAAACGCGACGGGGATTGGTCTTCGATTCGTTGAGCAAAGCGAGCGGAAGCTCGCGGTATTCGGTGGCATTGATAACGGTCGTTTCCATGATTCATTGCTCCTTTCGAGCGGTTGAATGGTGAGGGCGCGCGGAGCGGGGACACGTCGCGTGTGGGTCCGCTCCGCAGGAGCGGACTAGCCGCGAATCGACTTGTCCGTAAATGCTTCGAGAAAACCCTGAGCGCAAAGATTACGGTCCCACTGCCGCGCAAAGGTTTCATGCTGCCGGTGAAGGTCGGACACGAAAACATAGTTCTCGCTGTCCCGATAGCGGGAATACTGCTCCACTCCGAGATAGTCATTCCGAAAATAGAAACTCGATAATGACAATCCGCAGAGCGGCGGCTTCGACAACTCGAAACACATCTCCGGGTCGCGCATCAGGTCGCCGTTCTGTTCGCCGTAGTGCGCGATGGAGATTGCGGGCAGTCCGGTCGGCCCCGGCTCCGGCGTGGCTTCGATAACAAGCGCCATGTAAGGCGGATTCTCGATCTTGAGGTAGAGCGTGGGCCGGTATCCTCCGGCCCGCTCCAAAATGCGAAGGATGGTTTTCATTACGCAACCTCCGCCATTTTGTTCTGTGTTTCTGGCATCGCGACAGAAGCAACGGGCAATTTGCCGCTCGTCTCGCCGGTGATGGCGTCAAGAATGACCGCCGATGCGCGCTGGATGACTTCAAGGCTTTCGGCCAGAAGCGCCGCGTTTCCTGCGTACATCTGGATGTAGTCCGAAGATGCCCGGCCCATCTCAAGGCCGATGGCTTGGCCCACGATGAAGGCCACGGCCTCGGCTTCGGTTTCGCGCACGGTGGCGGTGGTCTTGGTGCGCCGCTCTGTTTTGTGAAGATATTCGTGCGCTAACTCGTGGACCAAAGTTACGACTTCCTCGGCTGGTGACTGGCCGGGGAGTATCGCAATCTTTCCGCCGTAGCTAACGCCAAGAGCGGGCGCAATGTTTTCGTTGTATTCGAGCGCGATATTCTGCGAATCGAGAAAGGCAATCAGCCGGTCGCGGTGTTCGCCCACGTCGCCGGTAATCGAATGCTCAAATTCGGGCAGGTCCGCGCCTTCGGTCTGCGCCACATCGAAGACGTAGACGGCGCGAAAGCCAATCAGCATGGGCGCGGGCTTGGCGTTGTCGTCGTGTGCGCGGTTGTAGTCGGCGTCGTCTCTCCTGCGACGTTGCCCAACCATCGGGGCGAGAATCTGGATACCTTTTTCGCCGCGCTTCACAAACCGGCCCAACTCCTTCCATGTGTGGAACCCTGCGACTCTGGTCGCCGTTGGCCTTTGCCTCGCAATGGCCAAAATGTTCCCGAAAGAATAGGCATGGAAACGGGCCATCGCCGCGAGATACGCGGTCAATGTTTCGCTCTTGCCTGCTTCAAGTTGCTGGAGCAGGTAGTCCACGGCTTGCTTGATGAGTTGCTGCGTGGGGTTGTCGCGCTGCGTGGTGCGCTGCTGGTAGGGGGATTCGCTGCGGTGCGCCGCATTTTTACTGTGCGGCGCGGTGGTGGCGGTGTTGGTGCTGGTGTAAGGCATGATCTTCGCTCTCCTGTGCTGCCCGCGTGGGGCGGATTCTGAAGGAGGGCGTCTCAACTCAAACCCAATTTCTTTGTTTGAGTGCCCCCGCTTCATGTCTTGCGCGGCGGGCAGGGGCGCGGAGGGTTCGGTCAAGGGCGCGGCATTTCGCGTTTATCGAAGCGCAGCGGAGACCCTTGACGGGTTCCGACCGCCTCTGCCATAAAGCCGCATGAAGCGGGGGCACTTGAACGAAGAAGAAATTAGGTTCTCTTCCGCATGGATTTGGGAGGGGCGTTGCGGGGAAGGAACGGCCCTGCATGGATGGGAAGCGGAGAACGCTGGCAAGATCGGCGGTCGAAGCGGGGGGAAGGGCGGAGCATCCTTCCCGCAAAGATGGGGATTCATCAGAGGACAATCAGGAAATTCTCTGTCATGTTTGATTTGATCGGGTTTACAGTGTAGATAGGTGTATCCGAGCAAAAACAAGAACGCCCCGTCTCCGAGGCGTTCAAAGGTCGCTCATTGAGCGGAGCCTTACGACGAAAGCTTACTAAGAATAGTCGGGCAATCGCCGCTCAAGTACACTAATGACTTTTTACAGCATTGTGCCTGTGAAGTCAATGGAGATTGTTCATGTCAGAAAGTGGTGTTTCTACCCAGCCGTATGTACTGGGACTTGACCTTGGTTCTGCTTCGCTGGGATGGGCGCTGGTTGGTATTGACGCCATGGAGAGGCCCTCCTCACTGATTCGCGCCGGTGTCCGCATATTTGAACCCGGCGTAGATGGTTCGGCGCTGGATATTCAGCAGGGAAAAGACCAATCGAAGGCAGTTGACCGCCGCGAAGCCAGGTTGCGCCGCCGCCAACTGCGCAGGCGCGTGGCGCGGCAGCGCGAGTTGTTTGGTGTCCTGCAAGGGGCAGGTCTTTTACCGACTGATGATACCCAAGGAACAGGAATTGGTTCGGAGCAACGGCATCGAATTCTCAACAATCTCGACGTGACTCTTTCAAATCGGTATAGAAACGGCGCGGATCAGGAAATATTTGCCCAGATGCCGCTCTATGCGCTTCGCAAAAAAGCCCTCTATGAGCCACTTGCATTGGATGAACTGGGCCGTGTTTTCTTCCATCTGAGCCAACGTCGCGGCTTCCAATCCAATCGCAAGGATGTCAAGAAGAAGACAAAGGACTCTGAAGACCAGGGACAGGTCAAGTCAGCAATCCACGAACTCGAACAGGCTATCGAAGCGGCCGGCGCACAGACGCTTGGGGAGTATCTTGCCGGACTTGATCCGCATGAGCAGAAAGTCCGTCGCCAGTGGACCGGTAGGAAGATGTTTGAAAAAGAGTTCCAGATGATATGGGACAAGCAGAAGGAATATCACACGGATCTTCTTACACCGGAGTTGCATGACCGAATCTGGAATCTGCTTTTCTTTCAGAGGCCCGTTGCGGCGCAGAAACATCTTGTGGGCAAATGCGAATTGGAGCCGGATAAACGCCGCGCGCCGTGGGCCGCGCTTTTGGCACAGCAGTTCCGGTTGCTCCAGAAAGTGAACGACCTCCGGCTAATCGGAGAAGACGGAAACGAATTGCCATTGAATGAGGATGGACGTGCTGCCGTCTTCGATCTGCTGGAGAATCACGGTACGCAGAGCTTTGCAAAGATCAAGCAGCACCTTG
>Ga0255354_1000155_pt1 | contig 41785 bp, 35 predicted proteins | sample HBST50metaG_FD_189942 | JGI IMG/M metagenome (GOLD analysis project Ga0255354, IMG submission 189942) | Peat soil microbial communities from Stordalen Mire, Sweden - H.B.S.T50 | ecosystem: Environmental > Terrestrial > Soil > Wetlands > Peat | place: Sweden: Norrbotten County, Stordalen Mire...
AAAGATGAAGTGGACGAACTGGAGTTGGTTGCCAAGCACGCACTGCCCGGCGGAGTCGCAGCGCCACAAGTAGATCCGATGGACGCGATCCTCAAGCTCGATGAACTCATGCTCGAGGTGGGGGTGTGCCTAGTGCCTCTTGTCGACGCGCAAAAGGGTGGGCAACTGCTCTCTCGCGTAAAGTCGATGCGAAAGAACCTGGCTCAGCAACTTGGCTTCCTGGTTCCTTCAATCCATATCACAGATAACCTCTCGCTGCGGGAGAGAGAGTACGTAATCTACCTGCGCGGAGCCGAGATCGCGCGATGGGAGTTGCGCCGGGACTGCCTGCTGGCCATCAGTTCCAATGCCAATGCGCCTGATCTGCCAGGTCAGGACACTCGCGAGCCGGCCTTCAATGTGCCGGCAAAGTGGATTACTCCCCAGACCCAGGGACAGGCTATTGCTGCTGGATATGCAGTAGTTGACTCGACTTCAGTGCTTTCGGCTCATCTGGCGGAAGTAATCAAGCAGAATGCCAGTGAACTTCTGTCGCGGCATGAAACCAAGAGACTGATTGACCGGCTCAACGATTCTCATCCAAAGCTAACCGATGAGCTCATTCCAAAACTCATGAGCCTCGGGGAAGTACAAAAAGTCCTACAACAATTGCTGCGGGAGCAGGTTTCGATTCGCGACCTGGGAACAATTCTGGAGACTCTTGTTGAAACTGCGTCGTTTAACAAGAATCCGATCGCCCTGGTGGAAGCAGTCCGCCACGCTCTTGGACGAGCGCTGATCCGGCCTTTATTGAATGATCAGGGTGAACTTAAGGTCGTCACACTCGACATGGCCATTGAAGATGAATGCTTGCGGGGGTCGAACCAGCCATTGAACCAATCGATTTCCACTCCGCAGCAGACGAGTTTGGCGCGTCGCGTGCTTGATGGACTACGTACGGACTTTGGGCAGGAGATCGCCGCGGCTCCTCCTGTGCTTCTCTGTTCCTCCCCAGGCAGGTACTACCTTCGCCGCCTGCTGGAGCCGTTCATTCCCAAGATTGTCGTCATCTCTCCTGGGGAAATTCCACCAATGACGCCGGTGCAGTCGGTAGGAGTGCTGCATTGATCAAATGCGCGGAATGGTGGAGTTGCACAGGTAGAACGCTACAAGGAGGGTATAACCCCTCGAATGCAGCATCAGAAGTTGGCAAGTGCTTTGTAAAGGGAGAGATCGCATGACAACAGTTGAATCGGCTTATCGCGTAAGCGGTGATGGAATCGATGAACGTAACGAACTCGTGATGCGTGAATTGCCGCAAGTCTATTATGTCGCCGCGAGAATCCGCGAAAGATTGCCCAAACAGGTGGAGATGGAGGACTTGGTCCAGGCCGGTGTCCTCGGTCTGCTCGATGCCTGCCGCAATTATGACGGCTCAAAAGATGCGCAGTTCTCCACTTTCGCGAAATATCGTATTCGCGGTGCGATCCTGGACAGTCTGCGCAAGCTGGACTGGGGATCTCGCACATTGCGCAGACGAAACCGTGAGATTGTCTCTTCGGTCGCCAAACTTGAGTTGCAGTTGGGAAGGCAGCCGGACGAAGAGGAGATAGCGGCAGAGATGCAGATGCCTCTCGACGAATTGCAGACAACGCTCACTCAGCTCGATGGTCTGCATCTGGTTGGCCAGCAAGCAAACTCCTCCCACGACAATACCGAGTCGTATGACTTGATCGAATCGGCGCCAAGTGGAGGCGGGGATAACCCTTTTGACATTTGCCTGGAAGGCGAAAGGAAGACGCAGCTTGCAGAAGCGGTATCCCGGATGTCGGAGAGAGAGCAGTTGATCCTTTCCCTGTATTACCGAGAAGAGCTGACGATGAAGGAGGTTTCGAAAGTGGTGGGTATCGCCGTCTCACGCGTCTCACAGATACATGCTGCGGCGATGGTCAAGCTGCGCGCATCACTGAAGCACCTTCATGAAGGGCCAGCGGAACTGCCACGCCGCAGGCAGGCAGCTAACCAGGCGGTGGGTGGTCAGCAGCTTAGGAGACAGGCATGACTGCAACGCCCGGGCCGGATGGGACACTGACGGCTGCGACGCAGAGCGCGCAATCGAAACCGCGCTTGATTCAATCCTGCAACTTTCGCTATGCGGGTCGCCTCTCGAATGAGAATGTGCGCACGTTGACCGCGCTCCACGAGAAATTCGCCCTTAATGCCACAAACTCGCTGGAACTATTTCTGGGCGCCTCTCTTAAGTTGAAACTAGCTGCGCTCGAACAGGTGTCTGTAGCCGAGTATTCCAGCAGGACCGCCGCTACCAGTTACCTAATGCCCTGTTCTCTTAACGTAATGGAGACTAACTTTTTACTGGAGATGGATGTCGATCTGATCTTTCCTGTCATTGACCTCTTGCTCGGCGGCGCGGGAACTGCAGCGGAAGGGGGACGTGAGTTTACGGATATCGACGAAGAGATTCTGCAGAGTGTCACATCTCTCATTGTGAAGGAGTTGGAACACTCTTGGCGGGCCTTGAACCTGACAGTGACATCAGGGCATTGCATCAAGCCGAACATGATTCAGCAGGTGTTCCTGGCTAACGAAAAACTGGTGCTAATGATCTTCGAGATGTCTCTGAAGGAAACAAGCGGGTGCATTAGCATGGTGCTGCCGACATCGTTTGTCGGTTTTCTGCTAAGGCACTTGAAGGCCGCGCAGTCGAAGAAGATATCGAGCCTTCGTCTACCGCGGAGTCTCACTCTTCGCGAACGGATTCTCGATTGTGACTTTACGGTTGCCGCAGATATCACAGAGATGCGGGTCTTGGTGAAGGATTTGATTGAACTGAAGCCGGGAATGGTCTTGAAAATGAAAGCGCCCGTGAAGAATCCCGGGCGGCTAACCGTCGAAGGCGTCGAAATCTTCGAGGCATTGCCAGTGCGGAGCGGTACGTGGAAGGCTGCGCAACTCTCATCCCGGTCACAGGAACCGATCGCAGGAAAGGACTAGTATGGCGACGAACGCAACGGCCGGCAGAGTCAGTCAGCCATTCTCGCAAGCTCTTTTCACCGCTCTGGTTAAGACTCTGACCGGAGCCGGCGGGTCACCCTGGATGATGGCTGCGGTGCCAGACGTCGAGCCGCCTCCTGATGGAACTGAGCCGGTCAGGATCAAGCTCGCTCTCGCTGGCAGTTTAAATGGTGAAGCCCACTTGGAGTGCCATCGTGTAGCAGCCGGTATATGGGCATCGAAACTCCTCGGACATCAAGAAGAAGTGTTCGGAACGGAGCAGTCTGAAGCCCTGTTGAAAATGGTCACAGACGGGGTCAAAGAGTTTCGAGCTGAACTCGTGCCAGAGTATGGTGAATTCACTATCACAGTTAGTTCAACTTCTGAGCCCCCGCCTGATCTCATGCGCCGTGAGCAGATCACAATTATCAGTGATAAGGATGATCGCGCATCACTCTTGATGTACCTCAGTCCGATTCTGATTGAAGCGCTCTCCCTGCACATAGAAGATCAGAACAAAGCCAAGGTTCCCGAAAGTCCAGTGCAAGGAGCTTTGGAAGAGGCGATCGCCGAGCCGGTCAATTCAGAAGATCCGAAGAAAGCCGAAATCCCGGAAAGTCCGATGCAAGGAGCTTTAAAAGAGATGATCACAGAGCCGGACACTATAGAAGATCCGAAGAAAGCCAAGATACCCGAAAGTCCAGTGCAAGAAACTTCAAAAGAGGTGACCGCCGAGCAGGTCAATCTGGATTTGGTTATGGATGTTGAACTAGGCGTGACTCTGCGTTTTGGGCAACGCCAGCTCACACTGCGAGAGGTGCTGGAACTGACTACTGGTTCTGTCATTGAGCTTGATCGGCAAGTAGAGGAACCGGTCGAGCTTCTTCTTGAAGGTAAGGTAATTGCCAAGGGCGAGGCGGTTGTGATCGACGGCAACTATGGGCTTCGCGTCACGGAAGTTTCACAAGTAAACTTCTCCCCTGCACTTCGCGGAGTGTCATAGGCGTGGAAGCGTTCGACGAGATCTAAAGCAAGGAGCAAATGCACACATGAGGCTGTTTCAATCGATAGCGTTGCCCGCCTGGGTAGAGGGTTTCAGGGCAGTTACCTCAACTTGTGAATTCTGTCACAGATCAGTGACTTTGGGGCACCTTTCGGCTCAAAAGGCCGGGATCAAAATGCGCGGCTGCTGGTATTGCAGTTCCTCTTGCTTTACGTCGGCAGCAGAGGCGAGGCTTTCGGAGCTCATGATGTTAGAGCCGGAGCCGGTTAGTCGCGCATCGCGTATGCCACTTGGACTAGTGTTTGTCAGTCGCGGCTTACTGACCGGCGCACAACTAAAGGAAGCTGCCGACGAGCAGAAAAAATCTAACGGAGAGATTGGCGAGATACTGGTGCGGAAAGGTTTGGTCAGCGAATCGCAGGTAACCGCCGCTCGCGCAGGACAATGGGGATGTCCAGTATTCTCGGTTCCGCAATATGTGATGCAAACAGAACTTCAAATTCCAGAAGCTTTAATCGATTTCCATTCCGCAATTCCTCTGCATTACGTTACCGCGACGAAACGGCTGCTTGTGGGCTTTGTTGACAGTGTCGAGTATGGCCTGCTTTATGCCATTGAGCAGATGACTGGATGCAAGACACAGCCTTGCTTCATCACGCCGAGCGACTTCCAGAATCAGATCCAACTAAGGCAGTTGGCGCTGGAGCCAAGTGGAAATGCAAAGCCACGGGAAATAACCTTCGAGAACGTTCAAGCCCCCGGAGAAATGGCGCGTATCCTCTGTAGTTATGTCGTCGAACTCGAGGCGGAGGAGGCCATTATATGCAGGTATAAAGAGCATCTATGGATGCGTGTGAAGTGCGGCTCCAGAGATGTTGACCTCGTTTTCAAAGCCGGATGAAGCTGATTCCTCTTCAATTGCCACCTAATGCGCTCAGCACATTCACAGCAGAGATGCAACGGGCGAGATTTTCCTCCGCGCCAGAATCGCGGGCGGAGGGGCCGTTGAAGGAACTTGGAAATCACCAGACACGGCCGCTGAAAGGGTGAAATGCCGAGGACACTTTCAACTTTGTAATAATCCCTAATTGCGCCGGTCCTATTGATTTCATGAGGTTAGTGAGAGCCTGTCATTTGCCGCATCTGGAACCTGACCCACCCTCCGGCAGCCATCGTATTGCGCTAACCAAGGCCTTTCCCGTAATCGAAAGACGCTACCTTTGTTTGGATAGATCTTCTGTCTTTGCCGATAAGGACGTAGCAGGAGTGAGACAGTGCTCGATCAAATGCTAGAACCGGTAATGGATCAGAGTTGGATTCCATCTTTTGCTCTGAGGGACTCCCACTTCGGAGAGCAAGAGAGTCTTGTACCGGACAAGATGGATTTTCTGAATGACGTACCGGTGATGTCAGCAACTGTTCTTGGCCTGCAGATGCTTCTGCATGAACCATTTACTGACTTGCGGAAGGTCTCTGCACTTGTCCTGACCGATGTTGGAGCGACTATCCAGACTTTGCGGATAATTGGTGGGGAATATGCCTTTGCCACGGAGCGCCCCTGCCGGATGGACGACTGCATAGCCGGGCTGGACTTGGCCGACTGGTTCAGTGCATTGTCCGCGCGTACATTTGCATGCGACGGCGAACACTATGCCGTGAGCGCACTCTGGAAGCACTCTCTCTTGGTAGCGCAATACGCGCAACTAGTTGCTGAGTCAATTGAGGGCGTTTCCTCCGAAGATGCATACCTGGTTGGCCTGCTCCATGAGATTCAGACAATTCCGGCAGTTCTTGGGTGGCAAAGCGGTGAATCAGGAGCCAGTTCCACCAGTGGTTTGTTCGCGATGGATGGGGCTTTGCCACATTTTGTTCTTGCTGCCATGCGCAGCGTCAATGCGCCGTCTTCATCTTCTCCTTGGAAGTTGATTCTCACCGCTGCACATGACCTTGCCAACGATTCACGAGATCGACTCAATATGCATCATCTATATCTTGGAAAGATATCTTCCTGCCGCAGCAAACAATGTCACGGTCGCTGATAGATGAAATCGCCTGCCGTAAGCAGATTCTGGTTCCCCAATGAATGAATCCTGCGCGAGGTCATAGGAAGTGTTTCATCTCATGCAGTTCTCATTGACCTCTCATCGGTGCTCCAGGCGAATTGCGAATCGCATATCTTCGGCTCGGAAATCGAGTAAAAGCGCAAATAACTCAACCACATCTCAGTTGGCCCCTGACGTGCACATCATTTGCCTGAGGCCATACGATGAACAGTGGATATTACGCAGCCACAACCGGGCTGTTGTCTCGCACGCAGGCGCTTGACACCATTGCTAACAATCTGGCGAACGTGAGCACCTCTGGCTTCCGGGCGAACCATAACGTGTTTAGTTCGATGCTGGTTACCACAGGAGACTCTTCTCTCTCCGTTCTCAATCAGGATATGAATGATTATGGCGTACTGAGTGGCACGCAGCTTGATAGTACGCAAGGCGCTTTGGTACGCACCGGAAACGACCTCGACCTCGCCATGGAAGGGCCGGGGTACTTTGAAGTGAAGACTGCTTCAGGTCCTGTTTATACGCGCGGAGGGAACTTTCGCGTAACGCCGGCAGGACAACTGACAACGGCGGCGGGCGATCCTGTTATGGGCGATAATAACAAGCCCGTCACGATTGTAGGAGGACCAGTTTCGATAAGTTCTGACGGAACGATTTCCGTAAACGGCGCCATCTCGGGGCGACTGAAGCTGGTCGAGTTTTCACCTACGACGCAAATCCAAAGTGCGGGCGGCACATACTATACGGCGCCCGCCGGCACCGCCGTTCCCGCCAAGCAATCCAAGGTATGCCAGGGTATGCTCGAGAGCTCAAACGTGAATCCTGTCACCAGCGTTATCGAGCTGATGACTGCTCAACGTGAAGTCGAGGCCATGCGGCGCGTACTCACGATGTTTAGCACGGAACTCGACAAGACCGCAGCTCAGGATCTACCGCGTGTCAGCTGATTAGAGGTTGAATCGGTGCACAGCTAACTTCGAAAGGAATTTGATATGTTTCGTGCTTTATACACAGCTGCAAGCGGAATGACGGCCCAGCAGTTGAATTTGGACAACATTGCCAATAACCTTGCCAACTCAAGCACCACTGGTTTCCAGCAGCGGCAGGTGAATTTCACTGATCTTCTCTATCAGAACCAGATCATGCCCGGCGCGGCTTCAACTCAACAAACGACGGTGACCTCGGGTTTGCAAATAGGTCTCGGAACACGGCCCTCGGAGACGGAGATCATGCAGACGCAAGGCGACTTCTCCCCCACCGGTAACCCTCTGGACTTAGCGATCTCCGGGGCGGGATTCTTTCAGATCCTGCTGCCCAGCGGCCAAATAGGCTATACACGCGACGGCTCTTTCACCCCGAATGCAGAAGGGCAGTTGGTCACCGCCGACGGCAATCCAGTGCAGCCCGCGATTACGATTCCAGCCGGCGCGCTAAGCGTCACCGTCGGCAGCGACGGAACAGTCAGCGTCACTCAGGCAGGCCAAACGGCGGCTACGCAGGTTGGCAATATTCAGACGGCTCTCTTTGTAAATCCGGGCGGACTGAACGCCGTGGGCAACAATATCTACCTGGCGACCACAGCATCCGGTCAACCCGTCATTGGAACGCCTGGCGGTTCGGAGGGGTTGGGAACTCTGCTGCAGGGCCAACTGGAGCAGTCGAACGTCAGTGTCGTCAACCAGTTTGTGGCCATGATCCTGGCGCAGAGATCTTATGAGTCGAATTCCAGAGTCGTCAAGGCTGCGGATGAGATGTTGCAGCAACTGAACCAGCTAGCCCAATAGTCATGTGGGCCATGAAGCTAAAGCGGCAAAGGGGAACAATGACGACCAGATTAATTCCGGTTTTATTGATGATGGCGATGGGCTTGTTCGGATATGTGCCAGCCCAATCGCAGGCGCAACGCCGATTTCCGATCACGGCGCACCAGGTTGCCCAGGCTCTCTCGGGCAACGGGATCCAGACCATGGACGAACAGGTGCTTATGCTTGCCAATGTGGTCGCCACCGAACCAGCTCCTGTGTTGGATACGCTGTCAGCCGTGCCGCTCGGCGATGGGGCGCAGGGCACGCACCGCGAGCCACACTTTCTGGTTAAGCTGGGCTGTCACTTGCCCGGTGCATGTCTGCCTTTCTATTCCATTGTCAGCAAACCGGAGGGATCGGTTGACAGCACACCAGTTGCGCACGCCTTCTCTGTTGTCACCGGCGACGCAAGTTTGAAACCGAACACCGGGGTTGTGATCCGGGCCGGGGCGCGCGCGACCCTGGTGATGGACGATGCACGATCGCATATTCAGATCACTGTCATCAGTCTTGAAAATGGCATTGCCGGCCACACGATTCATGTCGCAAGCCCAGACCACAAACAGGTTTATGCCGCAGAAGTGGTCAGCGCAAACCTGGTAAAAAGGAGCTTCTGAGATGCGGCTCAAATCCACACACCTGCGACATACCGCGCTACTCGCGCTCTTCGGCCTTTGTTCGGCCGTTGCCTTCTGTCTCTCCGCGCATAAAACGGACGAGAAGGGTACTGAGCGTCTGCGCACACAATACATCGCGCGATTGCAAGAGCATTACATCACGGCTTCCGAGGAGCACACTGTCGGGAGTCTTTGGTCGCCCGATAGCTCTCTGGGTGATTTTTCGTCCGATTACAAGGCCCACCACCTCAACGACACGATCACCATCCAGGTTGCCGTAACAACCACTGCAACGCAGTCAGGCAGCGTCGATAGTGAGCGAACATTTTCAACCACCTCTGCCATCACAGGCATTATGGGTAGATCTCCTGCTTCAACCAATCCTTTGCTGTCGGCGAATTCGTCATCGGCGCTCAAGGGAAAGGGATCGACAGCGTCGAACACCCTCTTCCAAACCAACCTCACAGGCCAGGTGATTGCCGTGCTTCCCAACGGAAACCTGGTTGTGGAAGCGGGGCGCAAGATCTTCATGAACAACCAGCACGAAGATGTGATTGTGCGCGGCATGATCAGGCCCGGCGACATTGGTCCGAACAACACGGTCTCATCGACGGCTCTGAGCAATCTTGAAATTGAAATGAAGGGCAAGGGAATCATTTCTGACGGTGTGCGCCGGCCGAATTCCATCACAAGGGCTGTCCTATGGCTACTCAACTTTTGATCGGCAATTCGCGCAAAGTACGGCCTGCCAGACACAAACGCTGGCTAGCCTTGCTGGCTGCTGTCTGGCTGCTTGAGTTGCCTTGCGCGTTTGCCTCCGATGCCGACCACAAGGTGATGATTCGTGACTTAACACAGATTCAAGGAGTGCGCGATAATCAACTCGTCGGCTATGGCCTGGCGATTGGCCTCAAGAGCACCGGCGATTCGCAGCAGACCTACTTCACTGTGCAGACGCTGGCGAATTCGCTGCAACGGATGGGTGTGCAGATATCGCCCAGCGTCGTCGTCGTAAAAAACGTCGCTGCCGTCTTTGTTACTGCCACGCTTCCGCCCTTCGCCCGGCCAGGAATGAGAATAGACGTAACCGTCTCATCGGTGGGCGATGCCAAGAGTATTCAGGGCGGGGTGCTGCTGCTGACCGCACTTCGTGCGGCCAACGGAGAGGTGTTTGCCGAAGCGCAAGGGCCGCTGGTCATCGGAGGTTACTCTGAAGGCGCGGGCGGCAACTCCAAGAGCGTAAATCAGCCGACGGTCGGCAGAATTGCCGAAGGAGCCACGGTTGAGCGGGACGCATCCGTAGATCTGAGCCGCTTTAAGACTGTTTCCTTCCTGTTGCTGAACTCCGACTTCACCGCGGCGCGCGATATCGCGGAGGTCATCAACAAGGAATTTGGCAAGCCGATCGCCACCGCTCTCGACAGCCGCCGCATTGATGTGGATGTTGCCGCCAGTGGCGCTCCCTCGGTGCCGATTCTAATCTCGCGTGTCCAAAACCTCTCCATCAACTTTCGTTCACCGGCCAAGGTCGTGGTCAACGAACGTACCGGAACCATCGTAATGGGAGGCGACGTCCGGCTATCGCCTGTCTCAGTGATCCAAGGTAGTTTAACGATTGATATAGAGACAAAGCACGTGGTAGTGCAGCCGCCGCCGTTATCAAACGGCAATACAGAAGTTGTGGATGAAACAAAGACAACAGTGAACGACGCACCCGCGCAATCGATCCAACTGGAAGAGGGCGCAAACGTCGATGAATTGATCAAGGGGCTTCATGCCATTGGCGCAACCTCGCACGACATCATATCTATCTTGCAAGCTATCAAGGCGGCCGGTGGGTTGCAGGCCGATCTGGAGGTAATCTGATGCCGGATCAATCCATGATTGGCGCCGTTTCGGGAGTTGTGACCGAGCCGATCACCATCAACGCGAATAAACTCCTCCATCAGCCGACCTCATCGTCGGCGGAGAATACCAAGATTGAGAAATCGGCGAAGGATTTTGAATCCATACTCCTGGGAAGCTGGTTACAGCAGGCGGAGCAGAGTTTTGGATCGCTTCCTGGTGGAGACGACGAGGGCGATGCAGACACCGGCAAAGACCAGTTCATGGGAATGGCGATGCAGTCGTTGGGGACTGCAATGACAGCGGCTGGCGGTATCGGCATTGCTAAGATGATCTCGAAGCAACTTCACAAGGCGGACGATGCCCGGGTTGCGGTCGCGGCGGAAGGGGCACCGGCTCGTACCAAGCAGTAGTTGGAAAGAAAGCAACTCGTCTGTTTTCAACATCTTCAATTGTTGATTGAAATCTTTTCCTGGATGCGCCGATAGCAGAACCGTTGAGACAGGAGAAGTTGCCATGAAGATAGAAGTGAACAGTCCAACGATTAGCCTGCTTCCAGTTGACCAGGGCGCGAAGAAAGTCCCGGCCGGAAGTTTGGCTGATGCTCAGATTCCGACCCAGGACCACACCACGTTTCAAACCGACACACAATCGGTAAAGGCGCTGACCACTCAGGCTCTGAATACCCCCGAGGTTCGCCAGGATAAGGTAGATGCTCTGAGCCAAGCCGTCAAGAGCGGTGCATACAAGGTTGACTCAATGGAGACTTCTACCGCTTTGATTAACAGCAAGGAAGTCTAGTAAACAACTACGGCAAGTTAAGGATCTCTTTGGCCTAGAGAAAGAGAACTTGCCCGAAGGGCTTGAACATGACCGGGAATGCGCTCCAGACGCGCGACGAGATCGCCGCCAAATACCTGCAGCAATTGCAGGAGTTGGCGTCTGAGATCTCTGTTGCCACGGGTGCTATTGCCGCCAATGCTTTGCCCCGGTTTCAAGAGAGTGTCGCGAAGCAGGAAATGCTTTGTGCTTGCCTGGTGAAGTTGGCCAACACCGTCGGTCAAGGTTTCGGGCCATCCCAGCAGCCTTCGTTCTCGGGCATTGACCCCGCGGTTGAAAAGAAGATTCAAGCGGCAAGTGGAACGATCCGCGAGCTGAATTTACAGTACGCAGCTTTGCTTAGACACTCCGGCAGAACGATTGCTCTTCTCGCTTCGTTGTGCAGAAGCCACACAGGTCAATTTCAGGAGGCTCGTGGGCCCAGGTTGAAGCATCAAACCTGGTCTTGCGAGATGTAATCTATGGGCTCTCTGAACACCTCACTGTCGATAGCTGTGCAAGCGCTGAACGCTGCCTCTGGCGCTCTGCAGGCAACGAACAACAACATTGCCAACGCAGACACCCCCGGTTACACCCGCGAGATCGCCATACTTCAGGAGGTGGCGCCAACGACTGCCGGCAGCCTCGACGTGGGGAACGGGGTTGCGCTCGAGGGCTACCAAAGCGTACGGGATGAACTGGTGCAGACGCAGATTCAACAGGAGACAACTGCCCAGAGCGGCGCAAATGCGCAGCTCACTTCAATGCAGGAGATACAGCCCACATTTACCACCTCAACACAGGACATCGGGACGGATATGTCGGCCCTGTTCTCGAAGATTTCAAGCCTCTCGACAACCCCGAGCAGCTCCTCTTCGCGTCAGGCAGTCATCACAGCGGGACAGAATCTGGCTACGGCTTTCAACACAGCTTCCAACAGTTTGACCTCGCAACAGACCGGGCTCAATACCCAGGTCACTCAGGATGTAAGCCAGATCAACCGGTTGACCCAGCAGATTGCAGCTTTGAATCCGCAAATTACAGCGATTAAGGGGACCGCACAGGATGGCGGAACGCTTGAGGATCAGCAGAACCAACTGGTGCTGAAGTTATCGGCGCTCACCAGTGTCACAGTAACCCAGAGCAGCGACGGTGTAACGCTGTCGACTGGAAACGGGACGCCTCTCGTTGTGGGCTCACAGAGCTTTGCATTGAAGACGACGACCAGCAGCACCGGAATGACGGACGTCCTCGACAAGTACGGCACCGACATCACAGCGTCTCTCAACAGCGGCGATCTGGGCGGAACCATTCAGACGCGCGACACGACAATTCCCGGCCTTTTGACCCAGTTGGACACTCTGGCCAATCAGTTTGGGACCGCGTTCAATGCGGCTCAGGCAACAGGCTACGATCAAAACGGCAACGCTGGGCAGAATTTTTTCACGATTCCTACGACGGTTGCAGGGTCGGCTGGATCGATTAGCGTTGCGATCACCAATACTTCTCAGATCGCCGCCAGTTCCGACGGAACCTCCGGAAGCAACGGAAACCTAGTCAATCTCAGCGCAGTGCAAACGACCAAGCAGGCTTCCGGTCAGACTCCAGGCGACGCCTATGCGAACCTGGTCTACCAAGTGGGCAGCCTTACCTCCAACGCCAACGCTGAATCGACTGCGACCACGGCCAGTCTGGTGCAGCTCAACGACCAGCTCAACTCGGTTTCAGGGGTTTCGGTCGACCAGGAATCCGCCAATTTGATCACATACCAGACCGCCTATGAGGCCGCTGCCCGGGTCGTCTCGACCATTCAATCGCTGTTCTCAATAACGATGTCGATGGGCACCGCAGCAGCGGAGTAAACAGTCAGAAGCGCGGCAAAGGGTCGCGCAGAGAAGGTTAATATGCGCGTCACCAGCATGCTCCCCGATATCCAGTACCAGATACAGCAGAGCCAGCAGGCTCTCGCAACCGCGACGCAGCAGGTCTCAACCGGCTTGCGTGTCAATCAACTTTCTGATGACCCCGCAGCCTCGGCCAATTTGGTGCTTTCGCTCGGCGTTGCGGCGAATGTCGACACATACACGAGCAATATCAGTTCCGCTCTACCCCAGATGCAGACGGCGGACGCGGCTATCAGTTCCATAGTGACTTCTCTCAACACCGCAGTCACATTGGGCACGCAGGGGGCTAACGGGACCAACTCCGCTGCCAATAAGCAGGCCACTGCCGCTCAGGTCGAGGGTCTGTTGACCGATGTGGTTGCGCAAGGCAACACGTCTTTCCAAGGTGTCTATATCTTCGGCGGCACAGAGAGCAGCACGCCGCCCTTTGTGGCTGCCTCAACGACTTACACCTCGTCCAAGGGATCGGCCGCCGCCCCACTGCTATCCTCTGCGGGGCTGACCAATGGCTCGGTTACAACCGTGAGTGATGCAACCACCGGAGATACGTTCACATTCAAGGCAACAGGCGGCGACACGGTTGCCAGCTTGATAACGGCCATCGGTAATGCAGTCTCTGCCGGCACGCTCTCCGCCGGGACCACGGCAAGCATCAATGCGACCAGCGGCCAGCTTTCGATCCAAACGAACAATCCCGCGGACGGCATCGTGGTCAGCACCAATGATTCGGCGCTCGGAACAATGTCCGCCGCTTCCGGCGCCGCAGTCGCCGACGCTTACGCCTATGTAGGAAACAGCAACGTCAACAGCGTGCAGGTGGGCGAGTCCATGAGTGTTTCCACCAATCTGCCTGGAAGCCAGTTGCTCACTTCGGGCGCCAACGTCATCGGCTCGCTCGACAGCCTGATTACGGCACTCAAGAGTGGGACATCTGCGCAAATCGGCGCGGCAACCACGGCCGTCTCCACGGCATTGAACTATGTAGCCCAGCAGCGCGTCCCTCTGGATAACACCATTAGTCAACTGAACGCCGAAGATAGCTCCCTGAGTTCGGAGACACTTAACCTGAAGACTCAGCAGACCGCGCTGGTCGGAATCAGTCTTGCGGTTGCGGCCACAAATCTTTCCCAGGCCACGCTCGACAATAGCGCGGTGCTGGCTGCCGCTGGCAAAATCATGCCCCAAACCCTGCTCGAGTATCTGCGATAGCCTGGATCGGTTAGGAAGAGAACGATGCCTACAAAATGGGAAGTCCAGCCGGTCTCCTAAGCTTCTCATTTTTGCATCTGTCATAACAGCCTGTGGTGAAAGTCAGGCTTTGAAAGGGCACGGCTTTAGCCGTGCCGTCCTGGAGCAATATAACTCGCGGGCTTTAGCCCCTGACGGAATTGCTGGATATAGTGCTTTGCTGCCACCCGTTATACTGGTTTGCTGCCGCCGCCAGTTCCGTTTGGGTCTTTCAGGTAAATGATCGGCCGATACAATGGATTCTGCCGATCCAGAATGTTTACTACTATATAACTTCCGAGTGGGCGACGATACAACCGCCTCGATGTTGCAGATAGTTGGCCGGCCACGAGCATCTGGTTCTTTATCAAACAAGCGGCAGTATTCGCCCGTCTTCAATTCAGGATTGCGGGAAATGAAGTGCAACTAAACCGCGGAGGCCAGCCTCATCCATTGCTCCTTTTGCTGCGAGCGCCCACAGGTCGAAGTGCTGAGCACCGCGGTCGATCATCGCCGCGTGGCGGAAGCCGCTTTGAAGCAGGGTTGCACCGAGAACCTTTTTGGTGAAGCCGCAACGATGGGACATGAATATATTCCCGGCCGCCAGGGATGGGCGGTGCCCATAAACAATATCGAGCGGCGCAATGGGGCCGGCCGGAGAGACATACGCGGTTTCCGTGAGCTGGTCTGCGGCGATCAACGCAGCTACGGACCGCAAATCCGGACAGGTTATGACCGCGAAGCCATCGGGCCGGAGCACGCGAAGGAATTCATTGAGAGCCAGCGGAACTTCGTGCGCGTAGAGATGTTCGATGTTGTGCGAGGAATAGAGCGCATCCACACTCTCCGATGCGACTGCTTTCATATCTGTTATACTGCTGATGAAATCGGGCTGTGCGGCGGGATCTATGTCGAGGCGCAGCTCCTTCCATTCCGGTCCGGCAAAGCCCGGCGTAGTGTTTTCTTTGCGTGCTCCGCCGCAGCCTACGTGAAGAAATACCTTACTCATCTCTCGTCTCCTTGGAGGTTCGCTGCAACTCATGATGCTGCCAGCCAACGATCATACATCGCCTCGAATGCGTCCTCGAGGGAGCGAGCAAGCCCTCTCCCATCACACAGAGGACTCGCAATCATGGAAGCTCTTAGGGTTTTGCGAAGTTTTATCCGCTCCTCAATGTTTCTTGCAAGTCCAGAAATGATTGAGACATACTCATCCTCACTTGTTGCGGCCCACTGGGGATATCCAAGATTCTTCACAATGGAAGCAGCCATTCGCCCGCAGATTCGGTTTCCTTGTAGAGCAACCAGCGGAACTCCCATCCACAATGCGTCAAAGGCGGTCGTTCCACTGTTGAATGGAATCGTATCGAGCGCGATATCTAGACGGTCGTAGAGTGCCATATGTTTGGCAAAATCATATCCATGAACGCGAGGCAAGAAAACGACTCTGCTCTCCACGATCCCGTTTCTGCGAAGCGCCGCCAGAATTCGGTCATGCGACTCGGCTTCGTATAAAGCACGATCTTCCAAAAGCAGTTTGGTCTGGGGTAGCGCCTTCAAAACCTTTGACCACAAACCAAGCGACTCGTCCCGAATTTTGTTGTACCTGTTAAAAGAACCCAACCAAATGGTGCCGTTCTCGTCGGGTATCCATGCGCTCTCAGGCAGGGACTCGTCGCCACGGTAACAATGCGCGACATGAGGAAGTTTCCAGAGCCCCTCGGTGAAGTGGGAGTCGCAGCCACCGGCATAGTCCTCGTCGGTAATGTACCAGTCCATTTCCGTGAGCCCCGTCGTACTCCAGTAGCCAATGTAGGAGCACTGAACCGGCGCAGCCCGATGCGCGAATATGCCCAAACGGCAATTGCTCGTGTGCCCGGTGGTGTCTATCAGAATATCGATCCCCTGAGTCCTGATGTAAGCAGCAGCATCCCGGTCACTCACTCCCACGAGAGAAACATAACTATCGGAAATCGCTCTGAAGTGCTCCGCGCGAACACCACCTCTTGCGACGGTTGGAAAAAGACTGAGATGGATCCGAGTCCGATCAAGTTCGTCAAGAAACGGCTGAAGGAATATTGCGACTACATGCGATCCCAACTCCGCCGATACAATGCCAACCCTCAGCTTTCTTCCATCCCGCGGCAGAGCCGCGAACGCGCCTGATCGCGACGATGCTCTTTCGCGGGCAGCGCTCCGTTCCTTGCCGGTCAGTAGAGATTGTTCCCATCCTTCAGCGCACTCACGTTCAGCTTCAGGCGACAGCCAATGCGTTGAAGAGTACAACATCAGCAGATTGCTATAGGCGGTATTCTTATCTGACCCCAGTGCCATCGCCTTCCGAAGGCATTCGATGGCTTCGTCAACTTTGCCCTGCTCCATCAATGTATCAGCCAAGTTGCAGTACGAAAGCGCGTCCTTGGGTTTGAGCGCAATGGCTTTCTGGTAGTTTGAGGCTGACTCTTGAAGCAGGCCGAGGTCTTTGCAGACATTGGAAAGATTTAGGTACGCGGAGGCGAAGTCAGTCCGCAATTCTATGGCTTTGCGGCAACATTGGGCGGCAAGCTCCAGTTCCCCGTTGGATCGTAGGGCCCGGCTCAGATTGCTGAGAACATCGGCAGAATCGGGATGGTGAACCAAGGCCGTCCGAAAGCACGCGATTGCTTCATCATGAGAGCCGAGTTCTTCCAGAGCATTCCCCAGGTTATTGAGTGCTGCAAGGTTCGTCGGGTCAACGGAAATGGCCTTTCGATAACAGACGGTGGCTTGTTGCATTCGGCCAAGCTTCTCTAGCGCATTTCCCAGTCCGTTCATTCCTCTAGTAGACTCAGGCCGTATTCGCAGGACCTGGACAAAGCTCTTGATTGCTTCTTCCGGTTCACCGGAGTTCAAGAGTGCGTATCCTAGTTCGGAATGGGCGCTCTCCGAATCACCATCAAGCGCCACCGCTTGCCGATAACATGACTTTGCTTTCTCCAGGGAACCCTCAGCCTCTAAAAGCTTCCCACGGTTCAAGTGGTAATCTGCGCGCCTGCGATTCTTTTCAAGGGCCTTCGTCATGAATTGCCAAGCTCCGTTTTTCCCATTTGGTGCGCAGCCAGATTGGTTTGTGGATGGGCCATTCCGTTTGCTCCAGGCATTTGGGGTGTGCGCGTACAGCAACGGTTGGTTTTTTCCGCTCCCGCATACACAGGGCGGTTCGTCCAATTTGTCCGGCGCGAACCGGTGCTGATGCTTGCTGGAACTTCCTTAATTCACCCTAGCGCATACGGTATCAGCACGCAAATCGTCAAATATCGAGAATACATGACAGGCGCAACTACGGCCCACCCTTAAGATTGCCACAGTACTGGAGGGTGCTCATCTCTCCGTAGTTTTACGGAAGGATGGAGGCAGCTCGGGTCTGTCATCTAATTCCGCGCGGGTGGCGCTGGGAGCCAATTTTTCTCAGATCGAGGAGTGAGAAGCGACGCATACCGGGCGTCTGCTAGCGACGAGTGACGAAGAGGTGAGGAAAATTGGCCCCAGCCCTTCGGGTTGCGGAGAAAATCGGGCCATACTTCATTCTCGCCCTCGACGGTGGACCAGCCACAGCCTTCGGGCTCGGCTTCGTCTGGCCCGATTTTCATTCGCAACGCCACCCACGGGGAATTAGATGACAGACCCTAAGATCTCAGTCATCCGTTTCCCGTTTTGTACGTTATGCCTGAATCACCCAACCGAAAATTACTCATCGGTAAACACTCCCGCACGCCTCCGGCGTTGATGATGCTGCCTTTTCTCTCGGACCTCCCATGGCAAGAGTCTCGTGTACTGGGTGGCAGCAAAGGACTATATCCGCTGGCAGGATTGGACTATATCGAGTGGCAGAGTTGAGTATAACCAGCACGGAATGTCTCGCAAAGCGCCGACCCGGTTATGAAACACCCTCAATGCAATGTTATCAACACGATCCCCTGCCTGCGACGCAATTATTTGCTGAAAATGAGAATCACTGAACCATCGCATTGAAATGTTTATCCACAGCGACCGATAGGGTGTCTGTCCAAGACGACCTCCTTCTCGACAACCGGGAGCCTCAAAGCAGGTCCCACACAAAAAGCCGAGCGCAGGCGCAACAAGGGCAAATAAGGAGAATCACCAAATGGCACTCACAGTCCTGAATAACATCTCCTCCCTTACGGCGGAGAACGCGTTGGCGAACACACAAGCCAGCCTGCAAAAGACCCTGACTCAGCTTTCAACCGGCTTGAAGATCAATTCCGGTTCGGATGATGCTGCAGGATTGTCGATTGTTAGCGGAATGAACGCCAATATTTCAGCCCTCACGCAGTCTCAACAGAACGTCAGCAACGGCATCGGCATGTTGCAGACCGCTGACGGCGCCCTCTCGCAGGTCACCACCCTCCTCAACCGTGCAGTAACGCTGGCCACGGAAGGCTCGACGAGCGGCATTACAGGCAGCCAGTCCACCGCGCTCGATACGGAATTCCAGTCCATTCTTTCGGAAATCAACCAGATCGGCCAGGCGACAAACTTCAACGGCTCGAACGTATTCGGCGCCGCTGCCCCCACCACATTCGCCGGGGCCACAGGTATTAACAGCACCACCGCCACCGTGGCCGGTACAATCACAATCACTGACACCACCACAGGCAATTCGCTCACCCTCACTCATGGTGCGGATGCCACTCCCACCGACAGTACCGTTGCCGGACAATATTCCGGTACGGCAGGCACGGCTGCTGGAGTGAATGCTGCCATCGCGGCCGCATTCGGGGGCAACATCACAGGCACGATCACTACAGGCGGGGCGGAGCAGATTACAGCTACCACGGGCGATAACTTCACGGTGGTCAGTGCCGACACTGGCGTAGTTGGAGCGACATCGGGCGTGAATGGAGCGACGGTAGCGGGAACATCATACACCGCGGCCGGCACATCCGTCGGTAACGCGCTGGCCGGTTCCACCACCCTGACAGCCGCATCGGTAACTACCATTACCGACACAGCCACGGGCAAGTCACTTGTCATCACGCAAGGTGCTGCGGACGGCAGCGCTACTCAGGTTGGCTCTACCGGCAACTATACCGCTACGGTCAACACGGTTGCTGGCTTAAACAGCGCAATCACAGCCGCGTTTGGGACCAAGGTCACAGGGACGGTTACTCCCGGGACGCCTGGAACCGAAGTAATCTCCGGGTCTGACAAGTTCACAGTGAACAGTAACGATCTTGCGGTATTGGGGCAAACAAAGGGCACTGCGACGTCGGTTGTCGGCACCGCAGCCAGCAATGTGAACAATGTTTACCTCGGCGACGGCACCTCCACGGGAGCGAGCAACACCGTGATCAGCACCACGATCAGCGCTCTCTCGTCGACGGCTCTGGGCCTCAGCAAAAACGACCTATCTGATGCCGCCGACGCAACCGCGGCCCTGGCCAACATAACCACCGCCATCAACACTATCTCTGCACAGCGCGGCGTTATCGGCGCCTCCGTCAACCGCCTCACAGCGGCCAGCGGCGACATGAGCAGCGAAGTCACCAACCTGCAGAGCGCGGCAAACAGCATTCAGAATGCCGACATCGGCAAGACGGTGGCCAACATGACCCAGTACAACGTCCTGCAGTCCACCGGCATGGCCGCTCTGCAGCAGTCCAACCAAGCCCAGCAGGCTGTCTTGAAGCTGGTCCAGTAATTGCAAGCAAAGTGGAAGGTGATGCATGAGGTGGAACCGCAACAAGGTTCCACCTCCGCTTCACGTTCTATGAATTGATCTTTGAACCTTTGCCGCCAGGTCTTCAGATTCCAGGTAAACGACCGGGTCTGGAAACTGGCGCACATCTTATGACGTCTTCTGCAAAGTAGGTAGAAGCTATGAGCACAAGTTCCGCAGTCAGCTCCGCGTTGACGAGCACAGAAACGTCAACATCTTCAATCAATATAAGCAATGTCCTGGCGGCAGCCTCAGGCTCAAGCACAGCAGGCATCGATGTCACTTCCGCTGTGACGGCGGCCATTTATGCTGATAACGCTCCAGAAAGGGTCTGGCTGGCTGACCAGACGACACTCACCAGCCAAACCACCGCGCTGACTGCGATTGAGACAGCGACAGAAGCTATCGCTACCGATATGCAATCCCTCAATTCCCTGTCCGGTCCGCTGGCGGCAAGGACGGTGTCGTCCTCAAATACCAGCGACCTCAGTGCAACGGCAGTCACTGGAACGGCAACCGGAACCCACACTGTCGTGGTCAATAGCCTGGCCAGCACAGGGTCGTGGTATTCAAGCCTCGAGAGCAGTCCGACGGCTGCTCTGCCGACATCGTCCATGACGTTGATACCCGCCTCCGGCAAATCAGTGACCTTCAAGACTGGCTCAGGCGTTACCACGGGTGACACTCTGGCCGATCTTGCCAGCGCCATCAATAGCTATGTCGATCCCACAACCAATGCTGGCTTGGGCGTTACAGCTACCGTAATCAGCGACACGACCGGAGCGAGGTTGGCAATTGTCTCCAACTCCCCCGGCGCTGCGGCCGATTTCTCCGTATCGGAACCCTTTACCTCGTGGACAGCGCCCCAGATGTCCTCCGGCGAGTCGCTTGGAGCAAACAGCCTTGTTTTCAGCACCGCGGCCGGCACGGCGACCATTGCAACAACCTCCGGCGAAACCTATCAGGAACTAGCAGCCGCCATCAACGCTGCGACAGTTTCAACAAGCTACGATTCAACGTCAACTGGTCTGGCTTCCACAACAAAATTGACCGCTGGTTCTGTGACTACCATCCAGGACAATAACAGCGGCAGCAAATTTGTCTACACGGCAGTTGCGGGGGACACCGTCGGCGATCTGAACACGGCTATCGCGGCCGCGGTGACCGCTGGCACGCTCTCCGCAAACGTGACCGGGACAATTAATGCAAGTGGTCAGGAAGTTATCTCAGAGAAAGCGACCGATCAGGGCATCACGGTCTCAACCAACGATGCCGCCCTGGGAGCAATCAAGGCGGACCCCGCCCTCACGAATTCTCTTGGCTTGACCGCAACCGCCCCCGCCGCCGATTCCAGTGGCAATACGAACCTGTCAATTGCCGAAACCTCCGGCACTGCTTCTTTTACTGTCAATGAGCCGAGTGCGAGTTCGAGCAGCTCGGCCTTTTCCTTTACCCAGTCCGTTCAGGGAACAAATGCCTCCCTGACAGTGGACGGCGTTCCGATCGTCAGCGCCACTAACACCGTCACCGGCACGATTCCCGGAGTTACCTTGAGTCTCTTGGGTGCTGCTCCTGGCAGCCAAATTACCTTGACAGTAGCATCGGACACTACACAGATCTCAACTGCGATCAACCAGTTTGTCACGGATTACAACACGGCCATTGGCCTTGTGAACACGCAGTTCAAAATCGACAGCACAACCAGTAAGCAAGGGGTGCTGGGCTCTGACCCCACTGTTCGCCAATTGCAAAACACGCTTGAACAGGCAATCAACTACGTCAATAAGCCGGCCGCCGGAACTACCACTGTCACAACTCTGAGTGATCTGGGCATCACAATGAACAACGACGGCACTCTGTCGGTCGATTCGACCACGCTGAACGCTGCCCTCACGAACAATTCGTCCGATGTTCAGAACTTCTTCGAGGGAGCGTCGCTGAACGGCTTTGCCAGCACGGTGAATAAAACGCTGAATACCTTCACCAGTTCGTCGGACGGCGCATTCACCGTGAATTTGCAAAGCATTTCAACCACATACACCGATTTGACCTCCCAAATCAACAGTTTTGAAAATGGCTACATCGCAAACCAAACGACACTACTGACTGCCGACTACACCTCAGCTGAAGTGGCGCTGCAGGACTTGCCGCAACAGATGGCGGAACTCAACTCTGAACTTGGCTTTACCAGCAAAAGCAGTTAGGGGCGACGTTAATGACGACAGACCTTTCTTATCGAAAATCGGCCATCGAGGGCGCAAGCACGATCGGCTTGATGATTGCGCTGTTCGACACCCTTGCAGGCGATCTTCGCCGGGCTGCCGCCGCCATTCACAACAACGACATCGGGACGCGGTGCAAAGAGCTGAACCACGCGGTGCTTGTACTCAGCCAGTTAGAAAGCTGGATCGATCTGACGAATGGGGGAGAGTCGGCGCAAACTCTATCCAGGTTTTATGCGTATCTGCGAGCAAAGATGATAGAGGCGGCGATCAACAAGTCAGCCAAGATCTTAGATACGCAGATCGACATGATCCTGCATGTCAGGAGTTCGTGGCAACAGCTCGACGCTCCTCCTGCGCAGGTATTGGAGGCTAAGGCCGAAGCATCGAGCGAAAGGATAAGTGCGCGTTATGCAACGGCGATCGAAACAGAACCAGACAGCGTGAGATTTTCGAGATCAGCATAATCGGAGAATCAACGGACTAGATGCAAAGGAACTATCCCGCAGCTTTATTTTGTCATAGAACTTATGGTGGGGCGGGTCATGAGTACCTAGGCCAGAGATGGATGTGGGGAATGGCGTCTAACTCATTGCGTGTGTTTTGTAACGAGCCTGTAAGTAAAAGAAAAGCGCGCGCGACTACGAGTGCCTGCTCTTGGTGCAGGCACATGGAAAACTTATGAAAGCTTTAGTGCTGGAGAGTTCCGACACCATGAGGTCAACCTTGCGCCGAATACTCTCCGCGCGGGGGTTCGAGGTAGCCGAGGCGGATAGTGGCGGGCAGGCCTGCGAGCTTCTTCGCAGCATGGGCGAAGCAGACCTTGTTCTTGTAGATTGGAGCCTGCCCGAGACAGATAGCCTGGAGTTTATAAGCCTACTGCGGCAAAGGACCGTGCATAATACCGCGGTCGTCATGCTGGCAGTGGCCGAACCGGGGATACGGGAGCTTCGCCGTGCGCTCAAAGCGGGAGCGGATGACTACTTGACAAAGCCTTTCACCTCCCAGCAGTTAGATGCGAAGCTTGCAGAGGCTGGGTTTGTCTGGCAGGTGTAATCACGCCGCGGCATCTGCTGGGCAATTGCAATTCAACCATTTTGGTCGGGATCCAGCCCGCAAGACAGCAGGTTCCGATCCCGGCAATCCTATTGTCTATGGCCGCTCCTCTGTTATCGCGTCGTTTCATGGCTGGTCTAATGCAGGTCTCTATCTTCTGAGTGTAGATAGAGATGCGCTTGCTGTGATAGAAAACGTCCAGACTGCCGATAGTAACCCCTGATTACATTGTTGAGCAAATCATGAGAATTAGGAAGGCGAAGGCGGCTCGATGTGAATAAAGGAACATTGAGTGGAATTGGTATTGCGCTTGCAGGAATAGCTGTTGGCTTATATTTGGACGGTGGTCAGATGGGCCAGATGCTGCAGCCCACTGCCGCATTGATTGTATTTGGAGGAACGCTTGGAGCAGTGATGGTGCAGTTTCCATTCTCCGTAGTGATCGAAGCGGCACTGCAGTTAAAGAGCGTTTTTATTCATGTGGATGACCCCGCATCGCAGCTTATTGCAGACCTAAGTCGTTACGCCGCAAGAGCTCGCCGGGTTGGAATGATGTCACTGGACGCGGAGCTCGAGTCAATTCAGGATCCGTTCTTGAAAAAATGTCTGACTCTTGCCGTCGACGGAACCCGCGCGATCGAGTTGCGCCAGACGATGGAACTTGAGATGGAGGTCGAGAGTGATGTCGAGGAATTGGTGCCCAAAGTGTTTGAGGCTGCGGGAGGGTTTGCCCCGACTATCGGCATTCTTGGCGCAGTAATCGGTCTCATCCAGGTTATGCAGCGGCTTGAGAATATCAATGAAGTTGGCAAAGGCATTGCTGTTGCATTCGTCGCTACTATCTATGGAGTAGGATCGGCAAATATATTCTTTCTTCCATGCGCCGGCAGGATGAAGATGTTAATGCGGAGAAAGCAAGTATTAAGGGAGTTGATTCTTGATGGGGTGATTGCCATTATAGAAAAGACAAACCCAAGAATTATTGAGTCGAAGCTCGCCGTCTACCTGGGCCGGTCTGCCCTTGAGGTTAAGACGAAACAGCAGATTACACGAAAGAGCGTGGCGGCGAAATGAAAAGGGGAACGAAACATGAGGAAAATGTCCATACGGAACGCTGGCTGGTTTCGTACGCCGACTTTATGACCCTCATGTTCGCTCTGTTTGTGGTACTGTTTGCGTCGGCTTATCACGACAAGCAGGCGATTCAGAGGGTATCTGCAGCGGTCAAGAACGGGTTTCAGGAAATGGAAGTCTTTCCGGGTAGTAATAGCCAGCAGAAGAAGCAAAACTCAGTCATTTCCAGCCTCGACACTTCAGCCAACTCGACTGCGGATGGAAGAGCGAATCTTAAAGCAACACCCGCCAACGCCGGCATAGACATGGTAGAGTTGCACAGAAAACTCAACCAGGCGCTCGGCAAGGAGATTGAGCGCCAGGAGATCGGCATACGCATGACTCCAGAGGGCTTCGTGATCAGCCTTCATGAGCTGGGATTCTTTGATAGTGGAGCAGCAAGGCTGCAGCCGGGAGCTGAAGACAAGATTAAGCGTATCGCGACGGTTTTAACGCAGTACGGACTCGATATGCGAGTGGAAGGGCATTCCGATAACGTACCGATTCATAATTCCTCTTTCAATTCAAATTGGGACCTGTCGACGGGGCGCGCAATGGCGGTGGCGATGATGCTGATCGATGAGTCAGGCATTGATCCCGAGCGGATTTCAATTGCAGGCTATGGACAATATCACCCCAGCACGAGCAACGATACTCCGGAAGGCCGCAGAGCGAACCGGCGGGTGGATATTGTGGTCGTTGCTGATGTGAATCGTTCCCCTGTGAAGACGCCATAATATTTCGCCGATGCGGTGAGGCAGGGAACTGCGGATGGACGATAGTGCTCCTCAGACCATAAGAAACCAGCATCCACGTAACTCACGGCCAGCAGACTGATTGTTACATCCGATGGATGGTCGTGGCCAACTCTTGGACAGGAAACGTTTGGTGGCCAGCCTTTAGTGGGCTACAAAGTTAGCCGGAATGGATTGGGAGAGTATAGAGAACTTACCCCCTTGATAGCCATCCACAGAGACATTGAAATAGCTTCTGTGGTCTGGCTTTTTGTACACGTTGCCAGCAGCGCCGTCAATGTAGCTTGGGTCGGTCACCATCTTGGTGAAGACTGCTCGACCTTCTGTGGTAAGCGAGGCGGCTACAATGTTTAGCACTTCGCATATTGCGTCGCGAAGAAGTTCCTCAATTGGTGTCGGCCGAAGATGCTCTTTCACCGCCAGGTCAGGAAGTCCCACGAGAGCCCCTCCAAAAGAGCCCATCAGAGGAAGATCAGCCTTGACGAGAATCGCAGTCTCGTAAGGAAGAAGATTGTAGATGCCGTATATTTGCGTAACCTTCAAATCAGGCGGCGCCAGTGGGGTCTGGACAAATGTCACCTTACGGCCGATCAGCTGGGAAAAGCATCGAGAAAGTACGAATGGTGTAGGTTCTGACATAAGTTAACACCCTCCCAAAATGGGAGCCAAGGCGTTTTGCACATCTTCCGGGCTAAATGGTTTGGCGAGAAGAAAAGTCGCCCCTGAACTCATGGCGAGCTCTCTCATACTTGTTGACGTCTCTGAAGTAATGAATCCGAAGGGGACCATGTTCTGTTCCGACCTAATCTGCGTCAGAAAGTCGATCCCTGACATTTCTGGCATATTCCAGTCTGAAAGAATCAGCTTCGGCTGTTCTGTATGGAGCTTTTCCAATGCCTGAATACCATTCTCCGCTTCGCCCACAGTAAGTGCGCGATAGCCGGCTTGCCGTATTGCACGCTGGATTATCATGCGCATCGTCCTGCTGTCGTCCACTAGGAGAATATCCATGAAAGTGCCTCAAAATCAAGTCTTGCCGCGACAAGCGGCAGAGTCAGTGGAAGATTCCACTGCGTTCTCATCACTATCGGCTCAATGTATTGAAGCGGTCAGGGGAAAGAGTCAAATTGTTTATTGGTTTTTGCTTGACTAGACGGCAACTTAGGTAGGTCGCTGAAAGCAGAAGACTTGTCGGATGTGAATCGGATCTCTCAGCGTCAGCCAGTTCGGCGGGAAGGCCCCTCTCCCTCCAAGTCATGCCAATTTACAAGTCCAATTCGTTCGGATTGTATTCATATTGTGACAAATAATCATGGCCAGACAAGTGCGTGTCTGGTTCGCTTTGGAGCCAGAGTTAAGCCGGGTGAAGTTTGCAGAAAATCGCAAATTTCCATCTTGGCGCGTTTGTGATTGTTCGCCGAGTTTGCTATGGATGCGGTGCAAACATAATGTCGCTCACCCGCGAAGGAAACCTGATGACAGACATGTCTAAACCTTGTGTATTCAGTGGAATCAAGCAAACAGGATCGCGCCACTTCAACTCTTTGAACCAATCGGTGCGAAATGCCGATAGAGCATTCTCGGACGGATTCGTCAGCAGTAACTTCAAAGATTGTGGCTGAGCTATACGCGCAGCAGGGAATAGGAAGGGGATCATGGACGATACTTGCTTGGAAGATCAAGAGACAATTCGAGAGTTTCTGGTCGAAAGTCATGAAAACCTCTCTCGCCTGGATCAGGACCTTGTTGAATTGGAGAAGCATCCACAGGACGCGGATCTTCTGGGAAGCATTTTCCGCACCATTCACACGATCAAGGGAGCGTGCGGCTTTCTGTCCTTTTCAACTTTAGAAGGAATTACTCACAAGGCGGAAACCCTGTTGAGCCAATTGCGCGACGGCAAGCGGAAGCTCACTCCGGCCCTCGTGTCCCTGATCTTGGAGACCGTTGACGCAACTCGCAAAGTACTGGCCTCAATTGAGACTTGCGGGAAAGAAGGCCCACTTACCTTTGAAGATTTAACAGCGCGCTTGCGCGCTGCGGCGGAATTGAAGGATGAACTTGAGGCCCCGTCAAATCCTGCGCAGTCCGGCCAGGTAGCGGCGCCACCCTTAAAGGTGGAACCTCCAGTTGAAGAGAATTGTACGGTTCCTCAAGAAGCGATCCAACCCGTGAATGAAAAAGTGGAAGACAGGCGCAAAGGAGACGACAGGAGAAAGGATGAAGGGCGGAGAGAGGAAGATGTAGAACGGCATTCCGCGGCAGTGGATTCCAATATCCGGGTCGGAGTCGGGTTGCTCGATAAACTCATGGATCTTGTGGGCGAGTTGGTGCTTACCCGTAACCAGATACTCCAGTTCAACACTGAGCGAGAGGACGCCTCTCTCAACGCGACCTCACAGCGGCTGAACCTGATTACCACAGAGTTGCAAGAAGGCGTGATGAAGACGCGCATGCAACCCATCGGAGTGGTGTGGAACAAGTTCCCTCGCGTGGTACGGGACATGGCTGTTGCCCTGGGCAAGAATATCCAGCTAGAGATGGATGGAGCCGAGACAGAACTCGACCGTACAATCATTGAGGCTATCAAAGACCCGCTGGTGCATCTGGTCCGCAACTCGTGCGATCACGGCATTGAATTGCCAGAAGTCCGCTTGAGCGCAGGTAAACCGCTCCAGGGAATACTGACCCTTCGCGCCTTTCACGAAGGCGGTCAGGTAAACATTGAGATTAGCGATGATGGGGCAGGGATTGACGTTGCGCGGGTCAAACAGAAGGCGTTAGAGAACGGACTCATCAGGCCGGAACAGGCTGAGAAGATGAGTGACCGAGAGGCTATGAGTCTCATTTTCGAGCCGGGATTCTCGATGGCCAAAAAGATTACCAATATATCTGGACGCGGAGTTGGCATGGATGTGGTGAAATCCCACATCGAGAAGATCGGCGGTGTCGTTGATGTTATTAGCAAGCCCGGCGAAGGCTCAACAGTAAAGATCAGAATTCCACTCACGCTGGCCATTATTCCCGGCCTTGTAATCACCAGTGGCGGCGAACGATTCGGGATTCCTCAAGTAAGTCTGCTCGAGCTGATCCGGCTTGAAGGAGATTCTGTTGGGAAGCACATCGAGCATGTGCATGGAACGCCAGTATACCGGCGGCGCGGAAGCCTTCTCCCTATTACTTACTTGAATCAAGTGCTGGGGCTGAAGTCGGACGATCAGTTAGAGGCAGTCAACATAGTCGTCCTGCAGGCGGAAGACCGCCAGTTTGGGCTTGTTGTGGACGGCATCAACGACACACAGGAAATAGTTGTCAAGCCTCTAAGCAAGCAACTAAAGGGGCTAACTCTGTATGCGGGTGCGACGATCATGGGCGACGGCCGCGTGGCCCTCATTCTCGACGTGCTAGGCATTGGCCAGCGTTCCGGCGTGTTTGGCGAGTCGCGTGAGCAGGCGCGCGTTGCGGACAAGCAAAAAACGCAATTGGAGTTGGAGCAGCAGCGACTGCTTCTATTCCGCGCAGGTTCATTTGATCGCTTGGCTGTTCCACTCTCTCTCGTCGCACGACTCGAGGAGTTTCCGCAGTCGGCCATCGAGCACGCAGGCGGGGGCCAAGTTGTGCAGTATCGAAGCCGCATACTTCCGTTGGTGTCTCTCCGTGATGTGCTGGAACCCGGCGCTCCAGACAATGGCCAGGCGCCTGATCCGGTGCAGGTGGTTGTCTTCAACGACGGCGACCGCAGTGTCGGTATGGTAGTCGACGAGATACTGGATGTCGCGGAAGAAGCGGTGACAGTGCGACAGAAGTCGAACCGTAAAGGTCTGCTTGGCTCTGCGGTGATTGGCAAGCGTGTCACCGATTTCCTCGATCTCAACGAAGTCCTTCACGCGTGCGAGGGAAATTGGGAAAAGACCGCGGATGGGCTGGGGAGCAGCACGAAGATTCTTGTCGCTGATGCCTCTGCGTTCTCGAGGGGCATGCTCCGTAGCAGTTTGGACATGACGGGCTATGTGGTCCTTGAGGCCACGTGTTTGGATGACGCTATCCACTGGCTGGAGAAGGAACCGGTCGACGTGGTAGTAGCGGCGCTGGATCTTCCTCCCAATGGCAGTTCCGCATTGCTCGCGGCAGTTCTTAGCAGACCGGAGTGGGAAAAGATCCCAGTCATGGCAGTGGCTGACTCGACAGACCATGTCCTGGCATCAGCCATTCGCTCGGCGGGTTTTCAGGACTGCCAATCGAAGACTGACTCAGTTGCCATTCTTGAAGCGGTAGCGCGGCTCGTATCAGCGGCGCCCCGGGCGGAATTGACACCTGAATGTGTCGGAGAAAAGGGATAACCAATGGCAATCGAAACTACGACAGCGAAATCCGAAGTGGCGCAGACGAGTGGACAGTTTTCAACATTCTTCGTGGAGGACCTTTTCTTTGGCGTGGATGTTCTTCACGTCCAGGAAGTGTTGCGCCCCCAGCTGATGACCGCCGTGCCGCAAGCCCCGCATGTCATTGAAGGGTTGATTAACCTCCGCGGCCAGATCGTTACTGCCATCGATATGCGGCGGCGGCTGGGATTGCCACAACGCGCAGGAGACCAGGCGCCGATGAATATTGTGGTCCGCACCGTGGACGGAGCTGTGAGCCTGTTGGTTGATGAGATTGGAGACGTGCTGGATATGGACTCAGCCACTTATGAACTGCCCCCTCAGAATCTCAATCCCGCGGCAAAAGAGCTCATCCGCGGCGTCTACAAGCTGAAGGATCGGCTGCTTCTGGTCCTCGATGAAGAGAGAACGGTGGATCTTGCGGTCGGGAAGGTAGCTTGATGCCACTTACTCGGCAGCGCAAAAACATGAGCTATTGAGTTTCGCAAAACAAGATCAGCAAGAGAATCAGCGCCGACAACGGCACGGTAGAGGAAAGAAGATTCGGAGATGGAAATGACCGATATGCAACTGACCGATAGAACAGGGAATCCAGCCCCTCTTGGACTGGCAGCTTTTGGCATGACAACTATCCTGCTCAATCTTCACAACGCAGGATTCTTCCCGCTGGATTCGATGATTCTTGCGATGGGAATTTTCTACGGTGGCCTGGCGCAAATCATCGCCGGAATCATGGAATGGAAAAAAGGCAATACCTTTGCAGCAACGGCGTTTATTAGCTTTGGTATGTTCTGGCTTTCCCTGGTAACACTTGTGGTTCTGCCCAAGGCCGGGCTGACCATCGCTGGTCCCGGAAAAGATTTTGCGATGCCGGCCTTTCTTGTCGTGTGGGGCATTTTCACAGCCGTTCTTTTCATCGGCACGCTGCGTCTGAGTCGCGCGTTGCAGGTAGTGTTCGGTTCGCTTGCCGTGTTGTTTGCTCTGCTGGCTCTTGGCGATGCAACCGGCAACGAGATAATCACGAAGCTTGCTGGATGGGTTGGTTTATTCTGCGGGGCATCTGCCGTTTATACGGGTCTTGCGCAAGTATTGAACGAGGTTTACGGGAAAACTATCTGGCCGATTGGGCCCATGGTAAAGAGATAAAAATCTGTCCGAAGGTCGGGCGCCGGAAACGGCACCGCAAAAGCAACAGGAATACCGCGAGGAGCAAAAGAGATGGCAAGGCAATCAAGCAGCATTCGGCAGGTACCGTCCGGCCGGAATTCGTCCAGCGGCGCCGCCGTTCTGGACCGCCCAGAATTTGATGAGTCAACTGCCCAGAATGGTGAACGGCTTCAGCAAGAGCTGCTTCGGCTGGTTCACGCCTCGCAGGAAGGCCGCCTTACCGAACGCGCCAAAGCCGACGAATTCCAAGGCAGTGATCGCAAACTGCTTGAAGGCGTAAACAGCATACTCGACGCTGTCATCGCTCCGTTTAACGTCGCCGCCGACTATGTGGACCAATTCTCGCGGGGCGCCATTCCTCAGAAGATCACCTCTGAATACAAAGGCGATTTCAACGCGGTCAAGACAAGCCTGAACGCGTGCATCGAGGGGCTTGGTGGTCTCGAAGAAGCGAGTGTCGTTCTGCAGAAGATGTCGAACAACGACTATAGAAGCCGGGTCGAGGGAACCTATCAAGGAGTCTTCGGCAATCTTGGGCAAAGCGTAAACACAGTGCATAAGAGAGTCACTCATGTCGAAAGCACGATGAAAGATATTGCCAAAGGAGACTTCTGGGAACTGCCCGAATACAGGAAGATCGGGCGGAGATCTGAAGGCGACGAACTCGTGCCGTCGATTATTGGCATGATGGAGAGCCTCAATGCGCTCGTAGCGGACACTGCCGTGCTGTCCGCAGCCGCGGCAGAAGGCAAATTCGATACACGAGCCGATGTCTCTAAACACAGTGGTGGTTATCGTCAGGTGGTTGAAGGAAATAACGCGACGCTCGACGTTGTGGTGGACAAGCTCAACTGGTATATGTCGATCATCGACGCGGTCCAGTTCCCGATTCATGTCATCGACAAGGATATGAATTGGGTCTTCCTCAACAAGGCGTTCGAAAAGCTGATGGTGGACAACGGTATTATCAAGAGCCGGAAGGATGCGCCCGGAATGCCGTGCTCATCGGCACGGGCGAATATCTGCAAGACAGACAACTGCGGCCTCGTGCAGTTGAGCAAGGGCAACGGGGAGACGTACTTCGATTGGAATGGTCAGAAATGCAAGCAGGAATCCTCGAAGCTCACGAACCTCAAGGGCGAGCACATCGGCTTCGTTGAGGTTGTGCAAGACCTTACCTCCATCGTGGCCGCGAAGGATTACACCAACATCGAAGTCGTACGCTTGGCATCCAATTTGGAGCAGATCGCAAAGGGCGATCTGAATGTAAACCTGAAGCTGGGAGATGCAGACAAGTTTACCGGCGAAGTAAGGGCACAGTTCGCGCAGATCAATGACAGCCTGGTCGAGATGGTCAATGCGATTCAGGCGCTGACAACGGACAGCAACGCTCTCGCGACGGCAGCTATCGCCGGGAAACTTGAGACACGCGCCGATGCCAGCAAACACCATGGCGACTTCCGCAAGGTCATCGAGGGAGTCAACGCCACCTTGGATGCGGTCATCGATCCGCTGAACCTGGCATCCGAGTGCATCGCCCATATCGTAAAAGGCGAGCTTCCGGAAGAGGTTACGAAAGAATACCAGGGCGATTACAAAGTTATCAAGAACAACATAACTACCGCTTCTGCCATGTTGAAAGGCGTCCTCACCGAGGTCGAGCAGTTGATTCAGGCAGGCGTCAATGGCGAGCTGCAAGTGCGGGCGGACGCTGCCCAATATCCGGGCGGATGGGGCGTTATCGTTCAGGGCTTCAACAATGTGCTTGATGCCGTGGTGGGTCCGCTGAGTGTTGCGGCCGATTATGTGGATCGAATCGCCAAGGGCGACATCCCTGCCAAGATCACCGGCACCTACAACGGCGACTTTAACGCAATCAAGGACAACCTTAATGCCTGCATAGACGGTCTTGGTGGCCTCGTAGAGGCGGATGACGTCTTGAAGAAGATGGCGGTCAACGACTACAGCCATCTGGTTGAAGGAAAATATCTGGGAGTCTTTGCCAGTGTCGCCGAGGCTACGAATGGGGTGCACGCGAGAATCACGCACCTGATCAGCACGCTCAAAAAGGTTTCACAGGGAGACCTGAGCGAACTGCCCGATTACAAGAAGATCGCGAAGAGATCCGAAAACGACGAATTCATGCCGGCGCTGATTGGCATGATGAGCAGCATCGAAAATCTGGTCGTCGACGCCGGGATACTCGCTAAGGCGGCAGAAGAAGGCAAGTTCGAGACCAGGTCGGACGACACCAAGCACCAGGGCGCCTATCGTCAGGTGGTGAAGGGAATCAATGGAACCCTTGATATTGTGGTCGACAAACTCAACTGGTATATGTCGATCCTCGACGCGGTGCCGTTCCCGGTTCATGTCATCGATAAGGACATGAAGTGGGTCTTCCTCAACAAGCCCTTCGAGAAGCTGATGGTGGATGCGGGCACAATTCGCAGCCGGAAGGATGCTCCTGGCATGCCTTGCTCGTCGGCAAACGCCAGCATCTGCAAGACAGACAACTGCGGCCTCGTACAGCTTGGCAAGGGCAACGGTGAGACCTATTTCGATTGGAATGGTCAAAACTGCAAACAAGAATCGTCAAAACTCACCAACCTCAAGGGCGAGCATATCGGCTTCGTCGAGGTAGTGCAGGACCTGACCTCTGTCGTACGGGCAAAGAACTACACCAATACCGAAGTGGTTCGGCTGGCATCCAACCTGGTTCAGATCGCAAAGGGCGATCTGAATGTAAACCTCAAGCAGGCTGACGCTGACAAGTTTACCACCGAAGTCAAGGCTCAGTTCGCGAATATCAACGACAGCCTGGTCGAATTGGTCAATGCCACGAAACAGCAAGCCGAGGCGGCGCAGGGAATCGCAGCCGGAGACCTGTCAGTTGCGGTCAACGTTCGCTGCGAGTCCGATGTAGTTGCCAAGAGTCTGGTTCTGATCACGCAGTCGCTGGAAAGCCTGGTGGCAGACGCCGACATGCTCGCCAAAGGAGCCGTGGAGGGCAAACTGGCAACCCGCGCCGACGCCAGCAAGCACCAGGGCGAATACCGCAAGGTCGTGGAAGGAATGAATCACACCCTCGACGCGATAGTCACCCCACTGAACAACGCCGCAGATTACATGGACAAGATATCAAAGGGTGTAATCCCGCCCAAGATCACCCACGCTTCGAACGGCGACTTCAACGAGATCAAGGACAATCTCAACCGTTGCATAGACTCGTTGAGTGGAGTAATCGGCGAGATGAAGCGTATGTCGGACGAGCACAATGCGGGCGACATCGACGTGAGGATCCCTGCCGACAAGTTTGAGGGAGCCTACCGGGTCATGGCCGAGGGCATCAACGAAATGGTTTCCGGGCACATCACCGTCAAGAAGAAGGCGATGGCGTGCATTGCCGAGTTCGGCAAGGGCAACTTCGAGGCGCCGCTCGAGCGGTTCCCCGGCAAGAAGGTGTTCATCAACGAAACCATTGAACAGGTTCGCGCAAACTTGAAGGCTCTGATTGCCGACACCGACATGCTCGCCAAGGCGGCCGTCGATGGCCACGTAGGCACGCGCGCCGACGTCAGCAAGCATCAGGGTGACTTCCGGAGAATCGTAGAGGGTGTCAACCAGACTCTCGAAGCGATTGTTGCGCCGCTCAAGGCTACGGCCGAGAACGCAAGCACACTGGCCTCTTCTTCTGAAGAGCTCACAGCTGTCAGCCAGGTAATGGCCAGCACCGCCGAGGAAACCGCGGTTCAGGCCAACGTGGTCTCCGCGGCCAGCGAACAGGTTTCGAGGAATGTCGCTTCGGTGGCTACTGCCTCTGAAGAGATGCAGGCTTCGATCCGCGAAATCTCAAAGAACGCCAACGACTCGGCGCGAGTGGCCAAGAACGCCGTCAGTGTTGCGCAGACGACCAACGAAACCATGAAGAAGCTCGGAGTATCGAGCCAGGAGATCGGAAACGTGATCAAGGTCATTACCTCGATCGCGCAACAGACAAACCTTCTGGCACTGAATGCAACCATCGAAGCTGCACGTGCTGGAGAAGCGGGCAAGGGCTTTGCGGTTGTAGCGAATGAGGTCAAGGAGCTGGCCAAGCAGACTGCCAAGGCAACCGAGGAAATCAGCCAGAAGATCGAGGCCATCCAGGGAGTCACCAAGGGCGCCGTCTCGGCGATCGAGGAAATTGGCACAATCATCAACCAGATCAATGACATCTCCAACAGCATAGCCTCGGCAGTGGAAGAGCAGACGGTGACGACCAACGAGATTGGCCGCAGCGTGACCGAAGCAGCTCAAGGAGTTAACGACATCTCCAAGAACATCGCCGGCGTCGCAACATCGGCGAAGAACACCACGCAGGGAGCAAACGATACCAAGACGGCTTCGGCGGAGTTGAGTCAGATGGCAGCACGGCTTCAGGCTTCAGTAGCGAAGTTCACCTTCTGACCGAACTAACTGTACCAATCACAGCCAGGCGGCTGGGTTACTAGCCGCCTGGCCACCCTTCAATTCACAAAGGAAGATGAATGATGAGCAAAGCACTGGTTGTCGATGATTCCAAAACCATCCGCATGATTATCCGCAGAGTCTTGATTGAACTCGGGTTCGAGGTCTGCGAGGCGGGCAACGGCATAGAAGCCATGAAGGTGCTCGAGAAAGAGAAAACAGCAGTAAGTTTGGTCTTGGCGGACTGGAATATGCCAGAGATGAATGGCCTGGAACTGGTCAAAAGCCTGCGACAGAATCCCGAATATGCCTCGATCAAGGTAATTATGGTCACCACAGAAACCGAGATAGGTCAAATGACCTCGGCTTTGGAAGCGGGGGCCAACGAGTACGTCATGAAGCCATTCACAAAAGACATCCTCGTGGAAAAGCTCGAGCTTGTTGGAATTTCTCCCCTGGCAGGGGTGTAATCATGCTCATGACGAACCAGCGCTTTCTTCAGCCCGGCGAACGAATTCGCGTAATGATTGTCGACGACTCCGTTGTCATCAGGCGGCTGGTCACTCAAGCGCTCGAGCACGATCCACTCCTCGAGGTAGTGGGAACTGCTTCAAATGGTTCGATTGGTCTGCAGAGAATTCCCCAGTTTAATCCGGACGTCATCACGTTGGATATCGAAATGCCGGATATGGATGGCCTGGAGATGTTGCGGCGAGTTCGCCGCGAATACCCCCAGTTGAGGGTCATCATGTTCAGTACGCTCACCGAGCGTGGAGCCGAGATAACATTGGAGGCCTTGACTCTCGGCGCTGACGATTACGTGGCAAAGGTCTCAAACGAGGGCTCTCTAGACCGCTCAATGGCGCGCTTGCGGGAAGAGATGATCCCAAAAATCAAACAGTTCTTTCACTTGCCTCAGCCAGCCCGAGTCGCAGCCCAGAAAGTTGCCGCACAGATCGTGGTGGCGCAGCCGGCAAGGCTGAGTACGCAACCCGCGCAGGGTAAGAAGGTGCGGCCTAAGGTGGTCGTGATTGGAGTTTCTACTGGTGGGCCAACCGCTCTAGGCGCAATCATGCCAGGGTTTCCATCTGGGTTTTCGTTACCGATTCTCGTTGTGCAGCATATGCCGCCCCTATTTACCCGGTTGCTGGCGGAACGCCTTAATTCCACCTGCCAATTGCCAGTAGGGGAAGCAACCCAGGGTGAGATGGTTGTGCCAGGCAGAATCCTGATTGCCCCCGGAGATTTTCACATGAAGTTAGCCTCCAACGGAGATTGTGTTCATATCTCCCTGGATCAGTCTCCCCGGCAGAACTCGTGCCGCCCTGCGGTCGATGCGTTGTTTACTTCCGCTGGAGAAGTGTATGGCGGCGCCGCACTCGCAGTCATATTGACAGGTATGGGCCAGGACGGCTTGCATGGCGCGGAGATTCTCAAGGCGCAAGGTGCAAGCATCCTTGCGCAAGATGAGGCGTCCAGCGTCGTGTGGGGAATGCCAGGCGCCGTAGTAAATGGGGGACTTGCCGACCGCGTGTTACCGCTCGATGAAGTGGTGCCAGAGATTCTTCGCATCACGGCCAGGAATTAGGAGAAACTTAATGGGAAGCCAGACACTGATAACCGAGATCCTCCCGGAGAACTATAGGTTCCTCCAGGCGCATATATATTCCCAGGTTGGGATCGTGCTTGAGAGTAACAAGGGCTATCTCTTTGAAAGCCGTCTTGCGCCTATTGTCAAGCAATTCAGCCTAGGCTCCATCAACGCCTTGTGTGAAGTCCTAGTTGCCAAGAGCAATCCGGAAATTAGCCATCAGGTTGTGGAGGCCATGACAACCAATGAAACCTATTTTTTTCGCGATCCCGCCCAGTACGAAGCTATACGAACAGTTTTGTTGCCGAGACTGAAGGAAGAGCGTCAGGTTACCAGGAAGCTGCGCTTCTGGTCGGCCGCATCATCCACCGGACAGGAGGCATTCAGCCTGGCCATGATGCTGGTGGAGGATGGTTTACAGGGCTGGGACATTCAAATTCTTGGCACCGACTTCTCCTCGAAGGTCGTCGAGCGTGCCCAATCCGGCAGTTACCAGCAGATCGAGGTAAACCGGGGACTGCCGACGTCTTTGCTGGTTAAGCATTTCCATCGCACCGGTCTGAGCTGGCAGTTGAGCGAGTCAGTGCGCAAGATGGCTCGCTTTGAAACGATTGACTTGCGCAAAAGCATGCGGACCCTCGGGCCTTTCGATCTGGTGTTCTGCCGAAATGTCATGATCTATTTTGACAACGAAACTAAGCGGAAAATCATGAAAGAGCTCCACAGTACATTGTTTCGTGGCGGTTGGCTGCTCCTTGGCGGGGCCGAGTCAGCCTTCGGCCTCGATGAGTGGTTTGACCGAAAGACAATAGGAAACATAACCGTCTACGTTGCCCGTTGAAAGGGAGCTTATGCAAACTGAAGTAAGTGTCGAATTACTCGAGCAAATAGTGGAATCAGTGTTCTCAACAATGATGGATCTTGAAGTGTCTCCGGTCGATGCAACCTGGAGTCCTGCGGGAGATCGGCTAACCTCCTCTGTCTACCTGGCAGGCGAATGGAATGGAGCGGTGTTGTTCGATTGCAATCCTCGACAAGCCTGCCAGTTTGCCGGCCGGATTCTCTCTATGGATCCGCCCGCAATCGTTGACGACGACGTGCGCGACGTGCTGGGCGAACTGGCCAACATGATCGGGGGAAACATGAAGTGCGGAATGACGACGGGAGTCAGCCTTTCTATGCCAACCGTCATGGAAGGCCGCGACTATGACATGCGGATCTGCGGATCCCAGGTTTTGGAACGCGTAGCTTTTCAATGTGCCGATGGCCATTTCTGGGTCACGGTCCTCTCCACTAAGGGCTGAGGGGGTCCTTGCAGTGGACAGTCTTGCTTTTGCCCACTTTGCACGTTGGACGAGAGGTTGGATTTCAAACCTGTTTGACTGCCAGAGGCACTCGTCCACGCTTCACGTCGCTTTTGCTCCTAATCGAAGGTACTGATCGAGTTGAAACCGACCACTCGCTGGACTGCTGCATTAGAGCGCAATCCGGCGAGATGGGCACAATGAGGAAGCGCATATGCTCGGGCAGACTGGCGAAAGGCTGCGGCACCGCGGAATTTACAAAAATAAGATTGAACAGATGAGGAGCACGTGCCGATAGGCCAATAAATACATATTTGCATTGAAGTGTGGATTGGAGAATTATGCCTGACGATACGATCTCAAAGGTGACTCTGTCTGCAATAACACGGGACACTCCGTCACGCCAACTAAAACCCGCAGTCTCATCGCGTTCCACGACGTATCCGCGGTCGGTGTCCGTTTTTTCGCCCTCCAGCACGGCATCTTCCGGAGCTGCCAATACTCCTAAACAGGTACAAAGTGCTGCAGCCAACGTTTTGCGGCCGGTATTCTCTGCACCCCACCTAACAACTGTGGCGGGTAAGAGCTACTCTCTGAGTATCGAAGAAGCCGCCGGCACGTTTGTGGCCTCTGTTCCAGACCCACCTGGGACAACCGCGACTGGGTCGAGCGCACAGGCTGCGGAAAACAACCTTGATGCGAAACTGGATACGCTGGCTTAAGATCTCTGGATTTTAGTGCAGATTGCAGACATTTCCGAAGCTGCATCCTTGCCCGCAATTCCGCGCATACTATAGCCCAATCTTCACCGGCCAGACTTTCCAGATGTCCGAGCAATAGTCCCGGATAGAACGGTCAGAGGAGAACTTGCCGCTTCGTGCTACGTTCAGCATGGACATACGTGTCCACTGTTCCTGGTCTCTGTATGCAATACTCACCTTGTCCTGACAATCGATATACGACTGGTAATCGCAGAGCAGCATATACTCGTCGTTGTTCAGCAAGGATTGAATGAGCGGCTGGAATAGCGACTTGTCGCCGTGGGAGAATTCGCCGCTTGCGAGAGCGTCTAAGACCTCCTTTAGCTCGGAGTTCGTTTCATAATACATTCGGGGATTGTAACCCGCGGATTTCTTCTGCTGGACCTCTTGGGCTGTCAGTCCAAAGAGAAAGAAATTGTCTTCACCCACTTCTTCGCGTATCTCAATGTTTGCACCATCCAACGTGCCGATCGTAAGTGCGCCGTTCATGGCAAACTTCATGTTCCCCGTTCCCGAGGCTTCCTTGCCAGCTAGAGATATTTGTTCGGAGAGGTCCGCGGCGGGATACACCCTCTGGCCAAGCTTCACGCTGTAGTCTGGCAGAAACACTACTTTTAGTCTTCCCTTCACAAGCCGGTCAGCGTTGATAACTTCGCCTATGGAATGAATCAACTTGATAATGAGCTTTGCCATGCGGTAACCGGGTGCGGCCTTTCCTCCGAAGAGGAATGTTCTTGGAAGCACTTCAAGGTCAGGATCGTGCTGAATGCGTTTGTAGAGAGTCAGGATATGTAGAATCTGCAGGTGTTGCCGTTTGTATTCATGCAGGCGCTTGACAAGTACATCGAACATGGAATCAGGATCTGTGGAGATCTCAAGATGTTGATGAATGTACGCGGATAGCTGCAACTTATTATGCTGTTTGATGGCTCTCCATTCGCCGCGAAGCCCTTCGTCATCGACCATCGTTTCCAAGCGGCGAAGCTTGTCAAGGTCGCGAATCCAGCCAGCGCCCAGCCGTGAGGTAAGTAATTCTGTCAACCGCGGATTGCTTAGAACCACCCAGCGGCGCGGTGTAACCCCATTTGTCTTGTTGCTGAATTTCTCAGGCGTGAGTTTATAAAAGTCCTGTAGCACATTGGTCTTGAGTAATTCTGTATGCAACTCAGCCACTCCGTTGATCGCGTGACTTCCAAGAGCAGCCAGATGTGCCATTCGAACGAATTTATCACCGGCCTCGTTGATAAGTGATAGTTTCTTTGCAAGCTCTTCGTCGTCCGGGAATTTCGCGCGCACGCTTTCCAAATGGCGCCGGTTAATCTCATCGATAATTTCCAGATGGCGAGGCAGTAAGGCGCCGAAGAGGCTTCGGGGCCACTGTTCCAGAGCTTCCGGAAGCAGGGTATGGTTGGTGTAGGAAAGGGTATTCTGAGTGACATGCCATGCCACAGCCCATTCGATTGAATGTTCATCTAAAAGCAAACGCATCAGCTCCGCCACTGCAATCGCCGGATGCGTGTCATTCATCTGAATTGCAAACTTGCGGTGCAATTCGGTTACCGGGCGATTCTGTGTGACCTGAATCTGCAGGATGTGCTGCAGGGAACACGAAACGAAAAAGAACTGTTGAGCCAAGCGCAACTGCTTGCCTTGTGTTTCCTCGTCATTTGGGTAAAGGATCTTGGAGATGTTCTCGGATGAAACCTTGTCGGCCACAGCGCCAACAAAGTCTCCATTGTTGAAGGTTCCGAAATCGAAGGACTCGACGGCCTGGGCCGACCAAAGCCGCATAGTATTGGCTGTGTTGGTGTGATATCCGAGAATTGGCGTGTCGTTCGGAATCCCACGCACCACCCGTTGCGGAATCCAGCGCACATGCTGGCGCCCGCTGGCGTCTATGTGCGATTCTGTTCGGCCGCCAAGTTTCACATCGAAGGCGTCTTCTGGCCGTTCCAGCGACCAGGGATTCCCAAGTTTCAACCACTTGTCGGTTGCCTCAACCTGCCATCCATCTTGAATCTTCTGATCAAATATTCCGTACTCGTATCGAATCCCGTATCCGATCGCGGGAATATCCAGAGTCGCCAGCGAATCCATAAAACAGGATGCAAGACGTCCCAGGCCGCCATTGCCCAGCCCGGGCTCTTCTTCTTGTTCGATTAGGACATTCAGGTCGATGCCCAGTTGCTGCATAGCCAGCTCGGCTTCGCTGTAAATTCCAAGGTTGACCAAATTGTTGGCAAGATGCGGTCCTGTCAGGAACTCCGCCGACAAGTAGCAGACCACACGCACATCCTGAGCCTGATAGTTCTTCACAGTGGAAATCCAACGCTCTACGAGGCGATCCCGGACAGTATGTGCAAGAGCCATATAGAGATCGTTCACCGTTGCCCGCTCGCGAGATCTTCCTTGCACGAAGAGAAGGTTGTCAAGGAATGATTGAACCAGCGCCTCGACACTGAGGGCTGTCCTCTGGCACTTTTGCGATCTTTCTGGCGATTGTATTACGGGTGTGATGTCGGGCACTATCTAGCTCCTTGACCGAACGAACGCATATTTTCGCTCGCAGGGCGGTGATCCTTAATCACATTGTTATCGGTAATAAAGTGATTTCAATTCAAGTCTCTCTGAACTCATCCCCACCAGGCTGTGGAGATGCAACCAAGGCGCGGGCAGTCTGCGAGTCGATCAGTTGTGAGGCAGATCACCACCGAGTCCACCGCCGATGCCGGACTTCTCTCGAGCAGCGCCTTTTACTCGTGGAAAGTCAGGCAGTAAGCGTCGGCTACAGCGGACGCTGAAACCGCAAAGATAAACTCGCTTGCTTGCGGAAAGATCGTCATCGAGTCGCATAGACTGCCGGTATGATCTCATCTCTCATCTAAAAACCGTGTCAAATAAGCCGGTTTCGGGAATTCAGACAGCGGGATGAGTGGAAGGATTGTTCCTCAGCCAGCCATTAAGATGGCAGAAAAGAGGAGCAACGATGGCACGACGT